>JGI12316J15310_10000016_pt3 | contig 169557 bp, 126 predicted proteins | sample MarCyaLeptolynsp_FD_15310 | JGI IMG/M metagenome (IMG submission 15310)
CCTGCTGCGACATGGCCTCGCAAGTAAAATTCTTAGATTCCGTTACCCACATCCGTCTCCGTCATTCATTTTGACGACCGTCTCGCGCACGGCGGCCTTCGCCAATCCGGCAAGGGCAAGAGCTGCGAAGACCTCGACGATCCATTCACGACCGCCCGGTTCGAATTTTTGACAGCACCGAAGTGCCGGGTCCCAAGGCGATTCGCGAAGCGAGAGCCCGTTGCTGAAACCCCCGACCTCTTCCGGTCAGCGGTCAGCGGTCAGCGGTCAACAGCCCTACGACGCCTGAGCCAACCCACACGCCCTCTGATACATCGCCGTCTGCCCGCGCACCACCGCATAGAACGCCCGCCGCCGCTGCGCCAGAACGTCGTCGTGATAATCACGAGCCCGCTCCAGATTCCGCGTCGCCATCCGGTCTCGACGCGGCGCTTCCCGCACCACCTCAGTCAGCTTGTCCGCCAGCTTCTGCGGGTCGTCCGGAGGCACCAAATCCTCCGGCTTCAGCAACTCGCCAAGGCCCCCGACCGTCGACGAGACGCACGGCAAACCGCGCGCCATCGCCTCCAACACCGCTCGCGGTAGACCTTCCTGCCGCGACGGCATCACGAACAGATCCGCCTCGTCCAGCAGTTCCCGCACCGCTTGCCCGCTCGGGGCCAGACCGTGAAATCGCACCACGCGCCCGAGCAACTGCTCCCGCACGCGCTCCTCCAGTAACGAACGGAATCGGCCGTCGCCGACCAGCGTCAGCTTCAGATCGAGGTCGCGATCCAAGCAGATCCGCAACGCGTCCAGCAGCGTATCGAAGCCCTTGTAGAGATGCTCCATCGATCCGACCCCGATCAGCCGCTGCGCCAAGGGGGCGGCCGGCCGCGGCTCGGCAATAAAGGCTTCGTCCCGCAATTCGACGCTCGAGTAGTGCGTCGTCGGCGCACCGATCGACGGCGGATACCGTCGCTGCAGCGCATCTTGCGTCACGTAGGCGCTGGCCGAAGCCCGCCGACACTGCCGCTCCAACTCGCGCGCCTGCGCCACCCGAAACAGAGGTCGCAGCGGGTGCTGGTAGGAGCCGGGAGCGTGCGCGTCCCGGGGATCGCCCACCACTTCCACGGCGTAGGGTCTCCCCTGCCGTTCGAGACTCCGCGCGGCCAACGAAGCCACCTGCGAAGGGACCCGCAGAATGACGGCGTCTTCCGGGTCCAGCAACTCGTCGACGGCCGCGCCCAGATCCACGCGCCTACGCAAATACTCCCACGGCCCCTGATAGTCCGGCGCCGTTCGAAACGTCACGCCCGGCCCGTCAGCCGCCAGAGCTCCCTCCGCGGGCGCCTCCACGTCCGACCCCCGAGCAACGGCATGCACCTCAGAGAAACCGGCCAGGTACCGCTCAAAGAACGAATAGGGGAACGGCCCCTGGGTCCACACACGCCCGTCCGGCGTGCGTTCAAAACGATGTTCAAGGACGACGGAGACCTTCATCAAAGACGCCTCAAGAGAGAAAGAGATCGGCCAGTCGGCCGGAGGGGTTTATAGAGCCCCCGAATAAGTGGCGCGGGCTTCAGCCCGCAGCGGGGCTTCAGCCCCGCCCCAGGGCGATTTGCGAAGCAAGAGCCCGTGGTTCAACTGACCCGGGCGACGCCGAACTTGCACCCTCAGGATACCCTAAGGACGAAGGTGTGCCCAAGCGCGGTGGAGACGCAAAATAGTCCTAGCCAAGAGGTCCCAGGCCGACCCCGAAATCGCATGTCAGTACCATGACATTTTGCCGATGGGCCCAAATGACTAGAAACAAGCAACTTAGATACGATGAAAACGCTTACATAAATTGAAATTTCTGAAAACCGAAGTACTTTTATTGATTCCAAAGGACTTACGCCAGAAAAAATGTCAAAACCCTGTCAAAACATGACATTTTCGTGCAAAACACTGACATTTCCCAACGAACAATCAACAACTTACAGACGAAAAATGTCAGTCCCATGACATTTCGCAATTTGGTACCAACGGCGCCTCCAGAAAACGAAAATCCCAGTACGCCGATCACAACGCCCGGCTCACCGCTCACAGCTCACAGCTCACGGCTCACGGCCAACGGCTCACGTCCGCACGTCCTTCGCCCAGTCCCGATTCTCCTCGTACCAGGCCACCGTACGCTCCAGCCCTTCGTCCAGCGAGATCTTCGGCGCCCATCCCAGCAGTTCCTTCGCCGCCGAGACATTCGCCCAAGTCCGACGCACGTCGGCCCGATGGAACTCCTTCCAGTCGATCCGGGCCTCCTTGCCGAGCCGCTTCTCGATCCGCCGCAGCACGTCGATCAGCTCGTACGGGCCGTCTGAACCGAGGTTGATCAGCGCATACCCCACCGGCTTCAACCCGGCCACCACGCCGCGCGCCGTGTCGTCCACGTAGGTGAAGTCGCGCGACTGCTTCCCGTCTCCGAAGATCGTCACCGTGCGCCCTTCAGCGATCCACTGGATGAACCGAAAGATGCTCATGTCCGGCCGACCCGCCGGCCCGTACACCGTAAAGAAGCGGAACACCGTCACGTCGATGCCGGTCAGGTGATGGTAGGAGTGGCACAACGCCTCCGCCGCCCCTTTCGTCGCCGCGTAGGGCGAGAGCGGCCGACTCGAATCGCCGCTCTCGGAATAGGGAACCTCGTTGTGCGCGCCGTACAAGCTCGACGTCGAAGCGAGGATGAACTTCTTGACCCCGTGGCGCTTGGAAAGCTCGAGCAGGTTCAGCGTCCCGGTCACGTTCGTCTCGACGTACACCCAAGGGTTCTCGACCGACTGACGCACCCCGGCCCGAGCCGCCAGGTTGATCACCGCGTCAAATCCGCCGTCGGCGGCGAACTGGTCTTCCAACGCATCACGGTCGGCGATGTCGGCGGAGACGAACTCAAAACCCTCCCGCTCGCGCAGCCGCTCCAGCCGAAAGCGCTTGAGAGCAGGATCGTAGGCTTCATTCATCGAGTCGACCCCGACCACCTGGTCGCCCCGATCCAGCAGAATCCCAGCGACTCGCGAGGCGATGAATCCGGCCGCGCCGGTGACCAAGTAACGTGCCATGGGTCTCGTTTCCAGTCCGACTACAACCGGACGATCTTCGGATCGTCGATGCCGTGGGTCGCGTTCCGAGCGTCCACCACGAGGCGGCTTCGGGCGACCAACTCGGCGTAATCGACGCCCGAATGGTCGGTGACGATCACCACCGCGTCGGCTTGCTCGGCGGTCTCCATCAGCGGCTCCGATCGACGCTCGGCCTCCGGGCTGCCGGCTTCGACGAAGATCGACGGCGCGAACCGATCGCTGTAGGTCACGCGCGCCCCGAGTCGTTCCAGCAGCAACAGAATGTCGAGCGCCGGCGACTCGCGCAGGTCTCCGACGTCGCGCTTGTAGGCGACCCCGACCAGATGGATATGCGAACCGTTGACCGCCTTCTCGACCTGGTTCAGCGCGCCTTGGATCTTGGCCGTGACAAAGCGCGGCATCGCCCCGTTGATCTCAGCCGCCAGCTCGATGAACCGCGGCGAATAGCCGGCCTGCTTCGTCTTCCAAGAAAGGTAATGCGGGTCGACCGGAATGCAGTGTCCGCCCAGGCCCGGGCCGGGATAGAACGGCAAGAACCCGAACGGCTTGGTGGCCGCGGCTTCGATCACCTCCCAAACGTCGATGCCCATGTGCTCGCACATCACCGCCATCTCGTTCGCCAGACCGATGTTGATCATGCGGAACGTGTTCTCAAGCAGCTTGACCATCTCGGCCGCGCGCGTATTGCTGACCGGCACCACCGTCTCGAAGATCTCGCCGTAGAAGGCCGTCCCAAGCCGAGTCGAGGCCTCGTCGGCGCCGCCGATGACTTTGGGGATGTTCGCCGTCTGGTACCTCGGGTTGCCGGGGTCGACGCGCTCGGGCGAGAAGCAGAGGAAGAGGTCTCGGCCGACGTTCCGGCCGTGCGCCTCAAGCGCCGGGCCCACGGCTTCGTCGGTCGCACCGGGATAGGTCGTGGACTCTAAGATGACCAGCGAATCGGGCGCCAGATGCTTCGCCAGACGGTCGGCCGCCTCCAACACGTAGCTCAGGTCGGGGTCTTTCGTCTTGCGCAGCGGCGTCGGGACGCAGATGCTGAACAGCTCGCAGTCGGCCAGATCCTTGGGGTCCGCCGTCGGACGGATCTTCTTCTCCGAAATCAGACGACCGAGCAACTCGGCGTCGACGTCCGGAACGTAGCATTCGCCGCGCTCCAACGCTCTGACCTTGTCGAGCGAGTTGTCCAGCGCAACGACCGAGAAACCCGCTCGGGCGATCTCGACGGCGAGAGGCAGACCGACGTAACCGAGGCCGATCACAGCGGCGCGGGCTTCCCGGTTTTCAATCCGGCCGAGCTGGCGGTCGGCGGAGTCTTGAGCGGTGGACTCGGCGTTCACAAGAGAGGGCGCGTGGAGCCGGACACCATCATACCCACATGCCGCCCAGGCAGACGTGGCGCACGGCTCCAGCCGTGCCGCCTTCGAGCCGTGCTCGAAGGTCTCCTGCGCGATTTGCGAAGCAAGAGCCCGATGCGGACTGGTCAACGCCGCCACACCGAGAGCCCCCAAACTTGCAGCGGGGCCTCAGCCCGCACATGCGCCCCTACGCCGCCAGCGCCGCGTCGTGGTTCTCTTCCCTTCCAGTCGTCCACGCCGCGCCGTGAGGGCGCAGAATCTCGCGCACCTCCTTCAGCAACTCGGGATCGACCGTCGTCTCAAGCGCCGTCAGGTTTTGCCGCAGCTCCTCGCTCGTTCGAATCCCCACAAAGGTCGAGGCGACGGTGGGATGGTCGACCGCGAAACGCAACGCGACCTGCGCCAACTCGACGCCGTGCTCGCGGCAAAGCGCCGCCGCGCGCTCGCCCGCCGCCAGCAAGTCCGGATGCGCCGGGTGCCAATCGGGCGGCCCGGAACCGGTCAAGGCGCCCAACAGAAGCGGGGACGCGTTGATCAGACCGACGCCGCGCTCGCGGCACAACGGCGCCAGACGATCGTCCACGTCTTGGATGGCTAGGTTATAACGGGCGTAGGTCAACACCACGTCGACCGGGAACGCTTCGGCAAGATCGGCAAGCATGTCCAGTTGCAGGCCGGTCACGCCGATCGCCCGCGCCTTGCCCGACTCCTTGATCCGCGCCAACGCCGGCAGCGTCTCATGGAGGATCACCTCCCGGTCGCCGAACTCCACGTCGTGCGCGTGCAGCACGTCGACGTAGTCCGTACGCAGCCGCGCCAGCGATTCGTCGATGCTGCGCGTCACGCGCTCGGCCGAAAAGTCGAAATCGGCGGCGCCGTAGCGGCCGCACTTGGTGGCCAGCACGACGCGGTCGCGGCGGCCTTCGAGGGCTTCGCCCAGCCGCGTCTCCGACAGCGTGCGGCCGTAGAACGGGGACGTGTCAAAGAAGTTGACGCCGCGGTCGATCGCCTCATGGACCGCTCGCGTGCCTTCGGCTACGTCGATCGGTCCGAACTCTTCGCCCAGCGGCGAAGCGCCGAAACCGAGCGCCGAAACCGAGAGTCCCGTTTTCCCCAGTTGCCGCATTGTTAACGTGAACAGGTTACAGGAATCTCGCGATTTCTGCGGGGCTATCGGGCACGAATGGCCGACAACTCTTCAACCAGTCGATCGACCTCTTCGCGCGTGTTGTAGTGCGCCAGACCGATCCGCACCATGCCGCCTGAGTCTTCCACGCCCAGCCGTTCGCTCAGGTTCAGGGCGTAATAGTTCCCGTCCCAGACGAAGATCCCTCGCTCGCCCAGCCGGCGCGCGATCTCCATCGGCGTGATCCCGTCGATGCGAATCGAGACCGTCGGCGTCCGGCGGTCGAACGTCTCGGGATCACGCAGACCGTAGAAGTCGAGGTCGGGAATCGCAAGCAGCCCTTCGGCGAGGTGCGTGAAGAGCTCGCGCTCGTAGGCCTGCGTAGCGGCCATCGCCGCCTGCAGTCGAGCCCGCCGGTCGCCCCGCTCGCCGACTCGCTCGCCGAGTTCGGCCAGGTAGTCGATCGCCGCCGTCACGCCCGCCATCGCTTCGTGATTCTGCGTCCCGGTCTCCCATCGATCGGGGAGCGTATCTTCCGCCGGACGCACCTTGTACGGCCGCAGACGCTCCAGCAACTCGGCGCGGCCGTACAGGATGCCTTGGTGCGGCCCGAAGAACTTGTAGGCCGAGCAAGCCAAGAAATCACAACCGATCGCCCGCACGTCGATCGGGCCGTGCGGCGCGTAGTGCACCGCGTCGACGAACGACCACGCTCCCGCTTCGCGAGCGGCCTCGGCGATGCGGCGGACGTCGTTCACCGACCCCACGGCGTTCGAGGCGTAGCCGACAGCCACGACGCGCGTCTTCTCGCCGATCAGAGAGAGCAGATGGTCGTGGTCTAGGGTGCAGGTCTCCGGATCGAAGTCGGCCGTGCGGATCACCAGGCCTTGCTCTTCGAGCGCCTTCCACGGCGAGTAGTTGGCGTCATGGTCGAGAGCCGTCAGTACGATCTCGTCGCCCGGCGACAACTCGCGCGCGATCGAGCGGCTGAGCGCGAACGTGAGCGAGGTCATGTTCGCGCCGAAGACGATCTCTCGTGCGTCGCACCCGAGCAGATCGGCAGCGGCCTGATGCGCATCGGCCAGGACCTGGTCGGACCGTCGACTGGTCTCGAACTGGCCGTGCGTGTTGGCGTTCGAACGAGTGAGGTAGTCGGCGATAGCGTCGATCACTCGTTGCGGAACTTGGGTTCCGCCGGGCCCGTCGAAATAGGCGGCTGGAAAACCGTTGACGGTAAGTGAAAGCGCGGGAAATTGGTCGCGAATCCAGGCAAGGTCGGCGGCGGTCATGAAGCGACCATTATGCCTTCTGCACGACCTTGCTTGTCAGCGGGAAAGAGCTGTGATATCAATAAGAACGCCCGCCCGTCCACGCGTCTGATACGCTCCGTGAGCGTAGGATGACGATTTCGCTGGTCATACCCCACTGGAATCGACGTGAGTTGCTTGAAGCCGCTCTCGCCGCCTTGGCCGAGCTAGAGGCTCCCGAAGGAACCACAGTCGAAACGATCGTGGTCGACAACGCTTCGACCGACGGTTCGCAGGCGTGCGCCCAACAAGCAGGAGCTCGCGTGATCGAACTCGATCAGAACGAGGGCGTGGCGAAGGCACTCAACGTCGGCATCCGGGCCGCACGGGGCGAGTATGTCGCGCTGCTGAACAACGACGTCGAACTCGACTCCCAATGGCTGAAGCGGCTGCACGCCGCGCTCAAGGGCTCCGACGCCTGGTTCGCCACCGGCAAGACGCTCCAGTTGACGGACCGCACGCGCATCGACGGGGCCGGAGACGCGGTCTGCCGCGGCGGCGCCGCCTGGCGGCTGGGATCGGGCCGACAGGACGGACCGCCGTTTGATCGGCCGCGCGACACCTACTTCCCGTCGGCGACCGCGGCGTTGTTCCGTCGCGATTTCTTCGAGCGCGTCGGCTTCTTCGAGGAGTCGTTCTTCGCTTATCTCGAGGACGTCGACCTGGGACTTCGCGCCGGAATCGACGACCTCGCGGGCGTCTACGTTCCTGAAGCGGTCGCCTATCACGCGGGAAGCGAGACGACCGGGCAGTGGAGCGACGCGATGGTCCGCTGGATGACGGCGCACCAGGTGCTGCTGCTGGCCAAGTTCTACTCAGGCGCAATGCTGCTGCGATTCGCGAGGCCGATCCTGGCCGCGCAGTTCCTGTGGGCGGCGATGGCCGTCTCGCGGGGGCGCGGGAAGGCTTGGCGCGAAGGACTGGGCGACGGTCTGCGTCGCGCCTCGCGCTTGCGCCGGTCGTCGGCCGAACTGCGCCGGCGCGGCGGACGGCTCGCCGACGTGCTCAAACGCGCTGAAGGCGAGATCATGACGCTGCAGCGAACGACGGGTTGGGACGGATTTTGGAAGTGGTACGGCCGGTTGACCTGGCCCACTCCGCAACTCAGCCCCGAGGAGGCGGCGCGATGAGCCCGCAAGCGTCGAATCACGCGCTTGGGGCGGTGATCGTCACCTACAACTCGGCTGAGTTCGTGGGCAGATGCCTGCGCTCCATCGAGAACCTGGCGCAGGTGGTCGTGGTCGACAACGCGTCCACGGACCGGACCTGCGCCATCGTCGAAGAGGCTTCGCCGAACGCGATCCTCCTGCGCAATGAGACCAATCGCGGCTTCGCGGCGGCCGTCAACCAAGGCGTGCGGACGCTTTCGACGCCGTTGCTGCTGGTGCTGAACCCCGACGCGGAACTGCTCGCTCCTTTAACGGACGATCACCCTCTTCTCGAGCGGGCGCGACAGGCGGAGACCGGAGTCGTCGGCGGAAAGCTGGTCGACGAGGACGGAGCCTACCAGCGCGGCTTTGCCGTGCGCGGTTTTCCGAGCCCCTGGACGCTCGCGGCCGAGACGCTGTTGCTGAACCGACTGTGGCCGGGAAACCCGATCAACCGGGCCTACCGGCGCCTCGATTTCGACCCCGATCGCGCTCAGCCTTGCGAACAGCCGGCCGGCGCCTTGCTGGCGTTCCGCCGGGAAATCTTCGAGCGGACGGGCGGCTTCGACGAGCGGTTCTATCCGCTCTGGTTTGAAGACGCGGATTTCTGCTGGAGCGTCCGCGACGCGGGCTTCCAGAACTTCTATGAGCCGGCCGCCGTAGCCCGTCATTACGGCGCCCACTCTCTCAAGGGCCTGTCGCTGCGCAAGCGTCAGGCGGCTTGGTATGGTAGTCTTTTGCGCTTTACCGAGAAGCGATTCTCCCCTCGAACGGCTGCTTGGATGCGACCCGTGGTCGCCCTAGGCTTGGCGGCGAGGGCGGTCGCGGGCGGCGGGCGAGACCAAAGGCGAGCCTACTGGGCGGCGATGAGAGAGGTGTGGACGGCCGACCTCGAACACCCGCCGACAGGAGTTCGTCCGGAGGGCGCACCCGTGCCCTAACGGCGTTACCTATTCGATGAGCGAAACACCCCTCGTCTCGGTCACCGTCGTGACCTACAATAGCGGCCGATTCATTCGCCGTTGCCTGGACTCGGTCCTTGAGCAGCGTCACCCTCGGCTGGAAGTAGTCGTCATCGACAACGCGTCGACGGACGGCACGACCGATATCCTCGAACGATTCGAGGACCGCTGCCGCGTCGTTTACAACGAAGAGAACATCGGGTTCGCCGGCGCGCAGAATCAAGCGATCGCGCTTTCGACCGGCGAATGGGTGCTGACGCTGAACCCGGACGTGATGTTGCTCCCGGACTTCGTCTCCTCGCTGATGCAGAGCGCGGAGTTGGATCCGAGCGTCGGGACCTTGTGCGGCAAGCTGCTGATGGTGGACGCCTCGTTCGAGATCCCCAACCAGCGCGTCGTCGATTCGACCGGCATGTACTTCACGCCCATGTTGCGTCACTTTGACCGGGGCTGTCTGGAGGCCTACAACGGCCACTACCACGACCACGAGTACGTCTTCGGCGCGACGGCCGCCGCCGCGTGCTACCGGCGGGAGATGATCGACGACATTTCGGTCAACGGCGAGTTTTTTGACGTCGATTTCTTCACCTATCGCGAAGACGCCGACGTCGCCTGGAGGGCGCAACTGCTCGGTTGGAAGTGCGCCTACGATCCGACCGCCTGCGGGTATCACGTGCGCAAGCTGCGGCCCGGGATGCGTCGGTTCCTTTCGGCCGACATCAACATGCACTCGGTGAAGAACCGGTTCTTGATGCGGCTCAAGAACATCACGCCGGGGCTCTACTTGCGGCACGCGCTGCCGATCACCTTCCGCGACGCGGGCATCTTGATCTACTGCCTGCTGATCGAGCACTCTTCGCTCAAAGCCTTCTACCTGTTCGGCCGCGACTTTAAGAAGACGCTTGAGAAGCGTCGGATCATCCAGTCGCGCCGCCGCGTGGACGAGGGCTACATGGCCCAGTGGTTCCGCTTCTCGCCGGTCACGATGCCGCTCAAAGTGCCTCAGGAGCGAGCGGCGCGCGCGGCGGAAGAGAAGGCTCGCGTGGCGGCGTCGCAGCAGTCCTAGAATCCTAGTCGGTTGAAGATCGCACTACTCGGGACGCGCGGCATTCCCGCCAACTACGGCGGGTTTGAGACGTTCGCCGAGGAGCTCTCCACGCGCCTCGTCCAGCGCGGCCACCAGGTCGCCGTCTACTGTCGGACGAATAACGTCCAAACCCGCGAGAAGACCTATCGCGGCGTACGCCTAGTCCATTTGCCGACGGCGCCGCACAAGTATCTCGACACGTTGGCGCACACGGCGATCTCGACTCTCGACCTCGTCTTTCGCCGCGCCGACGTCGCGCTCTACTGCAACGGCGCCAACGCGCTGTTCACGTTGCTGCCTCGGTTGACCGGCGTCCCGGTCGCGCTGAACGTCGACGGGTTGGAACGCAATCGCAAGAAGTGGAACGCGTTCGCCCGTGCCTGGTATCTGGCGTCGGAAAGACTGTCCACGTGGTTCCCGAACTCGGTGGTGACGGACGCGCGCGTGATCGAGCGGTACTACCGCGAGCGCTACGATTTCGAGTCTCGGATGATCGCCTACGGAGCGGACCTTGGGCGAGTGGAGACGCGCGAGGCCCTCGACCGGCTGGGGCTTGAGCCGGGCGAGTATCTGCTCTACGTCTCTCGGATGGAGCCCGAGAACAACGCGCTGCTGACCGTCCAAGCGTTCGAGCGAACCAAGACGGACAAGAAGCTCGTGATGGTCGGCGACGCCCCCTACGCCGCCGAATACATCGCACGGGTAAGGGCGACCGACGATCCGCGGATCGTGTTTCCCGGGGCGATCTACGGACAGGGATACCGAGAACTCCAGTCGCACTGCGCGGCCTACGTGCATGCCACCGAGGTCGGGGGAACGCACCCGGCGCTGATCGAGGCCATGGGTCGCGGAGCGCCGACCCTCTATCTGGCGACCCCCGAGAATGAAGAGGTCGCAGGCGACTGCGGGCTCGCCTTCAACAAGGACGCGGACGCATTGGCCGAACGGATCGACGAGGTTCTCGACGCCCCGCCCGAGAAACGCGCCGAGTGGTCGACCGCAGCCGCGGCGCTCGCGGCCGAGCGCTACGACTGGGAACGGATCGTCGACCAGTACGAAGAGCTGTTCACTTCCCTGACCGCCTAGCGCGTAGCATCGCTTGCGCGCGATCCGCGAGGCCGCGGAGGCGCGCTAGTTCCTCGGGCCGTAAGACGCCGGTGGCGACTACGGCGAGGGGCGTCAGCAGAGCGATCACGACGCATCCGACGGCTTGGGCCAAAGCGGAGGGCCAGGGAATGAAGGACCCGGCGGCCATCGCCGCGAGGTAGACGGCGGCGACGTGCGCCAGGCGGCCCCACTCCAAATCGAGGCGGTAGTCCCTCTGGGAAAAGTAGAAGCTCAGGGCCAGGCGCATAGACGCGGCTGCCAGGCTCGCCCAGGCGGCGCCGACGAGACCAAACCTGGGAATCCAGAGGATGTTCAGACCGACGTTGGTCGCCGCGCTGCCGACCATCAGCATGGACAGGAAGAAGGAGCGCTTCGCCTTGAGCAGACCGATCCGAACGAGCTCTTGCGCGCCGACGAACAGCGCCGCCAGAGTCAGGATCGGAATGACGACGGCCCCCTCGATAAACTCGGGTCCGATGACGAAACGCACGACGCTCTCGCCGATCAGCGAGAGCGAGAGGGCCAGGTAGCCGAGGGTGACCATGATCACGGTGACGCCTCGGCCTATCCGTTGTGCGCCGTCCTCCAGGTGCATGTTGCGGAAGGCGAATCGCCGCCATCCGGTCGAAGTCGCCTGGACGCCGAAGTTCATCACCAGACTGATCCGCTCGCCGACCGAGTACAGCCCGACGGAGCGCAGCGCGTCGGGGGCGAGCCAGCGCAGCAAGTACTTGTCGGTCGTGGTTAAGGCCCAACCGGCCATGGTGCCCGGAGTCAGGCCGGAGCCGTAGCGAAACAGTTCCCTGGCGCAGTGCCGGGAAGCGCCCGCGCCCAGGCCGCGCAGGCCGTAGCCGCACGCAATCAGGGTCCCTAGGACGGCGCCCGCCGCATCGCCGGCCGCTACGCCCTCGGCGCCGTACCCGGCAAGCAAGAAGGCTAGGGCTAGCCCGCGGATAAGCAAGGCCGAGACCGCGTTGATGCCGAGGAACCGTCCGACCTGCCCGTCGGCCTGCATTCGCGCGTCGGCCAAGCTCTTGACTGCCGTTGCGTAGGCGCGAATACAGATGCAAACGACGAAGAACTTGCCGGGTATCCCGAAGATGAGTTCGTTGACCGGCGCGGCGAAGAGCAGCAACAGCGGGACCCAGACCAACGCCAGAGCGTTGAGGATCCAGAACGCGGTGGCGACCCACTCGCGTGCGGGCGCGGCCTCGGTCTTGTCGGTGTAGAACCGAAAGAAGGAGTTCGGCACCTCCAGCGCCGCCATGATGGTGAGGATGCCGGCGGAAGCGTTGTAGAGACTGATGACGCCGAAACCGGTGACGCCGAGCAAGGCGGCCGTAATGGGGAGAAACGCCAGGCCGAGGGCCCGATCAAGCACTCCGCCCAGGCCGAAGAGAACCGAATCGCCGAGCAGAGAACGCAGCGATACGGCGCCGGAGTCGTCGGCCGTCTCCGAGGGCTTGCCCGCGGGCTTCTCCTTGCTCACCGTGCGCCTCGCTGGGCGGCGAGGATGCGTTCGAGCGACTCCTCGGCTTGGCGGGCGGCGCGATCCCAGTGGTAGTGCTCTTGGACCCAGCGGCGAGCGGCGGCGCCGAGATCGCGAGCGCTTTGCGGATCGGCCCAGAGGGACTGGATCGTCTCAATCCATTCTTGCGGAGTGCGGCAGACGGCCCAGGCGCGTTCGGTCGAAGGATACACGCCGTCGACCGCCAGCGGCGAGCAGACCGCGGCTCTCGACAGGGCGGCGCCTTCCAGCAACTTGTTCTTGATGCCCGAGCCCGAGACGAACGGGTAGACGGCGACGGGCGCCGAGCAAACCTCCGGGCGCAAGTCCGGAACGTCGGCGCGAAGAATGACGCCCGGCCGTTCGGCCAGCGAGCGGACCCAGGCGTTGGGTCGGCGACCGATCAGCAGGAGTTCGGCTTGCGAATCGGCTTCGCGCAACGGCTCAAAGACGTCCGGCACGAACCATTCCAGCGCTTGCAGATTGGGCGCGAAATCGAGCACGCCCCAGAAGGCGATCCGCTTGGGATGCGCTTTGACGTCGACCGCCTGGAAGTAGTCCAAGTCGACGCCGTTGGGAATGTTGCGGACGCGGGAATGCAACTGAGTCCGCTGCATCCAGCGGTGATCCTTCTCAGATACCACCCAGACTTCGTCGGCCTCGTTGCGGTGGATGAATTCGTTGAACCAATCGATCAGGGCGAGCTTCAGGCCGCGAACGGGCGAGTACTGGGCGCTGCCCGGGCGAAAACAGGCGGCGCGCATCAGCACCATCTCGTCGCCGGCGGACCAGACGCGGGCGACGCCTCGGGCCTCCGTGCTCATGCGCAGGCCGACCCCGCCGGAGAGAATGGCCGCGTCGTAGCCGCCTTCGGCTAGACGGCGGCGCAGATTGGCGCCCTGTCCTGGCGTGAGCGGAGGCGAACGAGCGGCCCAGTTCTTGAGTCGATCGGCAGAGCTCGGCGGCGGCGGGGCAGGGTCCTCTGCGAGCGGGACGAGACCGAAACCCGGCGCTTCGTCCGAATCCACATCCCACGCCAATACGTCGACGTCGTGCCCGCGCCGGACCAATGCGCGGGCCAGGTGCACGGTCATGACGTCTCGACCGTCGCGGGGCGGAACGGCGACTCTAAGTGCGCAGAGGGCGATCTTCACGAGAGGAAACCGGGCGTCCCGTCAGGGCGTCGGCGGCTTTCGCCTCCAGTATCGCCGAACTCCGGCTAGGCGCGATCGGCGCGCGCTTCGCTCAGACGCTCGGCCGCCTCGGAGACCGAGCGATAGCAGCGGACGAAGGCGTCCGGCCCGCCGGAGTAGGGGTCCGCGATCGTCGGATCCGATTCGTCGCCCATCGCGCCCCAGTAGACGGTCTTGGAGAGGGCGTCTGGAAAGTTTCGGGCCATCTGCTTGCGGTTCTTCTCGTCGAAGATCACGATCGCGTCGGCCCAGTCGACGTCCTCGCGGCGCAGCAGACGGGACCGGTGCGGGACGAGATCGACGCCGAATTCGGCGGCTGTGCGCACGGCGTCTTCGGGCGAGAGTCGGCCCTCGCGCTCGATGAAGCCGGCCGAGCGGACTTCAGCGAACCAGCCGCGCTCGGCGGCCAGGCGTTCGGCGAAAGGACTGCGGCAGATGTTTCCGAGGCAGACGAAGACGACGCGCCGCGCGGGCGCCAAGGTTTCGAGCGAGCGTCGACGGGAGGCCTTTCGGACCGGTCCTAGGCGACGGATCTTGGGATCGATCCGGCGGCGAACGGCGTCCAGGTAGTAGTCGGCGATCGCTTGCAACTCAGCCCAGGCCGGCCGGAGATCGTCGAGTGCGAGGGTATCGCTGCGCTCCCGCAACAACAGCAGATTGGCGGCGGTTTGGCCGAAGACCTTCCACAGCGGCTGGGAGGCGAGGTTCGGATCGGAGGCGTCGGCGCGCAGGTTGGCGAGTTGCCATTGCAGGTTCTCGCGCCAAGCGCGACTGTGGACGCCGGGGCGATAGGACGCGGGCGCGGGCTCTTCGCCCTGAACCAGCATGCGGTAGAGAGCGGCGGGAAAGTCGACGCCGCATCCGACGGCCAGGGGCAACGATCCCCAAAAGCGAGGGTTGACCTCAATCAACACCCACTCGCCGGTCTCGTGATTCAGCTTGAACTCCACCATCGCAACGCCGGTGTACCGGAGCGGGCCAAGTAGGGCTAGCGAGGCCTCGCGCAGCTCCGGATCGACCGCGACGCTCTTGCGGTAGGAGCTGCCGCCGCCGTGCAACGGCTCGTTGACGCGCTCGTGTTGGAACTCAAGCAGCGGACGGCCCTGGTTGAGCAGCAACTCGACCCCGACCCCGACGCCTTGGAAGTTCCGCTGCGCGGCGACGGCGCCGTCGGCCAGGAGCGGCGGGAGGACCTGAGACAACTCGTCGCGCGTGAAGGCTTTGGTCACCATGCGGCGCGTCGAAGGATTGGCGGCGTTATAGGACGAATCGGGCTTCAGGACGACGGGAAGGCCGAGTTCGGCGATCAACTCATCGACGTCGACCGAGCCTCGCAGGACGCGCTCCGCTGGAACGTGGACGCCGACCTGGCGAGCGAGTTCGGCGGTGCGGACCTTGTCCATGAAGACGTCGAAGCACTCGTCGGGGATCGTGTAGAGGCGCGCGGCCTCCTCCAGTCGGGCGCGGTTGCGTTGGAGCGCGGCGGTCGACGTGTCGTTGATCGGAATGATCAGGTCGTAGCGTTCGCGCTTGAGCAGCGCTTCGAGCGGCTCGATTCGCGACTCGTCGTCTTCGCGGTAGGAGGGCAGAACGTGCGCCGGTCCGGCGAAGCGGGAGGAGAGGGCCAGGTTGTCCGGCTCATGCCACGCGAAGTGGACTTCGACGCCGGCGCGACCGAGGCTGCGCGTCACGGCCAGCGGCGCACGATGGTCGACCGCGCCGAGAAGAAGCGCCTTGCCCTGGGCTCCGTCGAACGTCACAGGACCTTTCTCAGGCGTCCGGCGGCCTGAAGCCGAAAGCGCCAGTAGGCTTCGTCGTGGCGGGTCGGCAGCAAGAAGCGTTTGACGTCGAACGGATCGATGGAGCCGGGATAGTTCCCGCCGGAATAGAAGGAGAAGCCGACCGTATAGCCCGCTCTTCGAGCCGCGCGAGCGGTGTCTTGGTTGAAGCAGTCGGCGGTCCCGAAGGGGTAGGCGACGGTGCGAATCGCTTGGCCGGAGAAGGCTTCGATGGTCTGCTTGGAACGGGTCAGCTCTTGGTACTGCTCCTCCTCGCTCAGTTGCGAGAGCATCGGATGAGAGTCGGTATGCGAGCCGAGGCTCATCCCGCCGCGGACCATCTCGACGGCTTCGGCCTCGTTGAGATAGAGCCGCTCGTGCGCTTCCTCGGGCGCTTCAACGCCGCAAGCTTCCTGCAACTCGTCGAGCAGCCGCTGCGAGTCAGGCTCATCGCGCCAATAGTGGTGCTGGAGGATCAGACCGGAGGCGTAGTCTCGATCGGAGAGGTCTAGGGTGCGCTCGAAGGGATAGCGCAAGGTGATGGAGTCGCTCTCGCAGCAGCGGACCATGTAGCAAGCCCGGTCCCAGGTGGAGAGGTGACGGGAGCCCATCAGTTGCGGGGCGAGGAAGAAGGTCGCGCTGATGCCGTGCGATTGAAAGATCGGGAAGGCGGTCTCGTAGTTGTCGATATAGCCGTCGTCGAAGGTGAACAGGACGTGGGTCCGCCGGATTTTTTCGGGATGGAGAACGAGGTCTTCGGCCTCGTCCAGCCCGATGACGGCGTAGCGCTTCTTCACCGCGCTGAGCTGCGTGTCGAGCTCCTCGACGCTGGCGGTGAACACGCCGGAATCGTAGACGGCCGCCGCGCGGTCACCGATCCGGTGATAGTTGACGACGAGCAAACAGGGCGGATGAGGAAGCGCCTCGAGCAGCGCCGTAATTCCCAGCAGACGACCGGCCGTGGCCAGCCGTTCGCGTCGGCCGCGCCCGTCCATGTCCGTAGTATACGTTGCTCTCCGCGTAGGCCCGGGCCCGCGGAGGGTATAATTCGCGGGCGATGCGTTGCTTGTTTTTGCTGCTGGCGGCGGCGGTCGGCGCCGCGGCTGAGAAGCCCAATATCGTCTTCATCATGGTGGACGATTTGGGGCCCGAATGGGTCTCTTCGTATGGGGCGGAGGGCATCGAGACGCCGAATATCGACAAACTCGCCCAGCAAGGGATGAGCTTCGAGAACGCCTACTCGATGCCTCAGTGCACGCCCACGCGGGCGACGCTGCTGACCGGGCAATATCCGTTCCGTCACGGCTGGGTCAACCATTGGGACGTGCCGCGGTGGGGCGCCGGCGGACACTTTGATCCCAAGCACAACGTGACGTTCGCGCGGCAGTTGAAGGCGGTCGGGTACGCCACCGGAATCGCCGGGAAGTGGCAGATCAACGATTTTCGGGTGCAGCCGGACGTGCTGCGGGAGCACGGCTTCGACGAGTGGTCGATGTGGACCGGGTATGAGACCGATAATCCGCCCTCGGCCGAGCGCTACTGGGATCCGTACGTCTATAGCGATGAGAGGCCGTCGCAGACGTACCCCGGCCGGTTCGGACCGGACCTCTACAACGAGTTCACGCTTGAGTTTGTGGAGCGGCATCGCGACGAGCCGTTCCTGCTCTACTACCCGATGGTGTTGACGCACGGGCCGCTGGTGCATACGCCCCACGAGCCGTTCGCGGAGACCAAGTACGAGAAGCACCGCGCCATGGTCCGCTATACCGATTACCTTGTGGGCAGGCTCGTCAAGAAGCTGGAGGATGCGGGAGTCCGCGAGAAGACCTACGTGATCTTTACGACCGACAACGGGACCTCGGGCGGAATCGACGGACGTTTGAACGGGCGAGAGGTCCGAGGCGGCAAGGCCAAGTTGACCGAGAATGGACCGCGGCAGCCGTTTATCGTGACCGGGCCGGGCGTTCCGGCCGGAACGCGCACGGATGCCTTGACGGACTTTTCCGACCTGATGCCGACGTTCGTCGAACTGGCCGGGGCGGATTTGCCGAACGGCTACGTGATGGACGGCCGTTCGCTGGCGGACGTGTTCCACGGCAAAGACCCGGAGGGGCCGCGCGATTGGATTTTGGCGATGGGGCACGGCCCGGCCCGGCTGGACGAGAAGGGCGTGCGCCCGGTGGTCGACTACGCCAATCGGGTGGTGCGGGACAAGCGCTATAAGGTGCACGTGATCGACGGCCGCGTGGCGAGGCTGCACGATCTGAAAGACGACCCGGGCGAAGAGCGGAACTTGATCAAGAGCCAAGAAGCTGGGCACCGGACGGCGCTCGCGAGACTTAGCGCGGTGGTCGCAGGGTTTCCGGATAAGGACGGTCGGCCGCGCTACGATCCGACCCCGCCGCAACCGTGGGACATGACGATCGAAGCCATGCAGGAGAAGATCCATTGAGCGGCCGCCTGTTCGCGGGAACGTCCGGGTTCGCTTACCCGGCTTGGAAGCCGGATTTCTATCCGCCCAAGACGCCGCAGCGGCTGTTCCTGGAGCACTATGGGACGCGGCTCAACTCGGTGGAGATCAACTATACGTTCCGCCGGACGCCGAAGGCCGAGACGCTGGAAAAGTGGACGGCGCAAACGCCGGAGGGCTTTCTGTTCAGCGTGAAAGCCCATCAGCGGATCACGCACTTCAAGCGGCTGAAGGAAGAGGCGGACGAAGCGACGGACTTCTTCCTGGAGTCCTTGCAGCCTCTGCGCGAGGCCGGACGGTTGGGGGTGGTGCTGTTCCAGTTGCCGCCGAATCTAAAGAAGGATTTTCCACGTCTGGAGCGCTTCCTCGGGCGGCTTCCGGAAGGGCTGCGCTACGCCTTCGAGTTCCGCAACGAGACGTGGCTAGACGACGACGTATTTCGTTTGCTTGAAGGGCGCAACGTCTGTTTGTGCCAAGCCGAGTCGGACGTCTTGGAGGCGCCTAAAGTCGTGACGGCCGATTTCGTCTACCTGAGGCTGCGGAAGACCGAGTACGCCGAGGCGGACCGGGACGAGATCTGGAAGGGCGCCGAGCCGATGTTGGCCGAGGGCAAGTCCGTCTTCCTCTACTTCAAGCACGAGGACACGCCCGAAGGAGCGCTCTACGCCGAGGAGATGTTGCGGCGATCGAGAGCCTAGTCTATCGGGGAAGAAAACGGGCGCGGCGGTCGATAAGAACTGCGTGCTCGACATTCTGTTCCACAAACTGATGGACCGGCGCAGTCAGGCGCCGCCCGCGCCGCCGCCGCCCGTCTTCGAACCGCCAAAGCCGGCGCAACAGCGGGAGAGCCCGCGGCTGCCCGACAGTGCGCTGGTGCAGTTGGAATGGCTGGACCAAGACGACGAGTTTCGGCGCATCCAGGCGAACGTCCACGATCGGTCGCGGCGGGGATTCTCGCTCTGGCTGAACCAGAAGCTGAGCGTGGGCTGGCCGGTAGCGATCGCGCACCGGACGACCGTCTACCGCGGCGTGGTGCGCCATTGCCGGGAGGTGGACGGGCGCTGGCAGACCGGCTTTCAAGTGGTGGACGACGAACGTCGCCGGGACGACCGTTATCCGTTCCGTTGCGACGCCGAGATCTCCTGGCAGGCGGGCACGGAGACGCGACGGACGGATTGCGAGATTTTTGACGCCAACGGCGGCGGAGTGCAGATCGAACTCCATGAGGAGCTGCCTGCCGGGGTGGCGGCCTGCCTGTACTACGACGGCTGGAGGCGGTTCGGATCGACCGTGTGGTCGAAGGCCAAGGACGGCGTCTACCGCGCCGGGATCCACTTCACGGGCGAGGCGATCTCGGACGAGAGCGTCGACTACAAGGGCTAGCTCGGAGGTCACGCAAATCGCGCTCGATGCGGTGACTGAAGCCCGCGCCACAAGATCGCAGCAGAAAGGCCGCGCGACGGGGGTGTCGCGCGGCCTGTGGGTCGGGTCAGGACCCGTCGAGCCAGGGACGGACTCGACTGCTTCTCTTGCAGGGGAGCGGTTAGGCCTTCGGCAGGTAGAGGCTCACGTCGACGCGGCGGTTGTTCTTGCGCGCCTCGCGAGTGTTGTTGTTCTCCGTGCCTTCGATCTTGCCGAGGCCGATGCGGTTGATGGCGCGGATGGGGATGCCGTGCTTGCCGTTGAGGTAGCGGACGACGGCTTCGGCGCGACGGCGGCTGAGTTCGATGTTGTACTCGGCGGCGCCGGTCGCGTCGGTGAAGCCGCGCACCTCAAAGACCGCGCGCGAGTGGCCCGAGGCCTTTCCGGCGATCGAGTCGAGGCTCGATTTGGCTTCGTCGGTCAGGGCGTCGGAGTCGAATCCGAACAGGACGCCCGCGTCTCCGGCTTTCTCGTAGGTGGCCATGTCGGCCATCGTTTTTTCGAGCCGTCGCGATTCGTTTCCGGCGAAGGTCTTGGCGTCTCCGGCCAGTCCGGCGGCGTCGTCGGCGGACGATTGCGCGCCCTTAGCGGCGTTCATGGCGGCTTCGGCGTCGCGCAGGGCGGTGTCGGTCTTCTCATCGAGACGCGAGACTTCGCCGGTCGTCTTTTCGTCGAGTTTGGCGATCTCGGTCGAGTTCTCTCCCGATTTCTGCTCGACGGTATTGACTTGGTCCTGGACCGGAGCGACCGAGTCGCGAACATAGCGCTTGGTGGCGCAAGAGCTAAGCAGGCCGGCGCCGACGAGGGCGGCTAAGGCGAGGGTGGGTGTTTTCAGTAGAGTGTGCATGGCGCGGGTACTTCCTTCGTGTGGCCTTCTGGTGATGATCTGAGACGCAACTCGGCGGCCAAACTCCTCGGCGAGCGAATAAATCTTTTCCTTAGGCGATCTTAGCGCCTTCGGAAAACATTTGCAGGTGGTTTTGTCGAGTCCGCCGATTCGGTAAGAGTTACGTGGTTCGGGCGGCTAGTTTTGCTCGATCGCGGGCCGCTCGGCGCGGGCTTGGTCGATCTCGGCGATCAGCTTCTTGACCGACTTGTCGAGATCGCGGGGGCCGAGGAAGCGGAAGAGACGACCGTCGTAGGCCTTGATGGTGTTGCCGACGAGGCCTTTCCAGACGGCGCGCGAGGAGACGAGGGCGAAGACGGGCGCGTCGAGACTGCCGATCTCGGCGAGGCGTTCTGAGGGCGGTTTGCGGCCGAACTCGGCGTCGGGGCCGATGAAGATGTAGGCGTCGACGGGCTCTTGCGAGGGGAGTTCGTCGACCAGCATCTGGGTGAAGAAATCGCGCTGCTTGTATTTGCCGAGTTGCTCGAAGGAGACGAGGGCCGGGCTCAACTCGTCGATCGCTTCGCGCAGCGCGGGGAAATCGAAGCGGTCGTCGAGGTCGTGGCGGGTCAGGACTTTCTGCTCCTGGAAGCTGTAGGCGACCATGGACAGTTCGCCGATGCGCGGGTGGCGGGAGAGTGCGCGCAGGGCGCCGATGCGCGGCAGGAACTCGAACAGGCGGACGCCGGCGGCGCGGCGACGGCGCCAGGGGTCGAAGTTGAGGAAGACCTTGATCCGCAGCGGGCGCGCCAGGTCCTCGGCCACGACGGCGGCTTCCGGGCGGAAGAGGAAGATGCGCGAGTCGCCCACTTCTCCGGGCACCATTGAGAACTGGACGTTGCGTTCGCTTCGGCGGGGTTTGGCCTCGATCTCCCAACGCAGGGTGCAGTTGTTGCCGAGCGTATCGAGCAGGAACCATTCGACCGAGTAGCGGCCGGGGCCGACGACGAAGGAGGCGTTGTGCTCGATGTTGCCACGGACGTTTTCAGGGATCTCGTTGAGGTCGACTTCAGCGGAGAAGGAGACGGGCTCCATGCGCTCGAGCGAGAGCGGAGTGACGCGCACCTTGAGGCCGAGTTTGCGGGCCGGACCGGCGAGTTGACGGACGGGAAGCGAGACGCTGTAACCGGAGAAGAATCGGAATTCGAAATCGAGCCTGGGGGGCGCGAAATAGACGCGGCAGTCGATGTTGTCTTTGGGCGGAAGTCGGGCGGGGAGTTCGCCCAAGGAATCCTCGAACGACTCGAGCGGGAGTTCGCGCGGCTGCGCGCCGAGGGCCGGCGCCAGGGAAACGGCGAGCAATAAGAAAAGGGCGCGCAAGGACGTGGAAATGCTGAGTTTATCAATCGTGCGGAGGGTCGCCGCGACGTTGACCGTGCCGGGGCGCGCCGTTACAATCGCAGGTGGCCGCGAGATTATCGATATGAAACGCATCTGCTTGTCGTCGTTCTTATTCGCCCTACTCGCTGCGACGATGCTGTGGGCGGCGCCGGCGAATACTTACCGTGAGATGGAGCGCAAGTATTGGGCGTTTCAACCGCGTGCGGATGTTGCAGTTCCGACGTTCGACGACGCCGAGGGGCGAGGCTGGGTTCGGACGCCGGTGGACGGGTTCGTGCTGGCGAAGATGCGCGAGCAGGGGCTGGGCCCCGCGCCTGAGGCTGACCGTGCGACGTTGATCCGGCGGGCGACTTTTGACCTGACCGGGTTGCCGCCGACGCCGACCGAGGTGGCGGACTTCGTCCATGACGAGTCGCCCGACGCATGGGAAAAGGTCGTCGATCGGTTGCTTGCGAGCCCGCGCTACGGCGAGCGCTGGGGGCAGCATTGGCTGGACGTGGTTCGCTTCGCTGAGACCGAAGGTTTTGAGTACGACCGCTATCTACCGGGGCTTTGGCGCTATCGCGATTACGTGATCGAGACGTTCAACGAGGACCGCCCGTTCAACCAGTTCATCCGCGAGCAGTTGGCGGGGGACGAGATGGTCGAAGGCGATCCGCGCGCGCCGCGCAATCGCGAGTTGCTGACGGCGGCGGGTTTCCATCGGCTGGGCGCGGTCCGGCGCAACGCGGGGAACCAGGAGGTAGCGTCGTCGCGCAATGAAGTCTTGACCGAGCGGACGGACATTGTGGGCGCGGCGTTCTTGGCGATGACGGTCGGCTGCGCGCGCTGCCACGACCACATGTTCGACCCGATCAAGCAACGCGACTACTACCAGATGCAGGCCTTCATGGCGGCGACGCGCGAGGAAGATCTGCCGCTTGAAGAAGGGGGCATGACGCCCGCCGAGTGGCGCGACGAGACCAAGAAGCTGCGCGCGAAGTTGAAGTCGATGCGCGGCAAGATGCAGCTCGTTGAAGAGGCCGAGCGGGCGGAGATGGAGAAGGAATATGCGGCGCTTGAGATGAAGCTGCCGCCGGCGCCGGACAACATCACCACCATCCGCAACGACTTCGAAAATATGTCGGAGATCCATCTGCTCAACCGCGGGAACTACGAGCAGAAGGGCGAGCAAGTGGGACCGCAGGTCTTGGGCGTGCTGCTTCCCGAAGGCGCGCCGGAGTTGCCGAAGGATGTCGAGAACCCGCGGCTGATCCTGGCTAACTGGCTGGCCGACCCCGACCATCCGCTGACGGCGCGGGTGGCGGTCAATCGGATGTGGGGCTGGCACTTCGAGCGGGCGCTCATCAATACGCCGAACGACTTCGGCTTTATGGGCGATACGCCGAGCCATCCGGAAATGCTCGATTGGCTGGCGGAACGGTTTGTGGAAGAGGGCTGGCGGATGAAGCCGATCCACCGCCTGATCATGCTGTCGAGCACGTATCGTCAAGCGTCGGAGAACCCGCGCTACGAGGCGGCGGGCGAGGAGAAGGACGCCGACAATCGGCTGTTGTGGCGGGCGTCGATGCGGCGGCTTTCGGCCGAGGAAGTGCGCGACGCGATGCTCTCGATCTCAGGCAAGCTGAACACGAAGATGGGCGGCGAGAGCGTCATGCTGGAAGTCGATCCGGCGCTGGTCGATCTGCTCTACGACCCGACGCAATGGGTCGTGACCGACGAGCGCGACGAGCACTACCGGCGTTCGATCTACTTGGCGCAGAAGCGCAACTTGCGGCTGCCGTTCATGGAGGTTTTCGATCAACCGGCGTCGTTGACGACCTGTGCTCGGCGCGAGACGTCGACGCACGCGCCGCAGTCGCTTGAGTTGCTGAACGGGACGATCGCGAATGAGCTGGCGGAGCACTTTGCGGCGCGGTTGGAGAGGGAAGCGGGTACGGATCGCGAGTTGCAAGTGGAGCGCGCGTATCTGCTGGCGGCGAACCGGATGCCGACGGCGGACGAGAACAAGATTGCGCTCGGGTTCTTGGAAGAGCAGCCGCTACGGGAGTTTGCGCTGGCGGTGATGAACCTGAATGCGTTCTTGTATGTGAATTAGCGGCGCGTGCCGACGACGTCCGTCTCGATCTCGAACAGCGTCTTTCCGGCGGTGACGTAGAGGGTCCTCAATTCCGGGCCGCCGAAGGCTGCGTTCGTGATCGTGTCCTCCCAGACGGGGTAGAAATCGATCCGTTCGCCTTGCGGGTTGAAGACGTGAACGCCGGCCTTCGTATCGAGCGTCTCAGACGTTCCGCGGACGCGGTTGAGGCCGGCGGCGACCCACAGATTGCCTTCGGAATCGATCGTCATGCCGTCGCCGGAACGGCCGGGGTAGAAGTCGTGGAAGACGCGCATGTTGGAGACGGTTCCGTCGGCGGCGAGATCGTAGGCGCGGATCATGCGGGCGTGGTCGGCGTCGGGGTGGGCCTCGATGAGGTAGAGCGTTTGGTCGTCGGGGGAGATGACGAGGCCGTTAGGTTTTTGGATGTCGGGTTCGGCGAGGATTTGGTCGATCGTGCCGTCGGGGTCGATGCGGTAGACGGCGTGGACGCCGGTTTGATCGGGCTCGGAGGTCGGCCCGGGGCGGTCGCTGAAGTAGAGGCGGCCTTGCCGGTCGAAGGTGACGTCGTTGGGGTGGTGGAGGCGCTTGCCCTGGTAGCGGTCGGCGATGACCTCGACTTCGCCGGTTTCGAGGCTGGTGCGGGTGACTTGGGGCGGCGTCGCTTCGCAGGCGATGAGGCGCCATTGGTCGTCGAAGAGGAGACCGTTCGACCCGCGCGACTGCTCGCGAAAGGTCTCGGTTCGGCCGTCTTCGGGGTAGTAGCGGAGGATGCGTTCCGAGCGCATCTCAGAGAAGAAGACGGAGCCGTCTTGGTAGACGGTCGGCCCTTCGGTGAAGGCGATCGAGGCGGGGGTGGCGCGGACGCGCGGGTCGTCGGCCCCGGTGGCGGCGGCCTGGTTGGCGGCGGCCTGGGCTTCAGCGGCGGGCTCTTCGGGAGCGGGTGCGCAGGCGAGGGCGAAGGACAGACAGAGGAAGAGCAGACAGACGAAGAGGAGTCGTTTCACGGCGCGCGCAGGATAGCAGAGCCGCTCGACCACGACTCGCCTAGGATTCGACGCGGCCGATGGTCAGGAAGGCGCTGACGCCGCTGAGACCGGCGAGGGCGGCGGCGATCCAAGCGACGCGGTTGAAGGCGTCGACGAATGCGTCGTCGACGGCCGTCTCGATTTGGGCGGCTAGGGCGGGGGCGACGCTCTCGGGCGGTTGGGCGGCGGCGAGGTTCGGGCGCTGTGCGTCGATCGCCGCCATGGTTCTGGGAGTCAGCTTGAGCGTCGACAAGCGGTCGTCGAGCGAGCCGTTGAAGGCGCCGGCGACGACCACGCTCATCACGGCGATGGCCAGTAACCCGGCGGTGCGCGAGACGGCGTTGTTGACGCCCGAAGCGAGCCCCGCGCGCGCCTCTGATACCGAGCCCATGACCACCGTCGTCAGCGGCGCGACGGCGATCGCCATCCCCGCGCCGAAGACGAGGATCGCGGGAAGAAACGTCGTCCAATACGAGCCGCCGCGACCGGCGTTCGCGAGCATGGCGTAGCCCGCGGCGGCGACCAACGGGCCGACGGTCAACGGCAGGCGGCCGCCGAAACGGTCCATGATGCGTCCCGCGATCGGCGAGAGGATGAAGGTGATCAGGATCGACGGCGTCATCGCGGCGCCGGCTTGAGAGGGCGTGTATCCCTGGACTTGAATCAGGTTGAACGGCAGGAAGAAGAAGACGGCCGAGAGCGCTGAGTAGAGAAAGAGCGTGAGCAGGTTCGCTCCGCTGAAGTCGCGGGATCGGAACAGGTCGAGCGAGAGCATCGGGCTGGACGTGCGCCGCTCATGCCGCACGAACAGGGTCAGGCAGACGATCCCGAGCAGGGCGGGCGCCCAGACCAACGGGTCGCCGAAGGGGCGCGTGCCGGCCTCGATGAGGCCCAGTACGAGCGCGCCGAGGCCGACGACGGAGAGTGCGGCGCCGAGATAGTCGAGGCCGCCGGTCGCCGATTCGTCGCGGCTCTCGGGGACGCGCCACAAGGCGATTGCGACGACCAGCGCCGCCACGGGCAGGTTGACGTAGAAGGCCCAGCGCCAACTGAACGACTCGACCAGCCAGCCGCCGAGGATCGGCCCGAGTCCGGTCGAGATCGCCGTGAAGCCTGACCACGTCCCGATGGCGCGACCGCGGCGGTCCGCCGGGAACGAGGCGCTGAGCAAGGCTAGGCTGCCCGGGACGAGCATCGCTCCGCCGACGCCTTGGAGCGCTCGCGCCGCGATCAAGTGGCCGACGCTGGGGGCGGCGCCGCACCAGGCGGAGGCGACGGCGAACAAAGCGATGCCGAGCACGAAGACGCGGCGCCGTCCGTAGCGATCGCCGAGTGATCCGCCGACCAGGATGAGGGCCGCCAGGAAGAGTGCGTACGACTCGACGATCCACTGCGCGTCGGCCAGCGTGGCGTCGAGTTCGGACTGGATTCGCGGCAGCGCCAGGTTGACGATCATGCCGTCGATGAAGGCCATACTCGAGCCGAGAATCGAGGCGGCCAGGATCCACGGCTCGCGGGCGCGCGCGCACGCTTCGTCTACTTTGCCCGCGCGGATGGCGGCCTGGTCGCACGGGAGCCGAAAGACCGACGACATGTCTACGACAGTGTGGCAGGCGGCGTACGTGACCGGACGCCGCATTGCTGCGGCGGTCGCGACCGAACTGCTACTATCCTCCGAACGTACTCATGGAACTGCACCCGCTTGTCGTCTTGGCGATCGCCATCGCCGTCGTTTTCATCCTCATTATTCGGCTGAAGGTCAATGCGTTTCTGGCGCTGATCACGGCTGCGACTACGGTCGGCGTCTTGTCGTCGCAGGTGGCGTTGGGCGAGGTGATGCCGGAGGTGGCTTCGGCGTTTGGACGGGTTTGCGGCGGGATCGGCATCGTGGTCGCGTTGGCGGCGTTGATCGGCCAATGTCTGATGGAGTCGGGCGCGGCGGACAAGATCGTGCGCGTGTTCGTGCGGACGTTGGGCGAGAAGAACTCTTCGCTCTCGTTGCTGACCAGCGGATACGTCCTGTCGGTGCCTGTGTTTTTCGACACGGTCTTCTATCTGCTGGTGCCGTTGGCGCGGGCGATGCGCGTGCGGACCGGCAAGAACTATCTGCTGTTCCTGATGGCGATCTCCGCCGGGGGCGCGGTGACGCACTCGATGGTGCCTCCGACGCCCGGACCGCTGGCGATGGCGGCGACGTTGAACATCGATTTGGGCGTGATGATCCTGGTCGGCGCGATGGTCGGCGTGCCGATGTCGATCGCCGGTTGGGCCTTCGCACATATGCGCAACAAGCAGCTCGACATTCCGATGCGCGAGACGCCGGGGATGACGATCGAAGAGCTCGAGACGTTGGCGCACTCGGAAGAAGACAAGCTGCCGAGCTTCTTTGAATCGATGCTGCCGATCGTGCTGCCGGTCTTGTTCATCACCTCAAACACACTGGCGGGTGCGCTGGAGCTGAGCCCGGAGATTCGCGACGTCACGGGCTTCTTCGGCAATCCGAATTTTGCGTTGTTGGTCTCGACCGCGTTCGCCATGTGGACGCTGATGAAGCAGAAGGGCTACTCGATGGCCGAGCTTCAGACGCCGGTCGAGACGGCGTTCGCCTCAGGCGGTCTGATCATCTTAATTACGGCCGGCGGCGGATCGTTCGGCGGCATGCTGCAGAAGGCGGGCGTCGGCGATACGTTGAGCGCGATGTCGGCCGATTGGGGGATGCCGGTGATGCTGCTGAGCTTCCTGCTCGGGGCGTTGCTGAAGGTGGCGCAGGGTTCGGGCACGGTGGCGATGATCACGGTGAGTTCGATCATGGCGCCGATCGTGTTGGGCAACATTCCGTTCAATCCGGTGTACATCGCTTGCTCGATCGGGGCGGGGTCGCTGGTGGGGTCTTGGATGAATGATTCTGGTTTTTGGATCTATACGAAGATGTCCGGGTTGACCGAGGCGGAGTCGCTGCAGACTTGGACGCCGTTGCTGGCGATCTTGGGGCTTACCGGGTATTTGGTGAGCCAGTTGTTGTCGATCGTGCTGCCGCTGGCGTAGGGGCTGGTTACGGTCCCCCGGACCTTGGGATGCGCAAGGCGGTACGGCGAGAGTCGTGCGCTACGTCGGCTGATTTCGTCGAGCTTCAGGAGCGCTGCGGGCGGTTGCGCACATGGTTTCTGACGGCTAGCTGACCGAAAGGAGTAAGCTATCGAGGGAACGCTTGGTTTGCGCCCGCGTGGACTTGGGAACCTCTGTGGGAGAGGGGCTATGAGGCATCTGATTCGTTCGTTCGGATGGTTGTGTTTTCTTTTGGCTACGGTCTGGCCGCAAGTGCGCGGCGAGGAGACCGTATTCGTCTTTGAAGACGGGCCGAATATCGCGATTTATGACGCCGAGACCCTCGCTTTCCTCGGGCGGCCACAGGTGGGCTCGGGCGGACTGCAAGCGATCGGCGTTCCGGATCCGGCCCAACCCAGCCGGTTTCTGAAGTATTTCATCATCACCGACGACACGGTCCACGTGCTGGCGCCGCAGGCGCCGTTTGAGTTGCTGGAGACGCATCCGCTGACGGTGCCGGTGAACATCGGCGACCGCAGCGCCGCGCTTTCGCCCGACGGCCGGTGGCTGCTGGTGGCCGCCGGCGGCGCGATCTACGCCTTCGACGCCGACGAGCCGGAGAACCCGGCTCCGCACTTGATCAACATGGGCGGGTTGCCCTCGGGCATCGCGATTCTGCCGGACTCGACTGAGGCGTTCGTCTCGGTCGAAGGGTCGCTCGATCTGCTGCAAATCTCGCTGACGACGTCTCCCCCGCAGCGACTGGCGGGTCCCGTTGAGTTGCCTTCCGCCCCGCTGACGGCCGCCGCCGCGCCGAACGCGGCCGGGGTGTTCACGTCGCAGTTCGCAAGCGTCACGGCGGTCGACCCGTATGAGAACGAGGTGATCGAGGAGATTCCGTCCGGCGCGTCGGGGACGCCGATCGACATCGGCTTCGACATGGAAGCGCCGCTCGATGAGATGTTCGTCGCGACGGCCACCAACGTCTCGGTCATCTCGACCGATTCGCTGACGTTCGACTTCTTCTTTTCGCCGCCGATCCTGATCAAGAAGGTCGTCTCGCCTCGCTCGGATCAGTTCTACTTGCTCTCCGTCGCGTCGCGGCAGGTCTTTGAGAGCAACCGGGACGGCACGACCTTTGACGTTCTGCGCGATCCGACGACCAATACGCCGTTTTTGCCTCCGGCGATGGACATCGGGTTGACGCGTTCGCGCCGGTCGCTGTTTATCGCTTTCGGCGACGACGGATCGCTGGTGAAGCTCTCGACGACGGAGCGCGAGTTGGAAGGCCAGACCGGACTGCCCGCGAGGCCGACCGGGCTCGACGTCACCGGTACGCCCGGCGCGCCGGGATCGACCGCCGCTTTGGAAGTTTTCGGCGGCGACGGTCAAGCCGGCACGCCGGGGATTCCCTTCCCTCGGCGCCTGGCGGTTCGAGCAGTCGACTCGGACGGCGTGGGCGTTCAGGGCGAGGAGATCGACTTCCTGGCCTTCACGGGCAACGTCGTGTTCCGGCCGGAAAACCCTGTGACCAATGCCTACGGGGTCGCCATCACCGAAGTCGTGCCGCCGACGAGCGACGAGTTTGAGGTCGAGGCGCGTACGGAGAGCGGGCGCACGGTTCGCTTTCGTATGAACACAGGCCTGCAAGGTCGCCGCGGGCTGGAGGTGGTTTCGGGCGACTTTCAGATCGCTATGGAGAACACGGACTTTCCGCGTCCGACGACGATCCGCACGCAGACCGGCGGCGTCGACGTTCCAGAGAACGAGCTCACGATCAGCACCAACGGCGAGGAGTTGATCTGCCCCGAAAAGGTGATGACGAACAGCCGAGGCGAAGCGACCTTCCAGTGCTCGGCCGGCGAAACCGATTCCTCGTTTCCGAAGGTTGCGCGGGCTACGGTGCGCGACGAGTTCGGGCGGGACCTCGAGGAGCCTCTGTTCTTTACGATCGTCAGCGATCCGGACGACTTACCGCGCGACCCGATCAGCGTGCGGCCCCGAGTCGAGATCGTCGGTCCAGCGGGAGAGATCGTACCTGACGTGATTACGATGCGTCTGATTCGCTTTACCGCGGGTCAGTCGGCGCCGAACATCGGCGTCGAGTTTGAGAGCAATCGCGACGGAACGTTCTCGGTTCCGCTGATCGCGCGTTCGGGACAAGAGGGGAACGTCACGGCGGGGATTCGTTTCGGCTGCCGTTTGACGCGCGGGACGATCACTTCTTCAGTCAACGCACCGGGACTATTTGAGGACGAGTTCCCATTCCGGATCGTCGCGGGGTCGGCGTCGGCTATGGCTCGTATCCAGGGCAACGGACTCAGCGGCGACGCGAACGAGCGACTGGACGGTCCGGGTCAGGCGCTGACGGCTCGGGTGTCGGACTCGTGCGGCAATCCCGTACCGAACGTGCCGCTGACCTGGGAAGTCAATCCTCCGGGCGCAGTGACGCTCGACAACCCGTTCCCGACGACCAACGGCAACGGCGAGGCGTCGGCGATCGTCGTGCTGGGACCGCGAGCAGGCCCCGCGTCCGTGACCTTGCGTTCAGGCGAGATCTTCACGACTTTCGACCTTCGCATCAACGTCACGCCGACGCGACTGCTGGCGACGAGCGGATCAGGTCAACAGATCGGCGCGGGCGGGTTCGCGGACCTGCCTTTGATCGCCGACCTGCTCAACGACCTCGGCGCGGGCGTCGAGGAGGCGAGCGTCGAGTGGGTGGTCGTGGAAGGCCAAGGGTCGTTCCCCGACGGCGCGACGACGTTGACGGACGAGTTCGGCCGGACGACGAACCGTATCCGGGCGGGCGCGATGCTGGGGCCGTTGGTGGTCGAGGCGCGAGCGCTTGAGTTTACGGCTCGCTTTGAGTTGCAGGTCGTCGGACGGCGGCCTTCGGTGTCGTCAGTCGGTTTCGTCAACGGAGCTAGCTTCGTGGTCGGGATGGTCCCCGGCGGGTTGACGTCGATCTTCGGCGTCGGGCTGATGGAAGGCGTGGACGGCGTAGTGATCGGCAGCGGAGCGCCGTTCCCCGAGACGCTGCGCGGTACGCGGGTGCTGGTGGAGGGCGTGCCGGCGCCGATCCTTTCGATGGCTAACATCAGCGGCCAAGAGCAGATCAATATCCAGGTTCCGTTCTTTACGACGGCGCCTTCGAACAACATCGTCGTGACGGTGGAGAACAACGGCGTTTCAGCGTCGTTCACCGGGGTGCGAACCTTCGCGGCGCAACCGGGGATCTTCGAGGTCGGGCTGTTGGAAGGCCGTTTCGCGGCGGCGCTGCATGCCGACGGCGAGCTGGTGACGCCGCAGAATCCGGCGCGTGACGGCGAGACGATCCAGTTGTTCTGGACCGGCGGCGGCCCCGTCGATCCGATCTTGGCGACGAACCAAGTCGGACCGTCGAGTCCGCTGTCGTTTACGACGAACGCGCCGACCGTCGTGTTGGACGGGCAGATTCAGACGGTGACGGCGTCGGTGTTCGCGCCGTCGCTGCTGACGGTTTATCAGGCGAACTTTGTGGTCTCGGTGAATCGTTCGGGGACGTTGACGCTCTCGATCAACATGTTGGGGCAGGCGAGCCCGGACGTGAATCTACCGGTCGTTCAGTAGAGGCCAAAAACGAAAAATGGGGCGGCCGGCATTCGCCGACCGCCCCTCCCGCTGGGAGCCCGACCAGGTACGGGCTCGTCCGGTAGCCTGCACCTCTCACCAGCCGTGGGCGCAAGCACGCGATAGGCCTGCCGGAGCGTTGTTGCGCTTGGTCATCGTGCTCGACGTACAGTCGAGTACGCCTGTGCGCGATAACCTTCGCGCGCCTCGCTCCGACAGACCTCTCACGCACTTTCGCTCCTCGCCTGGCGAGACGTGCAGGCTAGCGGCGGGCAAGTTTCGTGGTGTCGACCTTCGGCGTCGAGAGGTAGCCGGAGATCACGCCCCGGTCGACCTTGTTGACGACGATCTCGTAGGGCAAGCCGCCGCGTCCGCCGACGTAGAACTGGATGGGTTCGTTGACCGTGCGGTTCTTCTTGGAGATGACCTTGTCGTCGGCCAGCACGTTCATGGTGAAGCGCGACTTGCCGGGATCGGTGTGGCGCAGGTCGAGGCCCACGGTTTCGACGCGGACCGGCTTGTCGGCCTTGGTCGAGACTTCGAACTCGAAGTACTCGCGCTCGCCCAGTGCGCGCAGAGCTTCCAGCTCTTCAGCGTTGGTGGCGATGCGGCCGCTCATGACGCCCATGTCGCCGTTCATGCGGCCGAGGCCGGAGACCATCGTCGAGATCTCGTCGCGATTGCCGGCGATCTCGGTGCGGGCGGCGTCGACGTCGGTGGAGACTTGGTCAAAGCGCGTCGCGGTCTCTTCTTGGACGCCGGCGATCTGCTCGGCCATCGCTTGGCGTTGCTCTTCCTGCTTGGCGGCCAGCTCGGCGGCCAGCTTCTCGGCGTGACGTTGGGCGGCGACGCGGGCCGTACCGGCGGAGCGCTTGGCTTGCTCGCGGGCGACGGCGAGCTCTTCTTGCAGGCCTTCGATCTGACGTTGGTGCTTGCCGGAGGTGGCGGCGTAGCTTTCGCGGACGGTCTCAACCTGCTGGGCGAGACCCGCGTTCAAGGTGGCGACCTCGGTGCGCATCTCGTCGAGTTGGAAGAAGAGGTATCCGCTGACGGCGGCCAGTGCGGCGACGGCGACGCCGAGGATGACGGCGGCCTTCCCGCTGCGGGGGTTTGTGTTGCGATCGCGGTTCTGATCGGTGTTGTGAGTCGTGGCTTCCATGTTGTTTTCTCCTTGTTTGTTTGCTGATCCGTTATATGAAGTTCGAGTGGTGAAAGTTAAAGGGCGGCCGCTTGATCGGGCGCGGGGCTCGACCGGCGTCGCAGAGTGATGAGTCGTGCGTCCTCGGCGGTCTGCGTCGCCTCGCGGGCGAGCGTCACGACGGTTGCGCTCTTCGGGGAGGCGGCGTATTGCCGCTCGGCGCGGTCGAGGAGGGTTTTGGCTTTCTGGAGAGTCGTCGCCGCGTGCTCGGCGGCGCCGGCGTGTTCGGCGAATTGGACGGCGTTGCGCGCTTGGTAGAGCCCGACGAGGGACTCGTACTCCTTGCGCGACACCCTCTTTCCGGAATGCTTGCCGGAACGTTGTTCGTCGTGGGCGCGCACGGCTTCGAGGTCGAGGCTGTGGCGGCCGCGGGGGAGCAATTCGTACTTAGCGTCGACGGTTTGGACGCGGCCGACGGTGTCGGGCCGGAGCTTGTTTTCGAGCACGACGACGTTGCTCGGTTGAGTCACCGAGTAGTAGGGCTCGGCGGTGACGATGAGGGCGAAGGTTTGGAGTTGCGTCGAGGTCTCAAGTTTGGCTTTCTGGCCGGAGTCGGGCGAGATCTCGCCGAGGTTTTGGGCGCGGCCTTCGGGCGTGACGGCCCAGAGAACGTAGGCCAGGTAGTTTGCGCCGTAGCGTTGGGGCGAAGCGAGGTTCTTCCACTTGGCGTCGATGTGGACGACGCCGCGTTTGGATTCGACGACGGCTTCGCCTTGGGCGTCAGGTTGGAAGACGGCGCCCGCGAAATCGATGCGCGTGGGCAGCGTGCGGTGGCCGTAGTTGACGGCCGGGGTGGTGCGTGCGACGACGTCGACGCGATAGAGCGGATTGGCGGAAGCCGCCGCCGCAACGGGCGACGGAGTCTGCGCGAGCGGGTTCGGTTCTTGGGCTAGAAGAACCGTTGCGCTGCAAGCCAGAATGAATGCCGTGTTTCGCATTTCTTTTGGGCTATCTCCTGGCCCTGTGGAAGGCATTCTAGGGGCCAAACCGCTTTCGGTGGTCCTTAAGTCATTCGTTTTGAGTGGTTTGCGTATTTCGGATGCGGTTGTCGGAAACTCCGCCGGAGAGCCGATTTCCGGAGAAATTGCACGGTGATTCGCGTAAGTTTTTCGGGTCGGGTCGTATGCTGGATCGATGGACGGCAAAGTTGTTTTGGTGACGGGGGCGGCGCGACGGATTGGACGAGCGATCGCGCTCGACCTCGCCGCGCACGGCTGGAAGACGGCCGTGCATTATCGATCTTCGGAAGACGAGGCGCGGGCGACGGCGCGGGAAGCCGGAGGAAAAGAGTTTCAGGCCGATTTATCTGAAATAGGTCAGATCGGGCGACTGTTTGAAGAGGTTCAAGCGGAGTTCGGACGGCTGGACGCGCTGGTCAACAACGCCGCGCTCTACTATCGGACGCCGATCTTGGAAGCGACCGAAGAGCAGTGGGATCGGCTGCACGACGCGAACTTGAAGGCGACGTATTTCTGCGCGCAGGCGGCGGCGCGGATCATGCTGCCGCGGGGCGCGGGGCGGATCGTGAACATCAGCTCGATGGGGGCGCTGCGGCCTTGGGCGGGGTACGGGCCATACAACGCGTCGAAGGCCGGGGTTGCGCATCTGACGCGATCGTTGGCGAAGGAGCTTGCGCCGGCGGTGACGGTGAACTCGGTGGCGCCGGGCGTGATTGAGTTCTCGGACGAGCATGAGCCCGAGGTGGAGCGGCTGATCGAGAACACGCCGATCGGGCGCCACGGGACCGGGCAGGAGATCGCGGAAGCGGTGCGGTTCTTTCTGGAGGGGCCGAGTTTTGTCACGGGCCAGGTGTTGGCGGTGGACGGCGGTTTGACGTTGCGGACTTGACGCTGCGGACTTAGACGCGACGACCGGCCTTGGACAAGAACAGGGACAAGAAAAGGCCCCGGTCGTCGCTTGACGATCGGGGCCTTGGTTGATCGGGTTGTTTGTCGTCCGGCTAGGCGCGGGTGAAGCACTTTCGCGACGAGGTGCAGGTGTCCTCGTCGACGATGGCGTCGTCCTTGCCGAGCGGGCCTTGGGTGTAGGCGCACCAGTAGATGCGTGAGTTCGAGACCTGCACCTCGTTCACGTCTTCGTCGTCCGCGTCGATGAACATGCCCTTCCAGCGCAACGCTTCGCAGCGGTTGGGCAGAGGAGCGAGGCCGGCGCCGCGTGTTCGACTCATGCGGGTTAGGCCTCCATCCCGGCGGCCTTGAGGATCGCGCGTTTGACCGCGACGCTCGCCAAGGTCACTTTGTGCTTGTTCTGGCTGAGCGGAGTCGCCGCCGCCACGGCCGCTTTGGCCGCCGCCGCCGCGGTCTCTTCGCTGATCGCCTTGCCTTCAAGAGCCGATTCGGCTTCGGCGCTGCGCCACGGCTTGGGGGCCACGTGACCCATCACGACCGTCGCGCCGCGCACCTTGCCGCCCTTCATGTCGAGCGCGACCGAGGCCGTCGCCAGCGGCCAGTCGAACAACTGGCGTTGGCGGATCTCATAGGTCGCGTTCTCGGATTTCGAGTTCGGAATCAGGACGGCCGTCAGCACCTCGTTTGGCTTGAGCGTATTCTCGCGCTCGTCGGCCGAGGAGGGGATCTGGTAGAGATCCGCGACCGGCATTTGTCGCGAGCCTTCGGGGCCTTGGACGACCGCTTCGGCGTCGAGCGCGATCAAGACCGGCGCGAGGCTCGAAGAGTTGACGAAGTAGGCCGGGCCCTTGTTGCCGAGGATCGCGTGGTAGCGGTTCTCGCCTTTGGGGATCAGGGATTTGCCCGCGTCGTCTCGGCCCAGCAGGCCAAAACCTTGGCGGAAGTACCAGCAGCGCGGGCGTTGGAGCAGGTCGCTGCCGACGGTGCTCATCGAGCGGTGCTGCGGGCTGGTGATGCCTTCGATCGCCGCGACGAGAGCCGGAAAGCTCTTCTGCACGGTGCGATTGGAATGGAGCGAAGACAGCGACGTCATCGAGCCGATGCGGAAGTTCGAGCCCGCTTTGCCGGCGCCTTTGAGACCGGCGATGCGGCTGAGGCTGACGACGCGAGTCGGCTCGTAGATGCGCTCCTTGAGCAGGCTGACGGTGTCCGTCCCGCCCATGAGTACCTCTGAGACGCCCGGCTTGTCCGAGAGCGCCTGGACGGCGGTCTCGACCGTCGTGGGGGCCATGAATTCGAAGTTGTGCATTAGGCCACGCCTCCTTTCTCAATCGCCGCGAGGACGCGCTCGGCGGTCATCGGCAGGGTGGGGACGCGCACGCCGAGGGCGTTGGCGACCGCGTTGGAGATCGCCGCGCAGGGCGAGATCGCCGGGGGTTCGCCGAGGCCGATGACGCCGCGGTCGTCGTACTCGCCTTGGACCATGTGGACCTTGAGTTCGCCGATGTCGCCGATGCCGGCGAGCTTGTAGAACTCCATGTCCGGGTTGAGCATGGCGCCGGTCTGTTGGTCGTAGACGCGCTCTTCATAGAGCGCCGAGCAGATGCCCATGATCATCGCGCCGTAGACCTGGCTCTCGGCCTGGTTGAGCGAGATGACGAGGCCGACGTCTTGCACGGCGACCATCTCCTCCATGGTGACGACGCCGGTTTCGACGTCGACCGCGACGGCGGCCATCTGTGCGCCGCCGACTCCGGCGTCGTTGAGTTTGCCGCCGCGACGGTCGGGCTGCTTGCCGCCTTCGACGATCGAACGCGTGCCGAGCTTCTTGCAGGCGTCGGCCCAGGTCATCGACTTGGACGGATCGGCCTTCGAGAAGAGCTTGCCTTCTTTCAAGTCGACGCCGTCGGCCGACTCGGCGCCGAGGCCCGAGGCGACGGTCTCCTTGAGCGCCTCGACGGCGTTGACGGCCGCGCGGCGCGTCGAGGCGGAGATGCCGCCGACGGTGGTCGAGCCGCCCGAGGCGCCCGAGATGGGGTAGATCGAGTCGCCGATGTTGACGGTGACGTCGTCGATGCCCATGCCGACGGTTTCAGCCAAGACGACCGCGACGACGGTGCGAGCGCCGACGCCGAGGTCCTGCGTGCCGATCGAGGCCGTGACGCTGCCGTCCGGTCCGATCGTGACCTCGCAAGTGGAGTCGTGCGGACGGCCCTGCCAGGTGTGGATCGAGAGGCCGACGCCGCGACGGATGCGGCCGGTTCCTTCGCCGGCCTTGTGGTAGCGCTTGGACCAGCTGATCATCTCCGCGGCTTTGTCGATCTCTTTCGAGTAGACGTCGGCGCGCGGGGTGAGGCCGAGGTTCTTCTTGAAGAAGTCGACCGGGTCCATCCCGAGTTTTTCCGCCATGTCGGTCATCGCGCACATGGTGAGCACGGCGGCCTGCGGATGGTTGGGGGCGCGCCAGGCGCGGGCAGGACCAGTGTTGGTCGCGACGCTGAGGTGGCGAATCTTCTGGTTGGGGATGTCGGCGAAGACGTAGGGCAGCGGCGGTGAACCGCGTCCCGCGACGCCGCCGGTCGACCAGGTCTCGGCCTCGTAGGCGGTGATCGTGCCGTCTTTCTTGGCGGCCATGCGGACGTTGCCGTAGTCCGACGGACGGCCGCCGGCGACGGCCATCTCCTGATCGCGGTCGAGCATCAGCTTGACCGGGTGCCCGGTGGTTTTCGACAGCTTGGCGCAGGCGATGCCCCAGGTGTCGATGTTGAACTTCGAGCCGAAGCCGCCGCCCATGACCGGCGTGGTGACGCGGATCTGGGAAGCCTTCACGTCTTCAAAGCGTGCGTCGTCGGAGAGACCTTTGGCCAGGTCGGCGCCGAGACGGTGGACGGCTTGCGTGGAGGCGTAGACGCGGATCTCGTCGCCGGTCCAGTCGACGACTTGTCCGTGCGGCTCAAGGCACGAGTGCGCGATGGTCGCCAGACCGTAGTAGCCTTCGATCGTCTCGTCGGCGTCAGCGAAAGCGGCCTCGGGATCGCCCTCGCTCTCATCCTTGGCGGGCTGGACGCGGTTCAACTGACCGGCTGCTTTGACGTCTTCCTCATGCACCAAGTGCGGCAGCACGTCGTACTCGACCTTGACGGCGGCGGCGCAGTCGCGGGCCGCTTCTTCGGAGTCGGCGGCGATCGCCAGGATCTCCTGGTGCTGCCACTGCAGCTCGGCGCCGACGTCCTTGATCAGCTCAGCGGCGCGGTAGCCTTTGACCTTCTTGGCGGCGTCGAGATCGATGCGCAGGATCTTCGCGTGCGCGTGCGGCGAGGTGACCAGCACGGCGTAGAGCATGTGGTTGAGGTTGCGGTCGTAGGCGTATTCGGCCGTACCGCGCACCTTCCACGGGCCGTCGAGACGGTTGTGCCGCGTACCGATGTGCAGGCGGTCGCCCTGTGCGGGCCAATCGTATTTAGTCGCCACTGCGGCCTCCTTGCATGGCGGCGTCGAGCACCGCCTGGCGCACGCCGACGTAGGTGCCGCAGCGGCAGATGTTGCCGCTCAAGCCGGCTTCCACTTCGGCGCGGGTCGGTTTGGGGTTCTTGTCGAGAAACGCCTTGGCGGCCATGACGAAGCCCGGGGTGCAGAAGCCGCACTGCTGCGCGTCGTTCTCGACGAACTGCTCTTGGACGGCGTGCATCCGGTCGTCGCTCTCCGAGATGCCTTCGACCGTCTGGATCGCGTGGCCCTCGGCCTCAAGCGCGAGCATGGAGCAGGCGTAGACGGGGTCGCCGTTGACGATGACCGTGCAGGCGCCGCAGGTTCCGCGGTCGCAGACCTTCTTGGCGCCGGTGTGCTCGAGCCGGTTGCGTAACGCATCGAGCAGCGTCACGCGCGGCTCGACGGTCACCTCATGCGACTTTCCGTTGATTTGGAGCGCGATCGTGACCGCATCGGGTCCGACCGGCGCTTCCGAGGCCGTGGCCGCAGCCGCCTCTTCCGTCAGCAGGCCCACGGCGCCCGCACCCGCTCCGGCGCCCTGCAGAAACAGTCTGCGGGAAACGCCGTCCTTCGGTTGCTCCACGTCGTGGCCGTCCGTGTTCTTCTTCGAAGTCACCAGACACCTTCCTTGTTGGGATTGAAAACTCTCGGCCGAGCGCCCGGACAGGGGGACCCGCCAAAACGCCCGCCATTGTATCAAACGCTCCCTTGGGCGCAGATGTTACCGGTCGGCTCGAATTCGGCCTAAAACCAGGCTGGGAGCCGGTCCAAAAAGGCGCTCGTCGTAGCCGATCCAACCCGGCCCCGGAGCGGGGCGTTCGGCCAGTTCCTCCAGGGTTCGCACGGCCGTGCGGCGATCCCTGGCGAGCAGGCGCGAGCGGGCGCGCAGCCAGACCAGGTAGGGGTCTCCGGGAGACACGGTCTCGGCCTCGTCGAGCAGCGCGTCGACCGTCTGGCCGTCGTCCAAAGAAGCTTCCGCGGCTCGGGCGTAGACGGCGACCTGGGTGGGATGCCGGCTCGTGGTCGCCCGGACGGCTTCGAGCGCCTCACGGAGGTTTTCGCGAAAAGCGGACTCGTCTCCCAGCGTGCGGGAGGCGTCGGCCAGGTCAAGCAGCAAGAACGCCGGGCGGCGGCCTTCGACCTGCTCCTCCTTGAGGCGTCGACGGAGCAGCGGGAGGTTGCGCTGCGCTTTGGGGCGCGGATCACCTTCGTAGCCGGCGTGGTCGATCTCGACGCCGGAGTCGCGAAGGGGCCGGCCGAGGGTCTGGCGGACTTCGTAGGGCTGGAGGTTCTCGTGAACGACGCCGCGGTAGTCGAGCCCGGGATGCCGCCGGAAGAGCTTGAGTTGCCGATTGCGCGTGAGGCCTTTGCGACGCCGAAAGGCCGCATAGTAGGCCCCGGCGCCGGGATCGCGCAGCAACGCCTCGAGTCGGGCTCGCGGGAACGGGCGTACCGATTCGTCGGCGTCGATCTGGAGCGCCCACCGCCCGCGGCACTGAGCGAGAGCGAAGCGGCGTGGCGCGCCGAAGTCGTCTCGCCACGGACGGTGGAAGACCCGGGCGCCCGCGGCCTCGGCCAGTGGGACGGTGCGGTCGCGCGATCCGGTGTCGACGACCACGACCTCGTCGGCTAGACCCTCAAGCGACCGTAGGCAGGTGGGAAGGAAGCGCTCCTCGTCGCGCACGATCAGAGCCGCGCTCAGCAGCGGGCCTTCGACGGGTTCGAGGGCGGTACGGGCAGCGAATGCGACGGGCTCGTCTCCGGGAAAGAGGTCGATCTTCCAGACTCCAAGCTGGAGGAGCGGCGGGAAGACGGCGGTCGACGACGGGTCGAGACTCAATCGCGCTCGAACTGGTAGCGGTCGATCGTTGCGGCCACGCGCGAACCGCGGCCTTGCTCGCTGGCGCGTACGACCCGACCGCGGCAACGCAGTTTGACGGGCGGCGAGCCCTTGGGCAGCAACGGTCCCTTCATGGTCAGAAGGAACTCGATGCGGTCCCCCTCGCTCACCTCGTCGTCTTGGACGGCGAATAGGGCGCCGACCGAGCTGACGTTGTGGGTTTTGGCGGGGAGGTTCACCATGCGGTCGCTGACGCGAACGACTTGCAGGGGCAGGTCGAGATCGAAGCGTGTCGATCGGCGTCTTTCTGGACCGGTTCTCATCATGAGTCGACGTGCGGCCTCGTCAACGCCTGGTGGAGGAGTTGTGGTCACCGCCCGGTATAGTAATACATTTCCGGGTACTTTTGTACTAGAGGTCCCTAACTTTCTTTTGGCGACCGCTATCGGGCCCCGGGCGGAGGCCAGGAGGCGGCGTCGGCAATCCGCCCCAAGGCGCTCATGGCGTGATCACCTCGACCCCGCTTGTTCGGGCGATTGTTGCGAGCGCGTGGTCGTTGGTAGCGAGAGGCCGTTGAGTAGCCACGGCGAGCTGTAGATAGGCCGCATCGTAGATCGGCATGTTGTGGCGGACGGCGAGCCGCATCAGGGAAGGAACGTCCTGCGATGAATACCGCTGGATCGGCAAGAGCAACAGCTCGTTCCAGATCTCGAGGGCACGTTCCAGCGGGATCTTCTCTCGAACGACGAACTTGCCGAGCACATTGCCGATCTCCAACGACCATACGGAGGGAACGACTGCGGTATCGGCACGGGATTCCATGCGCCGGAGGCTCTCATCGGTCTGAGTGGTTGCTCGATCGCGAAAACACCAGGTCAGCGCGTAGGATGCGTCGAGTACGTATTCGCTCACTCGCGCCCTTCCTCAATTAGCGACTTGATCGACGTGTCGCCGAGCGTCATTTCTTCCCGCAACTCCCACAGCCGAGAGCGACGAAGTTGGGGAGGGGAACCCGGCTCGAGGTCGTCCTGCGCGGCGACGATCTCGACCGATTGGCCATGATCGTCGATGGCGATGCGTTCGCCGGCCGCAACGCGCTTCAGCAGTTCCGGCAGACGACGCTGAGCTTCTTCGACAGAGATCGGTTCCACGGGATAGGCTCCTTCGATCAGATTCGCGCGATTTCGATGAACGCGAGACGGTAGTGCAAGGCAAGCTGAACGGTTCGGGCTCAGAATAGCTCAGTCCTTCGTCAAGGGAGCGTTCGCTCGGGCTATGGCGGGCCGATTCTTCCGCGCATGCTTTGGCGGGGCCGACGGACCGCGTCCGAGACGCCGAGCCGGATTCGCTATGCTCGGAGCCGATGGCGACTCCCGTTTCCGTACTGGTTGAATCCGATTTGCCCGGCGTGCGACGGATCGCCCGCGGCAAGGTTCGCGACATCTATGAGGTCGACGCCGAGACTCTATTACTGGTGGCGACGGATCGCATCTCCGCCTTCGACGTCATCCTGCCGACGCCGATCCCGCGCAAGGGAGAGATCCTGACGCGGCTTTCGCTGTTCTGGTTCGACTTCCTGAAGGACCTCGTGCCGAACCACCTGATCACGGCCGAGGTGGACGAGTACCCCGAGTCGCTGCGGAAGTTCGAAGACCAGTTGCGCGGACGGTCGATGCTGGTGCGCAAGCTGAAGATGTTTCCCGTGGAGTGCGTGGCGCGGGGGTATCTGGTCGGTTCGGGCTGGAAGGACTACCTGCGCGACGGCGCCGTCGGCGGGATCGCTCTGCCGCCGGGCCTAGAAGAGTGCGGCAAGTTGGGCGAGCCGATCTATACGCCCGCGACCAAAGCCGAGAGCGGGCATGACGAGAACATCACGTTCGAGCAGACGCGGGAAGTGATCGGGGGCGAGAGCGCCGAGCGGCTGCGCGACCTCACGCTTGAGATCTACGACCGCGCCGCTCGGCACGGGCTGTCGCGGGGATTGATCTTGGCGGACACGAAGCTCGAGTTCGGGACGCTCGACGGAGAGATCGTGCTGGGCGACGAGGTGTTGACTCCCGATTCGTCGCGCTACTGGCCGCTCGATCGCTACGAGCCCGGCCGAGCGCAGGAGTCCTACGACAAGCAGTACGTGCGCGAGTACCTGGAGACGCTCGACTGGGGCAAGACGCCGCCCGGACCGGAACTCCCCGAAGAGGTCGTCGCGAACACGACCGCCAAGTACCTGGAAGCTCTCGAGACCGTCGCGGACTGACGCCTTGCAATGCTGGAACAGGAGAGTCGGCCTGCGATTTTAAGGATCAAAATATCATGATGTCTTGATATATTGATATTCGATGACGGGAAAGACGACGGCGCGAAAGAAGAATGTCGCGCTCGACGACGAGGCGTTGGAGCAGGCCGCCGGCTGTTTGAAGACGCTTGCTCATCCGGATCGACTGCGCATGGTTCGGATGATGCTTGACGGACGCTATACCGTGGGCGAACTGGCTGACGCCTGTCGAATCCCCAGTCACCACGCCTCCGAGCATCTGCGCCTGATGAAGCATTGCGGCCTGCTGACGAGCGAACGCGAAGGCCGGCGGGTCTACTACGGCGTGGCCGAGCCGCACCTGGCCGGCATCATCGCCTGCATAGAGCAGCGCTTTGGAAAGAGCGGCGGGAGGAAGAGATGACCGGCTGGAGCGCTCGTGCAGCTTGGCTGCTCGCGGTTTTCGTCGCGGGTTTGGGCGCGCAGGAGAGGCTGACGCTGCGCGAGGCGGCGGCGATCGCCCTACGCGAGCACCCGGCGATGGACGCGGTCACGGCCCGCCAGGACGGCGCCGAGGCGGGCGTCGATCTGGCGCGGGCCCGGCGACGGCCGCAGGTGGGCTTTGAAGAGTCGTACACGCGCAGCAACAATCCGGTTTTCGCCTTCGGGACGCTGCTGAACCAGCGCCGCTTCGAACAAGCGAACTTCGCGATCGCGAGCTTGAACAGCCCGAACGCCGTACAGAACTTCCGGTCGTTGCTGCGCGTCGAGCAGGTGCTGTTCGACGCCGGGCGAACCAAGCATGCGATTCGCAGCGCTCGGTTGCGGGCGGAGTCGACCGATTATGAGAGGCGACGGCGGGAGAGCGAGGTGCTGCTGGGCGTGGTGCGCAGCTACTTCGCGGTCGGGTTGGCCGAGGAGAATCTGCGCGCGGCCGAACAGGCGCTGACCTCGGCTCGCGCGGACGCCCGGGAGGCCCGCAACCGCTTCGAGGCCGGGCTGACGACGCGGGCCGACGTACTTGCGCTCGAAGTCTTTCTGGCCGAGGCGGAGCAGCAGCGGATCGCCGCGCGGCGTGACGGCGAGATCGCGGTCGCCGCATTGAACGACGCCTTGGGCCTCGATCAAGCGACGACGCGCGAGGCGGCGACGCCGTTGGCCCCGGCGGCCGATCCGGCTGGAGACCTGGCGGATTATCTGGAGCGCGCGGCGGCTCATCGTCCGGATCTCGACCAAGCGCGAATCGCGTCCTCGATCGCTCGCGAGCAGACGGCCGAGGCGAAGAGCGCCTTGGCGCCGCGGGTGGTCGCGCAGGGAGCGCTCGAAGCCGACCGAGGTCGCTTCGCCGACCAGGCCGGGGGCAACTGGCTGTTGGGCGCGGCGCTCCAGTGGGACGTGTGGAAGGGCGGCGAGAATCGGGCGCGCGTGCGGGCTTCGCGGTTCGCGCAGGCGGAGTCGGCGGCGCTGGAGCGGCAAGCGTCGTCACGAGCCGAGCTAGCCGTGCGGCGCGCTTGGGCTGAATGGAGATCGGCGTCGGAACGACTGGCGGCGGCCGAGTCGGCGGTGCGCTCGGCGACGGAGGGGGCCCGCATCGTGAAGAACCGCTACGAGGCGGGGCTCGAAAACGTGACGACCTTGGTGGCCGCGGAGACGGCGCTGTCGGCGGCGCGGTTCAGACGTCTGGCCGCGCTCTATGAACAACGGACAGCGCGGGTCGCGCTGGACCACGAAGCCGGCCTGTTGACGATGGACTCGGAGACGCTCGAATGAAACGGCCTCTCAGCAGACGGATCTGGCTCGCCTGCGCGATCACGCTGGCCTCGTGCGGAGGCAAGCCGGAGGCGGCGCCCACGCCCGAGCCGCAAGCGCCGGTCAGCGTGCGCGTGGAAGCGGCGGCGGTCGTGGAGACGGCTTCCGAGCTCGAGCTGGTCGGCAGCGTGGCGGCTCGGACGCGCTCGGTGGTCTCTTCGAAAGTCGCCGGGCGGATCGAGCGCATCCACGCCGCGGAAGGGCAATCGGTACGCGCGGGCGCCGTCCTGGTCGAGCTGGATCGGGCTGAGTTGGAGGCCGCGGTCGAGACGGCGGAGGCGTCCCGAGCCGCCGCCGAAACCGCCGTCGCCGCGGCGGACCAAGAGATCGCGGCGGCCGAGGCGAAGCTGGCGCTGGCCGAAGCCACGCACCGCCGTTTTGAGCAGTTGCTTGAGAAGGAAAGCGTCTCGCGGCAGGAGTACGACGAGGCGGCGGCGAATCTGCGGACGGCGGTAGCGGCGGTCGAGCTGGGACGGGCTCGGCGGGCGCAGGCTGAGGCCGCGATCACGGCCGCCCAAGCTGGAGTCAAGCAGCAGGCGCTTCGGCGAGACGAAGCCGTGATCCGCGCGCCGGTCTCGGGCGTCGTCACGGCGCGGCTCGCCGACCCCGGTACGCTCGCGACGCCCGGTGCGCCGCTGTTGGAGATCGAACCGGCGTCGGGGTTCCGCTTAGAGGTCGCTGTGCCCGAAACTCAGGCGCTCCAGTTGAAGCGCGGCAGTGAACTACGGGTCGAGATCCCGGCTCTGGGCGAGGCGGGTCCCGACAAGGCGCGTGTGGCTGAGATCGTTCCGGCCGTCGACGCCGCTTCGCGAACGTTCACCGTCAAGCTCGCCCTGCCGTCGACGCCCGGGCTGCGTTCCGGACTTTTTGGCCGAGCCTTCCTGGCCGGCGCCCCGGCCGAGCGCCTGGAAGTCCCGGCCGGAGCCGTCATCGTGCGCGGGCAGGTGCGCTCGGTCTTCGTGGTTGCGGACGGGCGCGCGGAGCGTCGCTTGGTCACGCTCGGCGAGCTTCGCCAAGGGCGCTATGAGGTGCTCTCCGGTCTGGATGCGGGTGAACGGGTCGTGGTCCAACCGGCCGAACTGCGCGACGGAACGCCCGTCGCCGTGCAGGGAGGGCCATGAGTCGTCCACGCCAACTCGGGGCCGCCGGCGTCGTCGCGAAAACGTTCGTCGACTCGAAGCTGACGCCGCTGATCGTGCTGTTCGCGATCGCCGGCGGCCTCTTCGCGACCTGGATGCTTCCGCGCGAAGAGGAGCCGCAGATCGCAGTCCCGATGATCGACGTCTTCGTCGAAATGCCGGGAGCGTCGGCGCGTGAAGTCGAGGAGCGCGTGTCGGGGCCGATGGAGCGGCTGTTGTGGGAGATCCCCGGCGTCGAGTACGTCTACTCGACCTCCAACGCCGGTCGGGCGATGGTCGTCGCGCGGTTCCTGGTCGGGACGCCCGAAGACGAGGCGGTGGTGCGGCTCAATCAGAAGCTCGCCGCGAACTTTGATCGCATTCCGCCCGGCGCGTCGATCCCGCTGGTCAAGCCGCGCTCGATCGACGACGTGCCGGTGCTGGCGCTGACGCTGAGTTCGGAGCGCTACGACGACTACGAGCTGCGGCGCACGGCGGCGCAACTGGCTGACCCGATTCGACAGGTCGTCGACGTCGCGGCCGTCGAATTGATCGGCGGACAAGCGCGTCGGATCACGGTGGAAGTCGATCCGGCGCGACTGGCCGCGTTCGGCGTGACGACGTCGGAGGTCGCGGAGCGAATCGCTGTCGCGAACCGAGCGGCGGATGCCGGGACGATCGAGCAAGGCGCCCGGCTGACGGTATTGGAAGCGGGTTCGCGGCTACGCTCGGTCGCCGAGGTCGAATCCACCGTCATCGCCGCGCCGGAGGGACGACCGGTGCGCGTCGGGGACGTGGCGCGCGTCTTCGACGGCGGAGCGGAGGCGGAGAGTTACGTCCGGTTCGCCTCCAAAGCCGATCCGGGTTTCCGACCCGCCGTCACGATCGCCGTCTCCAAGCGGCGCGGCGCCAACGCGATCCACGTCGCCGACCGCGTGCTCGCCAAGGTCGAGGCGTTGCGCGGAGAGCTCTTGCCGAGCGAGATCGCCCTAACCGTCACGCGCAACTACGGCGAGACGGCCAAGCAGAAATCGGACGAGTTGCTGGGGCACATGCTGACGGCCGTCGTCGCCGTCTCGATCCTCATCTGGCTGACGCTCGGCTTTCGCGAGAGCTGGATCGTCTTCCTGGCGATCCCGACGACGTTGGCGCCGACGTTGGCGTTCTTCTACCTGTACGGCTACACGCTGAACCGGATCACGTTGTTCGCGTTGATCTTCTCGATCGGCATCTTGGTCGACGACGCCATCGTGGTGGTCGAAAACGTCGCCCGTCATGCGCGCATGCCGGAGAACCACGGGCGGCCGTTGGCGCAGGTCGCGGTGGAGGCGGTCAGCGAAGTCGGCAACCCGTCGATCTTGGCGACGTTCACGATCATCGCCGCCGTGCTGCCGATGGCGTTTGTGCGCGGGCTGATGGGCCCTTACATGGAGCCGATTCCGATCGGCGCCTCGGCCGCGGTGACGATCTCCACCTTCGTCGCCTTCGTGGTCACGCCCTGGGCGGCGATCCGTTTCTTGAAGCCGAGCGGCGAGAACGCGCCCGAGTACGTCGAGGATTGGACGACGCGCCTCTACCGTCGCGTGATGACGCCGCTGCTCCATCGCCCGCCGGTGCGCTGGGCGTTTCTGCTCTCGATCGTGGCGCTGCTGTTGGGGTCGACGGCGCTAGTCGGGATCGGCTTCGTGGAAGTGAAGATGCTGCCGTTCGACAACAAGAGCGAGTTCCAGATCATCGTCAACATGCCCGAGGGCACGCCCTTGGAAGAGACCGCGCGAGCGACGCGGCGGCTGGCTGAAGCGGCGAGTGAGGAGCCGGAGGTGCTCGACGTCCAGACCTACTCGGGCGCGGCCGGGCCGTACAACTTCAACGGATTGGTGCGCCACTACTTCCTCCGTCGCGCGCCGCACCAAGGCGACGTGCAGGTGAACCTGGTCGCCAAGGAAGAGCGCGCCGCACAGAGCCACGACGTGGCGCGCCGCGTTCGCGAGCGCATCGAGCCGTTGGCGCGCGAGATGGGCGCCCGGATTGAAGTGGCTGAAGTCCCGCCCGGCCCGCCGGTTCTGCAAACCTTGGTCGCCGAGATCTACGGCCCGTCGGTCGAAGGACGGCGCCAAGCGGCCGCCGAGACGCTCCAGATTTTGGAGGCGACGGAGGGCGTGGTCGACGTGGACTGGAGCGTCGCCGAGCTGCAAGCGAAGACGCGCTTCGTCGTCGACCGGACCAAGGCGGCGCGCCACGGGGTCTCGGTCGAGCAGATCGCTCGCGAACTGCAGGCTGCGGCGAGCGGCCTTCGCGCCGGGTTGCTGGAGGACGAGGACGAGAAGGAAGACGTACCGATCGAGGTGCGGCTGGGACGCAGGGATCGGGCGAGCGCGGACCGGCTGGCCGCCGTGCGCGTGCGCGCCGCCGACGGAGCGCTGATCCCGCTCTCGGAGCTGACGCGACTCGAGGAGGGCTTCGAAGACCAACCGATCCTGCACAAGAATCTCTTGCCGGTTACCTACGTGACGGCCGACGTGGCGGGCGCGATCGAGAGTCCGGTCTACGCGATGCTCCAGGTGCAAGAGCCGATCGGAAACATTGCGGTCGAGGGGCAAGCAGGCCTCGAACAGTTCACTGCGAGCCAACCGTTCAGCGACGAGACCTACAGCCTTAAGTGGGACGGCGAGTGGTACGTCACCTATGAAGTCTTTCGCGACTTGGGGCTCGCTTTCGCGGCCGTGATGGTGCTGATCTACGTGCTGCTGGTCGGCTGGTTCCGGTCGTTTGCGACGCCGCTGGTGATCATGTCGGCGATTCCGTTTTCGCTGGTCGGCATTTTGCCTGCGCACGGTCTGTTCGGCGCGTTCTTTACGGCGACTTCGATGATCGGCTTTATCGCCGGGGCGGGCATCGTCATCCGCAATTCGATCATCTTGGTCGATTTCGTGGAGCTGCGCCGGCGGGAGGGGATGGCGCTCGACGAGGCGGTGGTGGATGCGGGCGCGGTCCGCTTCCGGCCGATGATGCTGACGGCGTCGTCGCTAATCGTCGGCGCGGCGGTGATGGTTTTTGACCCGATCTTTCAAGGTCTGGCGATTTCGTTGATGGCGGGCGAGACGGCCTCGTTGCTGCTCTCCCGCATGACGGTTCCGATTGTTTACTATCTGGCGGAAAGGAGGAACGACTCATGACGGTCGATCGATACCTGCGTATGGCCGCGGGGTTCTTTGTGTTGCTGAGCTTGGCGCTGGGCTACTGGGTCCACGCGGGCTGGTTCTACTTCACGGCGTTCGTGGGGTTGAACCTGTTCCAGTCGGCGTTTACCAACTGGTGCCCGCTGATGACGATTCTGCGCAAGGCCGGGATTCATGATCCGGGTCGGGCGGCTAGCTGACGTCTTCCTGCTTGAGGACGAGGCCGGCTTCGTCGAGTCGCCGCAGGAAGCTCGGCCTGTTGGAATTCTCCTCGCGCACTAGGTGCAGGGCAGCCACAAAATCTCCCTGCGTCCCGGTCATCTTGGCCAGGTCGCGCAGTTCGAGAATGCGGAAGACCGCCTGATCGTAATCCTTGGGCCGCGTCGTCTCGATGAGGTCGCCGATCTCGTCCCAGAGATCTTCCTCGCGGCCCTTCAGACTTTCGAGGCGCTTCTCGCGCAGTTCCGCTTCGCGCTCCTTCCGGCGGCGGGCCTGTTCAAGCCGTCGCCGCTCCTCTTCCTTCTCGCGCTGCTCGACGACGGCGTTTCGCCGCGCCCGAATCTCGCCGGCCGTACGCGCGCCGGATTGCGCGGAAGGCTCGCCGCCCGCGACGGCTCGGATGCGCCGTCGGATTTCGTTCGGCACGTCAGGGATCTCGCCGACGGCGGCTGCGCGCAGCAGCTCGTCTTTCTCTTCCGACGAGGCGGCGTCGACCCAAGCAGCCACGTCCGCATCCGACGGCTCCGCGTCCTTCTTGGCGCTGGCCTCAGCCGCCGCCTCGATGAACGTTCGATCGAGATGGACGAACTCGGCGAACATCCGCAGCGGCCAGTCGAGCGAGCCGAGACCCGGCGGCACGGGAGGCTCGGGGTCTTCCTCGTCGATCTCGTTGCACGCCAGTTGCAGCAACCACCCGAGGTACAAGCAACGCAGATCGCCGTTCAGCAGCGACTCTCGCAGCGGCTCTAGGTTCTGCATCCAGGACGCGTCCGGCGTTTCGAAGTCCGGCTCGATGTCCTCGCAGAGGACGTCGACGATGATCGATTCTCCTAGTTCGTAGACGAACAGCGTGCAGTCCCCGGCGAAGCGCAACACGGCTTCCGGATCGCGCAAGCGTTTCTTGGGCAGCCGTAGCGAGAACCGCCGAAAGTGGTCGGACGTGAACACGAATGCGTCGAACGTCTCCGCGATCAGCTTGTTGCAGTCGCCCTTGAAGTCGCCGTAGTCGTAGTGATTCGTAAAACCGTGAGGGGTGATGCTCGCGCGCGTCGAAAGCCGACGCAGCATCCGGATCTCGGTCGAGTCGAGCGGCCGGTCGATCGACCGAAACTCGTAGTAGCGGTAGTCGCTCATCCCGCGTTGAAGCTCAAAGTCTAGCGAACCACGCTAGCGAAGAAACCGTCCCGTAGCGACGACTTGGCTATCCTCGGAAAACGATGACCCATCGACTGCTGATCCTGCTCCTGGCGCTCGCGCCGCTCCTGTCCGCTCGGCACGTCGTCTTGATCTCGATCGACGGGTTCGCCGCCTATCACCTGACCGATCAGGGACTCGAACTGCCGAACATCCGCGCGCTGATCGCCGACGGCGTTTGGGCGACCAACAGCCGCACCGTCTTCCCAAGCGTCACCCATCCCGGCCACACCACCTTGCTCACCGGCGTCACGCCGCGCGTCCACGGCGTCTACTCGAACGGCCTGCTCGACCGGCGCACCGGCGAACGTTTCCACCCGACCAACAAGCCGCGCACTGAGATCGTTCGCGTGCCGACGATCTTCGACGCGGCCAAGGCGAAAGGGCTATCGACGGCGTCGTTCTTCTGGCCCGAGACGCGCGACGATCCGGCGATCGACTTCAACGTGCCGGAGGTCTTCGACGAGAATCGCAAAGCCGATCTCTCGGCCGTCGATCCGAAGATCGTCAAAGAACTCAACCGCGCCGGGATTCCGATCGAACTCTACTTCCGCTGGTATCAGACCTTCCGGCAAGGGGCCGGCGACGGGCTCTTGGCCGAGGCGGCCGCCTACGCGCTGACCACAAAGAAGTCCGAGCTGACCGCGCTACATATTCTGGTCACCGATCAAGCCCAGCACGACTGGGGCCCGCACCACTACCGCTCTTCCGCCGCGCTGACCCAGGCCGACGCCGCCGTCGGCATCCTGCGCGACGCGGTGGAAGAAGCCGGGATGACCGACGAGACGACCTTCATCATCGCGGCCGATCACGGCTTCCACTCGGTCGAGCACGAGGTCAACATTCATCCCGCGCTCGAGCGTTCGGGCATCCTCGACAAGGTCGACGTCGGCGGCTACGGCTGGATGATGTGGGTGCGGCCGAAAGAGTCTTTCGACGAAGCGACCGACGGGCCGCGCGTCGCCGCCGCGCTCAACGATCTGCTGGAGCACGAAAACATCGTGCGCGTCATCGGTCCGGACGAGTTGCCGTCGGTCGGCCTGCCGCGCTGGGAAGAGAGCCCGCTGTCGCTCGGCCATTCCGTCGTTCTCGCCGACGCCGATACCTATCTCGTCATGGATTCGGAATCGGATTCGATGGAGCGGCGACTGAAGGAGACCGCCGCGCACAGCCACGGTTACCTGCCCGAACATCCGCGCATGCGCACGGCCCTGGTGCTCTCGGGCGCGGGCGTGAAGAAGGGCGTCGTCATCGGCGAAGTCTCGAACCTCGACGTCGCGCCGACGATCGCCGAGCTGCTCGGTCTTGACTTCAAGCAGGTCGAAGGTCGCGTGCTGACCGAAGCGCTCGAATAGTTGGCCGCTTAGTTGAGTTGGGGCGGCTTGTTCGCGGGCGCCGGGATATGCCACACTTCCGGCGTCGCGGATGCTGACCCTGCTCGACTGGACGATCGTCGCCGCCTACGCCGCCGGAACGATCGCGATGGGTTGGTGGTACGGTCGCCGCCGCAAGTCGTCGCAAGAGTATTTCTTGGGCTCGGGCCGCATGAACCCGATGCTGATCGGCGTATCGGCGTTCGCGACGCTGCTCTCGACCATCTCGTACCTCTCGATGCCGGGCGAAGCGCTCGGCAAAGGTCCGGCCTGGATGACCAACGCGCTGGCCCTGCCGTTCATCTACCTGACGGTCGGCTACGTCCTGTTGCCGGTCTACATGCGCCGCAGGGTCACTAGCGCGTACGAGTTGCTCGAAGATCGGTTGGGCTTGAGCATCCGCCTGCTCGGGGCGAGTCTGTTCTTGATCCTGCGCTTGGCCTGGATGGCCTTGCTGATCTACCTCACCGCAAGCGCCTTGAGCGTGATGACCGGGCTCGGGCCGGAGGCGATCCCTTGGATTGCGGCGGCGGCTGGATTCGTCGCCGTCGTCTACGCCTCGGTCGGCGGACTGCAGGCGGTAGTCGTGACGGACTTCGTGCAGGCATGCTTGCTTTACGGCGGCGCGCTGCTGGTGATCGGCGTGGTCAGCTATGAGCTCGGCGGCTTCGCTTGGGTCCCGACGAGTTGGGATCCAAACTGGGATCGCCAGCCGTTGTTCAGTTGGGATCCGTCGACGCGCATCACCCTTTCGGGCACGATCGTCAGCTACTTCTTCTGGTACGTGGCGACGGCCGGGGGAGACCAGACGACCGTACAGCGCTTCATGGCGACCGAGGACGCGCAGGCCGCTCGCCGATCGATGGCCTTTCAAGTCGGCTCGTCGGCGCTCACCGTCGTCACCTTGGCCTTCGTCGGATTCGCTTTGCTCGGCTACTTCAGCGCGTTCCCGGAAAGGCTCGGCGAGGGGATGACCTTGGCCGAGAACGCCGACGACGCCTTTCCCTACTTCATCGCCTCCCAGTTGCCGCCCGGACTGACGGGACTGGTCGTCGCGGCGATGTTCGCGGCGGCGATGTCGAGCGTCGACTCGGGCGTCAACTCGATCACGGCCGTCGTCCGCAAGGACTTCATCGAGCGCTTGGGCTTGGCGGACGTCTCCGCGAGCGAAGCGCCCAAGTGGACCGCGTTCGCAATCGGCGCCGTCGTCGTCGCGACCAGCACCGTGATGGGCTCGGTGCCCGGCAACATCACCGCCGTGACGACCAAGACGTCGAACCTGCTGACGACGCCGATCTTCGGCCTCTTCTTCTTCGCCTTGTTCGTACCGTTTGCGACCACGGCCGGCGCCTGGATCGGAACGTTGTGCGGCACGGCGACGGCGATCCTGATCGCCTTCTCCGGACCGATCTTCGGCCTAACGCCTGAAGGCCGCGACCCGGTGAGTTTCCAATGGATCGCGCCGGCGGCGATCACGGTCGATATTCTGGTCGGATGCGCGGCGAGCCGTTGGCTGCCGTTCAGTCAAAAGGAATCCACATGAGAAAGAGCAAAACGTTGGCGCGCGTTCGAGCGGGCGAGACCGTACGGCTGTGCTCGCTGGGCCACTTTATCCCGGCGTACGTCAAGCTGGCCGCCGAGGCCGGATTCGACTGCATCTGGCTCGACCTCGAACACCGTCACTTCTCCGACCACGAGGTGCTGACGCTGCTCGCGCACTCGCACCTACACGATATCGACGTGATGGTGCGCGCTCCCACGCTGGAGAAGACGCGCCTCTATCGCTACCTCGAAGACGGCGCGACCGGCCTCATGATTCCGCACGTCAGCACGCCCGAGAAAGCCCGCACGCTCGCCGCCGCGGTGAAGTTCCCGCCGCTGGGCGACCGCGGCGCCGACGGCACGGGCCTCGACTCGGACTTCGGCTCGGCCCCGTTCGACGATTACGTCGAGCACGTCAATCGCGAGACCTTTCTAGTCGCGCAGATTGAGACCCCGGAAGCGGTCGAGAACGTGGACGCGATCGCCGCGACGCCGGGTCTGGAAGGCCTCTTCGTCGGCCCCGGCGATCTGGGCCTGCGCCTCAAACACGGCGCCGGACTCGATCAGCTCGAACCGGCCTACGAGCAGACCGCCGAAGCGTGCCGCCGCCACGGCAAGTTCTGGGGGACTCCGGTCGCGACCAAGGAGATCCTGCAACAACGGCGCGCGCAGGGGGGACAGTTCCTGGCGCACGGCGGCGACTTCCGTGCGCTTGAGAAGATGCTGGCGCAGTATGCGGAGGCGTTCGCGGACTAAGGCGTCGGGACGGGGGCCGCGTCGAGCCACTCGACCGTTCCGGTGCGCAGGTCGTAGACGGCGCCGACGATCGCGATCTCGCCGTTCCCGTGCATTCGGTAGAGCGTCGGCCAGGAGCGCCGCAGATGCGCGACCCAGCGGCGAACGTTTTCGCGGACCGAGTTCTCCACCAGGTCGCCCGGCTGTTCGCGAGCTTCGAGCACGGCCGGAAAGATCGCATCCATCAAGCTGACGATGTGGTCGTGCGCTTCCTCCGTATGGGCCGCCGCCGCGACCGCTCCGCAGCCGGAGTGCCCCATCACGACGATCAGCGGCACGCCCAGATGTCCGGCGCCGTATTCGAGCGTGCCCTTGATCGCCTCGTCGACGACGTTGCCCGCGACCCGTACGACGAACAGATCGCCTAGCCCTTCGTCGAAGATGATCTCGGGCGAGACGCGCGAGTCCGAGCACGTCAGGATCTGTGCGAAAGGATGCTGTGCGGAGCTGACTTCGATCCGCCGTCGCATCGATTGGTTCGGATGGACCGAATGCGATTCGCGGTAGCGCAGGTTGCCGCGTTGGAGCGCTTCCAACGCCTCGGCCGGGGTGAGCTGATCGCCCGGAGATTTCTCCGAGACGGTCGGCGAAGCGGCCGCAGCCAGCAGCGGCAACAACAGGAGGGCGACGGGACGGTACGTCATCACGTCTCTCATCGGCCTGACGCGGCGCGTCTCAGGCACCAAAAAAACGCCCGGGCCGACTCTTGCGAGCCGGTCCGGGCAGGGGTGTATGTGAAGGGCCAACCTAGGGCTGGATGCTGAGGCGTTGCGCGATGCGCTTGACCAGATCCTCGATGCGCGCGGTCTGCTCGGCTTGAGCGTCCTCGTAGGCTTGATGGACGGAGAACTGGATGTTGGTACAGCCGCCGTCGGGGCAGCCGCCGTCGAACGTCGAGATCTGCTCCTGCACTAACTCCGGGACGGCCGGACCGTGCGAGCGGACGATCATGTGAATCTCTGCGTTCTTGGCGTCGGTCAGGCCGGGCCCGCGCATCACGTAGCTCATGTCGCCGACGGTCAGCTTGGCGCCGAAGTCGGCCTTGCCGTAGGCGTCGGCGACGCGGCCCGTGGCGTAGATCACCGACACGCCGGCGTCGACGTTGCCCGGCGCCGGCATGACGTCGTCGCCGTCGCAGACGCCTCCGGTGCAGTTTTCGGGTCGGTTGAAGACGACCCACCAGATGGTGGCGGCCTCCATGGGGTCGATCGTGGTGAGCAACGTTCCCTCGACGCCGTCGGCGGTGCGGACGAGCGTGGAAGAGGCGCCCTCGACGGTCGAATCGTCGGCCATGCGCAGCACGGCGCCGGAGGTTGCGGTTTGGGCGGCCAGCGTCGTCGCGGCGGCGATCGACAGACAGACGGCGGACAGCAAGACTTGCTTGTTGAGCATGATGAATCTCCTCGAAAAAGGGGGTTATGAAAGGGGTATGAAAACGAATCGGCGGCCGGCCGACGGACGAATCGCGCGGATCGCGCAGGTCGAGCTACCGGCTTCTACTCTCCTGTGCGAAGGCCTTTCGACGATCACGACATTCTTCGTGCTCTTTCGTCGCTGTCCTCGTATGTGAACGCCCGAAAAATCCTCTGGTACGATCGCTGTGCCGATATGCGCGCCCCTTTCCTCCTCCCTTTCGTACCCCTCTTCCTCCTTGCCTTCACCGCTTCCGCCCAGATCACGGGCGGCCCGGCGGCTGAAGAGATCACGCGGCTGACCTTGCCGCGCGACGCCTCGATCGTCGCCAACTCGGTGGACGCCGGGACCGGCGCCTTCTCGATGGAAGCGACCGTGCTTTCGGTCAACGGCGCGCGACCGTTGGACTTCCCGCTGCTGTTCGATTCGATCGATCCGCCGGCGTTCATCGTCGCTCGGCCGCGCAGCCTGGGCCCCGGATGGACGCACCCTTATTCGGCCTCAATCGCGGGCAACCCGGATACGTTCGTGACGGTTTGGTGGGACGACAACCGCCGTAACACCTTCGAGTTTTTGGGCGGCGAGTACGTCGCGCGAGACGAGACGGCGCAGTACGATCGGCTGACGCGACAAGGCGACGAGTGGCGCCTGACGCGCCCCGACGGGACCGAGTATCGCTTCAACGAAGACGGCCGTCTGTATCGGCTGTCGAACAAGATCCGGCAACGGATCGAGATCGACCACGATCTGGTCGGACGCATCTCGAAGATCGTCGAGCCGGCGTCGGACAAAGAGATCACGTTTCACTACGCGAGCCCGACTTCGCCGCGTTTGTCGTACCTCGTCGATCCGGCCGGGCGCGAGACGCACTTCCTCTATACCGAGCTGGGCCAGTTGTCGGCGCTGCACAACCCGACCGAGTTTGACGAGCCGCTGCTCGTCCCCGCCGTTTCGCAGCCGATCCCCGACAACGATCCCGACGGCCTGATCGTCGGACTGCAGATCAATCGCGACGCTCCGATGGGGCTGCTGCGGCTGACCTCGATGTCGATCGGCCATGGGCGCCCCGACGACCTCACCATCACGCTCACTTCACCCGAAGGGACGTCGGTCGAGATCCAAGACCTGGCTCGGAGGGCCGAACTCGGCGGCCTGATCGCAAGCGGCCTCGTGCTCGATGCGTTTGAGGGCGAAGACCCCGACGGGCTGTGGCAGTTGAAGATCGTCGACGACCGCAACGGCGAAGTCGGGATGCTCGACAGCTTCAACCTGACGGTCTCGAACCGCACCTTCCCGACCTACCTGCGCTATCAAGCCGTTCGCCTAGTCGAAGCGCTGGACGCCCGCGGCGAGCGGCTGTTCTTGAACGGCTATGACTCGATCGGCCGCGTCGTCTCCCAAGACGACGGTCGCGACGATACGCCCCCGGCGACCTTCACGTACCGCGTGCTGCCCTCGGGCGGCGAACGCACGACCTACACGGATCGGCTGGGGAATACGCAGATCTTCGAGCACGACGAGAACTATCACCTCGTGCGCTACGTCAACCCGCTCGGCGCCGAGACGACCTACGAGTACAACGGCAAGGGCGAGCGCGCGATGATCGAGGACCCGCTCGGCCGCGTCACGACGTTCGACTACGACGACGACGGCAACCTCACGCGCGTCGTCGATCCGGCGCTCAACGTCAGCCGTATGGAGTACGACTCGCAGCGCAACATGACGCGCTTTATCGACGCGGCCGGGGAAGAGACGACCTTCCAGTACAACAACGGCAACGTCACCCGCATCCGCGACGCGCTCGGCCACCAGACCCGCAAGACCTACGGCGGCAACGGGCAACTGATCGAGAACATGCTGCACGACAACGCCGGCGTCGCCTACACCTACTCCGGCGGCATGGTCGTCGGCGCCCGCCGCATGGACGCCTCCGGCAGCAAGACCGAGCGCACCGACTACGACGCTCTCGGCTACCCGACCTCGCTCACCGACGCCGAAGGCCGCGAGACCGAGCTCGAATACGACGAGCGCCTCAACGTCGTCCTGCGCATCGACCCGATGGGCCACCGCGAGGAGAAGGAGTACGACGAACGCAACCGCCTCGTGCGCCTCACCGACGCGCGCGGCGAGGAGACGACCTTCGCCTACGACGGCAACAACAACCTCGTCATGCGCACCAACGCGCTGGGCGAGACGACGACCTTCCTCTACGACCACGAAGACCGCCAAGTGGAAGTGATCGATCCGCTCGGCAAATCGGTCAAGAAGGAGTTCGACGCCGCCGGACGTCTCGTCAAGCTGATCGACGGCACGGGCCGCACGACCACCCACAACGTCTACGACGAGGTCGGCAACTTGATCGAAGTCTACGACGCTGAAGACCGGCGCGTACGCAAGATCGAATACGACGAGCGCGACTTGGCGGTGTCCGTGACCGACGCGCTTGGCGCCACCGTGCTCTCGGCTTACGACGAGACCGGCAACCTGATTCGCATCACCGATCCGGCCGGAGAGGTTACTCGCCTGCGCTATGACGAACTCGGCCGCCTGCTCGAAGTCGAGGATCCGCTCGGCCGCGTCGTCAAGAAGGAGTACTTCTCCGACGACGTCGTCCAAGCGATCGAAGACGCATCCGGCGCCCGCACCACCTTCCGCTACGACAACGCCAACCGCATCACGCAAATCACTCCCCACGCCGGCAGCGTCGCGGCCACCGAGTATCGCTACGACGAGGCCTACCAGAAGACCCGCGACGACCTCCCCGGCGGCGGCCGTCGCAACTATGAGTACGACGACGCTGGGCGCATCACTAAGGTCAGCTACACCGGCGACAACGCGCCCGGCGACCGCAACTACAGCTACGACGCCAACGGCAACCTGCTCGAAATCGACGTCGACTCGGGCGGCGTCGATCCCAGCGGCGTCCAACTCGAACGCACCTACGACGAACTCAATCGCGTCGAGGAGTTCACCGACGCGCACGGTACGACGCTGCGCTATGACTACGACGCCTCGGGCAACCTCTCGCGCCTGACCTACCCCGACGGCCGACGGGTCGGCTACGTCTACGACGAACTCAATCAACTGGTCGAGATCGTCGACTGGTCCAACCGTCGCACCGAGTTCGAATACGATTCCGACTCGCGCATCACCCGCATCGTCTTCCCCAACGACGTCGAACGCCGAATGGACTACGACGCCGGCGGCCGCCTGACCCGTCGCCGCGATATCGGCGCCGACGGGACCGTGCTGCTCGACTACGAATACGAGTACGATCTGCGCGGACGCGTCACCGTCGAATCGGGAGGCCTCCCCGCCGCGCCCTACATGCCCGAGCCGTCCGCGATGACCTACCGCACCGACGGCCGGCTGCAGACGATCAACGGCGTCGAGGTCGAGTACGACGCCCGCCACAACATCACCGGCGTTCCGCTCGGCGACCAAATGGCCACGCTCGAGTACAACTTGAACGACCGCCTGATCGAGGTCAACGGATTCGAGCGCGAGTACGACGCCGCCGATCAACTGATCGCCCTCGACGGTCCCGACGGGCGGCGCCGGCTGAGCGTCAATCCGCAGTCGGCTCTCACCCAAGTCCTCATCCAGCGCGAGGGCGACGGCACGATCCACCGCTACGTCTACGGCGGCGGCCTGCTCTACGAGGAGACCGGCGGCGACATCCGCGTCTACCACTACGACTACCGCGGCAACACCGTCGCCTTCACCAACGGCGCGGGCGCGGTCACGGGAACCGTCTCCTACGGCCCTTACGGTGAGATCGCTTCGCGCTCGGGCGACTCCGATTCGCTCTTCCTCCACGGCGGCTTGTGGGGAATCATCACCGACCCCGACACCGAACTCCAGTACATGCGCTTCCGCTGGTACGCGCCGCAACTCAAGCGTTTTCTGTCGAAAGACGCGCACATCGGCGACATCTCGAACCCGGCCAGCCTCAATCGCTACGGCTACGCGGGCGCGAATCCGGTGAGCTTCAATGACCCCTCGGGCGAGGTGCTCAACCTGATCGCGGGCGCGGTCGGCGCGGGCGTCGGCGCCGTGGTCGGCGTCACCGTGACCGTCGTCAGCAAGGCCGTCACGGGACAGAAGATCACCGCCGGAGACATTATCGGCTCGGCGATCGGCGGAGCGATCACCGGCGGCCTGACGGGCTTATGTTTGGGCGTCTGCGGACCGGCGGCGGTCATCGCCGGCGGCGTCGTGGCCGGCGCGATCGGCGGCGCGGCAGGCAACGCCAGCCAACAAGGAATCGACATCCTGACCGGCGCGGATGAAGACGGCCAGTTCGACCTCCAGGCGTTCGGCGTCGAGGTCGCCGCCGGAGCCGTCTTCGGCGCCATTCCCTTCGCCGGGAAAGGCGGCAAAGCGGCGGGTAAGGCGCTCGGCGGCGGCCTCGGCCGCGGCGCCTCCGCCGGCAGCGCGCGCGGGCTGGTCAAGGGCTCGGTGAGTAAGGTCGTTCGTAAGGTCCCCGGTCCCGGCGGATCGATCTCCGTCGCCATACCGAAGAAGGATCTCGGCGGGCGGACCATCTTCCCGGCGCTGGCCGGTCGCAGCGCGGTGCAGGACGCGGCGGCGCAAGCGAGCCGCCGCGCGGCCGTCGGCGGCGAGGTGCTCAGCTTCCTCGCCGACGTCGGCGTGGGGCTCGCGCAGAACGGATTCGTCGCGCTGGTCAGTTCAAACTCGGGATCTCCGCCTGCGTCGACGCCGCCGGGATCGGGCGCCGTCCAAGACGCCTCCGTCAATGAAGTCAATGCCGGACAACGCGGCGTCTACGGCGAGTTCGCCCACTGGAACCTCTACCAGTCGCTCCTCGCGGTCACCGGCGTCTTGCCGCCCAACAATCCCAACTCGCCCCTGGCCGAGTTCTAACAGAGGAGGAAACCCGAGATGACCATCATGAATCGCATCCACGTCCTCCTCGCTCTCGCCCTGAGCATGCCGCTCGGCGTCCGGGCGCAGAGCTACGATTACGACGACGCCGGACGCCTGCTGCGCGCCGTCTACGCCCAAGGCGGCGGCGTAGCCTACAGCTACGACTCGGCCGACAACATCACCGCCGTCACGCCGCTCGCGACCCTGGCCGCACCGATGGAAGTGCAGGTCACGCGCCTGTCCGACACGGCCGCCCGGGTCACCTGGACCGCCGATCCCGAGGCGTCCTCCTACGTCGTCGAGCGCCGCGCCGAGAACGGCGAATGGGAGCGCGTCGGCACGGTCTCGGACGGAAACGTCTTCACCGACGACACGCTCGAAGCGGGCGTCGACTACGAGTACCGCGTCCGCGCCGTGAACGACGACGGCGAATCGGCGCCGTCGAGAGCCGCCACGTTCGGCGGACCGCCGGCGCCGTCGATCTCCCAAAACGGCGTCCTGAACGGCGCGAGCTTCGAGGTCGATCGGCCGATCGCCCCCGGCTCGATCATCTCCGTCTTCGGCGACAACCTCGGCATCCGGTTGACCGAGACCGGCATCGAGACCGTGCTTGCGCTGGCGACCGACGTTCCGCTTTCGACTGAGCTGGCCGACTACTCGTTGCGTTTCGGCGATCGCGAGGCGCCGCTCTTCTTCGTCGGCGGACAGTCGGCGGACGATGCCGCCTTCACCGGCCAAATCAACGCTCAGGTCCCCTGGGAGACGCCGTTGGGCGAGAGCGAAGTCTCGGTCGTATTCCGCCCCGACGAGGGCGAGGAGCAGGAGTCGGATCCGCAAACGGTCCAGGTCGCCTTGCTGTCGCCCGCGCTGTTTACCTTCGACTTCGGCCCCGGCCGAGCGGCCGGCCTGAACGTCCAAGTCGACGCGGGAAGCGACGTGATCAACGGTTCGATCGTCCAACCGGAAAACGCCTTCCCCGGCTCGGTCTCGCAGCCGGCGAAGCTCGGCGGCGTGGTGACGCTGTTCGCCAACGGCCTCGGCCCGGTCGACCCGGAAGTCCTCTCGGGTACGAACAGCCTCGACGCCCTGCGCAGCGCCACGGTCCCGGTCACGGTGACGGTCGGCGGCGCCGAAGCGCAGGTCCTGTTCGCCGGCCTGACGCCCGAGTTCGTCGGGTTGTACCAGATCAACATCATTATCCCGTTCGGCGTCGTCCCCGGCGACGAGGTTCCGGTCGTCGTCACCCAAGGCGGGGTGACCAGCCGCGCCGACGTCACCATCGCCGTCCGGCCGTAGCGAAGGTCCAACCGGCCGCATCATGATCGATAGCGAGACTTGCTATCGATCAAGAAATGGCTCATTGTGATCGATAGACGGAACTCCTATCGATCATGACTTGGAACTGGCAGCAGTCGGATTGGCCTCGGTTCTCTTGGAACGCGGACCGGCTCAAGAAGGCGGAAGCGGCGTTCTTGCTGGAGGGCGGAGTTCTGTCGGGCGTCGTTCGGCATCTGGGCAAGGAGGACCGGGAGCAACTGGAAGTCGATGCGCTCTCGACCGAAGCCCTGACGACTTCCGAGATCGAAGACGAAATTCTTGACCGCGCCAGCGTGCAGTCTTCCGTTCGCCGAGCGCTCGGACTCAAGGCGCCCGATCGCCGCGCCGGGCCTCATGAGCAAGGCGTCGCGGAGATGATGGTCGACGTCTATCGATCGTTCGGGACGCCGCTTACCAGCGACCTGCTCTGTGCGTGGCACGGCAAACTCATGAAGGGGCGGCCCGACCTGCGCGCGCCCGGACGTTACCGGACCGGCGGCGATCCCATGCAGATCGTCTCCGGCCCGATCCACGACCCCAACGTGCACTTTGAAGCTCCTCCCGCTCGCCGCGTGCCCGCGCAGATGAAGGCGTTTCTGGATTGGTTCAACCGCACCGCCCCCGACGGCGAGCGCCCTCTCGCGCCGACTACTCGTGCGGGAATCGCGCACTTGTACTTCGAATCGATCCACCCCTTCGAGGACGGGAACGGTCGAATCGGCCGGGCGATTTCGGAGTTGGCGCTCGCACACGGGACGGACCGTCCAACGCTGATCGCGCTCGCCACCACGATCTTGGCGCACCGGCGCGCCTATTACGATGCGCTGGAGGCGGCGAACCGGGACAACGAGATCACCGACTGGCTGGTCTGGTTCACGGAAGTGGCGCTCGAAGCTCAGCGCCGAACCACGGCGCGCGTGGAGTTCCTCATCGACAAGACCAGACTTCTCGATCGCCTCCGCGGACGACTGAACCAGCGGCAAGAGAAGGGATTGCTGCGCGTGCTTCGCGCGGGGCCGGAAGGATTCGAGGGCGGCCTGAGTGCCGGCAACTACGCGAAGATCACGGGCGCCTCGTCGGCGACCGCGACCCGAGATCTCGCGGACATGGTCGAAAAAGGGGCGCTACAACGAACCGGGGAACGGCGGCATGCCCGCTATCTGCTCACGATCCCGCTACGCCCGACTCGGCCGGTGGTGATCGACTCGCGCGGCAACCTCGCCTGAATGGGAGGCGCGCCGAAAGCGCGAAAGCTACCCCTGAAGAATCTCGACCGCCTTGCGTACAAACGGGTCTTCCCGCTCGGCCTCGGGCGTCGGGTTCTCCGGGTCGCGGAAGCGGCGTAGATCGGCGGGCTCCACGCTGTGTTCGGGCGTCATGCCGTCGTCGTGCAGCGGCTCGCCGTCGCCGCGGTAGTACTTCGCCGTCGAAAGCAGCAGCGCCGCTCCGTCTTCGAGCTCCAGCGTCGTCTGCTCGGCCGCCAGCCCGTAGGTGCGTTCGCCGATCACCTCGGCGCGATCGTTGTCCGCCAAGGCAGCCGCCGCGATCTCGGCGCCGCGCGAGGTCGGACGATCGACCAGCACGACCAGCGGCAGCTCGGTGACGGTCGATTTGGCGGTCGCGTCAAAGGTGCGCTCGGGAGAGTTCTGACCTTTCAGAGTCGCCAACCGGCCTTCTGAGAGAAACAGATCCGCCAGGCGCAGGCCTGAGTCCGAGGAGCCCACCGCGTTTCCGCGCAGGTCCAAGATGAGGCGCGTCGCGCCCTGCTTCTCGAGCGCCTTCACGGCTTTCCCGATCTGCTCGACGCGGTCCGAGTCCAGCGACTTCGCCGTAATCACCCCGATCGAGCCCTCAATCATCTCGCGTTCGATCTCCGGGAACGCAGGCTCGGTACGCACCAGCCGGTGCTCGACCGGGTCGTCGTAGTTGCTCGACGAGCGCACGAGGATGCGCACCGGTTCGCCCTCTTGTCCGCCCAGTCGCGCGTAGAGCAGCGCCGGAGGCATCAGCCGGGTGCTGCGATCGTCGATCGCCTCGATCAGATCGCCGGGCTTGATGCCCGCCTTGTCGGCCGCCGATCCCGGCAGTACGCCGATCACGGCCGTATAGTTGCCGCGCTTGTGCGTGATCAGTCCGGTCGACCAGCCTTGGCCGTCGTCCACCGAATCCTCTTTCCGCTCCAAGTACTCCTCGTACTGCTCCTTCGAGAGGTAGCTCGACATCGGGTCGAGGTACTCGACCAAGCCTTGCAGCGCGCCGCGCGTCACCTTCTCAATGTCCGGCTCTTCGACGTAGTCGCTCTTGATGCGGGCCAAGACCTCGGTGTAAACGGCTAGCGGGCGATAAGCGCTGTCCTTCTCTTCGCTCTTGCCCATGACGGCGCCGACGACGAGCATCAGCGTGAGCAGCATGGAGGAGAAAACGACACCGAGTTTGAGGCGAGGACTCATAGGAATTTCGTCGGCCGCGGCGGCCGGTCTCATGATACTACGGGGCTCGTCGGCCCCCGGTTACCGTTAGCGTCCGGTCTTGGCCGCAACGTAATCGTCGTAACTGCGGTAGACCATGATGTGGAAATTGGGCTGCTTGAACTCCTCGATGGCGAAGATGTAGCCCTTCTCGTTGAGCGAAGACAGCACGCTGCGCATCCAAGAGATCTGGCGCGAGGTCATGCCCTTCTTTGAGATGTCGAGCGCGGCGCCGGTCAGATGGGTCGACGCTTTCGGGCCCTTGTAGGCGGCCGCGTTTCCGTTGCGACGTTGCAGCGAGCGCTGGTACTCGGCCGGACGCAGCAGACTGGTGATGCGCAGGGGCGTCTTGAAGCGGGCGTAGTACTGACGGCTGAGTCGCGCCAGGAAGAGCTTGGTCCAGGGCCGCAGGTAGCGGTTCGGCTCGCGGATCTGGTGCAGGTAGTAGGTGCTGGTCTTTCCCGCCACCGGCTCCAGCAGCTTCAGCCGCGCCCAACGTGCCGCCATCGCGTCGTTCTCCATCCGCGAAAGATGGTCGCGATCGGCTTGCTGATTCTGATGCGCTTGATCGCCGACCTTGGCGCGTAGGCTGGCCGCTGACGCTCCCGCCGCGGCCATAAGAACAAAACAAACGAGTCGTACGACGTTTCGGTCCATCAGCAGTATGAGTATGGCGCCTGGGCATCGCGCGTACAAGGAAGCGCCGCTGAGTGGCCAATCGACGAGCCAGGCGGCAAACTGAAGGACGCCGTGCCGGGGAAAACGTTTGGAATCGCTCTCGCCTTCTTGGCGATGGCGGCCGCGCAAGAGGCGCCGACGCAGACGCCAGCGACAACGACGGCCCCGACAACAGCGGCGGCGGTCGCCGAGGTCGAGGGCGTCCGCGTGGTTTCCGCCTTGGGGGAAGAGTCGGCGCGTCAGGCCGCCGAAGGATTGCTCGTCGCCCAAGAGCGGCTGGCGGCGATCGGCGTCGAACTGCGATCGCCCGAGTTGCCGGTGCACGCGATCGTACTCGGCTCGACGTTGGATCTCGCGCCGTTCTTGACGACGCCGTCGGCCCTGAACCGGACGCGAGCGCTGTCCTTACCCGCGCAAGACCGCAACTATATCCTGTTGGCCTGGACGGCCCCCGGCGATCCGGTGGTGGCGCTCGAGCATGAGCTGATCCACCTGGCCGACCCGGACCCCGACTCGCCGATGTGGGTGCGCGAAGGCCGGGCGGAAGCGACGGCGTTGCGCGGTCGCAACCCCCGGCGCCACCTCTATCGCCTGGACGCCTCGCCTTGGCTTCCTTTCGTGACTTGGCGATTCGCCGGACGCGGGTCGCGGGCCTTTGGCGACATCGTCTTCTACGCGCAGTCTTGGCTGGCGGTCGAGTGGTTGGCGACGCGCGGCGTCGATCGGATGCGCGTGACCGACGCGGACATGACGGCGGCGGTCGACGAGTTGGGCGTGGCGGGAGTCGAGGCGGCGCTGTTCGACTTCTATCTCGAAGTGAAGGCGCGCCACGAAGAGGACGCCGACGTTCCAAAGGAGGGGACGCCAGACGCCGGGATTTCCGTGCGCCCCGCCCCCGACTGGGAGATCGAGTTCGCCCTGGCCGACGTCGAGCGCGCGCTGGGCCGAACTAATGCGGCGACCAGGCGGCTCGAACGACTCGACACCGAGGCCAAAGCCGCTCCTGAGTACGCGCGGACGCTGGGCGCGATCGAGATGGACCTCGGCCGCTACGCCCGCGCTGAGGAGTCGCTGGCGCGAGCCGTCGCGGCCGATCGCCCTGAGGCGCGCACGCGCTACCGCTACGCTCTGATGCTGCTGCGGCCGACCGAGGACGGCGACGCTGCCGAGCGCGCCGAAGAGGCGCGACGCCAAGCCCGCCTCGCGCTGGACGACGCGCCCAGCGCCTCCGCCTATCGCCTGACGCTGGCGCAAGCGGAGACGACGCTCGGGCGCTGGACGGATGCGGTCGGTACGCTACGACCGCTGCTCGCCGACCCCGAGTACTCGGCCCGTGCACAACGTGAGTACGAGACGATCGGGTTGCGCCGTCAACAAGCCCTGCGCGCCGTGGAAGCGCCCCAGGTTGCGGCCGAAGCCGCGAAGGCCGGGGAAGTCCCGCGAGCGCCGCTGCCCAAGACCGTCGCCAAACCGCCGCCGCCCAAAAAGCCGTCGTGGCCGCCGCCGGGAACGACCGTCGTCGCCGGGCGCATCGACTTCATCGATTGCTCGGGACCGCAGAAAGTGGTCATCCTACGCAGCCCCTTCTTCCCGATGCGCTTTCGCGAGCCCAAGGGCCGCCCGGCGCATCTCTACTCGCCGCCGATCAAGAAGTGGAAGACGGCGCCGTGCGAAGGCGCCGCGGGGATGTACGTCAACATCGCCTATCGGCCGATCGCGCAGCCGAACTACGTGCAGGGCGAACTGGTCGCTATCCTCTTCTAGATGGACGAACGCAAGCGCCAGGAAGCTGAGCGTCGCGCCGACGGCCGACTGCCGCCCGGTCAAGCGCTCACGCTCAAATGGCCGGTCCTGCACGCGGGCGACGTGCCTCGGTTCGATCCCGCTCGATGGGATCTGCGCGTCGGCGGCCTCGTCGAGACGCCGATGAAGTGGAGTTGGGACGAGTTCCAAGCCCTGCCGCGCACCAAGGTTCAGGCCGACTTTCACTGCGTGACCACCTGGTCGAAATTCGACAACGAGTGGGAAGGCGTGCCCTTCCGTGAGATCGCCGAGCGCGTCCAGCCGAAACCCGAAGCCCGCTTCGTCGTCATCCAGGCCGAGGGCGGCTACACCACCAACCTCCCGCTCGAAGACTTGATGCGCGACGACGTCCTGCTCGCCGACAAGCATTGGCCCGAACCGCTGACCGACGATCACGGCGCGCCGCTGCGTCTGGTCGTTCCGCACCTCTACGCCTGGAAGAGCGCCAAATGGCTGCGCGGTTTCGAGTTCGTCGCCGAAGACCAGGCCGGATTCTGGGAAGCCGCCGGGTATCACATGCGCGGCGATCCCTTCGCCGAGGAGCGTTACCGCGATGGCTCGAGCGAATACCGCGGCGACTAACGGCGTCCCGTAGAAGGGCGCATTGGCTATGATTGCCCTTCCATGAGCAAACCCGCAGACGGTCCCGCCTATCCGCCCAAGGCCTATCACGACCTCGAGTTCCTCAACAGCCCGGCAGCGCGACCGATCCGGATTCTCTCCGAATACCTGGAGCCTCGAGACCGGCTCAACCGTCGCGGCGTGCGCGACACGATCGTCTTCTTCGGTTCGGCTCGCTTCAAAGATCGTCAGACGGCGGAGACGATCGCCGCCGAGGCCAAGACGGATGAAGAGAAGGCCCGCGCCGAACGCATCCTGGCCGGCTCGCGTTGGTATGAGGACGCTCGTCGCCTCGCTCACATGCTCACCGATTGGGCCGCCGAGAACCGAGGCGAGGGGCGCGACTTCGTCGTCTGCACCGGCGGCGGTCCCGGCATTATGGAAGCCGCCAATCGCGGCGCGCACGAAGCCGGGGGACTGTCGGTCGGGTTCAATATTTCACTGCCGTTCGAGCAGGCGCCGAACCCCTACATCACCCCGGAACTCTCCTTCGACTTCCACTACTTCTTCATGCGCAAGCTCTTCTTCGCCTACCTGGCGAAGGCGATCATCGTCTTTCCCGGCGGCTTCGGCACGCTCGACGAACTCGCCGAGATCCTCACGCTCGTGCAGACTGACAAGCTGCGCAAGAAGATGAAGATCCTCATTTACGGGACCGAGTTTTGGAACAAGGTCGTAAACTTCGATGCGCTGGTCGAGGCGGGGACGATCAGCCCCGAAGATCTCGACTTGTTCGATTGGGTCGATACTCCGGAGCAGGCCGCCGAATGCCTCACGCCCTGGCTCAAGGAGCACTACGGCAACCAGACGTTGTTCTAGAGGCGAGGAGGTTCTAGAGGCGAGAAGGGGCCAGATCCGCGGGCGACCACTCCGGAATCGCGCCGCGACGGCTGGCCACGAGTGCGCCGACGCGGTTCGCGAAATCCCCGGCCTCCGCCAACGAAGCGCCCCGCCCTAGTCTGTCGACCAGCGCCGCTGAAAACGAATCGCCCGCGCCGACCGCATCCGCGACCTCCGCCGGGTAGCCCGCGACTTCGACCGTCTCCTCCGCCGTCCACAACAGACAGCCGTCAGAGCCGCGCGTCACGCAGACCGCCTCCCAGCCGAATTTTTGTGCGCCGGCCCGACAGAACGCCGCTGTGTCACCGCGGGGTCCGTCCAGAGCCAAGGCGCCGATCTCGGCGACCTCGTCTTCGTTCAACTTCAGCACGTTCGTCCAGCCGAGCAGGGCTCGCAGGACTTCGGCCGTGTACGACTCGGGGCGCAGGTTGACGTCGTAGAAAGTCTTCACCGTGGGCGCCGCCTCCACCAGCCGTCCCGCTAGATCACGAATTTGCGGGTCCATCAGGTGCAGCGTGCCGAAGTAGATCCAGTCCGGCGTGGGATCGACGAGCGCCGCCAGTTCCTCGTCGTCCAAGCGAAGAAAGTCGTAGGCGGCCGGTCGCACGATCTCGTAAGTCGGCTGGCCCCCGGCGTCGAGCGTGACTTCGACGACTCCGGTCGGCGCCTGCGACGTGCGTTGAATCGCCTCCGTCGGCAGCCCCAATTCTTCCGCCCGCGCCAAGGCCGCGTCTCCATGCTCGTCGCGACCGACGGCGCTCAGGAAGACGACGTCGTTCCCCAACCTGCGAGCGTGCGCGGCGAAGTTGAACGGCGCTCCGCCCAAATGCTCGCCGTCGGGAAAGACGTCCCACAAAATCTCGCCGAGGCTAAGAATCCGCATCGCATCTCTATCGTCGCAACCTGCACGGGCGTATACTTGGCGCCGGAGAGATCCCGTCATGTTGCGCACCTTTGATCGCCTGGCCCTCGCAGGCCTCCTTTTCACCCTCGCTTCGGGGGCGTCCGCCGCCGAGCGCTACAACACCGTCAAGCAGAAGCTCGAAGCCGGCGACAAGGTCGTCGGCGGCAGCGTCTACACCTCTGACCCCAACATCTACTGCGCGATGGCTAACGCCGGATTCGACTTCCTGTGGATCGAGATGCAGCACTCGCCGCTCACCTACAGCGAGGTCGCCCGCATGATCTGGGCTTGCAAAGACGCGCCCGCCATCCCCTTCATCCGCGTCCCCGCCGCCACCCCAGGCGACATTCAGAAGGCCACCGACATCGGCGCGCTGGGCGTGATCCTGCCGATGGTCGACGACGTCCAGCAAGCGCGCGACGCGGTCGTCTACGCCAAGTATCCGCCTGAAGGAAAGCGCAGCCGAGGCGGCGGGCAATACGGTTTCTGGTCCGACGACTACCGCGCCACCGCCAACGACAACATGATGGTCGTGGTGATGATCGAGTCCCCGGCCGGAGTCGACATCATCGACGAAGTGGCCGCCGTTGAAGGCGTCGACGTGGTGTTCGCGGCCTCGGGCGACCTCGGCAGCTTCACCGGCTGGTCGCGTGACGATCCGCGCTACCTGAAGCTGATCGACCGGATTCGCGAGGGTACGCTCAAGGCGGGCAAGTGGCTGGCCGGGCCGCTCGCTTGGAAGGACCGCGAAGGGTTCACGTTCTTCCAAGGGCCGAGTGAGGGCAGCCTGATCCGCTCCGGTGCGCAAACTGCCTTGACCGGCGCCGCCGAAGGCGGCAAGGATGTCGCGACGGGCGACGAAGCCCACTAGTCGGGGCTCCGACGGAGTTGTCAAATCTTGCTCACAGCGATTGTCGAGCGCCGATCCCTATGCTAGTCTGCGGTCAATTTGCCGTAATTGCGGCGCAGGGGTGTTGATATGAAACGACTTGGACGTTTGGCGCTCATCGGCGTACTGGCTGCAACCGTAACCGTTTGGGGCCAACAAAGCGGCGGCGGCGGTGGAAACACCAGCGGAGGCGGGAACACGGGCGGAGGCAACCAGGGCGGCAACGACAACAGCGGGAGCCAGGCGAACCGCGGGACAGGCCAGCAGACTGACCCGTTCGGCGGCACTCAGACCGTTCAGCCGATGCCGAGGCCGGTCTACCTGGCGGGCAAGGTCATCTTGAGCAACGGCGAGATTCCGCCCGAGCCGGTGACCATTGAGCGGGTCTGCGCGGGACAGACGACTCCAGAAAGCTACACCGACACCAAGGGTCGCTTCAGCTTCGAGGTCGGTGGGGATCCGACGCTTTCGATCTCGGATGCGAGCGTGGCGGGCGGCGGTGGCGGCTTCGGCCGATCCGGAGGCCCGAACACCGGATTCGGCGGTGCGGGCTTCGGTGGAGGCGGACTGCGCGGCGACCCGACGGGTATGTCAGTCGACATGACCGGTTGCGATCTGCGAGCCTCCCTGCCCGGCTTCACCTCCAGCCAGGTCCAGTTGGGAGTTCGGCGCGCGCTCGACAATCCCGACATCGGAACCATCGTGCTCACGCCGCTGGCCGGCTACGGCGGAGCGTTCATCAGCGCTACTTCCTTACAGGCCCCCAAGAAAGCGCGCCTCGCCTACCAGAAGGCGACACGCGAGATGGCCAAGAAGCGCGGCTCAAACCCGGAAAAGGTCGCCAAGGAACTTGAGAAGGCCGTCGCCGAGTACCCCGAATACGCATCGGCTTGGGCCCTGCTCGGGGAAGCCAGACTGCGCCTCATGGACACGGCGGGCGCCCGGGAGGCGTTTCAGAGTTCACTCGACGCCGATCCGAAGTACATGCGGCCCTACGGCCCCCTGCTCAAGCTGACGCTCGCCGAGAAGGACTGGCCGGCGATTGAGTCGCTCACCGACGCGGCGCTTGATATCAGCCCGAGTTGGACGCAGGCGCGCTACTACCTAGCCGTCGCCCAGTACAGCCAGGGACATCATGACGACGCTCTGACCACGATCGAGGCCGTACAGAAGGAAGAGGACGCCGCGCAGTATCCGCAGACGCACCAGATCATCGGAATGATCCACTCCGAGCGCGGCTCGTTCCAGCAGGCGGCCGACTCCTTCCGCACCTACCTCGAACTGCAACCCGATTCGGCGTCGTCTGAGCAGATCCGCAAGCAGCTCAACGAATGGGAAGTCCTCGGCGTCGTCGAACCCGCCAAGGTGGCGGCTGCGCAATAACGGTAGCGTCAGCTCTTCTTGCTGTAGAGAAACGCCGCTTTCTCGTGCCGGCTCTTCCCGCCGGTGTTGACGGCGAAGTCGCGCTTCGACCCGTCGTTGTTGCTCCACATCGACGCCGCCGCAAAGTCTCCATCCTTACGCAACGCGTAGAAGAAGATGTTGAACTGCGACACCTTGTCCATGTCGTCGTCGTAGTTGCGCGAGATCCGCTTCAGCACGTCCAGGCAGGCCTCTTCGGCACTCATGCCGTGGCGCATGTTCTCGACTACCGAATGCGCCCCGCAGACCCGGATGTTTTCTTCGCCGCGACCGGTCGAGCCGGCGCCGCCCACGTCTTGGTCCAGATAGAGCCCCGCGCCGATGATCGGCGAATCGCCGACGCGACCGGGAATCTTCCAAGCGAGCCCCGAGGTCGTGGTGACGCCCGACATCTCGCCCTTCGCGTTCAATCCGAGACAGTTGATCGTGCCGGTCGGCGGATTGGCGATCATCTCGTCGGCCCACGCGAGCCACTCGCGCTTCGCGCCCGGCAACGTCTTGAGCAGCGCCGAGCCGTCGTTCTTCTCCTCCGGCGCGTCCAGTCCAGGTCCCCAATCGGTCCCGAGCGACTCCTTCCAGCGCAGCCAAGCCAGCCGTGCGCGATCGGTCAGCAGGTCTTCTTCCTGGTAGCCGTGCGCCTTGGCGAACTCGAGCGCCCCGTCGGCGACCATCATCACGTGGTCGCTGCGTTCGAGCACAAGCTGCGCAATCTTCGACGGCGTCTTGATCCCGCGCAACGAGGCCACCGAACCGGCGCGCCGCGTCGGCCCGTGCATCACGCACGAATCGAGTTCCACGTCCCCGTGCTCGTTCGGCAGACCGCCGTAACCGACGCTCGTATCGTCCGGATCCAGTTCGACGATGTTCACCCCGGCGACGACCGCGTCGAGCGTGTCCTCGCCCTTGCGCAGCATGTCGTTCGCGCGCTTGCAGCACTCCAGCCCGTTGTGGGAGGCGATGACGATGTGGTCAGGCCGCGATTGCGCCGCGGCGGCCGTCGCGGCGGCGGCGACGAGAGAGGTTTGGAAGAGAGATCGGCGAGTCATCTACTCGGTAGTGTAGCCGGAGTTCGACCGCGATCAGCGCCTGTTTACAACAGCGCGTGAGCCACCGTCAGCGGCTCCGAAGCCCGACGCTCGCCCGAACGCGCATAGGCTTCCTCCACGTCCCTACGTAGCCCGCCCAGGCGTTCCTGCCGCGCCTGTAGCGCCGGGTCCTGGATCTTCTCGCCCGGCCGAAAATTCTTCTCGCAGGCGTACAGCCGGTCCGGTTCGGCCGGGCGGAAGACGGGAGCGCCGAATCGCCGACAAAGCAGCGGTCGCGCCCGATAGATCGTGCAGCGTCCCCCGGCCAGCGCGGGGCAGGAAATCCGCTTCTCAGGTGAAAGCAACGCCCCCCGACTCTCGACCAGGCCCTGCTCGGCGAACAGCCGTTCGCGCTGTTCGAGATAGTGCTCGGCCTTGACCTTCCACAGCGCCTGAGTCTCCGGCGGCGCCTCGGCGACAAACGCCCGGATGCGAGCCGCCTCCGCGTCGCTCAAGTGAAACGGCTGTGCGCAGCAATCCGTGCAACCGACCCGGCAGACGATCCGCCGGCCGTGGATACGGCGATTCCGCGCGAACTCCTCGTCCGCCGCCTGGTACAAGACGCGCAGCTCGGCCTCGGCCCCCATCTACGGCCACATATCGGCAAAAAGGGCGCGGTCGACAAGCCCGACATGGGGTACCCTGAGCGGCATGAGCCGCATCTTGACTCCCGTTTTCGCCCTCCTGTTCGCCGCAAGCCTCTTCGCTCAGAACAAGTCCGTCGAGCGCACACTCAAGGCGGCCGAGGTGCTCGACGAGATCATGACCGCCGGCGACAAATCCATCCCGCAAGACCTCTTCTCGAAAGCCCACTGCGTCGCGATCGTCCCGGGGCTGATCAAAGGCGCCTTCATCGTCGGCGGCAAGAAGGGAACCGGCGTGATCTCCTGTCGCGGCGCCGGCGGCAAAGGCTGGACCGGCCCCTCGACCATCAAGATCGAGGGCGGCAGCTTCGGCCTGCAGATCGGCGGCTCGAAGACCGACGTCATCCTGCTCGTCATGAATCAGAAGGGTAAAGAGAAGCTGCTCTCGAGCAAATTCACCCTCGGCGCCGACGCCGCTGTTGCTGCCGGGCCCGTCGGTCGCACGGCCGAAGCCCAAACCGACGCCCAGATGCGCGCCGAGATCCTCTCCTACTCGCGCTCCCGAGGCGTCTTCGCCGGCATCTCCCTACAAGGCGCCACTCTGCGCGGCGACCGCGACTCGGATCGCGACATCTACGGCACGAACGTTACCCGAGAAGACATTCTCTCTGGAAGCGTAGAGACACCTGCGAGCGTATTGCCTTTCACACAAAAGCTGACGAAGTATTCGTCGGCCGAACACCAGTAGATCCTTTTTCGCCGAAATTCAGCGGGATTGCCTACGAAATAGTCCCATTTTGGTCTGGCGCTCCGGCCCCCTGTTTGGTATGGTCTTAGCACCTGACAGCGGTACCGCGCGCCCGATACCGCCTTCGAACGGCCGCCCGCCCGTTCTCCTCTTCCGCCGGCCTAAGCGGCAAGAGATGTCGTTGGTCTCCCGATCTGCGAGACCGGCGCCCACATAAAGGTTTTATAAACGAGCGAGTTCCGCTCTTTTCGTAAGAAAAGCCCTGGGATTCGCTCAGCGCGAGCTTTGTCGACGCAGCAAAATCCTTCTCCGCTCGGCGGGACGTTCCCGGTCGACGGAGTTCCGAGGGGCGCTTCGGATTGGTTCGCTCTCATGGTCCGTCCTCAACATGAGCAGGCCGCGGCGCGCGCTCTGGCGGCGAAGGGACTGGAAGCTTGGACCCCGACGCGCAAGGCCCGACGGCGCTGGTCGGACCGGCTCAAGGACGTCGACGCGCCGCTGTTTCCCGGGTACGTTTTCTGTCGGTTCACGCGCGCGGATCGGCGGCGAGCGCTGGAGACCCCGGGCGTCGTCCGGGTTGTCGGATTCAACGGCGTTCCCGCGGCGATCGACGCAAGCGAGCTCGACGCGATTCGCCGGGCCGTCGAGGCCGGACTCTCGCCGCGCCCTTGCGAGCGTTGGCAGGTCGGTCAGCGCGTGCGCATCGATCAAGGGCCGCTGGCCGGATCCACGGGCGTGTTGGAGCGCACGAGCGGGGAAACGCGGCTGATCTTGCAAGTGACCTTGTTGCAAAGGGCCGTCGCCGTCGAGATCGAAGAGCGCTGGGCGACCGCCCTCGGAGGCCCGTCGCGATGAGGTCGGCCCCGATGAGACTCGTGCAGCTGGCGGTCCTAGCGATCTTGGCGGCGGGCGTCCTGCTCGGCTCAGAGCGCGAGCCCTACCGCTTGGGCCCGGGCGACGTCGTCCGAATCACGGCCACCGGCGCTCCGGAGATCCAGCCCGATCCGCGACGAGTCGATACCTCGGGCGAACTCCATCTGCCGATGGCGGGCGTCGTCTCCGCCGACGGTCTCACCACGCTCGAACTCGAAGCCCGGATCGAAGAGCGTCTACGCCGCTACCTGCACGCGCCCGACGTCGCCGTCAGCCTCGAATCGTTCGGCTCTCAGCCCATCTCGGTCCTCGGCGCCGTCCGCAGCCCGGGCGTGACGCAGGCGCAGGGCCGCACGCTGGTCGAGGCCCTGTCGGCGGCCGGAGGCATGAGCGCCGACGCCGCCGAGCGCATCACGATTACTCGCGAAAAGGCCTACGGGCGCCCGGAACTGCCCGGGGCGCAACTCGATCCGAGCGGCGAGTTCTACGTCGCGCAGGTCGACGCGCGCGCCCTTCTTGAGGCCGCCGATCCGTCGCTGAACATCGCCGTCAAGCCGCGCGACGTGATCACGGTGCAGTCGGCGCGCCAGGTCTACGTGATCGGCGCCGTCGAGCGCCCGGGCGCGTTTCCGTTGACGACGGACGCAACCAGCGTGCTCGAAGCTCTCGCGTCGGCGGGCGGACTCGGCGCCCGCGCCGACGCCAAGCACGCGCGCCTGTTGCGCGGGGGCGCTCCGGAGGCCCGCGAGGAACTGGCGTTGAACTTGAAGCGAGTCGTCGAAGGGCGCGATCCCGACGTGCCGCTCGAAGCCGGCGACGTGATTTTCGTCCCCGTAAGCGGGTCGAAGGTGGCGGCCGCGCAACTGTGGCGCGCCGCGTTGACGATTGGAGCGGGAGCGGCGATTTGGACGCTCGTGCGCTGAGGCGAGGAGGTCGAATCCTTGGAAATACGCAAAGATCCTGAGCCGATCTCGCTGGGTTACTGGCGAATTCTTGCACGGCGTTGGCCGGTCCCTTTCGCATTGGCGCTGCTCGGCGTCTTCCTCGGCCTGGGCGCCTACACCTTGCGGCCGATGATGTTTGAAGCGAGCGCCTTACTCGAATTTCGGACCCCGAACTCCGCTTTCTTGAACGTCGGCGACGTCAGCCCGATGGACGCCGACCCGGCCTTGCGCGGGGAGATCGAAACCGGCGTTAAGCTGCTGCGCAGTCCCGGGCTCAGTGCGCAGGTCGCCGAGACGATCGACGCCGACCCGCAAGCGATCCAAGACGCCGTCGCGAGCATGCGCGTCGCGCCCGCGGGGTCGAGCCGCATCGTCGAGGTCACCGCTCGCTCGCGCTCGGCCCAGGTCGCCGCGGAATACGTCAACGGCCTCGCTCATCGCTACCTGGCGCGAGACCGCGGCGGTCGCCAATCGGCCGCCGACACGACGACCGAGTGGATGGAAGAGCAGTTGGCCTTCCATCGCGAGCAGTTGGAAGAGTCCGAGCGGCGCTTGCAGGAATACGCCGCCGAGGGCGCCTCGCCGCTACTGTCGCCCGCCAACCTGGACGAGTCCGAGCGTCGGCTCAACGAACTGGAAAGCCGTCTGCTCGACGCCCGCGCCGAGACGCTGCGGCTGCGTGCGGAGTCGGAGACGCTGACCGCGGATCCGGCCGGCTCGGATTCCGACATGCTCCGCGCGCAGTTGGCGCGGCAAGCGGAACTGGCTCGCACCCGCGCCGAACTGGGCGCGCTCTATACGGCGGATCACTACCGCGTGCGCCAGGTCGATTCGCAGCTGGAGGCGGTCGGCGCCGCGGTCGTCGCCGAGCAGGATCGCCTGCTCGCTCGCGTCGAACGGGAACTGGACGCGGCCGAGCGGCGGGAGATGCTGCTTGAAGAGCAGGTCGCCGAGCACCGCACGCAGGTCCTGACCGCGTCGGCGCTCTCGGTTCGCTACCAGACGCTCGAACGCGAAGCCGAAGCCAACCGCGACCTCTACGAGACCTTCCTCGAACGGGCCAAACAGGCCGGAACGGCCTCGGGTGCGCCGATGGAGACCGTGCGGCTAATCGAGCCCGCCGTCGAGTCGAAGACGCCCGTCACGGCCGGACCGTGGCCCTCGGCGATCGCCGGTTCGCTCTGCGGACTCTTCCTCGGTCTGCTGGGCGTCGTCTTCCTCGATCGCGTGGACCGTACCTTCCACGCACCGGGTGAGATCGGCGAGCGACTCGGAGTGCCCGAACTGGGCTTTGTCACCGATGCCGAGGAGGCCGCCGAGCGCGGTCTGACGACGGCGGGCGGCCCGGAGCAAGCGGCCGCATTTGAAGCTGCACAGGCGGCCGGTCGCGCGCGCTCGTCTCAGCTCTCCGAGTGCATCCGCGGCCTGCGGACGTCGCTCGCCTCGGCCGCCGGCGGCGAGCATCGCCTGCGCACCGTGGCCGTCGTTTCCGCCTCGACCGGCGAAGGTAAATCGACGATCGCGCTGCAGTTGGCGCGATCGGTTCGCGAGCGCGGGACGAAGGCGCTGCTGGTCGACGGCGATCTGCGCCGCCCGACTCTGCACGAGCGGCTAGGCCTGCGCAACGTCGGCGGCTTGGCCGACCTGCTCTCGGGCGAAGGCCGCATGGATCACGAGCTCTCAAGCTTCCTCCACGAAGCTCCGAGCGCCCCGGGCCTGTTCGTGCTGACGGCTGGGGTCGCTCCTTTCGGCGGTCCGGGGCTGATGCACACGCCGCGCATGGACGCCCTGCTTGAGATGCTGACCCGGCGCTTCCAGACGGTCATCTTCGATACGCCGCCGCTGCTCGCCGTATCGGATGCGCGAGTCCTGGCACAGGCCGCCGACCAGACTCTGCTGGTCGTGCGCGCCGGCTCGACGGACCCGGCCGAAGCGGCGGAAGCCGTACGGCTGTTGAAGGGAGATGGAGCTCGACTAGCGGGCGCCGTCCTCAACGGTTGGGATCCCAGTCAGGCGCGCTACAGCGCCTACCGCGGCGCGGACGCGTACTACCACAAGCCCGCGAAGCAGAACTTGCAGACCGCCGCCTAGCGATTCTTCTCGCACGCACATTGCACCCAGATCGATCAACGGAAAGGTTCCGCCGCGGACGCACGCGGCGCTGGGCCATGAGTACGGGCGCCTCATGCGCGGCCCGACTCACGGCCGCCGTCGCAGGGCTGGTCCTGACGCCGTATCTCCTGCGCGAACTCGGCAGCGAACAGTTCGGGCTCTACGCTCTCAGCCTCGGACTGGTCTCTTGGCTCAGCGCGCTGGACCTCGGCATCGTACCCGGATTGCGCGTCTTGCTGGCGCGCGATTCCGGCCGGCTGGACTCGGTGGAGATCACTCGCACCGTCTCGTCGGCGACGGCCGGTCAGGCGGGGTTGGCGCTGCTCACGCTGGCGGCCGGCGGCGCGCTCGCCTGGGCCGCTCCCTGGTTGGCCGGCGATACGCTGCTCGCCTCCGACGAGTCGCGCACGTTGATCTGGTTGCTCGCCGCCGGTTCGGCCGTCTCGGTCAGCGGACAGGCCCTGGCCGGCGCCCTGGAGGCCCACCAGATGGGCTACGTGGAGCGCGGCGTCCGCATGCTGCGCACGGTCGTTCGCCTGCTCGTCACGGTCGCCTTGTTGGAGGCGGGAGCCGGACTTCCGGCCCTCGGCTGGGCGCACTTGGCGGCGGCGCTATTGGGTCTGCTCGCGCTGCTCGTCGCCGTGATGCGCAAGCTTCCTGAACTCCGGCTGAACCCGCGCGCCGTCCGCTGGGCCGCTCTGCGCGAGACGGCGCGTCCGGGGATCTGGTTGACGGCGGGCGCCTTCGCCGGGCTGCTGATCGCGGCGGCGGACCGTCTGGTCGTCGCCCGCTGGTTCTCTTTGGAAGCCGTCGCCGTGCTCTCCGTCTCGGCCGCCCTGTTCCTGTTGGCCGAGAGTCTGCTGACCTTCTTGCTCGACGGCGCCCGCCCCTTGTTGGCTCAGTCGCTCGGCGACGGATGCACCCACGACGCGGCGGCGCTCTACCATCGCACCACCCAGGCGACGGCGGTCCTCGCGGCGACGGCGGCGGCGACCGTCCTCGCCGTCAACCGCGGATTCGTCGCGGCCTGGGCGGGACCCGAGCACTACGGCGGCTGGGAGCTCGACCTCGCCCTAGCGGCGGCGATGCTGTCGCAAGTCTGGACGCTGCCCCATCGCGTGGCGCTCACGGCATCGCTCGACGTGCGCCGGCCGACGGCGGTGCGCTTGGCGGAAGGCGCCCTCAACCTTCCGCTCTCGATCGCGATGGCGCGCTTGTTCGGTCTGGCCGGGGTCATCTGGGGCACGGCCGCGGCGGCTCTAGCGACTTCGGCCTGGGCGCTGCCTCGGATGGCCGGACGCAAACTGGGGATCGACGCGCGCACGACTTGGCGGCCGGTGGAGCGCTCGGCCTGGTGCGCGCTGATCCTGTTCCCGGCGGCTTGGCGCTTGCGTGAGCTCGAGCTCGGCGGTTACGTCGGAAGCGCTCTGACGGCCGGGCTGATGGCGCTCGCCGCGCTGCCGCTGGTCTGGTTCTTCGGCTTCGACAGGGAGGTGCGGCGCAGGCTTCGGCTTCCCGTCGCGTGGGCGTCATGAGTCGATCTCCCGTCATCGCTCTGCTGGTGGCCTACGGTCCCGAAACCCGCTCGTTCCTGCAATCGGGACTGGCCGAGCGGCTGGCCACGCGCAGCCGAGCCTTGCTGACCACGCCCCGGCCCGACTCGCCGGCGCTCAAGATCTGGGGCGGTCCGATCCTGGCCATGCCCGAGCAGCCCGAGGGCGCCGCCATGCGCAAGCTGCGTGCCGGCGCCGCGCGCGTCCGCGGCAACTACGCCGAGTGGGGACCGCTCGCCCGCGGCGCCGAGCGCTTCGCCGGAAGCCTGGTCGGCGGCAGCGACGCTTGGGCCGGGTTCTACCGCCGCCACCACGTCGACGCGGTCGTGACGGCGTCCTATTCAAGCGCGCGCACTCTGCCGGCGCTCCAGTCGGCGAACAACCTCGGCCTCAAGACGATCGTCCTGCTCAACTCCTTCAAAGACGTCTACACGCAGCCCTACGCCGGGGCGCCCCCCTCCGCGCTCTCGGTCTTCGGCGACCGCGAGGCTGAACGCTTCCGCTACGCCAACCCCGAATACGCCGGCGACCTGCGCGTCGGAGGCTCGCTCCATCTGGCGGCCGTACTCTCGCGGCGCGGAGAGATCGGCCGCGAAGAGCTGTGCCGGCGTCTACGGCTCGACGTCCGACGACCGATCGTCACCTACTGCGCCGCCGCGCCCGGATCTTCTCAAGACGAGGTCGACTGGGTCCGCCGCATCGCCCACGAGGCGCCGATGTGGCCGGGACGTCCGCAACTCCTCGTACGCGGCAACCCGATGGATGAAACGCATCGCTTCGACGGCGTCGAGGCGCCCGTCTGGCGGCCGGCCTGGGAGTGGCGTCGCGGCCGCGACTGGTGTTGCCCGGCGCCGCACGACGCGCCTCTGTGGTCGGCCGCGCTCGAACAGTCCGCCTTGTGCATCACGTCGCCCTCCACGGTGACCACCGAATTCGTCGCCGCCGGAAAGCCGGTGCTCAACCTGTGCGGCCCGGAGGCCTGGCGCCGGCTCTGGTTCGCCGACGCCTACGCCGACGTCCGCGAGCAAGGCTGGGCGAACTCGATCTTCGACATGGCCGAGTTGCGCTCCGCCACCGGACGCGCGCTCGACGGCCAACTCGAGCCGCCGCGCCCCGACTTCATGCGCGCCGACGCGGTCGGAAACGCCTCGGCCATGATCGAATCTGCGCTGCATCTGCCCCCGGCCAACGAGGACCCGGTGCTAGCGGTCGCCTGACGATGAGAGTCCTGCTGATCAGCGAGGAAGCGCCTCCCGCCCCGACCGGCGGCATCGGCATGTTCTACGCCGACTTCGCGACCGCGCTTGAGCACGCGGGCGCCCAGGTCCGGCTGTTGGCCCCCGACGCGGCGGCCGCTCCGGGACGCACCGCCGCGCTCGCCCGACGTTGGAAGCTCTACCGCGAGGCCCGCCGCGCCGTCCGCGACTTCCAGCCCGACGTCGTCGAGACCCACGACTGGTCCGGGCCGTTGCAGGCGAACCTCGGGAGACCGCTGGTCGTCCGCATGCACGGCGCGCACGGCGCCCTCCGGCCGACGCCGAGCCGCTTCTGGCGCGCGCTTGAACGGCGCACGTTGCTCTGCGCCGACGCCCATCTGGCGGTCTCGACTTGGATCGCACGCCGCACCGCCCATCGCTTCCAACTGCCGCACCTCGCCACGGTGGTCCCGAGCGGGATCGACACCGACTTTTTCCGCCCGCCCGAGACGCCGCACAACGCGGCCGAGATTCTCTTCGTCGGCTCGCCGCGCTTGGACAAGGGACTGCCCGAACTCTTCGCGGCGGCCGAACGAGTCTTCGCGAGCCGACCGTGGGCGACGCTCACCGTCGTCGGGGCGCTTGAGAAAGCCTTGCCGTGCGCCGTTCCCCGCTCGATCCGCGATCGCGTCCGTTGCCTCGGCCGCGTGGAGCGCGATCGTCTGCCGGAACTCTACGGACGAGCGACGGCGGCCGTGTTCCCGTCGCACGCCGAGGCCTTTGGGCTGGCGGCGCTGGAGGCGGCTTCGTGCGGCACGGCGGTCGCCGCCAGCCGACGAGGCGGCGCCTCCGAATGGCTGAACCACGGCCGCAACGGCGTGCTGATCGATCCGCGCAACGCACCCGAGCTGGCCCAAGAGTTAGGGCGCTTGCTCGATCAACCCAACCGGCGCCGCGCCCTGGGCGAAGCCGCTAGACGCAGCGTCGTCGAGCGGTTCGACCTGGCGGCTGCCGCCCAAACCAATCTGGAGCACTACGAAGAACTCTGTAGTCGATGGGAGCTCGTACAGCCAAGAGCAGCGGCCTGACTCTGGCCGTTCCGACCTTTCGCCGCGCCAGGCTGTTGGCGCGGCTGCTTGAAGACGTAAGTCGCCAAACGCGACCGCCGGATCGGATCGTGGTCGTCGACGGCGAGGGCGGAGCGCACGCCGTGCGCGACGTCTGTGCGGCGGCCCGCGCTCGATCGCGGACGGTCGAACTGGTCCGCTCGACCCACGCCAACCTCCCCTTCCAGCGCTACCTCGGCTGGCTCGCCTCGCGCGGCGACACCGGCGTCCTGCTCTATCTCGACGACGACCTGCGACTGCCCGACCCGACCGCGTTCGAGCGGCTCGTGCGGCCATTGGAAGACCGCGCCAGCGGCGTCGCCGCCACCACCGCGCCCATCCGCTACCCCGATCTGGCGACCGACCGCGCGCCCGGGAACGTCGTCGTCCGTCTCCGTACCGGCCGTAAACCGGGCGGAGTCACTCCGGGAGGCCACCGCATTCCGGCGGCTGGACGAGCCGCCTACGCTCCGGTCGATTGGCTGCGCGGCGGCGTCATGGCGCTGCGCGCCTCCGTACTCACGCCGGACTGTTTCCCGGCGGACCTGTTCGCGTTGGCCGAGCGCGGTTGGGGGTTGGGCGAGGACCTACTGCTGGCCGCCCGCATTCGGCGCCGAGGCCGGATTTTGCTGGCCCGCCAGGCCGTCATCGAGCATCCAAACGCCGACGCGACCCGGTCCTTCCGCACGGCGACGCTCGAACGCTCCTTCGCAGCCGCCTACAGCCGCCGGCTGCTCAACGACTTCTACCGCGGCGACGAGCCTCCACGCGCCGCCGACCGCTTGCGCTTGGCCGGCAGCTACGCCGCTCAGGTCGCGCGCGCCGGACTCGAAGGCCGTCCCACCGCCCTAGCCGGCTTCGCCGCCGGCGCCTTGCGCGGTTGGTTCGATCCGCCGCGCGCCCGTCGCCTGACTCCCGGCGTCGATTGGCAAGACGAAGCGAGGAGGGCGCTCGGCGGATGAGTCGACGCGTGCGCATTCCGCTGCTGCTTACCGCGTTCTACGTGGCGTTGCCGCTGGGCGATCTCCCCGGGATCGGACTGTCGCTCTCGGCCCCACTGGTCGCTTGGATTTTGGTCGAAACGCTCGCCGCGCCCGACCGCCTTCCGCGCGGGCCCTGGATCGGCTTGACGCTCCTGCTGTGGACCGGGCTGGCGGCCTCGCTCGCCGTCAACGTCCTCACCGGCGCCATCCCCGGGGTCGCCTCGGACGAGTGGCTGTTGCTCGCGCGCTTCGCCTACTGGGGCGCGCTGTTCGTCGCCGTGGCCGGATGGCTGTCGCGAGCCGAGTGGACGCGCGACGTCGCGGCGGCGATCGGCCTGGGCGCGGGCGTGCTCGGACTGTTGCGCTTGGCCGAGGCGGCGCGCGACGGCGTCTGGGGCGCGGGGAACCCGCAGTGGCTGTCGCAAAACGACTACGGTTTCGGCTTCTCAACCTTCACGCCGTTCCTGCTGTGGACCGCGTTCGCCGGACCGCGCTCGCTGCGCCTGATCGCGCTCGCACTCACACCAGCAACCTTGCTCGCCGTCGTCGGCAACGGTTCGCGATCGTCGTGGATCGCCGTGGCGGTCGGCGCCTGCTTGCTCGTCGCACTCACCGTCGCTTCCGGGCGGCTGCGAGTTTGGACGACGCTCGCGGCAGCCTCGGCGGCGGCGCTTCTGCTCTCCGCAGGCGCCATGCGCGTCACCGCGTCCCCGGCGGAAGTCTTGGAGTCCGACGTGCTCGCCGGACCGCGGGCGCGCTGGGAATCGCTCGGCCGTCTAGACGCCGACAAACCCTTCCGCACGCGCCTCCTACTGGTCGACAAAGGACTCCAACTGTTCGAGCGCTCGCCCTGGGTCGGAGTCGGCTTGGGCCGCTTCGCCAAGGAGTCCGCCGAGCCCTCCGGCCTAGCCGACGCCGCTTGGCTCAACCGCGATCAGTTGAATGAGCGCACCCCGCACAACGCCTACGTCAAGATCCTCGGCGAGACCGGTCTAGCCGGAACCGTTCCGCTCCTTCTGCTGCTCGGCCTGGCCGCTTGGCGCGGACCCGGCGCCGCTTTGCGATCGGCCCGTCTCGGTGAGACCTGGGCGGCCGCCGCGGTCGCCGCCGGAGCGGGGATGAGTCTGCACCTGTGGACCATGTCAGGCCTGACCGGCACCGGCCCTTGGCTGGTTCTCGGCTTGATCGCCGCCGCCGTCGAACGCGACCGACGGCGCGCGCGAACAGGAGCGCCGGCCTGATGCGCGTCATGCACATGATCGACGCGTTGGGCGTGGGCGGGGCCGAGCGCTGTCTCGTCGAACTGGTACGCGAATCGGCTAAGGCGTGTGACGAGGTCTCGGTCTGCCTGACCCGCGACCGTCGCGCGCCCGCCTGGACCCTCCCGCCGCGAACGCCCGTGGAGCGACTCGATCGCTCCGGCCGCTGGGACTGGAGCGCCGCCAGACGACTCAAGCGCGTGCTCGATCGCCGCCGCCCCGACATCGTTCACGTCCACGGCCGCTCGAGCTTCGCCTTCGCCGCCGCCAGCCGCGCCCTGGGAACGCCGCTGCCGCCGCTCTTACTCCACGACCACGACGGTCAGGCCGACCGGCGCTCTTGGATCCTACGCGCGGCTCGCGGCAGTCTCGCCCGCTACGTCGGCTCCAGTCGCGCGCTGGAGGCGAAGGCCCGGGAGGCGGGCGTTCCCGCCGAGCGGACGGAGACGATCCCGGCCGCGCTCGATCTCACGCGCCAAACGCCCGTCTCGCGAGCCGAAGCCCGCCGAGAGTTGGGATTGAGTCCGGAAATCCGCGTGGGAGTGGTGATCGCCGGACTGCGCCGCGAAAAGGGCCTGGACACGCTCATTGAGGCCCTGGCGATCGGTCGAGCGCGCGCCCATACGCGCTTCTTCGTCCTCGGCGGCGAGCGCGAGCCGGGCTGCCTCGAACGCTGCCGCGCGCTCGCCGAGCGCCTCGGCGTCGACCGCTCGATCCGCTTCGTCGGCGAGCGGCTGGACGTCGACCTATGGCTCGCCGCCGCCGATTTCGGAGTCCATCCCGCACGCATCGAATCCGGACCGCTCGCTCTGATCGAGGAGCTGGCCGCCGGACTGCCCGCGGTCTGTTCCCGCGTCGGCGCCGTCGCTGAAGAGGCGGAGCGATGCGGCGTGGAAGGTTTTTTTGATCCCGACGACCCGCACGGTCTGAGTCGAGAACTCGGGCGCCTAGCGCTTCTCGACCCAAGCGCCGTGCGCGAGCGTGGGGATCAATCACGGCGCGTTGCGCGCGAGCGTTTCGACGTTCGCAAGCGCGTGCCTCTCTGGCTTGAGGCTTACCGAAGGGGGATTGCTGCAGACAAATGAGGTTGCTGGTTCTATCGAACATGGAGCACTATGCGAGCGCGGACGGCTTGGCCAGTCCTTGGGCGTCGGCGGTGGGAGAGATCGACGCCCTGGCTACTCTGGCCAGGGAAGTTCGCCACGTTTGCGCTTTGCATCCCGGAGTCCCTCCGCCCGGTGCGGCCGCCTACCGGGCAGCTAACGTACGCACCATTCCTGTGCGCGCGACCGGCGGACGCGGCTGGCGGCACAAGTTGCGCGTGGCGGCTGAGATCCCGGCCTACGCACGGATCATCTCCCCGCAACTGAGCTGGGCGGACGCCGTCCACGTGCGTGCGCCGGCCAGCGTCGCGGCCGTGGCGCTGACCATGCTCGCCCTGCGGCGAGATCCGACTCGGCGCTGGATCAAGTACGCCGGCGAATGGAACGGGTCTCCCGGAGAGCCGTTCTCCTACCGGCTGCAACGGGCGGCTCTGCGTTGGAACATCGGTCGGGGCAAGGTCGGCGTCTGCGAGCCGGACGCCGAGGACGGCAAGCGCCTGTGGGTTCCCAATCCCAGCCTGTCGCTGGCCGACGTCGAGCAAGCGGCCCGCCGGACGCAAGCCAAACGCTTGGGCGTCGGACCTTTGGAGATCGTCATGGCGGGCCGCTTGGACGCCAACAAGGGCGCCGACCGCGCGCTCAAGATCTTGTCCTGCCTGCGCGATCGCGGCGTCAACGCGGTCTTACGCATCGCGGGCGCGGGCGCCCAGATGGAACGGCTGGGCGAGTTGGCGATCGACCACCGAGTCGAGACCCGCACGATTTTCCACGGGTGGCTCGATCAGGAGCGTTTGGCACGTCTGTTCGAGCGGGCCCACGTCATCGTCGCGCCGTCCAAAACCGAAGGTTGGCCCAAGGTGCTGAGCGAAGCGATGGCCTACCGGGTCGTGCCGCTGGCCTCGGCCGTCGGCGCCATACCGGGCACCTTGGCGCGAGCCGGCGCCGGAGCCGCCTTGCCTTGGGACGCACCCTCGGAATGGGCGGCCCGGATCGCCGGATGGGCCGCCGATCCCGGAGAGTGGCGTCGCCAAGCCGACCTGGCCCAAGACGCCGCCCGCACCTTCACCTACGAAAGCTATCTGGAACGAGCACGCGCCATTCTGGGCTGCTCGGCCGAAGCCCAGGCCCGCGCGGCCGTCTTCGCAGGGGACGCCGGATGACGCCGCTGAGATCGCGATGATTCCCACCCTCATCCTCGGCAACCACCTCGCCCGCCACGGCGATTCGCCTAAGGTGTGCGAGGAGCTGGCCGAACGTCTCCGTGACGACGGACGCCCGATCTGGACCGCCTCCCAACGGCGCAACCGGATCGCCCGCCTGGCCGACCTCGCCGCGACGCCCATCCGCCTCCGCCGCCGCTACGGCGTCGCGCAGATCGACGTCTACTCCGGCCCGTCCTTCCTCTGGGCCGAGGCCGCCGCCGCTTCTCTCGCCGCTTGCCGCAAACCCTACGTGCTCACTTTGCACGGAGGAAGGCTGCCTGAGTTCGCCCGCAAACATCCCCGCCGCACGGCCCGCTTGTTGCGCTCGGCGGCCGCCGTCACCTCGCCCTCCCCCTACTTAGCCAAGGCCTTCCGCAGTTGTCGCGACGACATCGAGCAACTGCCCAACGGAGTCGCCCTGCCCGAAGCCCGACCCGCGCCCTCCCGCCTCCCCAAGCCGCGCCTGATCTGGCTGCGCGCCTACCACGACCTCTACAACTCCATCCTCGCCGTCGAAACCCTCGCCGAGCTGCGCCGCGGCGGCGTCGACGCGCGGCTCGCCATGGTCGGCCCCGATCGCGGCGACGGAACCCTCGCCCGCACGCATCAACGCGTCGCCGACCTCGCCCTCGACGACGGTTCGGTCGAGATCCGCGGCCCGGTCGAGAAATCCCGCGTCGCCGCCACGCTCGCCCAAGGAGAGATCTTCCTCAATACCTCCCGCGCAGACAACACGCCCGTCAGCGTCATCGAGGCGATGGCCGTCGGACTGCCCATCGTCTCAACCGACGTCGGCGGCATCTCCGACCTGCTGACCGACGGCGTCAACGCCCTGCTGGTTCCCGAGGGGTCGCCCCAAGCGATGGCCCGCGCCGTCGCGCGACTGCTCACCGAAGACGGTCTGGCCTCGCGCCTGGCCCGCAACGCCCGCCAAGCCGCTCGCGCCTCCGATTGGAGCCGCGTCTTGCCCCGCTGGCACAGCCTGCTCGACCAAGTCGGGCGGGAGTCCGAGCCGGAGAGGAGTCGTCGATTCCGCTCCGCATCGCATCAGCGCCCATATGCAGTACCTTTCCGTCTACCACCGGCTGCCGGGACCCTTGCGGTCCGCGGCGGCGGGGTTTCGGGGACTCCAACTAGCCCGCCGTCGCTACGGAGCTGAAACCGCCGATCTCGTCCGCGCCGCTCTCGATCGCGAGAGTTGGAACGCATCGCAATGGAGCGACTGGCGCCGCGCGCGCCTCCGCCTCTTACTGGACCGAGCCCGCGAACGCGCGCCTTACTATCGCGGCCTTCCGCTGCCCCTTTCGGGCGACTTGAAGAGCTGGCCCCTGCTCGACAAACAAACCCTGCGCGAACGCAGCGCCGAGTTCGTCGCCGACGACCTCCGTCGCCCGCGACTCGCCGTCGAGCGCACCTCCGGAACCACCGGAACGCCGCTGACCCTGTGGCGTTCGCGCCGCACCACGCGCGCCCGCTACGCGCTCTATGAGGCGCGCCACCGCAACTGGTACGGCGTCGATCGCAGCGACCGTTGGGCCATGGTCGGCGGTCAGATGGTCGTCCGCCGCGACGCGTCCCGACCGCCCTACTGGGTCTGGAACGCGCCGATGCGCCAGCTCTACGTCTCGAGCTACCACCTCGCGCCCGAGCAAGCCGAAGCCTCCGCGCGCGAGATCGCCCGCCGCCGCTGCCGCTACGTCTGGGGCTACCCCTCCTCGCTCGCCGTACTGGCCCGCGCCGCGCTCGACGCCGGAGTCGCCTTCGACCTCCAAGCCGTCATCGCCAACGCCGAGCCGCTCGACCCGGCCCAACGTTCGCTGATCAGCGAGGCCTTCGGCTGCCCGACCTACGAGACCTACGGCATGGTCGAGCTCGCCTGCGCCGCCGGCGAGTGCGAACACGGAACGCTCCATCAATTCCCCGAGTTCGGGCTGATCGAGGTCTTGGGCGACGACGGCGTCCTGCGCGATCACGGCGAGGGCGAACTCGTCGCCACCGGTCTGCTCGATCTCGACATGCCGCTCGTCCGCTACCGCACCGGCGACCGCGTACGCATCGAGCGCCATCCGCCGCCCTGCCCCTGCGGTCGCACGCTCCCGCCCATCCACGCGCTCGAAGGCCGCATCGATCACATGCTCGTCGCCTACGACGGCCGCCCCGTCGGCCGCCTCGACGTCTGCTTCAAAGCCGACCTCGGAATCCGCGAGGCCCAGGTCATCCAGCGTGCCCAAGACGATCTGCTGTTGCGCATCGTCCCCGCCGCCGACTACGGCCCCGTGCTGGAGCGTCGACTCGTCGACGCGCTGCGGCAACGCCTGGGGCCGATGCGTATCCAGATCCAAACCATCGACCAGATCCCCCGCGGCCCCAACGGCAAATTCCGCGCCGTCGAATGCCGAATTCCCCGCGAACAGATTCCCGCGCTTCAGGAGCTTGCCGCCGCATGTTAGTCTCCGTCCTCATCCCCTGCCGCAATGAAGGCGACCACGTCCGTCGCTTCATCAGCGAGGTCTTTCGACAGGAACTGCGCCCCGGCTGGGAGTTGGAGGTGCTGGTCTCCGACGGCTTGAGCGACGACGGATCACGCGAGCAGCTCGACGAGCTCGCCGCCGCCGACTCGCGCCTGCGCGTCCTCTCCAATCGCGCCCGCACCACGCCCCACGCCTTGAACCTGGCCATCCGCCACGCCCGCGGCGACGTACTCGTGCGCATGGACGTCCATACCGCCTACGCGCCCGACTACGTCCTGCGCTGCGTCGAAACGCTGTTTGAAACCGGGGCCGATTGCGTCGGCGGACCGTGGGTTCCGCGCGGCGAGGGCTTGGTCTCGCGCGCCATCACGCTGTCGTTCGCGAGCCCGTGGGTCTCGGGCGGCGGTAAGGCGCATGACCCCGACTACGAGGGCCCGGTCGATACCGTCTACCTCGGCTGCTGGCGCAGCGACGCCTTCCACCGCTTCGGCCCCTTCGACGAGACGCTCACTCGCGCCCAAGACAGCGAGATGAATCTGCGCATCTGGCGCAACGGCGGCACGGTCTGGCAGAACCCCCAAATCCGCTCCTGGTACCGGCCGCGCAACTCGCTCCACCAGCTCTTCCGGCAGTACGCGCAGTACGGCTACTGGAAGGTCGCCACGCTGCGCAAACACCGCGCCCCGGCCTCGCTGCGCCAACTCGCACCCGGCGTCTTCCTCGGCGCGCTGCTATGTCTGGGCGTACTGGCCCCGTTCTCCGCGGCGGCCTTCTGGACGCTCGTCGCGCTCGTCTGGAGCTACCTGGCCGGCTCGGCGCTGTTCACCCTGCAACTGTGGAAGCGCAGCGGCGACCCGCGAGTCGCCCTACGGCTGCCGCTGGTCTTCGCCTGCTTCCACTTCGGCTACGGCTACGGCTACCTCGCCGGCCTGTGGGACTTCTTCCTGCTCAGCCGCTCCACGCCGTCGAAGAGCTTCGAGCTGCTGACCCGCGCCTAGCCCGGTTCGGCCTTACCAGCCCAGCCGCAGACCGAAGCGGAACACGCGCTGGTCCAAGCCCTCGCGTCCGGTGTTCTGCACCGCCGTCACTTCGCCGAAGGCGCTGCTGCCGATGTTCGAGTTCGGGTTCGCGAAGTGCGGCGTGTTCGAGATGTTGAACGCCTCGGCGCGGAACTGCAAATCGATCCGTTCCGTGATCGTGAACTTGCGGAACAGCCCCATGTCCACGTTGATCAGGCCCGGTCCGCGCAACGTATTCGAGCCGCAGGTGCCGAAGCGTTCCGGCCCTCCGTCCGTCGCCGGGTTCGCAAAGCTCGCCGGATCCCACCACTGCTCGACCGTCCCGGTCTTGCGAACGGGCGATAGGCAGTCCGCGTACTGACTGGAACCGGCGCTGTTCAGCGATCCGTTCGGGGCGGTCGCCGTCGAGGGCCTGCCCGTCCGCAATGACGCCAAGGCATTGATCTGCCAGCCGCCGAGAATGGCCGCCGCCGGGCCGCTTGAGGCGAAGCTGTGGCCCCGGCCCATCGGCAGCTCGAACGCGTTCGAGACCACCAGGTTGTGGCGGATATCCTCGTTCAACGGACCGTAGTTCTTGCCGTAAAACTCCGGATGTCGCGCCCGCGGCTGAGCGCTCGACGACTCGTCGGTAAAGCCGCGACCGTTGGCCCAGGTATAGGCCAAGTTGAACGTATTGCCGGCTTTCCTGCGCGTCACTCGCATCTGCAACGAGTCGTACTTCGGAGTACCCAGCGCGCCCCAAAACAGCGTGCCGGCCGTACGCCCGTAGGCTTGCCGGAGCACGCGGCCCGCATTGCCGGTCCCGATGTCGCTCCAGTTGGCCTCCAATCGAGCCGACTGACGCACCGAGCGCGTCGCTACGTAGCCGGCCGAGGCGATCCACGACTGGATCCGCTTCTCCAACGTAAAGTTCCACGACTGCACGTAGCCGCGGCTGTAGTTGCCGTCCATCGTGGCCACGTTCGCCGTCAGCGGCTGTTCGATCTGCTCGGCGATCTCCACCGCCGGAATGTCCGGCAAGCCCTGCTCCAGCGTCGTCGAGTACGACCGCGAGTTCGGGACGGCCAGCGCCAAAGAGAACTGCGTCGGTAGGTTGCCGCGAAGGTCTCGACCCAGGTTGAACGGATCATAGGTCAAGCCGTATCCGGTCCGCACCACCAGGCTGTCGGTGGCGCGCCAGGCGATGCCGACTCGCGGAGCGAACAGCTTCTTGCTTTGCGGCAAGTCGCAATTCGCCGGAGTCGAGCCCACGCCGCACACGAACATCACGTTCGTCGGGATGTCGAACCGTTCGATTCCGCGGTCCGGTCGCCGAGGGACGGGGAAGAACTCCCAACGGGTCCCGTAGCTCACCGTGAGGTCGGGGCGCACCTGCCAACGGTCGCGGATATACATGGAATACTGCTTGGAGCGCGTCTGCAGGTTCCGTCCCGTCAAGAAGTTGCGCGCCGCCTCGCGAGGCAGACCGAGCATGAACGACGCGATCGTGTTGTAGTCGTTCGTCCCCGTTCCCTGGCGGCTCGTCGTATCGTCGCGGAAGCGGAACCCGCCGGCGGGCGCGTCGCCGCCGGGGAAGTTCGCGACCTCCTGGTTGATGTTGATCAGAAACGTATCGGTGCCGAAACGAACCTCGTGATTGCCCGTCGTCCAGTTGCCGTTGACCGCAATCTGGTGCTGGAAGTCGTGACCGATAAACGGCGAGGTCGCCTGGTAGCCCAAGTTTCCGAAGCCCGAATCAAAGCGCATGCGCGGCATCCCGCCGTAAAAGCTGCCTCCTCCGCCGGGCAGGCCGTCGCTGTTCGTTCCCGGAATCCCAAGCAGGTCCGTGCCGATGTTCTGATCCAGGTTCGCCGCGAAAGCGTTGCTGTCGAGCAGCATCGATCCGAAGTAGGCGTCGAAGATCAGGTTCGGCTTGGCGACGTAGGTAGTCGAAATCGTCCCGCTGTACGTCGGTCCGAACCCGTTGTCGGTGCGGAAATTCGTCGGATGCACCGAGACGCCCGACAGGTTGCCGAACGCTCCCGGATTGACCTGGTCGAAGTAGAAGAAGCTCAGCCGAGCGAACATCGTCCACTTGTCGCTGAAGTTGAAGTTCGTCTTCGAGTCGATCTGATGACGATCAAACGCGTAGGTGATGCCCGCGTTGTAGTTGTTGTTCAGGCCGAGCGCTCCGGTCCCCGCGCGGTTGGGAAGATGCCAGTCGCCCGTCGCATGCGAGTCGGCCAGAATCCGACTGGCCCCGGAAATCCGCGCCTCCGGAATGATGTTGTTCTCAAACGCGGTGCGGTTCGCCTCGTCGCCGATCTCGGTCGACATCGGGTCGAAGACCGGTAGAGGCGAAGCGGAAAAGTCGCCCGCGCGCATCGCCGCGTTCGGCACCTTGCGGAATCGCGTGGCGTTGGAATGCTCGGCCGTGCGCTCGTAGCTCATGAAGAAGAACGCACGGTTCTTCTTGATCGGTCCGCCCAGCGTCGCGCCCGCTTGGTTGTAGATGAACTTCGGCTTGTTCGCCGTCCGATCGCTGAAGTAGGGGTAGGCTTGCAGCCGTTGATTGTTGTGGTACCAAAACGCCGAACCGTGCAGTTCGTTGGTGCCGCTCTTGATCTGGATGTTGATCGCCGCGCCGCCGGCCAGACCCTGCTCGGCGTCGAATGAGCTCGTGACCACGTCGACCACCTCGATCGATTCGAGCGCCGGATTGATGCCCGACATGTGCGTCAGGTTCGGGTTGTAGCTCGAAGCCCCGTCGATGCGGACGTTGTTGCTCTGGTCGCTCGTGCCGTTGACCGAGTAGCGCACCGCCCGCGTCGGATTCGCCGGAACCGAGTGCGCATTCTGAGGCGGCGAGAATCCCGGAATCGTCTGCATCAACATCTGATAGTTGCGCCCCAGGGGAACCGGAACGTTCTGCAAGTCTTGCTTGTTGACCTCCGCGCGCACCTCGGCACGGTCCGTCTGCAGCCGTTGCGCCGACGCGCTCACCTCCACCGTCTCGGTGACCTGCCCGATCTCCAACGCCACGTCCGAACGCGTCGTGTTGTTGACCGAAACCTGGACGCCCGAGAGGTTGGTCGTCTGGAACCCATCGAGCCGGACTTGCAGCGTGTACGTCCCGGGTTGAATCGTCGAAAAACGATAGACTCCCGTCTCGTTCGTTTCCGAGGTCCGCTCGGTCCCGGTCTCGTCGTTCGTAATCATCACCTGCGCGCCCGGAATCGCCGAGCCGGTCGAGTCGGTGACGTTGCCGACGAGACTCCCGTAGAGGATTTGTGCGCGCGACTCAGTCGGCGCCGCAAGACAAAACACAAGCGCGGCCGCGCAGGCGGCGACGCCGCGGATAGGCTGGACGAACATCGAAGACCCTCCCCTGGACCCTTTTCCCTGAGGCGATTCGCCGGAGATCGGCGGAACGCCGCGTAGGATAGTGCCACCCGCCGGATGCGAATCTGAAGGGCCTACCAGTGACACACTGGGTTACACGCACGAGAAGTTCCGGCGAATCAGGAGTATAATCCCGGCCAGTGGTTGATGACCGTCCATCGGCGAGTCACTGCCGAGAGCAGGTTCGGCGGATCGTAGCCAGCGATCATCTCCGCCACAGTCCCTCCCTCATCCAGCTGTTTGAGTACCTTGCGGAACAGTCCCTCGCCGGACGAGCGCACGAGCTCAAGGAGTACGTCGTCGGCGTCGAGGCCCTGGGGAAGCCCGAAGGGTACGATCCCCAGCACGACGGTTCGGTACGCTCGCAGGTACGTCGCCTGCGGGCCAAACTCGCCCTCTATTACGAGCACGGCGGCCACTCCGACTCGATTCACATGACGCTGCCCAAGGGCGGCTTCGAGGTCTGCTTCGAGGCGGCGCGCCCGGAGGTCTCCGAGGCGCGGGCGGCGGCTTTGGAGGCGTCCCTTCGCGGCGCGCGCCTGGCGGCCGCCGGCTGCGCCCTGGGCGCCCTTCTGTTCGCGACCCTGTGGCTCCAGCCGTTCGGCTCCCCGCAGTCCGCCGAGACCGCGGCGCCCCTTCCGCCCGAGGTGCGCTCTCTGTGGGCGCCCTACCTGGACAGCGCACGGCCGACCGTCATCTCCCTCGGCATCCCCCTCTTCGTCGGCTTCGACCTACCCGCCGACGGCGACCAGGGGCCGGCCAGCGCAACCCTCCGCGACCCCGGCTGGAACCGCTGGGGCAGCGTCCACGGCGACGAACGCATGAAGCTCTGGAAGGACGTCACCGGGGCTGACCACATGTACCCGCGGACCAACTACATGGCCGTCGGCGAGGCGATCGGCGCCTTTACCCTCGGCAAGACTCTGCTCCGCGGAGGACTGGACGCCGCCATCGTGCGCAGTCCCTCGCTCAGCCGGGACGCCATCAGCGCCTCGAACATGATCTACCTCGGCGCCCCCAACCTCAATCCGCAGCTCCGCATCGACGACTTCGGCCGCCACTTCCGTCTCACCGAGCGGGGCAACGCGATTCTCAACCTGTCGCCGGAAGAGGGCGAAGCGGAGCGCTACGCGGCGTCGCAAGACGGCGAGGAGCGCATCGTGCCGGCGATCGTCGGACGCTATCGCAACCGCGACGGCAACGGCGTCACCACCGTCATCGGCTCGCCGGCCAACCTCGCCGTTTGGGGCGCCGTCGACTACCTGACCAGCCCGCGCTACGCAACCGGCCTGCGCGACGCGCTGGTCGAGAAGTACGCCGTCATGCCCGAGTCGTTTGAAGCCGTGCTGGTCAGTCGACTCGTCGAAGACCACCCGGTCGAAGTGACGCCCGCGGCCGTCCGAGCGATCGCGCCGGACTCGGTCGCGCGATCCCGATCGCCCGAGCAGGCCAGGCCCGACTAGACCGCGCCCGACTAGATCAGGCCTAGCCGATCCCCGGTACCGGGAACCGCGCGCAGACCTCTTCGACTTCCGCCTTCACCGCGGCCAACTCGTCGGGCTGGTCGTGGCCCTTGAGCGCGCGCAGCATCCAGCCGCCGAGTTGCTCCATCTCGGGCTCCTTCATGCCGCGCGTGGTCGCCGCCGGGGTACCCAGCCGGATGCCCGAGGGACGCAGCGGCGGATTCGGATCGTCGGGGATCACCTGCTTGTTCGTGGTGATCGAAACCGCGTCCAGCGCCTCTTCCGCCACCCGGCCGTTGATCTCGAAGCTCTGCATCGTGTCGACGACCATCATGTGGTTGTCGGTGCCGCCGGTGACCAACGAAGCGCCTGCTCCCGCCAGCGTTTTCGCCAAGGTCTTCGCATTAACCAGCACTTGATCGCAGTACTGCTTGTACTCGTCGGTAAACACTTTGCCGAGCGTGATCGCCACGCCGCACACCTGGTTCATGTGCGGTCCGCCCTGCATGCCCGGGAAGACGCTCTTGTCGATCTGCTTGGCGAACTCCTTCTTGCACAGAATCATGCCGCCGCGCGGACCGCGCATCGACTTGTGCGTCGTGGTGGTCATGAAGTCGAACCCTGCGTCCATCGGGTTGCGCATCACGTTGCCCGCCACCAGGCCGCCGATGTGCGAGACGTCGGCCATGGTCAGCGCGCCCACCTCGTCGGCGATCTTCTTGAACTCAGCGTAATCGTAGTCGCGCGGGTAAGACGAGTAGCCGCACACGATCATCTTCGGCTTGTGCTCGAGCGCGGACCGGCGCAGCGCGTCGAAATCGATGCGCCCCTCGTTGTCGGGATCCGACTTGTAGCGAATCCAGTTGAACAACTTGCCCATGTGGCTGACCGGCGCGCCGTGCGTCAGGTGACCGCCGTGCGAGAGGTCCATGCCCATCACGGTGTCGCCCGGTTCGAGCATGACCAGATAGACGGCCGCATTCATCGGCGCGCCCGAGAGCGGCTGCACGTTGGCGTGTTCGCAGCGAAAGATCTGCTTGGCGCGGTCGCGCGCAATCGACTCGATGACGTCGGTATACTCCTGCCCGCCGTAGTAGCGGCGACCGGGATAGCCTTCGGAATACTTGTTGGTAAACACGGACCCGAGCGCGGCGAGCACCTCCGGGTAGGTGTAGTTCTCCGACGGGATCAACTCGATGCCGGAGGCTTGGCGCGCCTCCTCGCCGACGAGGGCTTCATAGATTTCGGGATCGTTCTGCGCGAGCAGTTGGCGGTAGGCTTCCATGTCTGGGCGGTCTCCTTCGGTTTCAAGACGGCAGCCCAGGCGATCGGCTTCAGTAAACGCTGATGTCGGCGGCCGCTTCCCCGTGGTCGATTCCACGCCTACTCGCCAGTTGCGGCCGCACTGCTGTGTAACAACGACTATTGTAGCGCCGGATCTCGTCAGGCGACGGCGGGGCGGGAAAGCGATTCGAGCAGCTCGTCGACCCGCGCGCGAGCCTTCGCGGCCGAAGCTTCCTTCAGCGCTTCATAGCCGCGAATCGTCTCCGGCGTCCGCGCGATCTCCAGAGCCGCCTCAAAGCTTTGCGCGCTGAGGCTTGCCGTGGCCGTCTCGATCGCGGCCTGGTACCACTCCATCAACTCTCGCTCCAGTCGACGACCCGCGGTCCGGCCGAACGGGTCGAACGGCGTGCCGCGCAGAAACCTCAGCCGCGCCGTCCAGCGCAACAGCGGCTTCGCCCACGGTCCCAGCGCGACCTTCTTCCGGAGTCCGAGCCGGCGCAACAGCGGCGGGTGGAGGTGAAAGAGGATCTTCTGAGGCGCCTCGAACGTCCGCGCGGCCTGCTCCTCGATCGAGCCGTCGGTCAACAGTCGCGCGACCTCGTACTCGTCTTTGTAAGCCATGAGCTTGAAGAGGTTCTCCGCGACGGCGCGCGTCAACGCCTCGGAGTCTCCCACGGCGCGCTCGGCCGCGCGCACCCGCTCCGTCGCCGCACGGTACTGCGCGGCATAGTCCGCGTTCTGATAGCGAGTCAGCTCCCGCGCGCGACGAGTGATCAACTCCTCGAGCGGCGCCGCCGTCTCGGTTTCCGCCGGATCACTCTGCAGCAGCGCCTCCAGGTGCTCGGGGGCGGCCGTCGCGACGCGTCCCCGATGGAAAGCGGCCAAGTTGCGATCGACCGCCGCCCCATTCAGGCGAATCGCCGCCTCGATCGACGCCCGCGAAATCGGCAGTTCCCCGCTTTGATAGGCCGCTCCCAGCAACAGCGTGTTCGCCTGGAGGTGGCTGCCGAACAGCGCTTCCGCGATCTTGGAGGCGTTCAGCAACCGCATCTCCCGGGTCGATCGGCGGACCTTCGCGGTCAAGTTGCCGTCGGTCGAGAGAGCCGCCAGACCGTGACGTACCGCTTCGAACGTCGGCGTCTCATCGGCGTTGACCACCGCCGCGGTGCGTTCGGGGCTGAGGCGCGGCAGATTCGCCTCGGCCGCCGCGCCCAACAAGTCGAAACCGAGCAGGAGGTCGACGGCGTCGTAGCTGATCCTCGCCGACTGATCGAGCGGATGGGCGCTGACCGTGAGGTGCGAAACCACCGCGCCGCCCTTTTGCGCCAAGCCGGTCTGGTCGAGCGTCGTCGCGCAACGGCCGTCCATCTGCGCCGCCGTCGCCAACAACGCGTTGATCGTCACCACGCCCGTTCCTCCGACGCCCGGCATCAGAGCGCGCCAGGGCTCTCGGAGCGATCGAAGACCGGGCTCGGGGACCTCCACCTGAGGAAGCTCCGGCAGCGGCCTCCGCTTCAGTCCCGTGCCGGGCTCGATCAACACGGAGACGAACGACGGACAGTCGCCGCGCAGGCACGAAAGATCCACGTTGCAAGACGACTGATGGATGCGCGTCTTCGGCCCGTACTCGGTTGCCGCCGGCGTCAGAGAGACGCAGTTCGACTGCGTCACGCAGTCCCCGCAGCCTTCGCATACCCGCTCGTGAATCATCAGCCGCTCGGTCGGTTGCGGGAGCTTCCCGCGGTTGCGCCGGCGGCGTTTCTCCGCCGCGCACATCTGGTCGTAGACGATGATGCTGACGCCCGGAACGGCGGGCATCTCGGCGAGCGTCTCTTCCAGCCGATCGCGCGAGCGCAACTCGGTCCCCTGCGCCAGATCGGCTTCGGCGTAGCGTTCGAGGTCGTCGGTCAGCACGACGATCTTGCGTACGCCGTCGGCCTCAAGCTGTCGAGTCAGAGCCGGAATCGGGATCGCTCCGGCGGCGTCCTGACCGCCGGTCATCGCCACGGCGCCGTTGTAGAGAATCTTGTACGTCACGTGCGAGCCGGCCGCCAAAGCCGCCAAGACCGCTTGGCGACCCGAGTGGAAATACGTTCCGTCGCCGATGTTTTGAAAGATGTGCTCGACGCCGCTGTACGGCGCCATGCCGATCCAATGCGCGCCCTCCGAGCCCATCTGAGCGATGTAGGAGATGCCGCGCCCGCTCTCGCCCATCCGCGCCGCCATCCCGTGACAGCCGATCCCGCCGCCGGCGATCTGGCCTTCTAGCAACAGCGTCGAGCGGTTGTGCGGGCAGCCGGAACAGTAACTCGGAATCCGTGGGGGCGCCGCCCGTTCGCCGTCGGGCGATCGCGCGCGCAGCTCCGCCGATGCAATCGCGTCGAGCCGCCTACGGAACGAGGCCTCTCCCCCGAACCAACGCTCCAGAGCGCGGGTGATGATCTCGGCGTCGAGCTCGCCCGTCTCGGGCAGCAAAGGCTCGCCGTCGGGCCCCTCGCTGCCGGGCCCTTTCGCGCCGTAGATCGCCGGCCGTCGCTTGTGGTCGTAGAGCCGATCGCGGAGTTGCAGCTCGACGAAGCGGCGCTTCTCTTCGACGACCAGGACCTCGTCGAGCCCGTCGACGAACTCGTCGATGATCTGCGGCTCCAACGGGAACGGCATTCCGAGTTTGAGGACGCGCACGCCCAACCGCGCCAACTCAGGCTCGCCGATACCCGAGTTGCGCAGCGCCGTCATCAGGTCGGCGTAGCCTTTTCCGACCGCAACCAGTCCTAGCCGGTCCCGCTCGCTCCGAAAGACGATGCGATCGAGGCCGTTCGCGCGTGCGAAGGCGCGCGCCGCGTCGAGCCGCAGCCCCAGCATCTGCCGCTCCAACTCCAGCGACGTCGGGGCCAGCAGCATCGGCGCCAGCAGCTTCCTGTAAGGCTCGCCCTCAACCAGAAACTCCGGCACGGCGACCGGATTGCGCTCGGGAGAGACTTCGACGGTGCGTCCTCCGTCGCAGACGTCGGCGGCGAGCTTGAGCCCCACCCATGCGCCCGAAAATCGCGACATCGCGATCCCCGCCAGGCCCAAATCCAGCGCATCCTGCGCGTCGGCCGCCGCCAGCACCGGCATCCCGAAGTTCATCAACGAGAACTCCGACTGATGCGGAATCGTCGAACTCTTCGACACGTGATCGTCGCCGGCCAAGGCCAGGGCGCCGCCGTGCGTTCCCGTCCCGGCCAAGTTTGCGTGCCGAAACGCGTCCGCGGATCGGTCGACGCCCGGCCCCTTGCCGTACCAGATCCCCACCACGCCGTCTTTGAGCGGCTTCGGGAACGTTTCGGCGATCTGCGTCCCGAGGATCGACGTCACCGCCAGGTCCTCATTCAATCCCGGCTGGAAGCGAACGTCGTGCTCTTCGAGCAAAGCGCCGACGCGCTGCAGAGCCAGGTCGTAGCCGCCCAGCGGCGACCCCTCGTAGCCGGAGACGAAGCACGCCGTCCGCAGCCCGGCTCGACGGTCGCGACGCATCTGATCGAGCGGCAGCCGAACCAACGCCTGAATGCCGGTCAGGTAGACCGAGCCCGATTCGAGCGTGTACTTGTCGTCGAGCGAGACCTGTCGACGGGCCGTCATGGCGCGCGTATGGTACCAAGCCGAAGGGGCGTATACTGATTGGCGACGTGCGCATCTCGCTACTTTTGGTAACGTTCACATTCGGGGTTCTTCACGCCGCCGAGGTCTCCTTCACCGGCGACGTCAGGCCGATCCTCTCCGATCGCTGCTTCACCTGCCACGGCCCCGACGAGACCAAGCGCCCGACCGCCCTCCGCTTCGACGAGGAAGCCGGAGCGAAGGTCGAGTTGAACTCGGGCGGATACGCGATCGTCCCCGGCGATTCCGCCGCCAGTAGATTGATCGAGCGCGTCCGCAGCGACAGCCCGGCGCTGCGTATGCCGCCTGCCTACGCCGGTCACGATCCGCTGCCCGAATCCGAGATCGCCGTCCTCGAAGCCTGGATCGAACAAGGCGCCCCCTACGCAGGTCACTGGGCCTTTGAGGCGCCCGTCAAGGCACCCGCGCCCGAGGTCTCCGGCCCCGCTTGGGTGCGCAATCCGATCGACGCCTTCGTACTCGCCCGTCTCGACGAAGAAGGCCTCAAGCCGCGTGAAGAAGCCGATCGCGCCACGCTCTTGCGCCGCGTCACGCTCGACCTTTCAGGCCTCCCGCCGACGCCCGAGGAAGTCGACGCCTTCCTCAACGACGAGTCGCCCGACGCCTACCAGAAGGTCGTCCGTCGACTGCTCGATTCCCCGCACTACGGCGAACGCATGGCCTCGCCCTGGCTCGACGCCGCCCGCTACGCCGACACCAACGGCTACCAGACCGACGGCGTGCGCTCGATGTGGCGCTGGCGCGACTGGGTCGTCGACGCCTTCAACCAAAACAAGCCCTTCGATCAGTTCACGATCGAACAGCTCGCCGGCGACCTGCTTCCCGACGCCACGCGCGATCAAGTGATCGCCACCGGCTTCAATCGCAACAACGTCACCACCGCCGAGGGCGGCTCGGTCGAAGAAGAGTTCCTGATCGAGTACGCCGCCGACCGCGCCGAGACGACCGCCACCGTTTGGCTCGGCCTCACCGTCGGCTGCGCCCGCTGCCACGACCACAAGTACGATCCCATCCCGCAGAAGGACTACTACCGCCTCACCGCCTACTTCAATCGCGTCCCTGAGCGCGGCCTCGTCTTCAACTTCGGCAACGACGGCCCGCAGGTGAAGGCCCCGACCCCCGAAAACGAAGAGCGTCTCGCCGAACTAGAAGAGGAACTCGAAGAAGCCGAGCAGGACTTCGCCGAGATAGAAGCCGACCTCGCCGACGAGAAGGCGAAATGGGAGAAAAAGATCGCAAACTCCGATTTTGACGCGTTCCCGGCCGAGGGCCTCGACGCGCGCTTCGGCCTTGACGGTCAACTTGAAGTCGCCGCCCGGCGCGGCGTCGACGACCCCAAGCGCGAATTGGCTTCGGAGCCCTCGGACTCGACCTTCACCGAGGGCGTCTTCGGCGCGGCGGCGAAACTTGACGGCGAAACCTGGCTCGACGGCGGCTCGGTCGCCCGCTACGACTACGACGACGCTTTCACGGCTTCCTTCTGGATGAAGCCCGAAAAGCTCACCGGCGGCGTCGTTTCGCGCATGCAGGACTTTGAGCAAGGCTCCGGCTGGGGCCTGCTGCTGCGCGACGGCCGTTTGCGCTTCGAGTTCACCATGCGCTGGACCGACCACGCCCTGCGCGTCGAGACCCGGCGCGCCGTCCCGGCCGACGAGTGGCGGCACGTGGCGATCACCTACACCGGCAAACGGCCCGCGGCTTCGGGACTCAAGTTGTGGGTCGACGGCGAACCGTGGGAGTTCGAGGTCGAGTGGGACGACCTCAAGTGGCCCATCGGCTACCGAGGCTACCCCTTCCGCATCGGCGGCGCGATGGGCGAGCGTTTCGCCGGCTCGGTCGACGAAGTCCGCCTGTACGGCCGCGCCCTCGACGAGCGCTCGGTGCAAGCGCTCGCCGTCCGTGAACCGGTCTCGGCCGTCGCCGGACTCGCCGACCGCACCCCCGCGCAACAGGCCAAGCTCGACGCCGCGTTCTGGGAGCACGGCGCCTCCGCCGAGGCCCGGGAAGCCCGTCTCGCCGTCGCCGACGCCCGCCGAGCCCGCGACGACTATGAAGCGAAGATCCCGACCGTCATGGTCATGAGCGACGGCGAGATGCGCCAAGCGCACGTACTCAACCGCGGCGCCTACGATCAGCCCGCCGACCCCGTCTCCGCGCAACCGCTCGGCCTCCTGCCCGCGCCGGAAGGCCTTCCGAATGACCGCCTCGGTCTGGCCCGCTGGCTCGTCTCCCGCGACAATCCCCTCACCGCGCGCGTCGTCGTCAACCGCTACTGGCAGATGCTCTTCGGCACGGGACTCGTGGCGACGCCCGAAGACTTCGGCTCCCAAGGCGAGCGCCCCTCGCACCCCAAACTGATCGACTGGCTCGCCGTCGACTTCATGGATTCCGGCTGGGACGTCAAGCGTCTGATGGAGACGATCGTGACCAGCGCGACCTACCGCCAAGAGTCCAAGACGACGCCCGAGCTGGTCGACCTCGACCCGCGCAACCGTCTGCTCGCGCGCGGCCCGCGCTTCCGCCTCTCCGCCCCCGCCATCCGCGATCAGGCGCTGGCGGTCTCCGGCCTGCTCGTCGACGAGATCGGAGGCCCGCCGGTAAAACCCTATCAGCCGCCCGGATTGTGGAAGGAGCTTTCCGGCACGGTCTATCAGCCCGACTCCGGCGAAGACCTCTATCGCCGCAGCCTTTACACCTTCTGGAAGCGCACCGTGGCGCCGCCGTCGATGGTCAACTTCGACGCTCCTGATCGCGAGAAGTGCACCGTCGGCGAAGTCCGCACCAATACGCCGCTTCAGGCGCTCAACCTGATGAATGACGTGACCTACGTCGAGGCCTCTCGCAAGCTCGCCGAGCGCATGCTCGAACTCTCCGACGACCAAGCGCGCCTGGAGAAGGGTTTCCGCCTTGTCCTCGCCCGCTCGCCGTCCGAGCGCGAATCGGAAGTCCTCACCTCGGCCTTAGAAGACTTTCGCGAGCACTTTTCCGACGAGCGCCTTGCGCGTGAAGCCCTGACCGCGGGCGACTCGCGCGTCCGCTCAGGGCTCGACCCCAGCGAGCTGGCCGCCTACGCGGCGACCGCCAGCCTCATCCTCAACCTCGACGAGGCGGTGACCCGGCAATGAACAGGCGAAGCTTCTTCCAAACCTCCACGCTCGGCCTCGGCGCCGCCGCCCTTTCGACGCTCGAAGCCGAAGGCCCGACGGCGCCGCACTTCGCACCGAAGGCCAAGCGCGTCATCTACCTGTTCATGTCCGGCGGCCCGTCGCAGATGGAGCTGTTCGACTACAAGCCGCAACTCGAGAAGGTCCAAGGCCAGGACCTCCCGGCCTCCGTCCGCGGCGAGCAACGCCTCACCGGCATGACCTCCACGCAGACCAGCTTCCCCTGCGTGCCCTCGATCTTCGATTTCAAACAGCACGGCCAGTCCGGCGCCTGGGTCTCCGAACTCCTTCCTCATACCGCCAAGATCGTCGACAAGCTCGCCTTCATCCGCTCGATGCACACCGAGGCGATCAACCACGATCCCGCGGTCACCTTCTTCCAGACCGGTTCGCAGATCGCCGGTCGCCCGTCGATGGGCGCCTGGCTGACCTACGGCCTCGGCAGCGAAAGCCAAGACCTCCCCGGCTTCGTCGTGCTGATCACGCAAGGCACCGGCGGCCAGCCGATCTACGACCGTCTGTGGGGTTCGGGCTTCCTGCCGACCAAGTACCAAGGCGTCAAATTCCGCTCGAGCGGCGACCCGGTGCTCTACCTCACCGACCCTCCGGGCTACGACCGCAAGACCCGTCGCAACTATCTCGACGCGCTCAACCAACTCAACCGCATCAACCACGAGCAGTACCTCGACCCCGAGATCGAGACGCGCATCTCCCAATACGAGATGGCCTACCGCATGCAGTCCTCGGTGCCCGAGTTGACCGACCTGTCGAACGAGCCCGACTCCACCTTCGACCTCTACGGCGAAGACGCGCGCAAGCCGGGAACCTTCGCCGCCAACTGTCTGCTCGCCCGCCGCATGGCCGAGCGCGGCGTCCGCTTTATCCAGCTCTATCACCGCGGTTGGGACCAGCACAACACGTTGCCGAACGACATCCAAGATCAGTGCAAAGACACCGACCAAGCCTCGGCCGCGCTCGTCACCGATCTCGCTCAACGCGGCTTGCTCGACGACACACTGGTCGTCTGGGGCGGGGAATTCGGCCGCACCGTCTACTGCCAAGGCCGCCTCACGCCCGAGGACTACGGCCGCGACCATCACCCGCGCTGCTTCACCATGTGGATGGCGGGCGGCGGCGTGAAGCCCGGCGTCACGCTCGGCCAGACCGACGATTTTTCCTACAACATCGTCGAGGATCCGGTCCACGTCCACGATATGCAGGCGACAATCCTGCACCTGATGGGCGTCGACCACACCAAGCTCACCTACAAGTTCCAGGGCCGCCGCTTCCGGCTGACCGACGTCCACGGCGAGCTGATCGACGGCGTGCTGGCCTAGAAGTCTAGAATCACAGGATGCGCGCCGCGCTTCTTCTCTTTCTAGCCGGATCTCTCCACGGCTCCGACCTAGCCTCGTTCATCGAGATCTACCAGCAGGACTCGGGCGCCCTCCAACGCCGCTACGACCTCGGCCCGTCGCCTGAACGCATCGAGCGGATGAGCGCCTTCTACCAGGCGACCGCGGACCACCTCAATACGGTCGACTTCGACGCGCTCGACCGGCAGGGCAAACTCGATTGGGTCTTGATGAGCGAAACCCTCGCGACCCAGTCCCGCCTGCTCTCGGAGTACGAAGCGCGCCTGGACGAGGTCGCGCCGTTGCTTCCCTTCGCCGTCGAATTGGCCGGCCTCCATGAAGCCCGCCGCCGCATGGAACAGATCGACGCCCGCGAGACGGCCGCGCAACTCGCCGCCCTGATCGAGCAAGTCGACGAAGCCCAAGAGTCCGCCGAGGCTCTCGACGTCCAAAAGACCGTCGCCCACCGAGCCAACCGAGTCCTCGAAGAGCTGCGCGAAGCCCTCAAACAGTGGTACGAGTTCCACGCCGGCTACGACCCGCTCTTCACCTGGTGGAACCAGAAACCCTACGAAGCGCTCGCCAAAAAGCTCGAAGACTATCAGACCTACTTGCGCGAAGAGAAGGCCGGCGCCAAAGACCCCGATACGATCATCGGCGACCCCATCGGCCGCGACCCGCTGCTCGCCGACCTGCGCTCTGAACGCATCCCCTACACGCCCGAGGAACTGATCGAGATCGCCGAGCAGGAGTTCGCCTGGTGCGATCGCGAGATGCTCCGCGCCTCCCGCGAAATGGGCTTCGGCGACGATTGGCACGCCGCCATGGAGAAGGTGAAGACCCTCCACGTCGAACCCGGCGAACAGCCCGCGCTCATCCGCCGCCTCGCTCTAGAGGCGACCGACTTCCTCGAAACGCGCGAACTGCTCACCATCCCGCGCCTGGCCAAAGAGACCTGGCGGATGAGCATGATGTCGCCGGAGCGCCAGAAGGTCAGCCCGTTTTTTCTCGGCGGCGAGGAGATCATCGTCTCCTTCCCCACCGACGAGATGGACCACGCCGACAAGCTCATGTCGCTGCGCGGAAACAACGTCCACTTCTCGCGCGCTACCGTGCACCACGAACTCATCCCCGGCCACCACCTCCAACAGTTCATGACGCGTCGCTACCAGCCGCACCGCCGTCTGTTCGATACGCCGTTCTGGACCGAAGGCTGGTCGCTCTATTGGGAGATGCGGCTGTGGGATCTCGACTTCCCGAAAACGCCCGAAGACCGCGTCGGCTTCCTGTTCTGGCGCATGCACCGCTGCGCCCGCATCATCTTTTCGCTGAAGTTTCACTTGGGCGAGATGGCGCCACAGGAGGCGATCGACTTCCTCGTCGAGCGGGTCGGCCACGAGCGCGCCAACGCCGAGGCGGAAGTTCGCCGCTCCTTCCTCGGCACCTATCCGCCGCTCTACCAATGCGCTTACATGCTCGGCGCGCTCCAGTTCCGCGAGCTTTATCGCGAGGCCGTCGTTGAGGGCGAGATCGAGGAAGCCGAGTTCCACGACGCGGTCCTGCGCCTCGGCCGCATTCCCGTCGATCTCGTCCGCGCCGCCATCACCGGCCAACCCATCCGCCGCGAGATGCCCGTCGAGTGGCGCTTCTATCCGGCAATTGACTAGCGTTTTTGGCGCATAATAGCTGCGTGATCCGTCGAGCCTCTCTCTTCCTCTTCTTTCTCGCCGCCACGTTGGCCGCGCAGGCGCCTTCTTCGGACCTGCTGCTCATCCTCGACGCCTCCGGCTCCATGTGGGGCCAGGTCGACGGCAAAAACAAGATCGTCATCGCCCGCGAAGTCTTGGCCGACATCACGGGCAAAACGCCCGACGGTATGGACTTCGGTCTGGTCGCCTACGGTCACCGTCGCGAAGGCGATTGCTCCGACATCGAGACCATCGCCTCGATCGGCGCGCTCGGCCAACAGGAGCTGATCGAGAAGGTCAACGCCATCAACCCCAAAGGCAAGACGCCGATCACCGCCTCCATCGAGCAAGCGCTCGCGGTCGCCAAGGCCAACGGTGATCCCACCACCATCGTCCTGCTCTCCGACGGCCTCGAAACTTGCGGCGGCGACCCCTGCGCGGCGGTCAAGCGGGCCAAGCAGAGCGGCGCGAACTTCCTGCTGCACGTCATCGGTTTCGATCTGGCCAAGGAAGACGTCGCCGCGCTCGAGTGCACCGCGCAAGCCGGCGGCGGAATCTACTTCGACGCCAAGAACGCCGCCGACCTTAGCGGCGCCCTGGAGCAAGCCGTCGAGAAGGCCGAGCAGCCGCTGCCCGACAGCGCCGTCTCCGTCCTCGCCCGCGCTAACGGCGAACTCGCCGACGCCCTCGTCGAAGTCTTCGACGCCTCGGGCGAGCGCATCGCCGCCGGACGGACCTACTTCTCCGACTCGACCAACCCCCGCTCCCTCGCCGTCCCCGCCGGAACCTATCGCATCACCGTCGAGCAACTCGGGACCCAGGAGAAGGTGCAACAGGTCTTTGAGAACGTCGTCGTCGCCAAGGGCGAAACCGTCGAGAGAACCGCCGACTTCACCACCGGCAAAGTCCGCATCCTCACCACGCGCAACGGCGCCCTCGCCGACTCCGTGGTCGCCGTCAGAGGGGCCGACGGCAAGCGCATCGCCGGCAGCCGAACCTATCGCAGCGGAAACACCAATCCGCGCGAACTGGAAGTCTCGCCCGGCGCCTACGACGTCAACGCCCAATCGGTCGAGATCCACGACCGGCCCGAGCACGACTGGAAGGGCGTCGTGATCGACCCCGGAAAGGCCGTCGATCTCGAATTCGATTTCCCCAGCGGCGAGATCCAGATCGGTTCTGTCCGGGGCGGCGCTTTGTGGGACTCGACCGTCTCCGTCAAAGCGACGGACGGGAAGAACCGGAGCGTCGCCGGCCGCACCTACGTCTCCGCGAAGACGAACCCGAAGGTCTTTCAGCTCTCTCCAGGCAAGTACCGCGTCACGGTGAGCGGCCTGAAGATCGACGGCAGACCGAAGAAGACCTTCGACGTCGAGATCAAAGCGGGCGAAACGACGACGGTGACCGCCGAGTTCTAGCCGGGCGCTGCGTCAGTCTTCCAGCAGCCCGCGCAGTACGAACGTCCGATAGACGTAGGGCTCCGCCAGACCGGTCCCTTCGGGCAGCAGAGCGAACAACGTATACTCGCCCGGCTCAAGGCCCGTCGTATCGATGCGCGCGAAGTAGCGCGCCGTGTCCGACTCCGGCATCGCGAAAACCTCCGACTGCGCATCGAGATCCGCCACCGGCGTCTTCTCTCGAAGCAGCGCGATCTTCATGGGCGCGGGCGCATCCCCTCCGCCGCCGACCAGATCATAGAGCGCATAAAGAAGGTCTCCCTGCCGGAACTCCGTCGGCGACCTCGGCAGCAACGCCCGCCCCGCCACGTCGAACATCCCGCGCCAGTCCTCGCTCTCGACTTCCGCAGCCGCCGAAGTCAGCAGCAACGTCGAAGCCGTCAGACCGTCAGTAAAATCCGGGACGACGATCTCCTTCTCGAACGACCCAGCCCGCCCGGTCTCCTCGTCCCGCACCACGATCTTGAAGCGGAACCGCCCCGGCGGCAGCGAGACGAAACCCGAGTGCCGCGCATACCGGAAGGGCTCGCCCGCCCCGGCCAACGCGTGGATCGATTGCAGATCGAACGTCTGCGCCGCCAAGCCGTCCGGATCGTAAGCGCGCAAGGCGAGACCCAACTCCGCCCGGCTCCGTCCGTCGACCTCCTTCAACGTCAGCGACTCGGTCGGGACGGCCAAGCTGTAGACGAACCGCGCCCGCTCCGCCCTCTCCGGGTCTGGGAAAAACCCGCCGTCGAACCGCAACGTCAGCTCGTCCGGCGCCTCGTTCGCCAGCAGCAGCCGATGGAGTTCGAGCCGCCGCTCTTCTCGCCCGAGCTTCGCGTACGGCTCAGGCTCGTAGTACTTCTTGGTGAAGCGCAGCTTGGCTCCGGGAACCGCCGGCGTCTTGATGCGAATCCGTCGCACCGCCTCCGTCTCGCCCCGCACGATCGGCCGAAACGTCAATAGGTAGTAGCCGCTCGTGTCGTCGGCCACCGAGTCGAAGATTCCGCTCATATCGTTCGCGTTGAACAGGAACCGCCCACGCGTCTGGTCCGCGAGCACCTCCATACCGTGCTGTAGATCGCGGAAGCGTTCGCCGCGCTCGAGCGTCAGTTGTTGCCGCCCTCCTCCGCGGTTGCCGACCGGACCGCGCAGCCGCCGAACCTTCCGATCTCGATCTAGGCCGCCGATGTCGGTCACTGCAATATCGGAGTCGAGACCGCGCGAATCGACCATATAGAACGCCACCCGCCGTCGCGCCGCCTCGCCCGCGATCCGGTTAATCAGCGCCAAGTTTTCGGGATCGACTCGCAACCCGCCGACGAACACCACCGCGACTTTCTTGCCCGGGTAGACGCTCAACTCGTCGATCAAATCCAGATAGCGATAGAGCCGAAATCGGTTGTAGCCGAGCAACTGCTCGTCGATCTCCGAGGTGCTTCGCCCTGTCGGATTCTCCTGTGGGTCCGCGCCGGCTTCGTAGCGAGGATCAAAAGCCTCTTCGCGTTCTTCCTCCAACTTGTCCTGCGTCCAGCGCGTCACGTCGATCGAACTCGGCAGCCACGCGCCCGTCTCGTCCGGCCGACGCCCGAGCGGACTCTTGCGCATCTGCTCAAGCACCGCCAATAACTGCTCGCGATCCTTCGCAAACGGCAACCCGCCGATCGAGACCGCCATATTCCCGCGCACCTTCTCGCGCAGAAACTTCTCCAATCCGTTGTGGACCTGCTGGAACTCCCGCCCGCCGGCCTCCGCCGATACGTACACCCAAAGCGGATGCTCGCGAGACGTATTCGCCTCCCCTTCCGCCGCCCGTGCGACTCCGACCTCAGACGCCTTTCGCTCCGTCGAAACCGGCGGCAACAGCTCGGCACGCGGAATGTAGTCGACTGAGACGATCTCCCGCCGCTCCCCGTTCTCGCTCAACTCGAAGTCGGCGACCGTCAGCCCTTCAATCGGATTCCCCTGCTTGTCGAGCACCTGCGCCTCGACCTGCATCCGCTCCGTCTCCGCTCGAAAGACAACGTCGCCGGACGGGTCCTGCGCCGCCAACGGAAGACTCAACAACAGCACCGCCGGCGCCGCCCGCAAAAACACCATCGCTGCAACCAGACGCAGCGCCCCACAATACCGTTCCACGGAAACGCTAAACAACCGGCCTAGCATCAACGGCTCACGGCCAACGGCTCACCGCTCACCGCCAACGGCTCACGAACTACGCTTCCCACAACTCATGCACCGGCGCGTAAGCGTCTTCCTCTGCCAGCGGCACATAGTAAAACCCGCGTCCCAGCGGATCATCATTCCGAATCGTCGTCCAGTTGATCCCCAGCGCCGAATAGATCGTCGCCTCCATATCCTCCGGCCGGATATCCCGGAACCGCGACCAACCTGGATCGATCGTAAACGCGCCCGTATCGTTCGTCTCGCCGATCAGCTTCCCGCCGACCACGCCCCCGCCCGCCAGCGCATAGAACATCTGCAAGTAGTGGTCGCGTCCGTTGCGCACGTTCGATAGATTCCCGACCGTCCGTCCGAACTCACCCGCCACCAAGACCAACGTCTCGTCGAGCAACCCCGCCGATTCCAAGTCTTCAATCAGCGCCGCGTAGGCCGGATCGAACTCGCCCGTCTGCGCGTAGAGATTGCGACCCTGGCCGCGATTGTAGATCTCGGCGTGATGGTCCCAGCCGTCCGACGTCACTTGGATGAAGCGCGTCCCCTGGTCAGCCTGCAACACCTTCTTCGCCAGCAAACAAGCGTTGCCGAACGCCGTCCCGCCGTACCGCGCGCTCTCGGCTTCGCTGTAGCTGAACGCCTGCTGCACCACCGGGTTGAACATCAACTGCCGCGCGCCGTCGTACAGCTTACCCATCGCCGCCGGCCCCTCGCCCAACGGCGACTCCGGCCCGCGCAACCCGCCGTCGAGCGTCTGCAACAACTCCCAGCGCGCGTTGAACGCCTCCTGCCCGCCCGCATGATCGGTATTGGCCAAGCCCGAAGGCGTCGGCCGCGTCTTGAGCGGCGCAAACTCCTGAGAGAAGTACCCCGACCCCGGCGTATTGTTCGGGTTGAAGGCGATGAACCCTGGAAAGATCTGGTCCGGTCGCCGCTCGGCTTCTTTCTCCAGCGCCACCACCGATCCGATATGCGGCGCAATCCGTCCCGTCGCCGAAGTCGGGTTCCGGCCGATCTGGAACCAGGTCTGCGCCAGCGGATGCGCCAACGCCCACGACAGCCCCGAACGAATCACCGCCACCCGATCGAGCACCCGCGCCGTATTCGGCATCAGCCCCGTCGGAAACAGCCGTCCGGCCACCGTCTCCGGCGCAAAGTCGCTCGGCGTCACGCCGTTGACTTGCTTGAAGTCGAACATGTCGACGTGGCTCGGCGCCCCGCGCAGGAAGAGAAAGATCACGTTCTTCGCCGTGTTCTTCGTCTCGACTTCCGCCGCCTTCGCCGTATCGCCGCCGAGCATCCGGTCGGCCAGGTAATAGCCGCCCACGCCCGCCGTCAGCGAGCGGAAGAACTGTCGCCGCGAAACGTGCGGTCGGTTGAAAAACCCGACGTGCGGATGCGGCCGTTTGCGGACGATGCGATCAAAGCGTTCCCGTTCATTCATGGCTGAAGTCCTCTAGCTGATCGCTTAGTAGTTAAAGACGAAATCGACTTTGTTCATCAGCGTCCACAGCAAGTCTTCGGCCTGCTGCGCCCGGTCGCCCGATTGCAAAAACTGCACCCCGGCGGCCAACTCTTCCTGCGTCGCGTACCGGCTCAGCACACGCGCATAGAGCACGCCCACCAAAGTCGGATCGTCGTTCTGGAGCATCTGATCAAGCATCCGCCCGGTGGCGAACGGTCGTGACGTCACCACCTCGCTGTTCATCAACTGCAACGCCTGCAAGATGCTCGATTCGCTCAACCGCGGCGACTCTTCGCGATCCCCGCGGAACATCGCGTCCAAAAAGCCCTGCGCGGCCGTCGCTCCAGGCCCGCGCCCCGAAGGCATGCCCTGCACGTCCGGCAGCTCCATCATGTAGTTCAGCGGCCCCAACGCACGCCGCGTGCGGGTGGGAACCGTGATCGGATACGTCTGTCCCTTCGCGTCCATCACCGCGTCAAACAGCGCTTCCGCGCTCAGCCGTCGCGCCTGATGCCGTGCGAAGTATTGGTCATACAGCGGATTCCAAGCCCCGTCGTAATGCGATGAAAGCTGGTACGCGTCCGAGGCCACGATCGTCCGCATCAACGACTTCAAGTCGTACCCGCTCGCGATAAACTCGTCTGCCAGCCACTCCAGCAACTCCGGGTGCGACGGCTGAATCGTCCAAGGCTCGGGCGGCGGATTGTTCGGGTCCAGCCGCGCCAGGTCGAACTGGTCGACCGGATCGACGATCCCGCGCCCAAAGAACTCCGCCCAAATCCGATTCACCGCCGCACGCGCGAACTGCCGATCGGCCGTCAGCAGTCGCGCCAACGCGTTCTGCAACGGCTCGCCCGGATTCGGTTCGCCTCCGCCGCGGAAGTAGCGCGCCGGGGCCGCCTCCAATCCGCCCATGTCCGCGGGCGTTCGCGACGGACGGTTACCGCCGGTCGTATCGAGCGTGTACGCACCCGCAATCAGATTCCCGTTCCGGTTGCGCACCACCTGACCCGGCCGCGTCTGGTCGACGTACCAATAGGGCGGTCGCGGTCCGCGCGCTTGCCCCTGTCGCGGCGGCGCGAAGTACGCCGGACGGCGCAGCCACACCTGCTGGAAGAACGCCGCCATCGTCCAACCGTCCGACCGCTTCGCCTCCACGCCCCACTGGTTCAGACCCTCCAGGTGCCCCACGCCGTCGTGGCACAGGATGCAGTCCATGTGCGTAACGCCGAGGAAGTCGCGCGAGACGTTCGTCGCCAGCGTGTCGTAGGTGTCGTGGATCGGACCGCCGCCCGTCCGCCCGCCGACGATGTAAGACGCCGGCGACGCCGTGGCCGGGTTGTTGTTGATGAAGCTGATGTACTCGTCGTACGTGCCGAACGGCGACGTGCGCGAGAACGAATCCGGCCAAGGCAGCCCGTCGGCGATGCCGTATCCGCTAATCAACTCCCGCGCCATCTGGTCGTACGGCTTGTTCGCCCGCATCGAATCCCGCAAGAACAGATGCAGCGCGTCGCGCCCGCCCTGGTAACGATTCACCTGCGCCGTGAACTGCGTGTTGCGGAACAAGTCGCCGAAGAACATCGTCCAGCGCGTCGCCCAACGCGGATCGTCCAGCAGACGAGCGATCAAGGCGTCGCGCTTGTCCGGCGAGCCGTCGTTCAGAAACTGGATCGTCTCTTCAAGCGTCGGGATACGCCCGGCCAGGTCGATCGTCGCCCGACGCAGGAACTCCGGATCCGTCGTCGTCGGCGCCGCTGGGATCCCCTTCTGCGCCAACGCGCCGAAGATGAAGTCGTCGATCGAATCGCCGTCGATCGGCCCGCTCGAAATCGGCCGGTTATGCGCGCGGCTGCGCATCGGCGCCGGCCGCGCGCCCAATTGGCTGACTACCTCGATCGTCAGCGCCGATCGCCGCTGGGCCTTCGCCGCCTGCCCGGCCGCGCTGCTCTCCATCAGCCGGTCGTGCGTCTCGCCGAAGAACGTACAGCCCACATGGTCGATCCAGTCGCCCGCGGCTTCCTCTTCCGCGCTCAAATGCGCCTCGACCGCGTCGGCCGCCGCCCGACTCAACGGCCACGCCGCCAGACTCAGCAGAGTCCCCGCGACGAAAATCGATCTCAGCTTGGTGGTCATCCCGGTGTTCTCTCGTTCGTCTAACCCGCCTCGCGTCGGAAAGTTCCGCACCGATTCGAGCGACCGCGGCTTTCGGGTCTTTTCAGACAATCCCCCGTCGTTTCCAACGGCATTTGTGTTGCAATCGGATTGCCCATGAGTGAGGATAACGGGAATCCGCGCCCTCGGCTAGTCCTTTAGTCCGCCCCTCCACGAGGTCCCTTTATGCGTCATATGTCCCCGGTCTTATCGGTCGCCGCCTGCCTAATCGCCGCTTCGTTTTCCGTTGCGCCCGCTTCCGCGCAAACGCTCGACAACACGAGCCTCAGCGGCGCCTACGGCTTCGTCCAGATGCTGATCGAACAAGGCCCGGGAGGCTCCACCGCCAACGCCCACAACCTCGGCGGAGTCGTCACCTTCGACGGCGCCGGCGGCTTCACTTTCCAAGGCCAACTCGGCTCGGGCCCCGACGCGCCCGCCGCAACCACCGGCAGCGGGACCTACTCGGTCGATTCCAGCGGATTCGTCACGCTCACCAACCCGATCTTCAATAACTTGACGCTCAACGCCCGCCTCGGCGCCGGCGCGGACGTACTGCTCGGCTCCACTACCGACGGCGGCGCCTCCTTCGACGCCTTTATCGCCGTCCGTCAGCCCAGCGCCGCCGATGCGAGCACGCTGCTCGGGACCTATACCGGCGCCTCCTTCTGGCTGCCCAACGGTTCGGACTCCGCCGCCAAGACCGCCCTCGTCTCGCTCATCGCTGACGGCGCCGGGGCCTTCAGCTCCTTGGGCGTAGACGGACACGCCGCGGATCAAAACGACACGCCGCTCAACCAAACCATCAACGGCGCCACCTACCAGATCAACGCCGACGGATCGGGCGCCATGGCGCTCGGCGGCGGCTCCGCCCTCTTCAACGGCAACAAGAACCTGTTCGTCTCCTCAAGCGGCGACATCGTGCTCGGCGTCTCCTCCGATGCCGGCGGCCGCGACCTCTTCGTCGCCGTCCGTAACGCCTCCGGCGTCAGCGACGCCTCGCTGACCGGCAACTTCTGGATGATCGATCTCTTCCGCAACTCGAACGACTTCGGCGGAGGCCACACCGGCGCCGTGGGCGCTCTGCGCAGCAACGCCGCCGGAACCGTCTCGATCGCGCAGACCCAAAACTTTGAGGGCGTCCTCGACTTCTCCGGCATCAACTTCTATGGTTTGTCGAACGACGGCACCGGATTCTTCACGCTCAGTCCCACGGCCGGCGTCACGAACTTCGCCGTCGGCGCCGCCAACTCCGCCTCCGCCGTCTCCGTCGAAGGCGCCCCGCAAAGCGCGCCCCCGCAGGCCTTCGTCGGCGCCCAAGTCTTCCAGCCGGCCGCCTTCTTCGATACCCACGGCCTGACCTTCGGCATCCGCGTCCCGTCCATCTCCGGCGCCGATCCGTTCCTCTCGCCGGTCGGCGCGCTCAACGCCGCCTCTTTCGCTCCGGCTACCAACCCACTGGCCCCCGGCATGCTTCTCACCCTGTTCGGTACCGGCCTGGCGCCGGGCAACGCGGAGGCCGTCTCCGTCCCCTTGCCGACCGACCTCTCCGGAGTCTCGGCCACCGTCAACGGCACGCCCGCTCCGCTCTTCTTCGTCTCGCCCAACCAGGTCAACCTACAAACGCCGTTCGACGCCTCCGGCAGCCAAGCCGTCGTCACGCTCTCGAACAACGGCGCCGCATCCAACCCGATCACCGTACCGCTCGCCGCCACCAGCCCCGGAATCTTCTCCGTCCAGCAGACCGGCTTCGGCCCCGGCATCGTCACCGACGCCAATTTCCAGCTCATCAGCGAGCAAAACGCCGCCGCGCCCGGCCAAGTCCTGATCATCTTCATGACCGGCCTCGGCGCCGTCGACCCGCCCTTCGCCGACGGCTCGCCCGGCCCCTCCGGACCACTCAGCCGCGTCGTCGATCAGGACCTCCAAGTCCTGTTCAACGGCGAAGCCGGGGCGATCTCCTTCGCCGGCGCCGCCCCCGGCTTCGTCGGCCTCTACCAGATCAACGTCCAGGTGCCCGCGACGACCTTCACCGGTCCGGCCGTCCCCTTGCAGATCGTCACGACCAACGCCTTCGCCGACTTCGTCGACATCGCCATCGGCCTCTAGCGCCGCGACTGCTGCTCAGCCCGAAGCGACTGCCCTGACTCGTCAACCTGAGGGACGCGAACGTGGCGCACGGCTCCAGCCGTGCCGCCTTCGAGCTGTGCTCGAAGGTCTTGCGCGACCTCGCGCCGCTGCCGCGTCCCCACACCAGCGATTTGCGAAGCAAGAGCTCGTCGTTCGGCCCGCCGGCGGCGTACAGCGAGCCAACAACCCCGCACCCAACGCGATTCGCGCCTACCGTCGGCGACGCCCGTCGCTCCCGAAATCTCCCTGATTGACCCGCCCGCGATTCGCCGCCTCGGCGATCTCCGGCCGGTCGATCAGGTGATTCCGAACCGCTTGCATCACCAGCGGGCTCGCCCCTTCGCTCGCGACGATCGACTCGAGCGCGGCCGTCTGCTCCGGCGTCAACACCGCACGCGCCTCAGCCGCCGCTTGGCTGCGCAGCACCTCCAGGTACCCGCGCGAGTTCGCCGCCCGCGCCTCCAACATCGCCACGGTCGTCGCGTCCGGAGCGGCCTCCCCCTGCGCTCGGCGCAACTCCAATTCCGCCCCGCGTAGATCCTGCAACACCGGTCGAACCTCCTCGCGCAGTTCGTTGCGAACTTCGCGTATCGCCCGCGCCTGCGCCTCACTCAAACCGATCGCCTCCTGGACGCGCGCAATCGACGATCCCGACTCCGAAGCCCCCGCAACCACAGCCAACGCCAGCGCGGGAATGATGAAACGGATCATAGTATTTTCTCCTTTTGCTTTAGAAATCCCGTACGCCCGTTTCAACGCAATCGAACCCCTCTAGCGGTACGAGACAGATGTAAAGCCGATGCAAAATCCATTTTGCATTTCCTTGATAAACCTAAACTCCCGCTGAGCGTCGAAGGCGACAAGGGTTGGAGTTGGTTTTCTTCCAAGGAGATAGCAGTCTTGAAAAAAGCTAGAAAAAGCACGTCGATATGGTTTGTCGTCACACTCTTGTCGGTATCGGTCGCCGCCGCGCAACGACCGCCGAGGACGCAGCCGCCGCCCCCGGAAAGGCCCGAACGCGAGGGCCAGATCCTGCGCGGCGACGCCGAGACGCCCCTGATTCGTCTCGTCCCCTCCGACTACGCCGACGGCGTCTCCGATCCGTCCGGCGCCGACCGTCCCAATCCCCGAACCGTCAGCAATATCGTCATGGCCGAGCCCGGCCCGATTCCCAATCAAAAGAGCGCCAGCTCATTTTTGTGGCAGTGGGGACAATTCCTCGACCACGACATCGACCTAACGCACACGACTGACAACGAGCCCTTCCCCATCTCCATCCCGATCGGAGACCCGCTATTCGATCCCGACCAAACCGGTCAGGTCTCGCTCTTCTTTCTACGCTCTCTCTACGATCCGGCGAGCGGAACCGACCCTTCGAACCCACGCCAACAGATCAACTCCATCACCGCCTGGATCGACGCCTCTAACGTCTACGGCAGCGACGCCGAGCGCACCAGCGCCCTGCGCGCCAACGACGGAACCGGCCGCCTCGCCGTCAGCGAAGGCGACCTCCTGCCGCTCAACGTCGACGTGTTCCCGGACTCAGCCGGAGCGAGACCATCCTTTGCAGCCGGCGACGTCCGCGCCGCCGAACAGGTCGGTTTGACCTCGATGCACATCGTATTCCTGCGCGAGCACAACCGCCTCGCCGACCTCATTCGCGCCAATGATCCGTCTCTCCCGGGAGACGAGATCTTCCGACGAGCCCGCCGGATCGTCCGGGCTGAAATGCAGTCGATTACTTATCGCGAATTCTTACCGCTCCTACTCGGCCCCGGCGCCCTGAAGCCCTATGACGGTTTCCGCCGGTCCGTCGACCCCTCGATCGCCAACATCTTCGCGACCGCGGCCTATCGCCTCGGCCACTCGATGCTCAACGAGACGCTCCTGCGCATCGGGCCCGACGGCCGAACCGTCCCTCAAGGCGATCTGCCGCTGGCTTCGGCCTTCTTCATCAGCCCCGGCCGCTTCCGCTCCGAGGGCGGAGTCGAACCGATCCTACGCGGTCTATTTCGCCAGCAAGCCCGCCGAATCGATCCCTATCTAACCGACGCCGTTCGTAACTTCTTATTCGGCGCCCCCGGTCGAGGCGGGTTTGATCTAGCTGCGTTGAATATCCAGAGAGGCCGCGACCACGGACTTCCGGATTACAATTCCGCCAGGAAATTCTTAGGCCTTAGTCCTAAGAACAGCTTCGCCTCGATCAGCTCCGATCCGGACGTCCAACGCAAACTCGAAGAAGCCTACGGCAGCGTCGACCAAATCGACCCCTGGGTCGGCGGACTGGCCGAGGACGCCCGCCACGGCGCCCTTGTCGGCGAATTCTTCTACACGATTCTCGTCGACCAATTCACCCGCCTCCGCGACGGCGACCGCGGCTGGTACCAGTCTTCTCTCAGGCCGGAGACCGTAGCCGCCGTCGAGCGCACGACCCTAGGCGACATCATCCGCCTCAACACGGAAATCGGCGACGAACTCCCCCGCGACGTCTTCCGAGCCCCGCCGGGCGCCGACTTCTAACCCCGCGCCCGCTGTTCAGCTCGCCTGGGTTCAGCCCGCCAGGGCGGCATTTCGTTGGCCCAGGGCGCGAGCCCTGGGAATTCAACGCAACGCAACGCAACCCCTACTCTTCTCTCGCAGCATCACCGTCGGCACGGCTTGCCGGGCCGGCGGTGATGCCGCCTCCGAAGCGTCAGCTTGACCCCCATCCGGCGTGGCCGACCCTCTCCCATCGACGGGCGCGTTATCCTAACCCCGTCGCTGCTATTCGATACCCCCTTCCATGTCCGCCTGGCAATTCGCATTCGTCTGCTCCCGCGTCCTGGCCGCCTGGCTCGCCGTGATGCTGGCTCGTCACGTCATCCAGCTCGCTACATCCCTCGCCGTGATTCTCCAAGGTCCCAGCCAAGACGTAGCGCAATACACGTCCGGACTCGGACTCTCGGCCATGTACCTAGTGGGCCTCCTCTTCTTGAGCTACTATCTGTGGGCCCGACCGGACGTCTTCGCCGACCGCGTTGCGACCCACGCAGAGCCTTCTCCCGACGACGCCTCTTGGGAACGCCCAGCCGCCTACTTGCTCGGCCTCTGGCTCGTCCTGACATCGCTGCCGAGCCTAGCCGGCCTACTCGCCGACTTCCTCCGTTGGCGCTCCATCAAGGATTCCCTACCGCTCGGCGCCGACCGGTTCGACCAGTACTTCAACGTCGACTCTCTCGGCGCCGTATTGACCGAACTTGTCCTCGGTCTCCTAGTCATGGCCTACGCGGCGCGAATCGCCCGCTGGTCCCGTGAGGCTCTCTCCGCCCGAATCTCCGCTCTCCGCACCGCCGGGGTCGCCCAATCTCCCGACGATCCTGCTGCCTAGACGCCCGCCAAGTGATGCTTCAGAGCCAAGAGTCGACTAGACAGTTCGCCTTCACCTGCGCGCGCGGACTCGCGGCATGGCTGGGATTCGTGCTTTTCCAGCAGGCCTATGAGCTCGTCTGCGCGCTGGCGTCGATGGCCGAGATCGAGGGCGTCGCGGCTTTCGTTTCCGAGTTGAGAGTCATGCTCTGGACCAGCTTGGTCTTGGCGGTCATCGCCGTCTTGCTCTGGCGCCGAGCGGACCGATTCTCCACTCTCATAGTCGATGGAATCCGTCCGGGAGATCCGACGACTAGGCTCCCCTGGGAGCAGCCAGTTGTCTACGCGCTCGGCCTGTGGTTGGTTTTGGCGTCGCTGCCCGGTCTAGGCTTCTTGTTGGCGCGTCTCGTTGAGTGGCATGACGTCTCGCGAGTTCTTAGCATGAATCCCGGCGGCTTCTTCGATGGGTACGACGACCTCCGGCTCATGGTGACGGCATCCGTCCGCGCGCTCGCCGGCCTGCTCGTCTTGATCAACGCCCGACGGATCGCAGACTGGTCGAGCGGCGCCGACGCACCCCGCCCGGCCCCACCGCCCGACGACACTCCCGCCTAGGTATCCTATTCAAGCTATGTCGAACGTTGCCGCTCTCCGCGAAGCCGTCTCTTCCGGTCAAGGCGTCCTGCGCCTCGCTCCCTGCTGGGTCCCCCGTTCCTTCCTCATGCCCGGCGGTCGCCTCAAACTCCATCCCAACGACCTCTACGCCTACGGCGCCCACCGCGGCGGCATCGACGAACGCTGGTTCTCCTCCACCACCAAAGCCGCCAACGGTCCGCTCACCGGCGACGACGAAGGCCTCAGCTACGTCGTCCTCGAAGGCGATCAAAAAATCCTGCTCCAAGAAGGCGTCGAAGAGATCGGAGACGAACTGCTCGGCCAAGACGTCATGTCCGAGTACGGCGGCTGGAACATCCTCTGCAAGTTCTTCGACAACCTCGGCCCCATCCCGCACCACATGCACCAGGACGAGGAAGCCGCCAAGCGCGTCGGCCAAAAAGGAAAGCCCGAAGCCTACTACTTCCCCCCGCAACTCAACGCCAAAGAGAATAACTTCGCCTACACCTTTATGGGCCTCGAGCCCGGCACCACCAAAGACGACGTGCGCGCCTGCCTCGAACGTTGGAATGAAGGCGACAACGGCATCCTCTACCACTCCAAGGCCTACAAGTTGAAGCCCGGCACCGGCTGGTACATTCCCGCCGGCGTCCTGCACGCCCCGGGCTCGGCCGTCACCTACGAGCCCCAAGTCAACTCCGACGTCTTCGGCATGTTCCAATCGCTCGTCGAAGGCCGCGCCGTTCCCTGGGATCTGTTGGTCAAGGACGTTCCGGAAGAGTTCCACCAGGATCTCGACTACATCCTCGGCATGCTCGACTGGGAAAAGAACGTCGACCCGCACTTCATGGCCAACCGCTTCTTCGAGCCTCTCCCCGTCCGCGACTCCGCCGAGATGGCCGAAGCCGGATACGCCGAAAACTGGGTCACCTACTCGACCGATTACTTCTCCGCCAAAGAGCTGACGATCTTCCCCGGCCGCACCGTCACCGTCACCGACGCCGCCGCCTACGGCACGATCCTCACCCAAGGCCGCGGCAAGATCGCCTCGTGGGACGCACATACCCCGGCCCAGATCCGCTTCGGCGAACTCACCATGGACGAATTCTTCGTCACCCGCCAAGCCGCCAATGCAGGCGTCGAGATCACCAACACGTCGTCGACTGAAAACCTCGTCATGCTGAAACACTTCGGCCCCGGCAACCCCGACGCAAAATCCCTCATCCGCCCCGAGTAAGAAATAGGAAAAAATGGCTTTCTACGAACTCCGTCAATACAAAATCCGGCCCGGCAAAATGGAAGCCTGGCTCGAACTCATGGAAAAGGAGATCATCCCTTTCCAAGTCGCCCAAGGCATGGTCATCCTAGCCAGCTACCGCGGCGAAGAAGACGACTCAGTCTATATTTGGCTACGTCGCTTTGAAAGCGAGGAAGCCCGCGAAAAACTCTACCAAGCGGTCTATGAAAGCGACCATTGGAAAGAAAACATCGCCCCACGCATCCCCGAAGTCATGGACCGCTCGGCCATCCAGGTCACCCGCTTAGTTCCAACAGCCGCCTCAGTAGCCCAGTAGTCTTCCGGACAGCGGAGCGACGGGCAGCGGGCAGCGGAATACTACTCCACCTGCGGCCCCAAATCCCCATACCTCCAAGGCCCGCGAAACTCACCAGCCGGCGGCGGCGCCACAACCCGCCCCGGCGTGAGCCTCTTCGTCAAAGCAATCGAAGCCTCCGCAATCCGGTCGCCGGCGTCAATCTGAAGATTGCTGTAGCTCGTCAACCGCGTCTCATACCCGCCGCCGTGCTCCCCAAACGCCTCGAGCGTCGGCACGTACCCGATCACCCCGTTCGCCAACTCCACGGGGAACGTAAACGCAAACGGACTCTCCCGCTTGATCCGCAGCCCGTACTCCACAAAGTATTCCGCCGGCGACGCGACAAACACAGCCGGCCCCACCTGGATCGCCTGCACCTCCGCCTCCACCTCCGGCGACCTCCGCAGCAGCGCGTCCAACAGCACCGTCTCTTTCGCGAACGCCCACTCGGCTGACGACGGGTCGGGCTCTTGTCGCGCAATCCGCATCGCCTCCGCGACACGCTCCGCGCTCGGCCGCCGTCGCTCGAGCCTGAGCATCTCCGACGCCCGCGCCACCTCGCCCCAATCGCCTGAGGCGTACATCTTGAGCAGCGTCTTCACCGCCTCCGCGCCCACCAGCCCGCCCACCATCCGCTGCCCCTCGACGCCCGTCAGCCGCACATGCGGGCTCAAGTTATCCACCTGCGTCACGTCCCCGTTCGGCGCCGCGAGAAAATCGACCGTCACGTCCGGCCCGTAAGCCCCGCGGATCACCTTCTCCATCCAATAGATCCAGTTCGCTGAAATCCCCGCCGGCCCTGCCGTCGCATGGCAGGCGAAGTTGACGATGCACCCGCGCAAACGCCCATGCTCGTCCCAAGCGCCCGTCACGCCCACCTGCGGATCGATCGGTCCCGCCGGCTCGACGACGTCCGGGTTCCCTTGCCGCGGATGCGTGTACGTCAACCCGTTCTTCATCCGAAAGCGCCGATTGAACGCCGCCGCCTCCTCCGTCCCAAGGCCGAATCCGACCGCCGCCGGCCGCCGCGCCGCCTCCGCCCGCGCAACCGCCTCGACAATCCGGTCCTCCACCAGCTTCAAGTACTCGCCGTCGGCCTCCGACGACCACTCATACGCCAACCGCTGAACGAATTCGTCCGCGTGGTCATACTCGCCCGGCAGCACCATCCCCGTCGGCCCCGAGGAGTGCGAATGCGACGCCGCGATCATCACCGCGTCCCCCGCAATCCCGGTCTCCCGCTCGATCCGCGTACGCGCCGCCACGACGACCTGTCGCGGTATCACCAACGCATCCAGCCCGACTAGCGCGACACGTTCGTTCCCCGCCCCAGAGACTCGCGATCCAAAGACAGCCGCCCGCACCTTGCAAGGGTCGAAGAACTTCCGATGAAACACCTTCCCGTAGTTCCCTGGCCTCTCCATCCCCAGCTCCGGCGTAATGTCCGTCTCGGCGAACCCGGCCGTCCGCTCCGGAACGATCCGCATCGCGTCATACCGTTGCGCGCGCAGCCCTCCCGCGAGCCCTAACCCAAGCCCCGCCAAATAACCAAACCGTCTGCGTGTCATCGGCGCCATCATAGCGCCGAGCCGGACCTAGGCGATCAACTCTTCAATCAACTCGCCGCCCGTCTGGCTAAGTTGCTTGTCCCGCCCCTGAGCGAAATAGGTCAACCGCGCATCGTCCAGCCCCAGCAGATGCAACAGCGTCACGTGAAAGTTTTTCAGCGGATGCGCGACCTCCACCGCTTCCCGACCCGTCTCGTCCGTCGCCCCGACGATCTTCCCGCGCGGCGCCCCGCCGCCCGCCATCCAGCACGCCATCGCCGTCGCATTGTGGTCGCGTCCCCAGGCCTTGTCCGCCCCGCGAATCCCGTTGTCCGGCGAACGCCCGAACTCGCCCGACCAAACCACCAACGTATCGTCCAGCAGCCCGCGCCGCTCCAAGTCCTTCAACAGCCCGCCGATCGGCTTGTCGACCGCGCGCATCCGCGCCCCGTGCGCCTTCTCGATATAGTCGTGCGAATCCCAACCCCCAGCGATCACCTGCACAAACCGGACCCCGCGCTCGACCAACCGCCGCGCCAACAAACACCGCCTCCCGATCGAGTCCGCGTCCTTGTTCTCGCCGCCGATGCCGTACATCGCCTTCGTCGCTTCGTCTTCCGCCTCCAGGTCGATCGCGTCGGGCATCTCCGCCTGCATCCGGAACGCCAGCTCATAGCTCTCGATCCGAGCCGCCAACTCGTCATGCTCCGGCCGCGTCTGTTGATGTCGTCGATTGAGTTCGCCCAGCAGATCCAGATTCGCCCGCTGCTGATACTCCGTCACGTATTCGGGCGGCGTCATGTCGAGCACCGGCGCACCTTGCGCGCGCAACGGCGTCCCTTGGTAGTGCGCCGGCAAGAATCCGTTCGACCAATTCGCCGCCCCGCCTTGCGGATAGGCCACGTCCGGCAACACGATGAACGCCGGCAGATTCTCGTTCTCCGTTCCCAGCCCGTAAGCCGCCCACGACCCGATCGCCGGATCCCCGCCGAACCGATTCCCGGTGTTCAAGTGATAGAGCGCCGTCGGATGATTGACCGAGGTCGCCTGCAGCCCGCGATAGAAGCAGACGTTGTCGACGCAATCAGAAAAACTCTCGAACAGCGTATTGATCTCGATGCCTAACTGCCCGGCGCGCTTGAACTCAAACGGGCTCTTCACGTAGTACCGTTTGCCGGTGTTCATCGAGGCCTCGAACTTCGTCCGATCCTTGACGAACTCCGTCATATGCAAGTCGCCTAACCGCGGTTTCGGATCGATCGTATCGATGTGGCTCGGCCCGCCCTCCATCAACAAAAAGATGCAACGTTTCGCCTTCGCCGGATGATGCCCGGGCTTCGCCGAAAGCACGCCCGCGCGCAGTTGCTCCTGCTGCGTGATCGCCGTCAGAGCCGCCAACCCGAGCCCCGACCCGAGGCTGTAGAGAAACTCCCGCCGCGAAGGCGTCACCGGCAAGATTCGATTCCGAGCCATCAGTCACCGGTCAGTATACAGCCGCCGCACCGGACACCCCGGCAACCACAACCGCCATCTTCCAGCCAGATCCACCCACAGAAGCCACCCGCGGGGACTGGCACATCAAGGCGTCGACTCCACGGAGATCACGGTGTATGCTGCCTGTCCCCAGCCGACCACAAAAGCCCAACCCACCCCATCCTCAAGGCCGAACCCAACCCGACTCCTCCAACTCCGGCGCCTCAGTCCGCGCCGTCGCCAAATACTCCTCAATCACCTCCACCACCCCCGGCTCCTCCCCCGCCAAATCCGTCGTCTCGCCAAGATCCTCCGACAACCGATAGAGCTCCAGCGCCTCACCACGCCCCGGCCGCACCGCTTTCCAATCCCCCATTCGCACCGCCTGCTTGCCCTCGGCTTCCCAATAGAGAAATTCCGGCGTCGCCTGCTCTTCCCCGCGCAACACCGGCAAGAACGAACGCCCGTCAAGACCCCCAGGCGTGTCCGCTCCCGCCAACTCCGCAAACGTCGGCAGCACGTCCCAGAACGTCCAGGGATAGTCCGACTCCGATCCCGCCTCAATCACCCCCGGCCAACGCGCGATCGCCGGAACCCGAACGCCCCCCTCGTAGAGCGATCCCTTAAAACCCCGCAACGGTCCCGACGGATCAAACGGCGTCACGATCGGCTCGAACGACCCCGCCGCCCCGTTGTCGCTCGTGAACAGCACCAACGTGTCTTCAGCGAGCCCCAAGGCATCCAGCTCATCCAGCAACCGCCCCACGTCGCGATCAAAGCGCGTAATCATCGCCGCCGTCGTCGCTGCCGGTTTGTACTGGACCTCGAACCCGCGGTCCTCCCTTACGAACGGCGCAGGCTCCGGGAATCGACCGTCATACTCCGCCAAATCTTCTTCAGGAACCTGATACTCGTGGTGCGGCACGAGCGACGGAAAGTACAACAAGAACGGCTCGTCCTTCTTTCGGCGTAGGAAGTCCAGCGCGCCTTCGAGCAGCAGGTCCGGCGCATAGGCGCCCTTGCCGCCGTCGGCGTTTTCAGGGAACCGCTCCGGCTCCTCGTTCCGCCACAAAAACTCCGGCCAATAGAACTGCGCATGGATCTGATGCAGCGGCCCCAGAAACTCGTCGAAGCCTTGGCGGTTCGGATGCCCCTCGGACCCGACGTCGCCCAGCCCCCATTTTCCAAAGCACCCCGTGGCGTAACCGGCCTCGCGCAGCACCTCCGCGAACGTCACCGCCTCAGCGGGCAGCGGCAGCCCTCCCGAATTCCCGCGCACCGGCGTATGCCCGGTATGGAGCCCCGTCATCAACGCGCTGCGCGAGGGCGCACAGACCGTACACCCGGCATAAGCGCTCGTGAACCGCATTCCCTCCTGCGCCAGCCGGTCGATCCGCGGCGTCCGAATCTCTTTCTGCCCATAGCAACCCAAGTGCCCGTAGCCCAAGTCGTCCGCCACGATGAACACGATGTTCGGCCGCCTCCGCGGTTCGATCTCAGGCCGAGAGCACCCCAACGCAGCCCCGGTCAGCACCAACCACTCCCGTCTCGTCACCGCGCGATCTCCAGCACCGCATCCAGAATCGTCCGCTCGATCGATCGATGCCAGCGCCCCGGCATCCCGTAGTATGTCTGCGAAAACTCCGCCTCGTACCCGCCCTCGTCCAAGATGCGCACCGAGGGGATATAGCCCGGCACGTCGTTCGCATACCCGACCGTCCAAGTCGTCTCTTCGCCCAACGCCTTCTTGATCGCGTGCGAATAGTCGACCACCACCTCGCCGCCCATCGCGACCAGCGTCGTGGCCTCGCCCAGTTTCCAGACCTGAATCGGATACGCGTAGTTCGAAGCCAACGCTCCGTCGCGGTCCAGCCGTTCCAGCATCAGCTCCGCCAGCCGCCCGTCCCAACCGTCGTCGCCCGCCGCGCGCCGCTCCCACTCGGCTCGTGAAGGCGGATTCTCCAGCCGAATCTCAACGTGTTCAAACGTCGCCCGCAGCGGCCCTTCCACCGCGCGCCCCGGCTTCTCCAGCGCCGCGCGAACCGCATCGGCCATCGATCGCCCGTTCTCTTCGACGTGCTCCATCTCGCCCCGCGGAGACGGATTCGCATCCGCCCCCATGCCCATCATGTACATCGCCTGTCCGCCGACTTCCTTCTCCAGCAACGCCTGCGCGACGCCTGAGTAGTCGCCGTGGATCTCCATGTGTTTGCCCGTCAGCGTCGTGTTGTGCGCCGCGTAGCTGAACAACACCGCCAACGTCTCGCCCTCGGCGTCGCGCACCCGCAGCACCGATACGTCGTTGTCGACCGGCGCATCGGGGTCCTCGCCGAACCCGATGGTCCCGTCGTCCTTGACGATCCGCCGGTTCATCGCGAACCCGGCCTCCCCCAGGTGATACGAAAGCTCAGCAGGCCCCAAAGCCTCGATCGCCCGCCCGATCGCCGCCACGGCTTGGTCTTCTAGATAGCGCGTATAGCGAGCCGTCGCCGCGCGCCATTCGGGCTTGGGCGCCTGCATCAAGGGAAGGTTGCCCGTGATCGCCGGCCCGGTATGCGTATGCGACGAAGTCAGCAGCAACCGCTCCCGACTCAACCCATACTCCGCGTGCGCCCGCGCCGCAATCCGGTCCGCCACAGGCCGACTCAGCCCGATCAAGTCCGTCGTGACCACGACCGCCCTTCGTCCAAAGGGATCTTCGAGCGCCAACGCCTTCGCCCACAGATCCATCGCGGCCGTCTCCGACGGCGCCTTCCGACCGCCGTAGCCCGACATCCAGACCGGCTCCTGGGGCGTCGTAATCGCACGCCCCGCGCCGGCCCGCCATTCCGCGGCCAGCAGCGCAGGCAAGACCATCAACAAACCAAGGCGAAGCAACATAGCGGCGACCAGCATACACGTCCCCGCCGCGCCATGCCGTCCAACCCGGGTCCGTTTGATCACCCCACAACCGACGGCGGCCAGTTCCAGCAGAGCCGCGACAGTGATGGAGCGGGTATAGGGCGATTTGCGAAGCAAGAGCCCGTTGTTGACTCGCCCCCCGTACCCAACCCAAAGACAATCACCCAAACCCCGTGGCGTGAGCCTCAACCCCGCCGATACATCTTTACCCCGACCAACATCGCCTCCTCCGGCGCCTTCGGGTCGTACAGAGCGATGTTCTGGTCCCCGCTCCGCAACTCCGAATCAAAATGCCGCTGACAAGCCGTATAGAGCTTGCGCCCGATCGAGTACTGAAAAACCGCCAGCCCCTCGAAGCCTTCCTCGAAATCCGAATACACAACCACCACCTGGATCGGCCGCCCGCGCCCGGCCAGCCTCCTGTTCGCCCGCCAAGTCACCTGATCTTCAAGCCAGTCGCGCGTCCACCAAGCCAGCCCGCCCGCCGCGAGAATCGAGGCGTGGGCCATAACAACGTCATAGTCGTCCCGCCCGACGCCGTATAGATGCCCCAAACCCAGCACGGCGGCGACTGCCGGCAGCCCGGTCAGAACGACGAGCCAACTCCGCAGCCCCGGCGGACCCGGCGCCGGCGGGCGCAAGACGCGTCGATCGGCCGATCCCGGCTCGTTGAAGGCCCCATACAACCGTCCGCTCGTATCCGTCGCCCGCGCCGCCGCTTTCTCGTACACCACGGCGGACTCTCCCGCCGGCGGCCAGGGCGCCGGGAAAGGCAGGTATAGCAACGTCAGGGGTCGACCCGTCTCGTAGGTCCCCTCGTAGCTCTCGATGACGACGGAAGTCTCTCCCAGCTCGGGAGTGGAGAACTCGAACCGCCAAGCTTCGGCATCCGGACCCTCCGAGCCTGGTTCTGAGATCCACGATTCTGTCGCGACAGCCGGCGCCGCTCCCATGAGCGTCACCGTGTCTCTATGCGCTTCAAAGCGCGTCCACTCCGAAGGCCCGTGTCCGTCTCCCGCAACAAGGAAAACCAACGCTAGGACGGCCATCCAGGCGAGTACCGACGTCGCTCCAACGCCCGTGACGAACGGAACCAAGATCAAGAACGCCGCCGTCGCGCCCGCCAGCAGGGAGCGCCACGCGCTGCGCCGAGCACGCGCGCTCGGAACCGCCGTCCGAGGAGGCGGAACGCGCAACTCCGTCTCCAACGCCCACCCCTCGGGCGCCGTCGCCTCCAACTGCTCCACCGACCAAACGTTCTTCGGCAACGGCGTCTCCGGCGCCCTCTCGCTCGGATCAAAGGCTTGCACCCGAGGCCCGACCAGTCCTGCCGTGACCTCCCGCTTCCCGGCCAACATCAACACCCAGCTAAACCACCCCAAGCCGACCAGGCAAGCCACCTCCCAGGAGCTGGGCGCCCAAGAGGCCACTACGGGGCTGAGGACGAAGAAGAAGGTTCCGAATGCAAGCTTCCGCATTAGCGCCCGGAGCCAAACTAGCACGTACGACTAGGCGTCAGACGGCCCCGTTCGATAGTCCGCCAGACCCGTCATCATCGCGACTTGCGGACGTTTCGCGTCGTACAGGGCGATCTTGTGGTCGCCGACCCAGAGCCGAGGGTCAAAGTGTCTCTGGGCGGCCGTATACAGCTTCTTGCCGAGCACGTACTGGAAGACCGCGTACCCTCCATCGTCTCCCCGATCCTCGTAGATCACGACCGCTTCAACCGGGCGACCGCGTTGGCGCAGCCGATTCGCGAAACGCCGACGGGCGACCTCGTCAAGCCAGTCCCGGCTCTGCCATGCAAGAAACGCGAACGCACCGACCGACGCGCCCCCACTCAGAAGCGGTCGGAGCCAGTCGCCGAGCGGATCGGTCGCCCAGAACGCCAGCGTCAACGTCGCCCCAGCCTGGAGGCAGGCGCGCACCAAGCCGCTCGCCGACTTCGGACCCTTAGCGGCGGCGGGCACGGTGTCCGGCGGAGGCGGGTCGGACCCGGGCGGCGCGCCCCCGAACTTGACGTAGAGAGCGCCGCTCGTATCGGTCGCTCCAGACGCGATGCGCTCATACAGCCGCGCGTTCGCGTTGCTTGTCGTGTCCGCCTGCTGGCCCGGGTCGTAGAGCACGGTGCGAACCTCGCCGGTACGATACTCGTTCAACTCGGTCGTCACGGTGAAGAAACGTTCCTCTCGTGGAGTGCGGAAGCGGAAAGTCCAGTCCTGCACGACAGGGTCCCCGTCCTCAATCTTCAGAACGTGCGCCACGAGATCCAGCAGGAAATCCGGCAGTTCGTACTCCGGCAGAAACCATCCGTGTTCGGTGCGGGTCGTCGAGCGGACCGCCTCCGCTGGTGCCGCGCCGGCGCCCACGATCAGATCGCGTCCGTCGAGACGCGTGGTCACGAACCGTACGACGGCGAGTCCGACTGCCAACGCCGCCGCGCCAAGGCCGATTCCCCAAATCACAAAGAGATCAGGAGCCCTCCCGATCGCCAAAAAATACGCGAAGCCAGCGCCCGCGACCGACACCGCACCGATCCAAGATCGCCGACGCCCTTGCTGCCCAAGCAGGGCGCTACGTGGCGGAGGCGTCGTCAGCTCCCGTTCCAAGCTCCAAACCGGCGGGCGGATCTCGTCGAGTTGCTCGCTCGTCCAGCAGTTCTCAGGCGCCTCAAGCCGAGGCGGATCGAAGTCTTGCTCTCTGGGCTCCAGCAGCGACTCGAAGGTTCCGCGCCGCCCCGCGAGCATACACAGCCAACCGGCCGAGGCCAGGGTCGCCGTCACCGCCAACCAGAATCGGTCCGGGGCGAGATGCGCGAGCCCCGGGCTTAGGGCGACCAACACGATTCCGATATGCAGCCAATACATTCAGAACGCTTGGGAGCGTGCGGGCCGCGCACGAGCCGAGCATGCAATATACAATCAACGACAATCGTGATGCGTTTGTTGCCGGTTTCTCTCGTCCTTTTCGCTACCGGAGTCGCGAACGCCGCCTCCGAGGCCGAGCAGCTCTACACCGACGTCGTCCAGCCGGTACTCAAACAGCAGTGCCTCGGCTGCCACGGCGAAGGCAACACCTTCGCGGCGCTCGATCTGCGCACCCGCAACTCCGCCATCGAGGGCGGCGGACGCGGGCCCGCCCTCGTTCCCGGCGATCCCGATTCGAGCCTCCTGCTCCGAGCCGTCGAGCACGCCGCCGGGCCCGAACTCCAGATGCCTCCCGGCGGCGCCGCGAAAAAACTCGACGACACGACGCTCGCCGCCATCCGCGAGTGGATCTCCGGCGGCGCCCCCTTCGTCGAAGGGGAGGCGGCCGTCAACTGGGATTTCGAGGAGGAGGACCTCTGGGCCTTCCGCCCGGTCGCCGACGTCACGCCGCCGACCAAGAACGTCGACCCCGCCAAAATCCGCACCCCGGTCGACCAGTTCGTCCTCGCCAAACTCGCCGAGAAGGGCCTCACGCCCGCCGCGCGCGCCGACAAGCTCACCCTCCTGCGCCGCGTCACCTACGACCTCACCGGCCTCCCGCCCACGCCCCAAGAAGTCGACGCCTTCCTCGCCGACCGCTCCGACGACGCATACAAGAAGGTCGTCGAACGCCTGCTCGCCTCCCCCGCCTACGGCGAGCGCTGGGGCCGCCACTGGCTCGACGTCACCCGCTACGCCGACACCTCCGGCTACTCGAACGATTTCGAGCGCCCCAACGCCTGGCGCTACCGCGACTACGTCATCCGCAGCTTCAACCAAGACAAGCCGTACGACCGCTTCGTGCTCGAACAGATCGCAGGCGACGAACTCTTCCCCCAAGATCCCGAGGCGATCCTAGCCACCGGGTTCCTGCGCACCGGGCCTTGGGAGCACACCGGCATGGCCGTCGCCGCCGTCACTCGTCAGCTCTTCCTCGACGACGTCACCCACCACGTCGGCCAGTCCTTCCTCGCCATGACGCTCGGCTGCGCTAAGTGCCACGACCACAAATTCGATCCCATCCCGACCCGCGACTACTACCGCATCCAAGCCGCCTTCGCGACGACCGCGTTCGCCCGTCGTCCGCTCGAGTTCCTGCCCTCGGAATCGACCGAGGGTTTTGACGAAGGCCGCCAACGCTACCGCAAGCTGCTCGAAGCGCTCGACCAGCGCATGGAGAATCTCCACGAGGTCGCCCGCGCCCAGTACGCCAAAGAGGTCGGCCCGGCGAAGGCCGCCAAAGCTTCGAGCGGCGTCCTCCAACGCCGCATGTCGCAAGAACAAGCCGAAACTCTAAAGCTCTTCCGCAAGCACGTCTCGATTCACAAGGAGTCATCGCAGCGCTTCGAACCCTACGCCTTCTCCGTCTCCTCCGGATTGGTCGACGGTTGGAACGACGTCGGCCCCGCCGGCGCCAAGAGCTTCCTCCAGGCCGAAGACTACGTCGATCCCGAGTCGCACATCCTCGTCGGCGGCGACGTCCAGGCCCCAGGCGCGAAGGTGACCCCGGGCGTCCTCGAAGCCGTCGAGCGCTACTCTTCGCTCCCCTCGCCCAAAATCCCCGAAACCACCGCCGGGCGCCGCAGCGCCCTAGCCAAGTGGATCGCCGACGAACGCAATCCGCTCACCGCGCGCGTCATGGTCAACCGCATCTGGCAATATCACTTCGGCCAAGCCCTCGCCGCCAACGCCAACAACTTCGGCAAGATGGGCAAGAAGCCCACGCACCCGGAGCTGCTTGACTGGCTGGCCCGCTTCTTCGTCGAACAAGGCTGGAGCGTCAAAGCCGTCCACCGCGTCATCCTCTATTCCGAGGCCTACCAACGCAGCGGCTCCCATCCCGACGCCGACCTTTTAAGAGAAAAAGATCCGAATAACCTCTATCTGGCCGTCTTCAGCCCGCGACGCCTTGAAGCCGAGGAACTCCGCGATTCGATGCTCGCCATGTCGGGCGAGTTGAGCGCCTCCGCCGGCGGCCCAGGAACCTACCCGCAGATCAACTCCGACGTCGCCCGTCAGCCGCGCCACGCCATGGGCAGCCTCCAGCCCGTCTATCGCGCTGAACCCAAGCGCGACCGTCGCAACCGCCGCTCGATCTACTCCTACCAGACGCGCAGCCTGATCGACCCGATGATCGAAGTCTTTAACGGCGCGAATCCCGACCTCACCTGCGAGCGCCGCGATGCATCTACCGTTCCGACGCAGGCCTTCACGCTCATCAACTCCGAGTTCTCCCACGAGATGGCGCTGGAAACCGCCGAGCGCATCCTCGCCGAATCGGACGACCTCGACGGCCGCGTGGAAACCGCTTTCCGTCTCGCCTTCGGACGTGCGCCGACGGCTGACGAGCACGCCCTAGCGAAGAGCCACGTCGAGCGACTGACCGCCCACCACGCCGACAACCCGGCCGCCCCCCGCAAGGACCCGCGCCCGATCGTCCACACCATCACCAGCGAACTCACCGGCGAACAGTTCCGCTTCACCCAACCCGAGGAGATGGCCGACTACGAGCACAACCTCCACCCGAGCCAAGCCGGCCCCGAGATGCGCGCCTTCGCCGACCTAGCCCTAGTCCTACTCAACTCCAACGAATTCGCCTACGTGTACTAGCGCGCGCACAAGCCAACCGCGGGGACTGTCCCATCAAGACCGTCCCATCAAGACCTCAGCACCACGGAACTGACCCAGCGCGTGCGGACTGTCCCCAGCCGACCACCGAAGCCCAACCCGACCAGTCTTCCGCAGCCCAACCCGCCCACCAACCCGCCCGCTACCTCTTCCGAAACGGCGTAGGCTTATCCGAAACCGCCGTAGCCTTCCGAGTCCGCACGCGCCCGCCGCCATCCCCACGATCGAGCACCCGAATCCGCACCCGCGCCCGTCCGGCCTCCACCAGACCAATCTCTTTGGCCGCCGCCCGCGACAGATCCACCAATCGCTTCGAATTCTTCCCCATCCGGTCGTTCACCCGCACGTTCACCGACTTCCCGTTCTCCACGTTCGTCACCTGCAACGTCGTCCCGAAGGGCAAGCTGTTGTGCGCGGCGGTGTACGCATTCTTGTCGTACTTCTCGCCGTTCGCCACAGGTTTTCCGTGGAAATGGTCGGCATAGTAAACCGCCGTGCCCGTATGCTGCGCAGTCGCGGCCACAACGAAGACGATCATTAAAGCAAGAATTCGCATCACGTTTTGGAGATAAATCCTCTCTACAAAAGGTAAGAATCGTCCGCCCGGCAAGTCAACCTTCGCCGCAGCCGAGCTACAATCGCGCCCGTGTCGCGCCTCCTCGTCTTGCTCGCCCTCGCCGGATCCCTGTCGGCCGCCGTGATCCCCGTCGAGGGCGACGACCTCCAAGCGGCCGTCGACGCCGCCCCCGCCCATTCCGTTCTCGTCGCCGACTCCAACCGCACGCTCCAGATCAACCGAACCGTCGTCGTCGCCAAGCCGCTCACCATCGTCGGGCTGCGCGCGCGCCTCGTCCCCCGACTCGGCAAGACGCCGATCCTCGACGTTCGCGCCGAGGGCTTCCGTCTCCGCGACTTCCTCCTCGAAGGCAACGCCGACACGGTGGAACAGGAACATCGCGCCCCGCTCGTCTTGCTCCAGCGCGGCGACTTCATCGTCGAGGACGGCGAGGTTCGCAACAGCTCCAAAGACGGCTTGATGATTACGCCGTCGGTCGAGTTCGGCGACGTCGAACACGGGGTCGTGCGCAATCTCGTCGGCCGCGGAATCGTACGCGACGTCGTCTCGATCGGAGGCGCGGGGGACCAAGGCCTCTTCGTTCGTCACATCCTGGTCGAGAACCTGCGCGCCTACGATTCCCAGCTTCGCGGTCCGGCCGAGGTCTCCGACGGCGCCGAATACGTCACCATCCGCGACGTCTACGCCGAGAACTGCGTCTACGGCATCGACATGCAGGACCACGATCGCCGCGGCCAGATCAACCGCCACGTCCTCCTCGAAAACATCCGCGTCCGCAACACGCAGACCGCCGTCCGCGCCGCCAACCACGACTTCGGCCACGACGGCTTGACCATCCGCAACGTCTCCGGCACGGACTGGGCGCCCGGCGCGCGCAGCCTTTTCGAAGTCCGCAACACCTCCAACGTGCTCGTCGAGAACGTACGCATCTACGGCTGCCTGGACCAGCCGCCGGTCCTGGTCGAGGACAGCCGCGACGTGACCCTGCGCGACGTCTCCGTCATCGACTGCGAAGACGCGCCCGAAGCCGTACTGGTCGAAAACGCCGACCGTTTCCGACTCGACGGCCTCGGCCTCGTCGGCCCACGCAAGCCCGCCGCCGGACTACGCTATCGCGTGCCGCGCGACCAGACGCTCGGCGGCCTCGTTATCCGCGGCGTCGTCGCTGAAGGCGTTCGCGACGCGGGAATCGTCTTCGAGAAGGCCGGCGAGACGAGCAAGCTCCGCTCCGTCGTCCTCGACGGCAACCTCGCGACCGTCCGGAATCCGTTCCGGCCGTAGCCGAGCTACAATCGCGCTCATGCTTCGGACGATCCTCCTCGCCTCGCTTGCGACCTGCGCCTCAGCGCAAATCTATACGCTCAGCCCCGACTCCATGCGCCAGTCGGACGTCCCCGAAGGCCGCATCGAGCAGTTCGTCCACCAAAGCGAGATCTACCCCGGGACCGTCCGCGACGTCTGGGTCTACGTCCCCGCCCAATACGACGGCTCCGAACCCGCCGCCGTCATGGTCTTCCAAGACGGCCACGGCTTCATCAACACCGAAGGCGAGCGAGCCTGGATGGGCCCCGTCGTCCTCGACAACCTCATCCACAAAGGCCAGATGCCGACCACGATCGGCATCTTCGTCAAATGGGGCGTCCTGCCCGCGCTCGCTGAATCCCAGCGCGAGCGCTACAACCGCAGCTTCGAATACGACGCGCTCGGCGAACGCTACGCATCCTTTCTGGTCGACGAACTGCTCCCCGAAGTCGCCGACCGCTACGACCTCAAGCTCACCGACGACCCCAACCTGCGCGGCATCGGCGGCTCGTCTTCGGGCGCCATCGCCGCCTTCAACGCCGCCTGGGAGCGGCCCGATCAGTTCCGGCGCGTGCTGAGCTTCGTCGGCAGCTACGTCAACCTGCGCGGCGCCCAAATCCTCGAATCGCTCGTCCGCAAACACGAGCCGCGCCCCTTGAAAGTCTTCCTGCAAGACGGCCGCAACGATCTCAACATCTACTCCGGCTCCTGGTGGATGGCCAACCAAGCCCTCGCGACCTCGCTCGAATACGCCGGCTACGACAACCGCTGGGTCATCGGAACCGAAGGCCACAACAACCTCCACGGCCGCGCTATCCTCCCCGACGCGATCGCCTGGCTCTGGCGCGATTGGGAAGAGCCCATTGAGCGCAGCCGCAAACCCACCGGCGACCGCCAATGGGTGCAGGAGTTCCTCGACCCCTCCGAAGATTGGGAGCTCGTCTCCGAAGGCCATACCTTCACCGAAGGCCCCGCCGTCGCCCCCAACGGCGACGTCTACTTCTCCGACGTCCGCGAAGGCAAGATCTTTCGCGTCGACGCCAAAACCGGACAAACGAGTCTTTTTCTGGAAAACTCCGGCCTCACCAACGGCCTCATGTTCGGCCCCGACGGACGCCTCTATTCCTGTCGGCGGGAGACCGAGCAGATCGTCGCCATCGACGTCAAAACCATGAAGGAGGAGGTGATCGCCGAAGGCGCCCAGCCCAACGACATCGTCGTCCTCGCCTCGGGCGACCTCTATTTCTCAAGCCCGTGGAACAAGCAGATCTACTTCGTCCCCAAAGGCGGCAAGAAGCGCCTCGTCTTCGAGGACCCACAGTCCGGCTTCCTGAACGGCGTCGTCACTTCGCCCGACCAATCGCTGCTGATGGTCAACGACTCGCGCGACCGCTGGGTCTGGTCCTTCCAGATCCAGAAGGACGGCTCGCTCGAAAACGGCCAAAAGTTCTATCGCCTGGAGACGCCGGACGAGACCTATCGCTCGAGCGCCGACGGCATGGCGATCTCCCGCGACGGCTATCTGCTCGTCGCCACCGCCGAAGGCATTCAGATCTGCGACCAGCCCGGCCGCGTCATCGGCATCATCTCCAAGCCGCAGCGCAGCTTCCTCTCGAACCTCGTCTTCGCCGGCCCCGAACTCAAGACGCTCTACGTCACCGCCGAAGACAAGGTCTTCCGACGCAAAACGCGCATGCAGGGCCTGCGCCAGACGTCCCCCGTCAAGCCTCCGCGCCCGCGGCTCTAGCTTGACGCTAGAAGTCGACCGCAAGCGGCACGTCGTACTCGGGAAACAACTCCAGGAACAGCCGCTCACGCTCGCGCACGAGCTCGAACAACTCCGGCGTATAGTACTCCCGCCAGTCGCGAGAGCGGCGCTTGCCCGGACCGTCGGGAACGACGCGTTCCTTGGTATTGAGAAAATCGACGTCGCCCGCCGCGTATCCCTTCTCGATCAGGAACCGTCGCAGTCCCTCGTTCAAGTCCTCATTGCGAAGCAACCGCACGCCCCCCAACTGAGCCTGCACCGCCTCTCGATCCAAGGCGTCGTCGCGTAACCGACGCAGGCCCGAGGAGCGGTCGCGAAAGTAGTAGTCGACCAGTCGGCGCGTAGCCGGTCCCACCGAATCCGCCGAAGACGCTCGGTTGCGCAAATCCACGAACTCGCTGAAGCTGAGGTCTGGAAATTTCGGGAACTCGCGTTCCAGATCAACTCGCCGCCTTATCTCCGCCGCCTGATCTGGCCGCGTCCACCAACGGTAATCGTAGTCCGATACCAGATAGTCGAACGGGTTCCGCACGATCCCTAGAACGGTCTTCTGACGGTGCTCGTCTTCGATCGCTTCGCGCCGGGCGTGCTGTCGCTTGCTGTGGATCAGCCGCCCGTACTTCGGCGACTGCGCGACCAGCCCGCCGCGCAGACGCGCCCGCCAGCGCATTCGCGAGTTGAGACGCAGCAAGTCGCGGTGATCCTCGCCGTAGATCTCGAATATCGAATGCGTCACAAACGTTCCGCCCGTCTTGGGCATGTGCACGAAAACGAATGAGTCCGTGTAGAGCATCGTCGGGTTCCAAGCATATCGCCGTCCCGCCCGCTATCCTGGCTTTCAACCCTTTTGGAACGAATCGACGCCATCCTCGCCGCCTTCGCGAGTTACGCCTGGGGCCCTTGGCTCCTCATCCTCTTGCTCGGCGGCGGGATCTACTTCTTCGCCTACTCGCGCTTCATCCCCTTCCGCTACTTCCTGCACGCCGTCCGCGTCCTCAGCGGCAAGCATGAAGACCCCAACGCCGTCGGCGACCTTTCCCACTTCCGCGCGCTCTCGAGCGCCCTCGCCGGAACCATCGGCCTCGGCAACATCGGCGGCGTCGCCGTCGCCATCCACGTCGGAGGTCCGGGCGCGGTTTTCTGGATGTGGCTCGGCGCCTTCCTCGGCATCGCCACCAAGTTCTTCACCTGCACCCTCGCCGTCCTCTTCCGCGGTCCCGACAGCCGAGGCGACATCCAAGGCGGACCGATGTACGTCGTCGTCGCCGGGCTCGGCGAGCGCTTCCGGCCGCTCGGATCGCTGTTCGCCTTCTGCGCCATGTTCGGCGTCCTTCCCATCTTCCAGACCAATCAGCTCGTGCAAGTCGTACGCGACGTCGTGCTCATCCCCGGCGGCTACCTCGGCGTCGATGAGGATCCGTTTCGCTTCAACCTCGCCATGGGAGTCGCCGTCGCCGTCCTCGTCACTTTGGTCGTCGTCGGCGGAGTCCAACGCATCGGCCTGGCCACCTCGGGCATCGTACCCACCATGGTCGCGCTCTACGTCGCCATGGCCGTCTGGGTGCTCGCCTCGCACCTGCCGGAGCTGCCCTCCTACATCGCGCTGATCGTCCGCGACGCCTTCACCGGCGAGGCCGTCGCCGGGGGCGCCGTCTTCCACGTCGTCACCACCGGAATCCGTCGCTCCGCCTTCTCCAATGAAGCCGGCATCGGCACCGAAGCCCTCGCCCACGGCGCCGCCCGCACCAACGAGCCCGTCCGCGAAGGCCTCGTCGCCATGCTCGGCCCGCTCATCGACACTCTGATCGTCTGCACCGCCACCGCGATGATCATCCTCAGCTCCAACGCCTGGCGCACCTCCGACGCGAACGGCGTCACGCTCACCGCCGAATCCATCGCCGAGACCCTGCCCGGCATCGGCCCCTACCTGCTCGTCGTCTGCGTCTTTTTCTTCGCGATCTCGACGATGTTTTCCTTCTCCTACTACGGCGTCAAGTCGCTCAGCTTCCTGATCGGCGCCGAGCGCGGCCACTGGTACAACTACTTCTACATCTCGACGATCCTCTTCGGCGCCGTCGTCACCATCGACGCCGTCATCAACCTCACCGACGGCATGTTCGCCCTCATGGCGATCCCGACCATGACCTCCGCCCTCATCCTCTCGCCCCACGTCATGCGCGCCGCCAAGGACTATTTCGCACGCCTCGAAGCGGGCAAGGTCTGACCCCCGCCTCCGAAACCGCTAGACTCAAACCTGAGCGATACGAGGCCTCGGCCCCGTCGCTCGCTTCCCGCATTCCGGCCCCGTCGGCCGTCTTCTCATCTTCGATCGAAGGAGATTCGCTAAAGCGATGATGCGTGCGTCGGTCCCTCTCCTCTTGTTCTTGCTGGCCGTGGTCCGTCTGCCGGCCGACACCGTCGTCGTCACCAGCGGCGATCGCCTCCACGGCACCATCGCAAAAGTCGAAAACGGCAAGCTCCACCTCAAGACCGACTACGCCGGCACCATCCAGATCGGCTGGGACAAGATCGCCGAACTCCAGTCCGACGGCCGCTATCAGGTCCAGTCCGAGACCGGCAAACGCATCGAGGGCGAGATCTTCCGCGACGGCGACCGCGTCGCCGTCGTCGACGAAGACGTCGAGCGCCCGCTCGCCGACGTCGAAGTCGTCTCCATGATCCGCCTCGAACCCGACGACGATCCGCCCGGCTTCTGGCGCACCCTCGACGGCTCCGGCGGAATCGGCTACTCCTTCACCCGCGGCAACGCCGAGCAGACCCAAACCTCCCTTTCAGGCGAAGCCGACTACCGCCGCGAGAACTACCAGCTCCAAGCCGACCTCACCTCCATCCTCGCCCGCCAAGAGGACGCCGAAACCACCAGCCGCCACGCCCTCAACGCGCGCTACGACCGCTACCTCACCCCGCGCGCGTTCGCCTTCGGCGTCACCGGCTTCGAGCGCAACGACCGCCAGCAACTCGACCTTCGCTCGCGGGTCGGCGGCGGCTTCGGTTGGAAGGTCATCAAGTCGCGGGACACCGAGTTCGATCTGCTCGGCGGCGCCACCTACACCAACGAGCAGTTTCGCGACGGCGAGCAGGAGATGCTCCCCCGCCAATCGACCGGCGAGGGCCTGTTTGGATTCGAGGCGGAGACCACTCACTTCTGGGGGATCAAACTCTCCACCCGCTTGACCGCCCACCCCAACCTCGTCCAAACCGGCCGCTACCGCATCGAGTACGATTCCTCGGCGCGCATCCCGCTCGTCGCCGGCTTTACCTGGAACGTCAGCCTGTTTGATCGCTACGATTCCGACCCGCCCCGCGACGGCGTCCTACGCAACGACTACGGCCTCGTCAGCACCTTCGGCGTGGCCTTCTAGCGCCGCCCGCGGTCTGCTAAAGTCGAGCGCATGAATCGACGTCGTTTTGTATTCTCCACGGCGGGCGCGGCGGCTCTCGCTTCTTCCGCCGCCGCAGCCGACGACCCCGTTCGCATCGCCATCGTCGGCATGGGCGGCCGCGGCAACCAGCTCATGCGCCAGTTCGCCGAGATCGATTTCGTCGAGATCGGCGCGGTCGTCGACCCCGACGGCAACCGCGCCGAAGAGGCCGCCGGTTGGGTCAAGCAAAACAAAGGCAACACGCCCAAGACGACCGCCGACATGCGCACGGCCTTCGACGATAAAGACATCGACGCCGTCCTCGTCGCCACCACCAATCACTGGCACGCGCTCACCGCCGTCTGGGCCATGCAGGCCGGCAAAGACGTCTACTGCGAAAAACCCGTCTCGCACAATATCTTCGAAGGTCAACAGCTCATCGCTGCGGCGCGCAAGTACGACCGCATCGTCCAGGGCGGAACCCAACGCCGCTCCGACGGCCGTTTCCGCCGCGCCGCCCAGATGATCCACGACGGCGTGATCGGCGACGTCTTCCTATCCAAATGGATCTTCCCGCGCAAACGCGATTCGATCGGATTCAAGCCCGTCGAGGATCCGCCCAACTGGCTCAACTGGGATCTCTGGCTCGGTCCGGCTGAAGATCAGCCCTATCACGGCAATTTGGTCCACTACAACTGGCACTGGTTCTGGGATTTCGGCAACGGCGAACTCGGCAACAACGGCATCCACTTGGTCGACGTCTCGCGCTGGGCGATCGGTCGCGAACTCCCGTCCAAGATCCACTCCTGGGGAGGCCGCTGGGGGTACAAAGACCAAGCCGAGACCCCCAACACGCAAAACATCACTTGGGAATACGACGACGGCACGGCCATCGTCGGCGAGATCCGCAACCTCTACACCACCGAGCCGATGTACTGGGACTTCTTCGGCACGAAGGGCCACCTGCACATCTCCGGCCGCGGCGACGTGAGCGTCACGCTAGGCCGCAACAAGAATCCCGAACCGCCGGTCAAGCCCTTGCCCGACATGAACCACTACCGCAATTTCGCCGAAGCCGTGCGCAGCCGCGACCGCTCGCACTTGAACGCCGAGATCCGCGAAACCGTCCTCTCGACCGCCCTCTGCCACCTCGGCAACATCGCCTACCGCGTCGGCGGCGAGCTCGCCTTCGATCCCAAAACCGAACGCTTCCCCTCAAGCGAAGAAGCCAACAAACTCCTCCGCCGCAACTACCGCGCCCCCTACATCATCCCCGACGAGGTCTAGCCCGGCTTGGCCACCCTCTTCTCCGGCGACGCCCAAGCCGAAGGCTACGCCCGCGCCCGTCCCCGCCTCCACCCGCTCATCATCGAGCGCCTACGCGCCCAACACCCTCAACCCGTCGCCCGAGCCCTCGACCTGGGCTGCGGCTCCGGCCTCTCCACCGCCCCGCTGACCGACTTCGCAAAAACGGTCACCGGCCTCGAACCCGAAACCGCCATGCTCCACGTCGCCGCGAACGTCGCTCCGCGCGCGAGCTTCACCGGCGGCGCCGCTGAATCCCTCCCCTTCCGCTCCCAAACCTTCGACCTCGTCACCGCCGCCGGCTCGCTCAACCAAGTCGACTTGCCCCGATTCGCCTCCGAGGCTCGACGCGTCCTCAAGCCGAACGGCGAAGTCTGGATCTATGACTTTGGCCCCGGCCGCGACTTCCCCGACTCGCCCGTTCTCGCCGACTGGTGGCGTCGTTTCGAACAACGCTACCCGTTCCCGCCGTGGCGTCTGCTCACCCCCGAACTTATCGAGCAACAGAGCCCCGGCCTGCGCATCGAAGCCCAAGAGCCGTTCGAGATCCCGCTTTCGCTCGACTGGAACTTTTACGTCGACTACATGCTCACCGAGGTCAACGTCACCGCCGCCGTCTCCCGCGGCGAAACCACCCTCGAAGCCGTCCGCCAATGGTGCCGCGACACCCTCGCCGACCCCTTCGATCGAGCCGCGAAAACGGTCCTCTTCCGCGGCTACTGGGCCGTCCTGCGACCGGCCTAGCGCCGACCGTCATCGAGCAGGCCGGCCCCGCTCAAATGCAGGGCCGGCCGTGCTCAAGCGGACGCGGATTAGTCCCGATCGTCGTCCGTAGCGCCGGCGTAGTTCGCCGGCACTTGGAACAGGGTCGGCAGCGGCTCCGTTAGCCGAACGTTCGCCAGACGGAACGTCGTCACTCCGCGGCGCGGATCCGAGCGCGTAGTCAAGACGTCCATCCGGAGCTCGGGCGAGTACCATTTCTCGGAAACGATCCGAATCTCGCGCTCGTTCCCGATCCGGCCCGGGGCGATCACCTGCGTGCGCCGCGTGCCGACCGCCTCCACCCCTTCGATCGTTCGCTTCCCGATCTCGACCCACGGCGGTCCTTCCGAGCGTTCTCCCTCCGCTCGCTCGTCTTCCTCGCGTCGGTCGGCGTACTCTTCGGCCGACCGCGGCCCCGCGATCTGCTCGTACACCTTCTTCCGCGGATTCATCAGGTACGTCCTGTCGGCTTGCGGGTCGCCGATTAAGACGAGTCGCGGCTCTAACGGATCGTGCTCCCCGTCATTGGTCAGAATCTCCTCTCGAGTCCGCCCATCCATGTCGCGGAACAGGCGAGTCTTACGCTCGCGGCGGATGCTGTTGCCGTCTTCGAGCCTTTGGACGGTCTCAAAGACGGCTTCTGCCGAGAACGGAGATCCGGCGACAGTGACGCCCGTAATCCGAGCGCCGATCTCGCGCAGTTCGCCGAGCATCGCACGTGCGTTACGGTTCTCGCGCTTCGCCTTCTCCTCCCGCTCCTCGGCCACACGTGCTTCGGCCGCGCGGTCGTCGTCGGCGATCGAGCGCTCCTGCGCCTGTCCGTAGAATGCCGTCGTCGCCGCGACGCAAGCGATCCCGGCGATGGTCAACCAATGCTTTTTCATCGTTCGTTCCTCCCTTTCCTCAAATCAACTTCCATGCGACGAAGCAGGTCGCGGCACTCCGCGCCGGTCTTCGTCTCCACCCCAGCGGCCTCCGCGCAACGCGAGAGGGCGCTGAGGGCCTCTTCGTGGTCTCCGCGCCCGAGTAGGACGCGGGACGTCGTCAGCAACGCCGCCGGGAACTTGTCCGCGGCGTGTTCAAGGTGGACGAGCGCTTGCGCGACGGCCCCCTTCGCGGCCAGGACCGAGCCTAAGACGTAGTGCGCCCGGAGGCTCGTCGGCTCGATCTCGACCGCCTTGCGGGCATGCCGTTCCGCCCGGCCTAGGCTGCCGAGCCCGTGCAGCGACATGGCGAGCCCGGTTAGAGCCGGCTCCGAGCGGCCGTCCAAGGCCGCGGCGCATGCGAACGCCTCCCTCGCCTCCTCGTAGCGCTGGAGGCGCAGCAGAGCCGACCCCAAAGCGACCCGTGCCGAGGCCCGCTCGGGCTCCATCTCGACGGCCCTTGAGAGGCCCCGCACCGCCTCAGCGACGTCGCCTTTCTCGCCGGCTCTTCCGGCGCGGCGCATCTCCCTGCGATACCTTCGGCTCGGCCTGCGCAACTCCGCCGCCGGGATGACGCCCCCGACGGGGGAGAGGCCGATCGAGGACTCCAGTCGGATGACGACCGACTGGGACGCATCGCGCAGGAACTCCCTCTGCACGACGTCGCCGAGCGCGTTGAGGACCCGGATCTCCAATCCGCCCCGTTGCCCGTCCGGAACCGCCGCCTCAAAGCCGCCGTCGGCCGAAAGCGCGGCCCGAGCGAGCGCGACGTTCGATCCCAACGAGTGAATCTCCACCGTCAGCCGCCGAAGCAGGTCGGGATCTTCACCTTGTACCGTCCCTCGCACCAACAGCGCGGCGCCGGTCAGATGCGAGCCGGCCGCCAAGAGCAGCAGAGCGATCAAGCGCCTGCGCACGCGGCCGTCGGGGGCGAAACGATGATTCCGAGCCATGACGTTCTCCTACGACGACCTTGCCGAACGGGCATCGCCGACTTGTCACGGCTCGGCAAAGGAGTTGCAAAAAAACGTAACCATCCGTGCTCGGCCGCCCCTGCCGCCGTAGCATGAAACTCGTGATCGCGCGACTTTGGTCCTCTCGCAGAGCGTCTCTGGCGGCTGCCGCCGCCGCCGTGCTGCTGCCCGCCTGCACTCTGGCGGCCTTGCAGATACGCACCTTGCTGTCTCTCGAACAGGAGACCCGGGCCGCGCTCCGCGAATCGCTTCGACAAACGATCCGCGCCTATGACGATTCGATTCAGGAGAGCGCCGTTCGGATCGCGCTCAAGGCCATTGAGCACACGGCGAAGTCCGACGCCCTGATCGGCCGGCCTGACCTGCGCGAGCGGATACTCCGCGAGGTGCTCGAACACGCGCCGGCGGTCGACATGGTCTCGGCTGCCCGTCGATGCGAGTGTCCCGGTCGCTTTGCGCTGGTCGTCGAGCGAAGCGGGGCCGTCCTACGCGAAGACTCGGACAACCCGAGCTGGCCCTGGGGTCGGCTCTATTCGCGGGCGCAGGCGCTCGCCGAGCGATCCGGCGGCCCCAGCTTCATCCACGTCGACCGAGCCGACGACGAGGACTCGCCGTTCCCGCCCGGCCTCTACGCGTTCGCGCGCTTCGAAGAGCTGGCTTTCGCCGTACGAGTCCCTCAGTCGAGCCTATTCGCGCTCGTGAGCGAGTCGACCGAAGCCGTCGAACCTCGCTCGCAAGCGACCGGCGCCGCCTCGTTCCGCCTCGTGCGCTCGCGTGACGGGCGCTTCGTCGACCGCGACTCGGCGGACGGCGCTGCCGAACCCGAGTTACGGGAAGCCCTCGGGGCGCCTCTCGACCGCTGGGCCCTGGCGGCCTACTATCCCGAGCGCTCGATCGCCGATATCGCTCGCGACAGCCTGCGCTACAACCTGATTCTGCTCGCGGCCGTCCTTGGGGCGCTGATCCTCGGCGTGGCTCTCTCGCTGCGAGCCTTCTCCCGCCAGGCGAAGCTCGCCGAGATGAAGTCGGCCTTCGTGTCCAACGTCTCTCACGAGATGCGAACGCCTCTCGCCTTGATCAGCCTCTACTCGGAAACCCTGGAGCTGGAGCGGATCAAGGACCCGGCCAAGGTCGCCGACTATCACCGCGTCATCCACCGCGAGAGCAAGCGGCTCGCGCAGATGGTCAACAACATCCTCGATTTCTCGCGCATCGAATCCGGGCGCGCGAGCTACCGGATGGAGCCCTGCAACGTCCAGACCGTCATCGAAGAGGTCCTGCGCGACTACGAGGCGGCGATCCGGTCCGCCGGCTTTCGGCTGGATGTCGCCCTGGACTCCGACTTGCCCCTCGTGCGCGCCGATCAAACCTCCATCGCCCAGGCTGTGCTGAACCTCTTGGACAACGCCGTAAAATACTCGCCTGAAGAGAAGGCGATCCAAGTGTCCGCGCGCCGCCAAGGCGACCACGTCGCCGTCGAGATCGACGACCGCGGAGTCGGTATCCCCCACGCCGAGCAAGCGAGAATCTTCGACGCCTTCCATCGCGCCGGAGACCACATGACCTCCGCGACGCGAGGAAGCGGCCTCGGGCTCGCGCTCGCCAAGCACGCAGTCACGGCGCACGGCGGAAGAATCGAGGTCGAGAGTCGAGTCGGCGTCGGCAGCCGATTCACGATCCTGTTGCCCGCGCACGCTCGAGCCGAATCGGCGCAGCTCGCCGTAGCGCGCACTTCTCCGTAGCCCCAATGAGCGCCAGAATCCTCATCGTCGAAGACGAGCCGCGAATGGCTCAAGGCCTGCGCGACAACCTGCGCATCGAGGGCTATCGCGTCTCGCACTCCGGCGACGGCCAAGAGGGACTGCGCCGCGCCCTCGAGGAAAGACCCGACCTCGTTCTGCTCGACGTCATGCTCCCCAAGATGAACGGTCTCGACGTCTGCCGGACCTTGCGCGAGCGCGGATACGATCAGCCCATCCTCATGCTGACGGCGCGAGGCCAGGAGATGGATCGCGTCGTCGGGCTGGAGACCGGCGCCGACGACTACGTCGTCAAACCGTTCGGGCTGCGCGAACTGCTCGCGCGCATCCATGCGCACCTCCGCCGGGAGCGCCGGTCGGTCGACGACCTGCGCGCCTACTCCTTCGGCGCGGTCCGCGTCGATTTTGATCGCCACGTCGCGGCGCGCGAAGGCAAGCCGCTGCAACTCTCCCCGCGGGAGTTCGAACTGTTGCGATACCTCATTCGCAACCGAGGCCGCGCCGTCAGCCGCGACGAAATGCTCGACGCCGTATGGGGCCTCACCAACTATCCGGTGACCCGTACCGTGGACAACCACGTCGCCAAACTCCGCGGCAAGGTCGACGACTCGGCCAAGCCGCGCCACATCCTCACCGTCCACAAGGTCGGCTACAAGTTCATCGACTAGGGCCCCGAGGCGTTCCCTAAACGCCTGCTATCCTGCGCCTTCATGCCCAACGCCCTGGCGAACGAAACCAGCCCCTACCTGCTCCAACACAAAGACAATCCCGTCGACTGGATGCCCTGGGGCCCGGCCGCTCTTGAGAAGTCGCGCGCCGAAAACAAGCCCATCTTTCTCTCCATCGGCTACGCCGCTTGCCACTGGTGCCACGTCATGGAGCACGAGTCCTTCGAGGACCCCGAGCTGGCCGCCGTCCTGAACGAAAACTTCGTCTCCGTCAAGGTCGACCGTGAGGAGCGCCCCGACCTCGACGAGATCTACATGACCGCCACCATGGTCTTCTCCGGCGGCCACGGCGGCTGGCCCATGAGCGTCTTCCTCGCCCCCGACCTGCGCCCCATATTCGCCGGCACCTACTTCCCGCGCGAAGACATGCACGGTCGCCCCGGATTTCGGACCATCTTGTCCGCAATTCAAAAACGCTGGTCGGAAAGCCCCGACGCCCTGCTCCAAGACGCCGATAAAGTCGTCGAGGTCATCCGCCAACACCACGACGCCGGCGCGCCCGGCGGCCAAGTCACCGCCGAGAAAATCCGCACCGGCGCGGAGGGAGTTCTCCGCGCCTTCGACCGCACCCTTGGCGGCATCAGCTCCGGCTCCAACAAGTTTCCGCCCGCCCAAGCGATGGACCTCTTCCTCCGCGAACACGCCCGCGGCGGAACTCCGGCCTTCCTCTCCGCCGTCGAGTTGACGCTCGAAAAGATGGCCGACGGCGGCATCTACGACCACCTCGGCGGCGGCCTCCACCGCTACTCCACCGACCCCAAGTGGCTCGTCCCGCACTTCGAGAAGATGCTCTACGACCAAGCGCTCGTAGCCCCCATCTACGCCGAAGCCTGGCAAGCCACCGAGCGCCCGCATCTCAAAAAGAAATTCGCTGAACGCGCCCGCGGCATCTGCGACTACGTCCTGCGCGACCTCACGAGCCCCGACGGCGCCTTCTACTCCTCCGAAGACGCCGACTCCGAAGGCCTCGAAGGTCTCTTCTACATCTGGACCAAAGACGAAGTCGAACAGGTGATCGGCGACCCCTACGTCGCCAAACTCTTCTGCTCGCACTACGACGTCTCCGACTTCGGCAACTGGCTCCATCCCGGCGACGACCACGTCCCCGCAGGCGCCAAGAACATCCTCCAAATCGTCCGGCCGCTTGAGACGATCGCGCAGATCGAAAGCAAACCCCTTGAAGAGATCGAACGTCTCATCGCCGACGCCCGCGAGAAGCTCCTCGCCGTCCGCGACCAACGCACTCGCCCCGGCCTCGACGACAAGATCCTGTCGGGCTGGAACGGCCTCATGATCGCCGCCCTAGCCAAAGTCGGCGCCGTGCTCTCGGAACCCCGCTACGTCCAGGCCGCCGCCCGCGCCGCCGACTTCGTCCTCGACCACATGGTCCGCGACGGCCGCCTCCTAGCCGCCTCCGGCAAGGGCGAAGCGCGCCTCACCGCCTACTCGAGCGACTACGCCTACCTCATCGACGGCCTGCTCGAGCTCTACCAAGCGACCGGCGATTTCGAGCGCGTCCTCCAGGCCGAACGCCTCGCCGACACGCTCCAGCAGCACTACTGGGATCCGGCGACCGGCGGCTACTTCTTCACCGCCGACGACCATGAAGAGCTGATCGTCCGCAGCAAGACCTCCATCGACGGCGCCGTCCCCTCGGCCAACTCCGTCATGGCCGGCGCCCTCCCCAAACTCGCCGCCCTACTCGGCCGCACCGACTTCCACGGATGCGCCGAAGAGATCCTGCTTCTCTTCGGCGCCAAAGCCGTCGAGCAACCCTTCCAAGCCGAACGCCTCCTCGCCAACGCAACCGCGCTCGTCGACGGCCTCACCGAACTGGTCGTCCTCGGCGAACCGGCCGACGCCCTCGTAGCCGAAGCCCGCAAACGCTACGTCCCCAACCTGCTCATCGCCCCGGCGAAAGCCGACGCCGACCTAGCCGGCCCCCTCTTCGACAACCGCACGACCATCGACGGCCGACCAACCGCCTACCTCTGCCGCAACTTCGTCTGCAAACAACCCGAAACCGACCCCGCCGCCCTTGCCGAAGAACTAGCCGCCGTATCAACCCTAGCCCCGCGCTAGCCCGGGGAAGTCTTCACATCCACAAAAAAAGAAAGGGGCGCGGCCCCCAACGGACCGCGCCCCCTCATGCCTAGAACCCGATGCGGCGAAGCCTAGACCTTCTCCGGCGCCGGCACCTCAAAACCTTTCCGATACGTCTTCGTCAACATCTTGTTGGCGTCGTCGTCGTTGGTGAACTTGCCCGCCATCGGGTCAAACTCCAACACGTGTCCGCGGTGATAGCAGATGTTGCCCAAGTGGGCCAACGCCGCCGAAGAGTGCGCGTGCTCCACCGTGCCGTTCTGGTCCGAGGTCTTGCGGCTGCGCACCGCCTTGATGAAGTTTTCAAAGTGCTTCGTCGGCGCCGATCCCGATTCGCCCGGCTCGTTCTTGCGCCCGTGGAAGAACTGATACTTCGTGTACCCCGAGATCGCCAAGTGGCCTTCGGTGCCGTAGAACAGATTGCCGTTCGCCGACTCCGTCTCGTGGTTCGAGTTCCAGAAGCGCACCGCGACCTCGGCGTACTTCTTGCCGCCGTCGAACTCCATCAGCGTCGTCAGCAACTCCGGCGTCTCGCGGTGGTCGTTCCACAAGTAGCGACCGCCCATGCCGGTAATCTTGGTCGGCAGTCCGACGTCGAGCCCCCACTGCAAGCAGTCGGTCTCATGGATGCCTTGGTTGCCGATCTCGCCGTTGCCGTAGTCCCACGTCCAGTGCCAGTTGTAGTGGACATGGCGCTTCGAGTAAGGACGCCACTTTCCGGGACCCACCCACAGGTCGTAGTCCAGGTTCGCCGGCGCCCGCTCGTCCGGCGCATTCTCCAGCGGCGGACGCCACTTGAAGATCGTCGCGCGCGCCATGTAGACGTCGCCGATCACGCCAGAGCGGAGCTTGTCCATCGCCTCGCGGACGGCCTCCGAGCTGCGCAACTGCACGCCGTGTTGCACGATGCGATCGTACTTCTTGGCGGCGGCCATCAAGCTCAGGCCTTCGGCGTAGGTATGCGTCGCCGGCTTCTCGACGTAGACGTCCTTGCCCGCTTGGCAGGCCCAAATCGCGGCCAGCGTATGCCAGTGATTCGGCGTCGCGATCGTGATCACGTCGATGTCCGGATCATCCATCACCCGGCGCAGATCCTGAACGATCTTCGGCTTGTGTCCGTGCTTCTGCTCGAACTCGCCGGCGCGCTTCTCGGCGACGGCCAAGTCCGGATCGACGAAGGTCGTCACTTCGACGTTGTCCAGCGGCTGGAGCCCGTACATGTGGCTCTGCCCGCGTCCGTTGACGCCGAGCACGGCGACCCGGATCGTATCGTTGGCGCCGACCACGCGTCGCGAGGCGGCGGAAAAGGCCGGCGCGGCAGCGGCCAGGGCGCCGGCGGCGGTCTTAGCGAACGTTCGTCTTTCCATGAGCTTTCTGATTGACTCCCTGGGGCGTTATGTTACCGCGCGTCCCAGTTCCGCTCAAGCCTATTCGCTGCTCCACGACGGCTCGATGGGACCGCCCCGCACACGTCTCCGCGGCCAGGCGCGCTACGGGAGAGCAGGTTGGGGTGAGAGTCGACCGGTGAGTTGGTCGGCCAAAAGTCGAGCGCTGGCTGGGGCCAGCAGGACGCCTCGGCGGAAATGGCCCGCGTTGATGAAGACTCGATCGTGTCCCGGGGCCGGCCCGATGACGGGCGCTTGATCCTCGCAGAAGGGACGGAAGCCGTACCACGAACAGGCGGTCGGACGGTCAGCTAGCGCAGGGAAGAGCTGGGCGAGGTCGGCTCGAATAGAAGCCACGGTCTGATCGTCCACGCCGCGTTCAAAGCCCACATCCTCGAGCGATCCGCCCGCCACGACCGCGCCTGACGCGCTCTGCCAGTAGTAGTAGCGGTTGCTCATGATCGTGTGACGCAACGTCCCCGGCGGCAGAGGGTCGAGCGCCAGCAGCACGCCGCGAATCGGGCGGATCGGCGGACGCCAGCCGAGCGTCTCCGTCAGCATCGGCGTCCAGGCGCCGCAGGCGATGACGACGGCCTCGGCGGAGACGGCTTGGTCGGCGAGGACCAGACGGACCCCATCCGAGTTGGTTTCGATACGCCGCACCTCGGCGCCGCTGCTGACGGAGACGCCCTGGCGGCGCAGGTCCGCGACCAGTCCGGCGGCCAGCTTGAGCGGGTGGAGCTGGCCGTCGTCCGGCAGCAAGAGGCCGCCGTGCGGAGCGGCGAGATCAGGTTCGAGACTGCGGACCTGTTGGCGGGTAACCGGCTCGGCGCGATATCCGGCCTGCTGCAGCTTCTCGGCCCGCGCGAGCGTTTCCGGCTGTTCGGCGCGCAGGTCGAGTTCAATCATGCCCCGCCTGGCGTGGTCGAATTCGAATTCGTCCGCCAGCCGGCGGTACGCTTCCCCGCTCTCGCGCCCCAAGGCGGCGAGAACGTCGGAGTCGAGGGCTTCGTGGGCGTACCAAAGGCCGCCGGCGTTGGCGCCGGAGGCTTCGCCGGCGATAGGCCCGCGATCGACGACGGCGACCTTCTGAACGCCCGCCCGAACCAGTTCGCGGGCCGTCCACAGTCCGATCAGACCGGCGCCGACTACGGCGACGTCCACGGCGGCCGGGGCGGCGTCCGAGGCGGCCAGGACCTCGCGCCGCTCGTCGGAGAGCGTCCGAGTCCAGACGGAATCTCTGAGCTGTTCGGACAAGATTTCAGGCTATCAAGCGGAGGCGTTCGACGCCTGGGCGAGCCCTGTACGTTCGAGGACCGCCTGGAAGCGGGCCTCGTCGCGGAGCGGGTCAAAGACGGGATCGACGAGCAGCCAGGCGAGCAAGCTGTCTCTGCGTTCGACGGCCTCGTCGAGTACGTCGAGCGCCGCCTCGCTGTCGCCTAGCCCGAGCTGGACGATCAGCCGGACGGCGGGTGATTGGTAGCTAGGGCCGGCGGCGGATTGGAACTCTCTGAGCAAGGCTTGGGCGGAGGCAAGATCTCCCGCGCGAGCTTGCCCGTAGGCAAGAGACGCACGAAGAAAGTCGAGACCGCCGGAGCGCTCAACGGCAAGTTGCAGCGGTGCGAGCGCCTCAGCCGCGCGTCCGGATTCGACCAGACAGCGACCGATGTACCACGGGCTGCGATAGCCGGTGGGCGACGTCTCTTCGTTCCTACGGAAAAGCTCCACGGCCTCGTCGTACCGGCGAGCCATAAAGCGAACGACGCCGGCCGAGTGAGCGATCGGGACGGAGAGCGGATCGGCCTCGAAGGCGCGGTCGAGGGCGTCGACGGCGGCTTGATGGCGGCCGACGCGCGAAAGGTAAATGCCGTAGCGCTGGCGAGCGACGGCGTCGCCGGGACCGAGGCGCAGAGCCTGTTCATAGGAGCGCTCGGCGCCGAGCCAATCCCACTCGTAAAACGACTGGATCACGCCTCGGGTGGAATAGGCGGCGGCGAGTTCAGGGTCGAGTTCGAGCGCACGATCGACCGCGCGGCGGGCGGCGGGCCAGAGCCGGTCGGGCGCATCGACGGCGCGGCTAGCCTGGAGGGTGAGCGCATCGGCGAGCCCGGCGTGCGCGAGCGCGAAGGCAGGGTCGGCTCGAACGACGTCCTCAAACAGCTCGCGCGCGCGGGCGATCGCGTCCGGAGTGCGGCGGTTGAGCAGATAGAGTCCACGGAGGTAGACCTCATAGCTTCCCGCTTTGACGGGTTGGGCGGCGGCGAGCCGTTGTTGCTCGTCGGGCGTGAGTTCAAGCTGGATTTCATCGGCGATGGCCCGGGCGACCTCGCTTTGGAGCTGGAAGACGTCGGTCAGGTTCTGGTCGTAGCTGTTGGCCCAAACGTTTCGATCGCTCGAAGCCTCGATCAGCGTGGCCTGGATGCGGACTTGATCGCCCTGGCGCTGCACGGAGCCGTCGAGAACGTACTGCACGCGGAGTCGGTCGGCGATCTCGGGGATGGACGCCTCGCGCGACTTGTATTGCATGACGGAGGTGCGCGAGATAACGCGCAGAGCTTCGATCTGAGCAAGCGAGGTAATGAGCTCGTCAGTCATGCCGTCGGCGAAGAAGTCCTCGTCGGGATTGGCGGAAAGATTGCGCAGGGGCAGGACGGCGAGCGACCGGCCGCCGAGCTGTCCCGTCGGGACGCTGCCGGAGCGAGACCAACCCCACCAGGCGCCTGCGGCCCCCGCGGTCGCCGCGGCCGCCGCGCCGTAGATCCAGGCGCGCCGGGACTGCTTCCGCCGGACCCGGCGACGGGGAGCGGTCGGGAGCGGGATCGACTTGGTGGTCTCTTGCTCGTCGCGAACGGCTTCGAGCCGGCGACAGAGTTCCTGAGCGTCGCTGAGGCGGGACTCGGGGTTCTTTTCGAAGCCGTCGTCGAGGGCGCGCCGCAGCGAGTAGCCGATGGATTCGGGGAGCGGCTCGGGAGGATCGTTCTGGACGGCGTAGGAGACGGCGGCGGGATAGTCGCCCGAGAACGGAGGCTTTCCGGTCAGCGCGTGACGGAGGACGGCGACGAGCGACCAGACGTCCGATGCCTTCGTCGGAGCAGCGCCCGCGGCGCGCTCGGGAGAGGCGTGAGCGAGTTCAGCGACTTCAGACAGGGGAGCTCCGGCAGAGAGCGCGTTGCAGAAGCCGAAGTCGACGAGTTGGGCCTCGCCGCCGTCGCCGAGGGCGAAGCTGGCGGGCGTGATCGCACCGTGGACGACGCCGCCGCCGGAAGCGGCTTCAAGCGCGCCGAGCGACTGAATGCCCAGGCGGGCGACGGCCGCCTCCGAGAGCGGACCTCCGGCGAGTAGCTCAGGGAGCGTGCCGGCCCAATCGTGGGCGGCGGCCACGTAGGGTCGGCCTTCATGTTCACCAAGCTCGTGGACTTTGGCGATATGCGGGTGATCGAGGCGGGCGAGGCTTCGACAACAGCGGCGGAACCGTTCGACGGATTTGGAATCGGAGCTGAACTCTTCGGGGGGGAAACGGAGCAGCACCGCCCGTTCAAGCGCTTCGTCGCGAGCTTCCCATAGGTCGCCGGAGGCGTCTGCGCCAACGTAGCGCTCGAGCCGGTAGCCGCCGACCTGATCCCCGACGCGCACGCGAATTCAGGGCCATTGTAGCCGGTGGAGGGCCGTACGTCGGCTAGGCGAAGCCGAGATCAGCACGGGCGCGCTCGGCGAGGCGGTCGACTTCGCCTACCAGCGCGGGTTCGATTTCGCTCGATTCGAGCAGTTGGCGGGCGGAGTCGGAGAAGCCTTCGGCGAGGACAGCGGTGAGGTCGCGACCGGGGCCCGAGCCGTTGCGCACGCGCTCGTAGACGAAGCAGAGGCGAGAGGCTTCAGCGAGATCGTTGCGGGCGCCCAGCGCGTGCAGGAGGCGCTGGCGACCACTTTCGAGCGGGTAGCCGTAGTCGAACTCGAACGAGAGATTCTCGGCGTAGTCGATCCCGACGCCGCGGCGAAACCGAGAGCCGGGGCGCAACAGGCCGGCCTGGTCGAAGGCGCGCTGCATGCTGCGGCGAACGGCCGTCCGCGAGTCGCGCGAAGCGTCGCCCGACTCGGAGCCTTCGGACAAGCCGGGCGGGGTGGCGGCGTAGGTGCGCAGCAGGCGGTCGAGTTCGGCCTCGGGCGCGCCGCCGAAAAAAGTCTGGATCTCGGAGACCTGCAGGCTGTTGGAGAGGTGACGCTCGACCATGCGCAGGTAGTCGCTCGCGCCTTCGCCGAGCAGCATCTGCCCCTCGAACTCATCGCGCAGCGCGAGCAGGTAGTCCATCTCAACCGCTGGGTTGCAGGCGAGCCGTTTGAGGTCCGGAGCGAAGCGGGCTCCGAGCACGGCGCCGTCCGCGTCGGAGAGCACGACGGCGACGTTGTAGAACTCGCCCGAGACGGCGTTGGGGGCGTAGCGCAGCAGGCGATAGCCGTACTGGTTGCCTTTGGGGTCGGGAGTCTGCGGCATGGCTAGCCTATTCCTCCCGTACCGGCCCCGGCGGCGCGCGGTTGCGGCCAAGCGGGGAAGGGATCGACGGCGCAACGCTTGGCTTTGCGAACGAGGTCGGGCACCTGTTTGCGTCGCTCGTAGAGGCGCTCAAGCAACCGCTCGAGCGCCTGCCAGTCGTCGGCGTACCAGGCGGCCGGGATGCTCTTGTAGGCGCGGTCGAGCACGCTTGGCGGCAGATCGACGATCCGGCTGAGCCAGGGTTCGAAGCTGTCGATCGAGCGCACGTCGGCGTAGACCTCGCGCCGAGTATAGACCCCTTGCTCGGGCAAGTCGGCGAATTCCCAACGGTGCGCGTTGAACGCGAAGCCGTGGTCGATCATGTTGACCACGTAGACGAGCGAGCGCGGAGTGACCTCGCGCCCGGCGATCCAGCGTTCCTCGCCCGGTTGCAGCCAGGGCTTGGCGCGGTCGCGATAGAAGATCGCCTGGCGTCCGTTGGCGTTTGAGATCCACTTGTCGAAGGGAAGCATGCCGATGAAGGCGTCGAGGTTGATCAAGTCGCGCAGCAGACTGATGGGGACGTAGTCGTAGACCGCTTGGCGCGCCGGATCAACGGGGAAGCGCGAGCCGAAATGGATGCCGGGCTCGCAGCGCCGGGAGTCGCGTCCGGCTTCCATGACCAGATCGGGGCTGGCGGCGACCAAAGCCTCGGTCACCTCGATCAGATCCCACTCGGGCGTGGGCAGGCCGAGGTAGTCCAGCAACACGTAGCAGATCACCTCATTGACGATGACCCGCGCGTGCTGCGGATTGTTGCGGAATTTGACGACCCAATACTGATCGTCTTCGCCCAGCATCAAGTGGGCGTTGGCGCCGCCCCGCATACGGCGCACGTGTTCTCGAACACGGACCGACATTCTCGGAATTCGCGAAGAATTCCCTACTGATTATACGGGTATTACTCGCCGCCGGACGTATTTCCGGGCTTTACGGTCAAATAGGCCCCGGCGCGGATGCGCGAAGAGCTGAGGCCGTTCCATGCCTTGAGGTCGGCGATCGAGCAGTTGAAGCGCTTGGCTATCAGCTCTAGCGTGTCGCCGGAGCGGATGCGGTAACGCTGGCCGCCGGCGGAGGAGGAGGCCGTTTGCGCAGCCGGCGCCGAAGAGCGCGACGAGGAAGGCGGGCGCACGTTCAGGTACTTGCCGGCGGAGATGCGACTGCCTCGCATGTTGTTCCAGCGCCGCAAGTCGGAGGCGCGCACGCCGTACTTCTCGGCGATGTGACCAAGGGTGTCGCCGGAGCGGATGAGATAGCGGCCGTCGGCGGGAACCGGGGCGGAAGGCTTGGCTTGAGCCGTCTTTGGGGCTGAATTGGGGGCCGGTTTGGGAGCCGTCGCCGAGGCGCGGGCGGTTTGCACCGGTTGCGGAGCCGCGGCGGCCTTTCCGCCGACCTTCAGCATCTGTCCGGCCTGGATGCGGCTGGAGGACAGGTTGTTCCAGCGCTTGAGGTCAGAGACGGTGACGCCGTTGCGGCGGGCGATGAGATCGAGCGAGTCGCCGCGTTGGACTTTGTAGTTAGCGGCGCCCGCGGACCGGACCGGCGCGCTCGCCCCGGATCCGCCCGAGGAGGGAGGCCGTACGCGCAGGTAGTTGCCTGCGCGGATGCGCGTGGAGCGCAAGCCGTTCCACGCCTTGAGGTCGGAGACGGTGACGCCGAAGCGGGTCGCGATCGCGCCGAGGTTGTCGCCCGAGCGGATGCGGTACTGCCCCGGACCGGCGGCGGTCGGAGCGGAGGCGGAACTCGACGAGCCCGAGTTCGAAGCGCTGGAATTCGAGGCGCCTGGGACTTTGAGCGTCTGCCCGACGCCGATGCGGGTCGAGCGCAGACCGTTCCAGGCCATCAGACGCGAGACGGACGTGCCGTGGCGAGCGGCGATCTTGCCGAGCGTATCGCCTCGGCGGACGCGGTAGCGGCCCGAGGGGGCGGGACCGGCGGAAGAGGACGCACGGACCGACGAGCCCGACTTGCCGGCGCCGTCGGGGCGCACGACCAAGTACCGCCCGGCGCGGATGAACGTGTTGGGCAGACCGTTCCAGGCGCGAAGCTGGGCGACGCTGACGCCGAAGCGGCGGGCGATGGCGCCGAGGGTGTCTCCATTGGCGACGCGGTAGCGGCCGCTGCCGGCTTCCTGTAGTCCTCCCGCGCCGCCCCAACGGCGGAAGGAGCGGAGCTTGGTCTGCGCGGGGACGTTCAGGCGCAGTCCGGCTTGGAGCGGAGCGTTGGCGGAGGAGAGGCCGTTGGTCGCGATGAGCTGATCGGGCGCGACCTTGTAGCGCGAGGCGATCTGCGCCACGGTATCTCCTTGGCGAACCTCGTGGCTGCGCCAGCTGAGCCGCTTGTCGGCGGGAACGGCGGCCAGCTTCTGGTGGAAGCCTTCGGCGGAGCCCTCGGGGATGCGCAGGTCGTAGCGGTACGGAGGCGTCGCCGAGCGCGCCAGCGCCGGGTTGAGGTCTTCGAGCGCCGTGGCCGACGTGCCAGTCAGGTCGGCGAGCAGTTCAAGCGAAACTTCGTCGGCGATCTCGACCGTGTCGTACTTACGGACCGGCGCGAAATCGATCGTGCCGACGTCGTACATGTCGAGGTTCTTGTCGACGTAGGTCATCGCAAGGATGATCGGCACGTAGTCGCGCGTCTGGCGGGGCAGCAGGCGTCGGCGGCTGAGTTCCCAGTAGTCGCGCGTCTTGCCGCGAGCGATGGCGCGCGTGACGCGGCCCGGTCCGCAGTTGTAGGCGGCCATCGCCAGGTACCAGTCGCCGAACTCGATGTAGAGATCCTTGAGGTGGCGAGCGGCGGCGCGGGTGGCGTTTTCCGGGTCGTAGCGCTCTTCGAGATTGCGGTCCTGGCGCAGGCCGTACTGCTTGCCGCGGAACGACATGAACTGCCACATGCCGGTGGCGCGCGCGTAGGAGCGCGCCTTGGGCCGGAAGCCCGACTCGGCTTGGGCCAGGTGGAACAGCTCCTTGGGAACGTCCTCTTCCTCGAGGATGCGCTCGATCATCGTGCGAAACGCTCCCGCGCGACCCAGCGTGGCGCGGATGGTGCCGCGGCCGCGACCCGAACCGAAGTAGTTGATGCGGCGCGCGACCTGGCTGTTGAGCGTCAGCGGCAGATCGGACTCGGTGCGCAGCAAGCGGCGCTCGCGGACTTCGGGAATCGAATAGTCCTCGGGGATCGCCTCGGCGGTCAGCTCGTCGATCAGAGCCGTCTCTTCCTCGGCGAGAGCGGGCTGCTCGGGGTCTTCCAGATCGGCGGCGTCGACAGGCAGGCCGCGGGACTCGGCTTGCAGCAGCGCGATCTGCTCGACGATCGCCGCTTCCCGGTTGGGCTCGGGGTCCTGGCCCGCGACCTCGTCGGCGATCTCCTCGGCGACGGCGACGCGTAGTTCCTCTTCCGCCTCGATCGCTTCCTCAAGTTCCGGCGCCGGGGGCGCGACGGTTTCGACAGGCGAGGCGGCCGCCGGAGCGCTGACGCCCGGCGCGCTGTCCCCCGGGGCGCCGACTCTCGGCGCGCCTGGCGACAGGGTCGCGGTCGCAGCAGCGCTCGACTGCGGCGCCCGATCAGCGGCGGCGATGGTCGGAGCGGGCTGGCGCGGCGCCGGCGGCGTATCGACCGCGACATTGTCGACTCCGCATGAATAGCTAGCGGATAGAACGAGCGACAGACACAGAAAACGGCGCATATTCCTGTTGAATCGACGAGGCTGCCTGAACCAACGAAAAACCCGCCTGGAGACTGTCAGAAGCCCCTTCCGGCGGGTCGATCTGATGCTATCAAACCGTCGGAAAGGGGGTCAATGAAACGGGCTGGTCGAGCGGCTAGTCGTCGGCCTCGTCATCGTGGTCGGCGTGCTTGGCTTCGGCGATCACTTTGCTCGCCATCTGCGCCGGCATGTGGTCGTAGTGGCTGAACTCCATGACGAAGCTGCCGCGGCCTTGGGTCATTGAGGTGAGGTCGTTGGCGTAGGTGAGCATCTCGGCCATCGGCGCCTCGGCGCGGATGATCTGGTTCTGCCCCTTGGTCTCCATGCCTTGGATGCGGCCCCGCCGCGAGTTCAGGTCGCCCATCAGGTCTCCGGCGAAGTCCATCGGTGCGGTGACTTCCACCTTCATCAGCGGCTCCAGCAGCGACGGGTTGGCTTGTTCCATCGCAGCCCGGAACGCCTTGCGGCCCGCGAGCTTGAAAGCCAGCTCGGACGAATCCACGTCGTGGTACGAGCCGTCGTAGAGCGTCACCTTAAAGTCGACCACGGGGTGCCCGGCCAGGAAGCCGCGGTCGGCCGCCTCGCGGATGCCCTTCTCGACCGCCGGAATGTAGGTCTTCGGAATCGCCCCGCCGAAAATCTCGTCCTCAAACTGGAATCCCGCTCCATGCTCAAGCGGCTCCATACGAATCTTGCAGTCGCCGAACTGGCCGTGGCCGCCGGTCTGCTTCTTGTGGCGTCCATGGGCGTCGGCGCGACCCCGAATGGTCTCGCGGTAGGGGATCTGCGGAGACTTGAGATCGACCGCGACGTTGTAGCGGTGGGCCAGCTTGCTGACCACGATCTCCAGGTGCTGTTGGCCGTTGCCGCCGAGCAGGAACTCGTGCGTTTGCGGGTCGCGTTGGAAGGTGAGCGAGGGGTCCTCGTCGAGCACCTTGTGGATGGCGGCCGAAAGCCGATCCTCGTCCTGACGCGTCTTGGGCTCGATCGCGTAGGCGATCGCCGGAGGCGGGATAACGGCCTTGGGGTAGGCGACCGGCGAATCCTTGTCGCCCAGGCTGTCTCCGGTGCGCACGTCCTTGAGCTTGGCGACCGCGCCGATGTCGCCGGCGTGGATGCGCGGGACTTGAACCAGATCCTTGCCTTGGACGGCCGAGATACGCGAGAACTTCTCGTGGCCGCCGCGGGTGTGGTTCTCGACGATCGCGTCGTTTTCGAGCACGCCCGAGACGACCTTGAAGTACGTCACGTGCCCGGCGAACGGGTCCGCCGCGGTCTTGAAGACGAGCAGCGAGAGCGGGTCGGAGTCGGTAATGCGGCGCGGCTCGCCGCCCTCGGTCGGGATCTCGCCGCGGTCGATCGGCGACGGCGCGTACTCGCTGATGAACTCAAACACCCGGTCGACGCCCACGTTGTGCAGCCCCGAGCCCGCCATGACCGGATAGATGTCGCCCGACAGAATGCCTTCGAGCAGGCCCGCACGGAGCTTCTCGGGCGGCAGCGTCATCTCTTCGAGGTACTCGTTGAGCAGCGCCTCGTTGGTCTCCGCCACCGCCTCGAACAGGGCCTCGCGAGCGGCGGAAGCTGCGTCGGCGAATTCGTCGGGAATGTCGATCGCTTTGCCTTTTCCGTCGCCGTCGATCGTATATTCGTAGGCTTTTTCGCTGATGACGTCGATTACGCCGCGGAAATCCTTCTCCTCGCCCATCGGGATGACGACGGGCACGGCCCCGGAGCCGAAAACTTCCTGGAGTTGGTCGACCGTACGCTCGAAGCTGGCGCGCTCGCGGGCCATCTTATTGATGAAGACCAGGCGCGGGATGCCGTAGTCAACGGCGTAGTTCCAGACCTTCTCGGTCTGCACTTCAACGCCCGCCACGGCGTCCACGACCACCAGGGCCGCGTCGGCCCCGATCATGGCGGCCTTGGCGTCGTTGATGAAGATGTTGTAGCCGGGCGTGTCGATCAGGTTGATCTTGTGGCCGCCCCATTCGACGTGAGCCAGGGCGGAGGAGATGCTGACTTTGCGGTTGGACTCTTCTTCGTCGTAGTCGGTGACGGTGTTGCCTTCATCCACGCGAGTTAATCGATTGGTGACGCCGGCGGTGTGCAGCGCGGCGGCGACCAGACTCGTCTTTCCATGGTCGCCGTGTCCGACGACTGCGATATTGCGGATGTCCTTCCCGTCGTAGTCCTTCATGCGCTCTTAGGTCCTCAGTGCAAGCATGGCTTTCGCTCTTGGCGAGCATCGGGAGTGTAGTACAACCGCGAGCGCATTGCAAAAAAGGACCGCTAGTCGGCCGTCACCGGCCCGCCCACGGCGTTTGATCCCACCAACGCACCCAACGCACGGGGGCCGCCAGCTTGAGCCGGAGAACGAACCAGCCGAAGTCGCGGCCGAACTCGTGGGCGTAGATGCGGGCCAGCCGTCGGGCCTGACGGCGGAATCCGCGGCGATCGGCGCGGTGCGCGTTCCCCAGCTCCCACTTGGCGATACGCCGGCGGAACCGGCTCTTGACGTAGGCGGAGACGGCGGCGTCTTGCTCGATCTGGCGAAGACTTCGCCGAGGAAAAAGCGTGCGCCGCATGGTCGGCCATAAGCTGACTCGATTCGACGCCTGCATGTGATAGACGGCGCTGAGCTCGGTCGTGTAGGCGATCGGAAAGTACGCGGCCAGGCGCAGCCACATGTCCACGTCTCCGCCATAGGCCGCCCCGGGCTGGAAGTACCCGGCGGTCTCAAAGACGTCCTTGCGGACCGCGACCGACGACGACCAGACCAGGAACTGGCTGTCGTAGTAATCAGGAACGACGCCCCGCCATGGCGCACCCGGAACGCCTTCGATCTGAGCCGGTCGCCGGCCGGACTCTCTTTGGAAGTAGAAGCCGGTGGAGCAGGCGCCTGCTTCAGGGAAATCGCGGACCAGGTCGGCGAGGTCGCCCAGATGGCGGGGCAGCCACTCGTCGTCGGCGTCGAGGAAAGCGATCCACTCGTTGGCGGCTTCGCGGATTCCGGTATTTCGCGCAACACACTCGCCCTGGTTGCGCTGGTCGATGATGCGCAGGCGAGGGTCGTCGATCGATTCGACGACGGCCCGACTGCCGTCGGTCGAGCCGTCGTTGACGACCAGAATTTCCGCCGCGGGGTACTCCTGTTCCAGCGCCGAGACGACCGTGCGCCGGATATCCGCTTCCTTGTTGTACAGCGGAATGACGACGGAGAGCGGCGGGCGCCGGCTTTCCTCCGGCATCGCCTAGAGGACGGGCTCGTACGCCTTCATCAACTTCTCGATCTCTTCCAGCTCGCCGGGCCGGATCTGCGGCAGCGGAGGCCGGACGACGCCGCCGACCTTGCCGAGCAGGTTCATCGCCTCCTTCATCACCGTCACCTCGTAGCCCTTCCGACGCGCGCGCAGGGCATAGAGCGGCAGCACGTAGTTCGTCATCAGCCGCGAAAGCTGCGACATGTCGAGCATCGACGCCCGCTCATGCAGTTGAAGCGATAGGCGCGGCGCCACCGTCGCGATCGACGACGTATACGTGCGCACGCCGATCGAGTAGTAGCCGGGAACCATGTCGTCCCCGTTGCCTCCGATCCAATGCAGACGATCGCCGCAGCGCGCCATGATGCGCTGGTAGTTGCGGATGTCGGCCTGGCCCTCCTTGAAGGCGATCAGGTTCGGGATCTCGTCGGCCATGCGCGCGACCTGCGTAGCCGTCAGGTTGACCCAGTCGCGACTGTAGACGAACAGGCCGAGGCCGGTCGCTTCGCCGATCTTCTTGTAGTAGTCGAGCAGGCCCTCAAAGTCCGCGTTCGGGTAGTACGGAGGGAACATCAGGATGCCGTCGGCGCCGGCCTTCTCGGCGCTCTTGGCGAGCTCGACCGACATGCCGCCGCCGAAACCGACCCCGGCGATCACGGGCATCTTGCCGCCCGCTTCAGCGACCGTCGCTTCCACAACCTTCGTGATCTCGTCCGGCGTCAGCGAGTAGAGTTCGCCCGTTCCGCCCGCGGCGACCAGCGCGCAGAGGTCGTAGTTGAGCATCTCGGCGACGTTCGTGCGGTAGCCGTCGATGTCGAGCGAGAGGTCGTCCTGCTTAAACGGGGTAATCGGAAATGCGATGACGCCGGAGAGTTTTTGGCGGAGTTCGTCGGGAGCGAGCATGGCTTCTCGGCCTATTGTGCCAGAGCGGCCCTTCCGGGCGAGTTTTCGCTCGTGTCAAGATAGCGGGAACCTCGGGCGAGGCCTCGTCGCTTGCGTTCTCCGAGTCCTGAGATCGTCTTTGATCTTGTCTTGGATCTTTCTCGCTAGGAGTCTGGTTGATGCGCGTTTTCTTGATGCTGGCCGCCCTTTGCGCGGTTCCGTTCGCGACCGCCGATCCCCTGCCTTCCATCGAAGAGAAGACGGAGGGCATGCGAGCCTTCGACGGCTACTTCGATTTCTATTGGGACGACGCCGAAGGGAAGATCTGGCTTGAGGTCGAACGCTGGGACCAAGACTTCCTCTACGTCAACTGGTTGAGCCGAGGGCTGGGCTCAAACCCGGTCGGGCTGGATCGCGCGCAGCTAGGCGACTCACGCGTCGTGCGCTTCCGGCGGATCGGACCGAAGGTCCTGCTGGAGGAACCCAATCAGCGTTTCCGCGCCGTCAGCGACGATCCGAACGAGGCGCGCACCGTCGCCGAGAGTTTCGCATCGTCGGTCCTCTGGGGCGGCGAAGCGGTTGCGCGCTCCGACGACCGCTGGTTGGTCGACTTCACGCCCTTTCTGCTGCGCGATTCGCACGGCGTCGTCGAGCGCTTGAAGTCGACCGGCGAAGGGGATTTTCGCCTGGACGCGAAGCGCTCGGCCGTGTCGCTTGAGCAGACGCGCGCGTTCCCCAAAAACACCGAGCTCGAAGCGTTGCTGACCTTCGCCGGGATGCGGCCGGGTCCCAAGGTCCGCGAGACGGCGGCGAGCGCGGACTCGGTGACGCTCTACACGCGCCATTCCTTGGTCGAGCTGCCTGACCAAGGCTACCGTCCCCGCAAATTCGATCCGCGCGCCGGAGTCGGGCCGGTGACCTTCGCCGACTACGCCGCGCCGATCGACGCGCCGCTGCACACGCGCTGGATTCGCCGGCATCGCTTGCAGAAGAAGGACCCGACGGCCGAGCGCTCCGCGCCCGTCGAGCCGATCGTCTACTACGTCGACCGCGGCGCGCCCGAGCCGATCCGGTCGGCGCTGGTTGAGGGCGCGCGCTGGTGGAACGAAGCGTTCGAGGCGGCCGGCTTCATCGACGGCTTTCGCGTGGAGGTGTTGCCCGAAGGCGCCGATCCGCTCGACCTGCGCTACAACGTCGTCAACTGGGTGCACCGCTCGACGCGCGGGTGGTCCTACGGCGCGTCGGTGGTCGACCCGCGCACGGGCGAGATCTTGAAGGGCGTCGTCTCGTTGGGATCGTTGCGCGTGCGCCAGGATCGGCTGCTGATCGAGGGATTGGCGCCGGCGGCGGCGCAGTCTCCCGTCGAGGTGTCGCTGGCCCGCTTGCGTCAACTCTCGGCGCATGAGGTCGGGCACACCCTCGGCTTTGCCCACAACTTTGCGACCAGCGCCTACGGGCGCGAGTCGGTGATGGACTACCCCGCCCCGCTCATCCAGATCGGCGCGGACGAGAAGCTCGATTTTTCGAACGCCTACGGCGTCGGCCTGGGCGCGTGGGATCTGCAAGCGGTGCGCTACGCCTACACGGACGTGCCCGAGGACGAGGAAGAGGCGATGCTGGCCGAGGTCCTGCGCGACTCGGAGGCGCGCGGGTTGCTCTTCATCTCCGACGACGATTCACGCCCGCTCGGCGCAATGCATCCCGACTCGTCGCTGTGGGACAACGGCGACGATTCGATCGCGGCCTTGGAGCACACGTTGAAGGTCCGCCGGATCGGCTTGCAGTCGTTCGGCGAAGACTCGATTCGCCAGGGCGACCCGTGGTCCACGCTCGAGCAGGCGCTGGTTCCGCTCTATCTCCACCACCGGTATCAAGTGGAAGCGACGGCGAAGATGATCGCCGGCGCCCGCTTCGAATACGGCGTGCGCGGAGGCCAGAAGAAGGGCGTGCGCATCGTACCGGCCGAACGGCAACGCGCGGCGCTCAAGGTGCTCTTGAAGACCCTGTCGCCGGAAGAGCTCGCGTTGCCGGAAGCGCTTGAGACGACGATCCCGCCCCCGGCCTACGGATACCGCGATCGACGCGAAGCCTTCCCGACGCGCTCGGGCCGTCGTTTCGATCCGACGGCGGCGGCGCGTACGGCGGCCGACGTCACGGCGGCGGCGCTGTTCGCCCCGGCGCGGGCGGCGAGACTGGTCGAGTTCCACGCACGGGACGCGGAACTGCCTTCGCTCGAAGAGGTCATCCAAGAGACGCTGGAAGCCGTTTGGCTGAGCGAGCCGGAGGCGACCCCGCGCTTGCAGGCCCTGCGCCGCGAGGCCGAAAATGCCGTCCTCGATCACCTGCTGGCCTTAGCCGGCGACGCGAACGCCGATCCTTCCGCGCGAGCGGTGACGGCGGAAGCGCTGGCCGGCTTGGCGGCGGACGTGACCGGCGTGGATCGCGACGACCGCTGGCAGGCCCACGAGGCTCGGCGACGAATCGAGCGCTTCTTGGAAGGTCAACAGGCGCCGGCGCCGCCTCAACGACTAGCTCCGCCTCCGGGCAGTCCGATCGGCGCCCGGTAGGCGCGGGCGATTCGTATACACTCGGGACGCCATGCGTCTCCTGTGTCTGGTCCTAGCGGCCTGCTCGTTGCTCTCGGCTCGGGTAGAAGAGAACGTCGTCTACGGCATGCGCGGAGGGTTAGCGCTGCTGATGGACGTGCATGTTCCCGAGCGCTCTAATGGACGGGCGATCGTTTGCATCCCAGGCAGCGGTTGGCACGCACCGTTTGGGTACGACGCACGGCCGTTGAAAGCGTCAGGATTCGTGCGCCTGACGGCGCCGCTGGTGGACGCTGGGTACACGGTCTTTGCCGTGAATCATCGGGCCGCGCCAAGGCACGTCTATCCGGCCGCCGTGGAAGACGCCCAAAGAGCCGTGCGCTTCGTGCGTGCGCACGCCGACCGATGGGGGGTCGATCCCGATCAGATCGGCGGGATAGGGAGTTCGTCGGGAGGACATCTGGTCAGCATGCTCGGCGTGCTGGACGGCGGCGGAGACGCGGGCGCCTCGGACAAGGTGGAGCGAGTGAGCGCCAAGCTCCAGGCGGTGTTCGCGCGCGCCGCTCCGACCGACTTGACGCAATTTGAAGGTCTGACCGCAACCGCATCCCTCGGGTCGTTTCTGGGAATGCGGCTGCACCAAAGAGACGAGCCGGACACTGAGGAGTACCGCCGCTACTGGCAGGCTTCGCCCGCGGCGCATGTATCGCCGGACGACCCGCCCTTCTTGCTGCTGCACGGCACAGCCGACCGGCGCGTGCCCTATGCGAGATCGCCCGAATTCGTCGCCCGCTTGCGCGCGGACGGCGTGCAGGCGGAGCTGATCACCGTATCGGGAGCCGGGCACGGTCCTGCAATTCCGAACGATCGCATGGTGGAGTTCTTCAACTCGAATCTACAGCCGCGAGAACGGACGGATCCGCCCGCAAGCCCCGCCTCGGAGCCGGGCGTCGAGCGGGACGTGGTGTTCGGAATGGTCTCCGGCGGCGCGCTGCTGATGGACGTGTATCGCCCGGAACGGCCGAACGGATACGGCGTCATCCACATCACCGGCAGCGGTTGGCATTCGCCGATGGCCGCGGACGCGCCGCAACAGAAGGCAAGCCGACAGGTCGAAGTATTCGGGCTGCCGCTGGTCAAGGCCGGTTACACGCTGTTCGCGGTCAACCACCGGACCGCGCCGCGCTACAAGCACCCGGCTCAGATCGAGGACGTGGAGCGAGCGGTACGCTTCATCCGGCATCACGCGAAGGGCTACGGCATCGACGGGGAGCGGATCGGCGGCGTGGGCGGATCGTCCGGCGGACATCTGACGCTGCTGCTCGGGCTGCGGAGCGGACCGGGCGATCCGCAGGACCCTGATCCGGTGAACCGGGAGAGCGCCCGCTTGCAGGCCATCGTGCCTTGGGCGCCGCCGTCCGACCTGCCGAAGCACAACGGAGAGTTCGGCGCCGGAACCTTCGCCTCGTGGTTCGGGATGCGGCTCATGGAGCGCGACCCACACGGCTCATTGCCCTATCGAACGTACTGGGAGGCGTCTCCGCTCAAGCACGTTTCGAGCGATGATCCGCCGACGCTGATCATCCACGGCGACGCCGACGCGTCGGTCCCGATCGAACACTCCGAGGCGCTTGCGGAAAGGATGCGCGAAGCCGGAGTCGAAGTCGAACTGCTGGCGATCCCCGGCGGCGGACACGGGGCGTCGTTCCCGGGCAAGGCGTCCGACGCGCCGGACTACGTCCAAGCGACCGTAACCTGGTTCGATCGTTGGCTGAAACGGTAGGCGAGCCCTAGGCCTCCGGCTCGGGACGTGCTGAAGGCTTTCAGGAAGTGCGCTCGTTCGGCCGTTACGGTCCGGCGCCCCCGCGATATAGTGAGGCCATGCGCAGGGAATTCACTGCCGTCTACGAGCGCGACGGCGATTGGATCATCGGCTACTGTCCGGAGGTACCTGGCGCAAACGGTCAAGGGCGCACGAAGGAGGAGTGTCGCCAGAATCTCGCTGACGCCATCGAGTTGATCCTCGAGGATCGGCGAGAAGACGCGCTCCGCGGTGCACCGCCCGAGGCCGAGACCGAAGCGATCATTGTCGGATGAAACGCTCCGCCCTGCTGCGACACCTCCGGCGGAACGGCTGCTTCCTAAAGAGACAAGGTCGAAGCCATGAGATGCGGCCATGAGATTTAGCGCGGACCTAACGGTGCGACAGAGGCCGTACCACGCCACCAGGAAACGGCGAACCGTTTAGCGCAGGCGATTTGCGTGCGTTTGGGAGTTCCGCCCGTAGGAACAAACCGCTAGCCGCCCTACCAGCGAGGCAGCACGCGCTTCCACGTCGGGTCGACGTGCTTGCGCATCTCGGCCTCATCGTCGCGGTTGCGGTACGGGATCTTCTCGTAGAGAGCCTTCAGTTTGCCCAAGGCGTCGTAGTCCAGTTCAACGCCGAGGCCGCCCTTGTCGGGGATACGAACCTTGCCGTCCGTGATCTTCACGCGGCCCCCGGCGACGATCTCGTCCGACCACTGCCAGGGGTAGTGGGTATCGCAGGCGTAGGTGAGATTCGGCGTGGCGGCGGCTACATGCGCCATCGCCATCAGACTGACTCCCAAGTGCGAGTTCGAGTGCATCGAAAGCGCGAGGCCAAACGTCTGGCAGAGTTTGCCGAGGTGTTGAACTTGGCGCATTCCGCCCCAGAAATGGTGGTCGCACAAGACCACCTGGACGGCGTCGGTGCGGATCGATTCGGGTAGGTGGGCGAAGGCGGTCACGGCGACGTTCGAGCCGAGCGGAGTGTCGATGCCCCGTTCCAGCAGGCCTTTTCGCACGGCGGCCATGCCGTCAATACCGGCGGCCGGGTCTTCCAGATACCCGCCGTTCGAAAGCTCTTCCTTGAGGTCGACGCCGACTTGAATCGACGTCTCGACCGTCCACGCGCTGTTGGGATCGATCCGGCAAGGGACTTCCGGCCCGAACTCGGCGCGTAACTGCCGGATGGTTTCCACTTCAACATCCGGATCGAGCACGCCGCCCTTGAACTTGATGTCCTTGAAGCCGTACTCGTCCTTCATCGAGCGGACTTGGGCGACGATCGTCTCCGGCGACAAGCACTCGCCGTACTTATCCTCGCGGGCGTCGTCGCCCTCGCCGCCGCCGCCGGCGTGCTTGTAGAAGGGGTAGGCCGAGAACGGCACTTCATCGCGGACGCGGGTTCCCAGCAAGTCGCAGACGGGTTGGCCGGTCGCCTTGCCGATCAGGTCGAGCAGAGCGGTCTCAATCGCGGAGTAGGTTCGAGGGCCGACATCGAGCGGATTCTCGCCCGGCGTGTGCATCGTATGCGAGCGGTCAAGCCCGACGCCCTCGCCTTCGACGAGGTCGAGTAAGAGTCCGGAGAGGCGGTAGGCGTCTTGACCGATAACCCGCTCACGGACGTCGAGCAGCGCCTGCTTGGGTCGATCGCCGCCGTACGTCTCGGCGACGCCGATCAGTCCGTCCTCGCTCTCAATCTCAACGACGTTACGCAGGGCGTACGGGGCGTGCAGGCCGTAGGAGCTACGCAGAGGGGGGTCGGCAATCGCGATCGAGTGAACGCGCAGATCGGTGACTTTCATTTTTCTTCTTGGAAGGGGCCCGGAAGGGCAGAGGACCATTGTAGGCTGGCGACCCACGCGGACGGGTAGGTTCGACTCGGGCGATCACGACCGGAATTGCCGCGGTCGGCGCGCCTACAGATTCTCGGCCGCCGGGTCCAGCAGCGCCGCGACGTGGTCCGACGGTTTCTCAAAGCGGTCGTCGTAGGAGCCGAGGAAGTGGTCGTCCAGCGTTTCGCGGATCGTCTTCGGGTCGCGGGTCTTGAGCGCGGAGATCACGTCGCCGTGACGCTCGGGGCCGCGCTCGATCGTGATGCCTCGCTGCCGACGCTGAATGGTGATGTAGGCGAACAGAGGCGGGCTGAGTTTCTCCAACGCTTCCACTAGCGTCGCGTTGCCGGACGCCTCCCAGATAAAGCGATGGAAGTCGAGTTCGGCGTCGGCGGCATGCGGCAAGTCATTGGCCTCCACCGCCTTCGTGATCAGCTCCAAGCGCTTCTGGAGTTCCACAAAGCCTTCGTCGTCGAGCCGTTGAGCGGCCTCGATCCAGGCGAGACCTTCAAGCAACCAGCGGATGGTGAGCCGGTCCCGAACCTCGTCCTCGGTCAGGTTCGTAACGAAGGTTCCCTTGTTGGGGACGCGGGTCACAAGGCCCACTTGATCGAGTTGAACGAGCGCTTCGCGAACCGTCGTCTGGCTCACTTGAAGCTCTCGCGCCAGATGCGCTTCGAGCAGCTGACGCCCGGGCTCAAACTGCCCCGAGAGGATCGCCAAGCGCAGCGTTTCCGAGACGCGCGTCGTCAGCAATCCGGTTTTCAGGGGTTCCAAGCGGGCCATGTTCGATCGATCCGTCAACGTAGGACTCCCCAAGAATAGGCGCGGGCGATTGTTCGAGTCAATCTATAGCTCGACCTGAAACTAGGCGGCCCCCGCCGCCCAATCTTGCAGTCCGACGCCGCTCGCGGAGTGCTGAAGACGGTTGAGCGCCTTGCTCTCAATCTGCCGGATTCGCTCCCGGGTCAGCCGGAAACGACGGCCGATCTCCTGCAGCGTATGCTCGCGATCGCAGCCGATTCCAAAGCGCAACTGGAGCACCTGGCGCTCCACCGGCGCCAGCGTCGCCAGCAGCGTCGAAATGCGGCGGCGTACCTCGGAGTCGAACAGTTCGTCGGCCGGGTTGACGGCCCCAGGATCGCTCAACACGTCCGCCACGCTCGATTCCCCGTCGCGTCCCACAGGGAGATCGAGCGAGACGGGATCCCGCAAGAGCATCCGCAGGTCCTGCACCTGCTCAAGCGGCAACTCAAGAGCTTCGGCCACGTCAGAGTCCGTCGGCGGACGGGACAACGCCGATTCCAACTCGCGGTACGCGCGCTTGAGCCGGGTCAGCAGCTCATTCGTATGCACGGGGATGCGCACCGTGCGCGACTTGTCGGTCAGCGCACGCGTCATCGACTGCTTGATCCACCAGTGAGCGTAGGTGGAGAACTTGAAGCCGCGCCGATAGTCGAACTTGTCGACGGCGTGCATCAGGCCGATATTGCCCTCTTGGATCAGGTCGAGGATGGGCAGCCCTCGGTTGACGTAGCGCTTGGCGACCGAGACGACCAGGCGGAGATTGGCCTCGATTAGCGCCTGCTTGGCGGCCTCGGCCCGCCGGCGTCCGACGAGGACCTTCTTGTACGAGCTGCGGCAAAGCTCGACCGGAAGCTGATCTCCCGACGAAGGCTTCCCTGACTGCAGGAACTCGGCCGCGAACTCTAGCCAACTGTCGTGACGGATCGGCAGCGAGCGCACGGCCTTCGCAAGCCTTGCCGCGGCCTTCAAGCGGCGACGCGCCGAGGCTCGCTTAGGGAGCTTCTTCCACTCTTCAATGGCCTGCTGGAACGGCTCCATGGCCTTGAGGCCGACTTCAGCCCGCTTCGAGCGCCGAACAGGCCGCTCCTGAACGGGAGTATCGAGAAAGGTCCTAGGACGGATCTCCCGCTCCGCGATCTGACCGCGTAGCTCAACGAGCTTGTCCCACAGCCAAGGACTGCGAGATAGACCGCGACGCAGCAGCGTCATGCCCGTTTCCAGTTCACGAGCGTGTTCGACCTCCTGTTGCTTGTTGAGCAGGCGATAGCGCCCCATCTCCCCCAGGTATTGTCGAACGTTGTCTTCCGCGGGGGCCGCTTTCAGGACCTCTTCTTCAGAAGGAGCGTCGGGAACCAGAGTAGGAGTAGGCATGGGTTGAATGTCCTCGGTTACGTCTCCTATTTGTATAACTCTTGTACAACTTTTAGAGCAAAGCATTTCCCGCCAGCCGCCGTCGCGCACGAACACCGTTCTTGAGGCCCGCTCCCTGAGAAGCTGTGAAAAATACAACGACCATCCAACTCCCCACGACCGCCCGCGAACGAACAACGGTGCCGCGGGCGTGAGTGTTCAGTAACAAGACATATTGGACAAAGCGTACGCGATAGATATGTGACATCGGAGCCGGGGAAGGCGGCGAGGATGGAAACATGTCGAGCAAGGAAAAGCAGGCGTTAGAGAAGCGGTTAAAGTTCGTGATGGCGGTCGAGCGCAATCGTGCGACGGGAGTACCCGAGCGCGGTTTCGGGGAGCTGTGCAAGCAGGCCGAGATCTCCCGTCAAACCGGCTATCGTTGGCTCGAGCGATGGAAACAAGGCGGGCTCGACGCGCTCGCCGACGGCAGTCGCAGGCCGCGCCGTTCGCC
>JGI12316J15310_10000006_pt12 | contig 169079 bp, 165 predicted proteins | sample MarCyaLeptolynsp_FD_15310 | JGI IMG/M metagenome (IMG submission 15310)
GAAGCTTAGCGGTTCAGAAATCGCAGGCCAACCGCAACCGATGCGGCCTGACATGGTCGACGGTATCGAGCTTAACGGTTCAGAAATCGCAGGCCAACCGCAACTATGGCTAGATAGTGATCAAGATATAGGAAGCTTAGCGGTTCAGAAATCGCAGGCCAACCGCGAGTTCATGGCCGGGCGGCTTGCCTGGCAGGGGCGGTGTCCTAAAAGACGGGGTATCCTCTTGCAGGGCGGAGGAAGATCGATAAATCTGTTCCGTGAATCGGGAGGAGCGGGCAAGCAAGGCCGATGGGCGTCGTAACCACATTCGGACAAAGCGCGCTCGCCGTGCTGATTTGCCTGTCGCTTTGGGTCTGGTCGGCGACACCGGCCGCCGGTCATGCGCCTATCGCGGTCGAGCCGGACCAGCATGCCCCAGGCGAGTCCCACACCGGCCGGCCCAAACCCGGCGCGATCGCCGGGGATGGGCATGCGCACGGGGTCGAGGAAGATCTCCGTCGTATGCTGCATATCCTTGGCCAGGACGCGGCTGACCACGACCACGGCCAGGTGATGCCGGCTCTTGGCGGCCCCAACGGCCAGGCCGTTATCGACCGGGAAGCTTGGTGTCCCCCGCCTCATCCTGGCGGCCCCACCCGCCTTTTCCTGATCGAACGACCTCCGCGCGCCTGATCGGCGCCGCGCCTTTTCCGGCGCGGCTTCACCGATCAGTCACTTTGAACGCGGAGATACACGCATGATCTTCAAGTCACCGGGCAGGGCGGGTCCCGACCGGCGCCTTTGGGCGCTGCCCTGCCTTGTCCTCGCCGCGCTCACCCTTGGCGCGGAGCCTGCCGCGGCTCACAACGTCACCGAGGGCGACGCGGGCTATATCCAGGAAATCTGGGGGGTGCACGTCATTCCCTTCATGTATCTGGGCGCCAAGCACATGGTGACCGGGTACGACCACATTCTGTTCCTGCTGGGCGTCGTTTTCTTCCTCTACCGGATGAAGGACGTGGCGATCTATGTCAGCCTGTTCGCGCTGGGCCATTCCATCACCATGCTGGCGGGGGTCTGGTTCGGCTGGGGCGTGAACGCCTACATCATCGACGCCATTATCGGCCTGTCGGTGGTCTACAAGGCGCTGGACAATCTGGGCGCCTATCAGCGCTGGTTCGGCTTCCAGCCCAACACCAAGGCGGCGACCCTGATCTTCGGTCTGGCCCACGGCACCGGCCTGGCCACCAAGATCCTCGACTACGACATCGCCGAGGATGGGCTGTTGTGGAACCTGCTGGCCTTCAATGTCGGGGTCGAGATCGGCCAGATCCTGGCGCTTGCCGTGATCCTGATCGTCATGGGCTTCTGGCGGAAAAGCCCGCGTTTCTTCTTGCAGTCCTACACCGCCAATGTCGTCATCATGTCCCTTGGGTTCATGCTCATGGGGTACCAGATCACCGGCTACTTCGTGGCCGCGTGAACGGAGAGGAGAGAGACATGTTCAACGCAGAAAGACCCAGCCTCGACGAACTGCCAAGCTCGGCACAGCTTCTCCGTTCCACCGTCATCGCGGCGGCCTCGGCGGGCGTGATCCTGGTTGCCTTCGTGCTGCCGGCGGAATACGGCATCGACCCGACCGGCGTCGGCCGCGTGCTGGGCCTTACCGAGATGGGCGAGATCAAGCGGGACCTGGCCGAGGAGGCCGAACAGGACCGTGCGATCCATGGCGACGATCAGTCGTTCAACCTGCTCGACCCGGTCCTGGGGTTGTTCGTCACCACGGCCTATGCCCAGGAGGCCTGGCGCGACGAGGTCAGCTTCACCCTGGCGCCGGGCGATTACACCGAGGTTAAGCTGGTCATGGCCGAGGGCGATAGCGCCGAGTATGCATGGGTCGCTGAGGGCGGGCGGATCAACTTCGATCTCCACGCCCATGGCGACGGCCAGTCGATCGACTACGAGCGCGGCCGGGGTGCGACCGCAGGCGAGGGCAGCTTCGAGGCGCCCTTTGCCGGCGAGCATGGCTGGTTCTGGCGCAACCGCGACGACGCGGACGTCACGGTCACCCTGCAGCTGCGCGGCGACTACAGCGAGCTTGTCCAGAGTGAGTGACCAAAGCGCATGACCGGTGTTGGTCGGGCCGGCCGCAGCTTGGGGAAAACGGTACCCTGCCCACGGCACCACCGGCCGCACGCTTGATGCATGCGGCCGGTGTGGCGTGAGGGGGGTGACAGATGTAGCGTTTTCATCAGCATCGACATGGCCTGTTCGCCGCCTCTTTGGGATCGGCGACAGTGCCGCGACAGGAGACTGGAGCATGCTGGAAGGAAGGTGTCACTGCGGTGAGGCTGGCTGGACCTTAAAGACACCGCCAACATCGATCACTGCCTGCAATTGTACCGTTTGTCGGCGCTATGGCGCCTTGTGGGCTTATGGGCACATGGGAGACGACATTCAAACGGACGGCCAGACCAGCGCCTATCAGCGCCGCGACAACGGAGACATCCATTTCCACTTCTGCCCCAATTGCGGATGTGTGACGCACTATGTCGCGAGCGCCGAAGGTGAAAACGGGCGCATTCGCGCGGCCGTGAATGTAAGGCTGTCTGACCCCGCACCGATCAGCGCGCTGCCGATCCGTCATTTTGAGGGGCTCGACAGCTTCCAAGAACTCCCGCGCGACGGTCGGACCGTGAGGGCAATGTGGTTCTGAAGCGTTGTCTGTGAGCCGGCCTCAACTGCCCGTGGATCAACGCCGGGTCCGTCCCGCTTCTCGGCCGTCAGATTGCTTTGACGCCACCGTCGACGGATCGGCGCTTCCGCCTGTCCCAATCTTGCAGCGCTACGCCCCTCGCCGCGCCTCCACCCCGATCGTTATCGGATAGGCCAGCGCGCTGTCCCAATAGCCGTGTGGGAAAGCGGCGAGGCCCTCCTTTGAGACTTGCAGGGGGCGCCAGGCGAAGCCCAGCAGGCCCGCCTCGGCGAAGGCTTGGGCGTAGGTCTCGGGCGTTAGGTAGTAATTGTCGAAGCTGGCCGTGCTGCCGTCGGTGTTGGCGATGTGGACGGTCAGCGGGTCGCCCTCCTGCGGTTGGGCCGGCCCCGTGAACCAGACGCCGTAATGCTTGCCGTCCGCATAGTGGGCCGGGTCGAGCGTGATGTTGAGGGTCAGGCCGACGAAGCGCCCGCCGGGCTTTAAGTGCCGTCGGATCGTATCGCAGAAATCGAGCAGTTCCGCCTTTGTACGGGCGTAGTTCAGCAGATAGACGGAGACAACCAGATCAAAGGTTCGGCCTAGGGCGAGATTGGAGGCGTTTCCGATTTGGTAGCGGCAGCCGATGGGCGTGCGCCGTTCCTCTGCCTCAGCCAGCGCGACCATCTCGCGGGACAGATCGATGCCCAGCGCCTCGCCGGCGCCGGCCTGTTTGACCAGTCGCGTATAGTGGCCATCGCCGCAGGCGAGATCGAGGACCGACTTGGCCTTCAGTGGCTCGGCCAGTCTCAGCAGGCTCGGCTCATCGAAATGCACCCGAAGGGGCAGTTCGATGGATTTGCTGTACTCCGCGGCGATCCGATCGTAGGTGCCGCCGACGTCGGGCGGGTTTCGGTCGGTCATCGGCGCGCCTCACCAAAGTGGCGTTTGTCCATCGCGCGCATGCCCTGTGGGTTCGGCACGGCGCTGCTCCTCACGCCTGCTTCAAGTATGCGACCCAGATGCAGCATCGGGGTCACGGTGTGGGTATAGCCGGTGCCGACAACGGTGCCAACGGCGCGGGCGCCGGTAGCGGTCTGCGTTTGCGGCGGTGCTCCTCTCCTACGGCCCGGGCCGCGCCCGCATCCCAACCGTCATCGGATGGGCAAGCGTCGCATCCCAATAGCCGGGCGGGAACGCGGCCAGGCCATCCTCGGAGACCCGCAACGTGTGCCAGGTGAGATCCTCCAGGCCGGCCTCGGCGAAGGCTTGGGCATAGGTTTCGGGCTTTAGGTAATAATTGTCGAAGCTGGCGGTGCTGCCGTCCTGGTTGGCGATGTAGACGGTCACCGGATCGCCCTCCTTCGGGTTTGCCGGCCCCGAGAACCAGATGCCGTAAGGCTTTCTGCTCGCATAATGGGCCGGATCGAACGTCATATCGAGGTTGAGGCCGACAAAGCGGCCGCCCGGGGCCAGGTGCCGCCGGATGGTGCGACAGAATTTGAGCAACTGCGTCTTGGTGCGGGCGTAGTGGAGCAGATAGACCGCAACCACCAGATCGAAGCTGCGGTCCAGCGCCAGGTCGGCGGCATCGCCGGTTTGATAGCGGCAGCCGATGGGTTCGCGCCGTTCCGCCATCTCGGCCAATGCGACCATCTCATGCGACAGGTCGATACCCTGAACCTCGGCCGCACCCGCCTGCTTCAGCAGACGGGTGTAGTGACCCTCACCGCAGGCGAGATCGAGCACCGACTTGCCGTCGAGCGGCCCGGCCAGGGCCAGCAGATTGGGTCGATCGACATAAACCCGCAGCGGCAGTTCGGTAGATTTGCGATATTGCTGGGCAATCTGGTCGTACTTTTTCTCGACGTTCTCAGGATCGCGCTGGGTCACAAGACCTCTCCAGGGTCGCCGGATTCTGTCGCTCGGCTAGCCTAGCGGTTCGCAAATCGCAGGCCAATCAGCCGAGGGCAATGGCCTCACGCCTGCTTCAAATAGGCGACCAGGATATCGCGCGCGGCTTGAAGATCGGCCTTGTGCAGCATCTCGGTCACGGTGTGGATGTAGCGGGTGCCCACCACGATGCCAACCGCGCGGGCGCCGGTCGCAGCCTGTTGGGCGGCCGCGCCGTCCTGGCCGCCATAGCGCAGCATGGTGCGTTGGAACGGGATCTTGTGCTTGACGGCCAGAGCCTGAAACTCCGCCAACAACCCCTTATCGGCGATGAACGAGCTGTCGCGGACATGCAGGCCGAAGCCCTTGCCCTGCTCGGTGGTGCGGTCCTGTTCCGGCACGCCGGGGGTGTCGCAGGCTAGCGTGGTGTCGATGCCGATGCCGACATCGGGGCGCACGGCGTAGGCGGCGGTGCGGGCGCCCCTGAGGCCAACCTCCTCCTGCGTGGTGAAGGCGACATGGATCTCCGCCGCGTGGCGGGCCTTGCCCAGGCCGCGCACCGCCTCGATGCCCAGCCAGCAGGCGATGCGGTTATCCAGCGCCTTGGAGACGATCTTGTCGCCGATTTCGATCAGCGGCTCGTCCATCACCACCATGTCGCCGACCTTCACCGCGTCCTTGGTCGCCTCGCCGAGGCCGAGATCGATGAAGAAATCCGCGACCTCCGGCACCTTTTTGCGGTCGGCGGCCGTGGAGATATGGATCGGACGGCCGGCCGGGTTCATGACGCCCTTCAGGTCGCCCTGATCGGTACAGACCAGCACGCGGCGCGAAAACAGGTTGCGCGGATCGAAGCCGCCGACCGGGTGCAGATAGACGAAGCCCTTGTCCGTGACATGGCTGACCAGAAAGCCGATCTCGTCCATATGGCAGAGCAGCATGATCTTGAGCGGCGGCTTTTTGGATTTCTGGGTCTTGCGTGGCGCGCGCCGGCAGAGCAACGAGCCCATGGCGTCGACCCGGATCTCGTCGAACAGGCCCTTGACCTCGTCCGCGATCAGGTCACGCACCCGGTCCTCGTGGCCGGGCACGCCTGGGGTTTCACACAGGGCTTTGAGTAGTGCGACATTCATCCGGGCATTCTCCTGGTCAGCGGGCAGTCTTAGGCTTACCACGCGCCCCAGGCGAAACCCAGAACCCGGTTAGCCGCCCTCGGCGAACAGATGCGCGACCTCGCCGAACGCCGGATCGAGCGCAACGATGTCGCCGGCATTGGCCGCGAGCATCAGCGCTTCGCCGCGATCGGGCCAAAGTACGACCAGCATGTACCAAAAGGTGTTCGAGCCTGCGTGCAGGAGGGCGCCTTCCGGCAGGGCAAGCCAGCCGGCGACATAGTCATGGCCGTCTTCCGGGGTGTGGAGGGCGGCCCAGCTTGCCGGCGACAGGAAGGATGGGTCGGTGTTGAGATGTGCGACCAGATAAGCGAGCAGATCCGCGGCGTTCATATGCACCGTGCCGGCGGGGCCCAGGGCAGGGACGTTGTCGGCCCGTTCGTCGGGTTGCATGGGCGTCAAGCCATCGGCAATGGTGCCCTGATGTCCGCGCGGCTGGTCCAGCGTATCGACCGTGCCGGGCGGTCCGAAGCCGGCGCTGGTCAGGCCCAGCGGCCCGAACACCTCACGAGCCATCAGCGTCTCCCAGGGGGTTCCGGTTGCGGCTTGCAGCATTGCGCCGACGACGATGTAGCCGGCGTTCGAGTAGAGGTAATCAGTTCCTGGTGTGGATTCCGGTGGGTGGCTGAGGGCCGCTCGGGCATAGCGCTGGCGGTCGGCCATAAGGTCGCGGTCGGCGGCCATGCCGACCAAAGGCAGCACGTGAAAAACGCCCAAGTTGGCAGGCAGTCCTGATCGGTGCGCCAATAATTGCCCAATGGTCACATCTCGATAGGCCGGGTCCATTTCCGCGATCACGGTCCCCAAGACCTCGCCGATCGTGTCGTCCCAACCGATCTGGCCAGCCTCGGCCAGGCGCGCGACCAGGGTTGCGGTCATCGATTTCGTATTGGAACCGAGATGCCAGAGATCGTCGGGTTCGATCGGCGTGTCCGATCCCGCCGCCCGGACGCCGGCCACCGCCAACCCCTCGGCGCCGTCGCGGTGATAGGCCACCGCCACGCCCGGCGCCCCGGTGCGCGCCAAAAGGTCGAGTGCCAGGTCATGGGCAAGTTCATCTGCAGACACGAGGCGCGCGGCTCCGACAGCGGTCAGAAGGGCAATCGCAAAGGCCAGTCGAAGCATGGGCGGTTTCCGATCAGTAGCCGCAGCGATCGCGACAGGTTTATCCGCTACCACCTCTTGGGCGCCGAACCCAAACTGGCGGTGTTGGCGAATCCGCGTCCCCTTCATCGTCGGTGCTACCGACGAGGGAAGGCCGGTGCACCGCCACGTGTCGGCGAGACAGCGCGTCTTTTCGGCCGGGTCAGGACCCTCTTGAAGCGGCGTCGCGTTCGCCTTGGCTTTCGTCGATGAAACTGGTCGGTCGGGCGACCGGCTCGCCCTCCGCCAGCTCGATCGCTTCGTCGCGGTGGCGGATCGTCAGGCCCGTGCCGCGCCTCAGCAAGTAGGTCACGGTCGGGCCCTCGATCGCTACCTCCATCTCTTGTCCTCTGACAATCAGCGGGAACCTGACGACCGTGTCGTCTGCGGAACGCGGATCGAACGACAGCGCGCCGCCATAGTCGCGCATGCCGGCAAGGCCGTAGACGACGGCCATCCAAGTGCCGCCGAGAGAGGCGACATGGACGCCATCCTTCACGTTGCCGCCGACATCGGCCAGATCCATGAGGGCGGTGTAACGAAAGAACTCGTTCGCCATGTCGCGGTAATCCAACTCCCATGCCGCGATGCTTTGAATGCTGACGGACAGGCTGGAATCCCAGGTCGTGAGCGGGCTGTAATAGTCGAAATTGCGCCGCTTGGATTGCAGCGAGAACTCCTCACCCAGCAGGAACATCGCCAGCACCACGTCGGACTGTTTGATCACCCGGTGCCGATAAATCACCAGCGGGTGGTAGAACATGAACAGCGGGTAGTGATCGGGCGGCGTGTTCTCAAAGTCCCAGGCCGGCTTGTCGAGAAAGCTCGAATCCTGCGGATGAACGCCCAGCTCCTCGTCGTAGGGCACATGCATGCGGTCGGCTGCCCCACGCCACTCCTCAATCTCCTCCCGGCTGAGGCCGGTGGCATGAACCAGGGCGGCAAATCGGTGTTCGTCTTCGCGTGCCAGCCTGTCCACGACGTCGGTCGCATAGCGCAGGTTCGACCGGGCCATCAGGTTGGTATAGGCGTTGTCGTTCACGATCGCCGTATACTCGTCCGGGCCGGTGACGCCGTGGATGTGGAACGAACTGTCATTGCCGTTGGGATAGGCGCCCAGATCAGCCCAGAACCGGGCCGTTTCGACCAGGATCTCCGCGCCGAACTCGAACAAAAAGTCCTCGTCGCCGGTGACCTCGACATACTTTTTCAGCGCGTAAACCACATCGGCGTTGATGTGGTACTGGGCCGTGCCGGCCGCGAAATAGGCGGATGCCTCCTCGCCGTTGATCGTCCGCCAGGGGAACAGTGCGCCCTTCTGGTTGACCTGTCGTGCACGGGCCCTGGCGGCGTCCAACTGGCCATAGCGGAACTTCAGCAGGTTTCGCGCGATCCGGGGGGACGTGTAGATCAGGAAGGGCAGGATGTAGATCTCAATGTCCCAGAAATAGTGACCGTCATAGGCCGGGCCGGTCAGGCCCTTGGCCGGTATGCCGGACCCCTCGGCGCGGCCGGCCGCCTGCAAAATGTGGAAGAGGTTAAAGCGCACGCATTGCTGAACCCGCGGGTCGCCATCCTGCAAGACGACATCGCTGCGTCGCCAGAACTCGTCCATATATGTGCGCTGGCTGTCGATCAGATGGTCGAAGCCGGCATCGGCGGCGCGGTTGAGCGTGCGGTCGGAGCGCGCGCTCAGCTCCGGCGCCTGTTCCGTGCGCGACTTGTGATAGCTGAGATACTTGATCAGCGTGATTGGCTGGCTGGCCTCCGCATCGACCGAGAACACGGTTTTTGCCGTGTAGTCGTCGCTCTCGCTCATCACCCGCCAAGTGCAGGCGGTCTCAAGCACGTGTTCGGCGCTGACGGCGAGCGACATGCGGCTGTTGGCCGTGACGTAGCCGAGGCCGATCCGCCGGTCACGGGCGAACGACAGCTTGGGCTCGAACACGCTGTGCGAAAGGCCGGTCGCGGCCCTGGGGTCGCCCAACCGTTTGGACTGATTGTTTTCCGGCGTGATCAGTTCCGATGAGATGACCACAGGCGCGTCGGCGTTCATAACGGTCACTTGATATGAAATCGCGGCGAGATGCCGGTGCCGAAACGATGCCAATCGGCGCGAGGCGACCTTCACCAGCTTGCCCGACGGCATCTCCCAAACCAGTTCGCGGTCCAGCGTACCGGCGGCCATGTCCAGCGCGCGCTCATAGCTGAGCAGGGTGGCCGTGGGCAAGAACAGCGGCTCGTCATCGACATAAAGACGGATGATCTTGCCGTCGGTTACGTTGAGCATCGTCTGGCCGGTTTTCGCGAAGCCGTACGCTTCCTCGGCATAGGTGATCGGCCAGGACTCGTAAAAACCGTTGATGTAGGTCCCGCTTTGCGCGATCGGCCTGCCATCTTCCAGATTGCCGCGCATGCCGAGATAGCCGTTGCCGATCGCGAAGATCGTCTCGTTATGCTCCAGATAGCGCATCGAAAACCGCCGTTCGACAATGCGCCAATCGTCGATCGGGTAGATGTGCTCCGGCGGCAACTGAACGTTACGCCTAATCATGACGCGCCGCTCTTCCAGTTGTCGCCAGCATCACAACAGTTCCGCTAGGTCGGCGACGACGATCGTCGCGCCGTTCGACGTTAAGCGTTCGGGTTGGCCCAGGTTATCAACCCCGATCACCAGCCCGAAACCGCCTGCTTGGCCGGCCTGAACACCGGCGATCGCATCCTCCACAACGACGGCGCGCTTCGGTTCGACACTCAGTTTTCGTGCCGCCAGCAAAAAAGTGTCGGGCGCGGGCTTGCCGGTCAGGCCCTCTTCCTCCGCTACCCGACCATCAACGACGACGTCGAACAAGGGCGTCAGCTGGGCCCGATCCAGGATCGCCTGGCAATGCCGGCTCGAAGATACCACGGCGGTGTTCAGCTTGCGCAGCCGCATATGGGTCGTGAACCTGACCGCGCCGTCAAACGTCTCCACGCCATCGGCGCGCAACAGGTCGTCGAACAGGGCATCCTTGCGATTGCCCAATGCGCACATGGTGGTGTCACCGGGCGGGTCGGCCGGCTGACCAAATTCCAGGGAGATCTGGCGTGACGCAAGAAAGCTGCGCACGCCGTCATAACGTGGCTTACCGTCGACGTAGGCGAGGTAGTCTTCCCGCTCGTCAAACGGCCGGAACCGCTCGCCGAGCTCTGTTGCCCTTTGTTTCAAGAAGTCATCGAACAGCCGCTTCCAGCAGGCGGCGTGAAGGCGCGCGGTCGCGGTCAGGACACCGTCAAGATCGAAAAGCACGGCGTCATAAGCGCGCTTATCAATCCGCATCTCCCGCATCCCCTCCGCACAAAGGATCGATCTTCGCCCGTCAGGCATATCCCCCGCCGACGCCGGGCATGCCCTTGTTATTCTAGTTGCGTTGAACGTGTCCACCGGGAACAGCAGACGCGTTTAGCCGCGGGCCTTAGACTTCTTCCGGAACCATCTTGATCGCGCCGCAGGGGCACTCGGCGACACAGATGCCGCACCCCTTACAGTAATCATAGTCGAAGCGGAACCGGCTTCCAGGTCCTAACTTTACCACAGCATTGTCGGGGCAGATGCCATAGCAATTGTCGCACTCAAAGCAATTGCCGCAGGACAGGCAGCGGCGCGCCTCGAACAAGGCGTTGTCTTCGTTCAGCCCTTGCAAAACCTCGTCGAAGCTGCTTTGCCGGCGCACCAGATCGAGTTGGCCCTGAACCCGCTGCGGCGCGTCGTCATAATACCAGGTGTTCAGGAACTCGAAGCCCGCCAGCTCGGCTTTCGGCGGCTTTTCGTAGCGCTCGCCCCTCAACCAGGCATCGATGTTGCGCGCGGCCTTCTTGCCATGGCCGATCGCGACCGTGACCGTTCGTTCCGACGGTACCATGTCGCCGCCGGCAAACAGGCCGTCGCGGCCGGTCATCATCTGGCGGTTGACCTGCACCACGCCGTCGCGCGCGATTTCGACGCCGGGCACCGCCTCGAGGAACGTCGTGTCCACATCCTGGCCCAACGCAAGCACCAGGGAGTCCGCCTCCAGCGTCTCGAACTCGCCGGTCGGCTGTGGCCGGTGGTTTTCGTCCAGCACCATCTTCTCGACCGTGAAGGTGGTCTCATCGATCTGCTTGATGGTGCGCAGCCAGTGGATCATGACCCCTTCCTCCTCGGCCTCTTGGGCCTCGAATTCGTGGGCGGGCATGTCGTCGCGCGTTCGGCGGTAAACGATCATCGCCTCTTCGGCACCCAGCCGTTTGGCCGTGCGCGCCACATCCATTGCCGTGTTGCCGCCGCCATAGACGATGACCCGGCGGCCGAGCTGGGGCGGGCTGTCGCCGACCTCCATGTCGCGCAGCACCGAAACCGCATCCAGGATTCTGCCGGCGGCGTTGGCCGGGATGTCGATCCGCTTGGCCAAATGCGCACCCACGGCCACGAACACCGCGTCGAAGCCGTCATCGCTGAACGCCGCCTCGATATCCTCGACCTTGGTGTTCAGCTCCAGCGAGACGCCCATGTCGAGGATGCGCTGGATTTCTTCGTCCAGCACATCGCGCGGCAACCGGTATTTCGGGATGCCGAAGCGCATCATGCCGCCGGCCATGGGGCCGGCCTCGCGGATGGTCACCTGGTGGCCCATGCGCGTGAGGTGATAGGCGGCCGAAAGGCCACTGGGGCCAGCGCCGACGATCAACACGCGCTTGCCGCTCGGTTCGGCCTCGACACGCGGCGTCAGGCCTTTTTCCCTGGCGAAGTCGCCCAGGAAGCGCTCAACCGCGTGGATGCTGACCGGCTCGTCCAAGGCCGCTCGATTACAGGCGGTCTCACACGGGTGATAGCAGACCCGGCCCATAACGGCCGGCATCGGGTTGTCGGCCATCAGGGTCTGCCAGGCCTCGGCGTAGTCGCCTTCCTCGGCATGGGCCAGCCAGGCCTGGATGTTCTCGCCGGCAGGACAGGCATTGTTGCAGGGCGGCAGCCGGTCCAGATAGACCGGGCGCTCGGTACGCCAGGTGCCGGTCTGGTTGGCGAGGCTGGTGCCAGGGTTCAGCGTGATCGCAAAGGGCAGCTTGTCGTGCTTCATGCTGCTTCTCCCTCGGGCAAGAGGCCATAGCGGGCGATATTGGCGTCGGCCATGCGCTGGATCGCACCAACCCGTTCGGTGTCTTCCGACCCCTCCCGGAACAGGTGCGCGAAGCGTTTCTGCAGTTTCAGATACGCCTCGACCGGTACGCGGCGGCGGATCTTCTTCACCGAGGTGACGTCGCCATGTTCCGCCTCGAACAGCGGAAACAGACCGCTCTCGACGGCCAGCCGCGCGATCTTGATCGTGTCTGCCGAGTTCGAACCCCAGCCGAGGGGGCAGGGCACCATGACGTGGATGTAGCGGGCACCGCTGATGCCCATCGCCTTGGTCACCTTGGTCTCCAGATCGTGCAGATCCGCGACGCTGGCGGTGGCGACATAAGGGATGTTGTGGGCCATGGCGATGCGCGGCAGGTTCTTGCCGGTGCCGAACACGTTGCCCGGCGCATCGCCGACCGCCGGCGTGGTGGCCGTGCGGGCCGCCGGGGGCGTCGCCGACGAGCGCTGCACGCCCGTGTTCATGTAGGCCTCGTTGTCGTAGCAGATGTAGAGCACATCGTCGTTCCGCTCGAACATGCCGGACAGGCAGCCAAAGCCGATATCGACCGTGCCGCCATCGCCGCCCTGGGCCACCACCTTGATGTCGCCCCGGCCACGCCGGCGCAGCCCGGCGGCCACGCCCGCGGCCACCGCCGGTGCGTTGCCGAACAGGGAGTGCAGCCAGGGCAGTTGCCACGAGGTCTCGGGGTAGGGGGTGGTGAACACCTCCAGGCAGCCGGTCGCATTCACCGCGACCATATCGCCTTGAGAGGCCCGCATGGCGGCGTCAAGCGCGTAGCGTGCACCCAGCGCCTCGCCGCAACCTTGGCAGGCGCGGTGGCCCGACGTGATGGCGTTCGACCGCTCCATGGACGCCTGGACGGAGCGCTTGGCCTCGTCCAGCAGCCGGTTGCCGACGGTAAACGTGCCGGTTTGATAGAACTTGACCCGCTGCAGGGCCGATTCTTCGGTCATGGGGGAGTCCTTGTTCATGGGATTTGCTAAGAGGCGCGCCGCACAAGGCCCGGGTTCAGGTCCTTCAGCAGGCTTTCGGCGATCGGCCCGGATTGGCGGTGGTCGCGGGCACGCTCAAGCTGCTGGTGCACCACCTCCCAGTTGAGGTCGAGGAAGGTGACGTCGTCCAGACTGTCGCCGGCCGCCTGGTCGAACAGCCCCGACAGCGACTTGCGCGTGATCACCCGGCCGCCGAGGCCGCAGATGACCGTGTAGACAGGCAGGGGATTGCTGCGCAGGGCCATGCGCACGTTGGAGGCCAGCATGCCGCCAAGACCCGGCGCCAAGCTCTTCTCCAGGCAGACGATGCGCTTGGCGTCGCCGATCGCGTCGCGCAGCGCGTCCAGCGGGAACGGCCGGAACGAACAGATGCCGACGCTGCCGATGGCCATGCCGGCCTCGCGCTTGGCGTCGACCACGTCCTTGACCGTGCCGTTGATCGAGCCCATCGCGACGATGATCGTGTCTGCATCCTCGGTCCGATAGGGCCGCACCAGGCCGCCGGCCTCGCGCCCAAAGACCTCCGCGAACTCGGCCGCCAGCGGCGGAATGCGCTCCAGCGCCTCCATCTGCTTGTGATGGGCCAGATAGCGCACCTCCATGAAGGCGTCCGGGCCGACCATGGCGCCGATGGAATAGTGGTTGTCCGGGTCCAGTTCCTGCACCGGCTCGAAGGGCGGCAGGAAGGCGTCGACCTGTTCCTGTGTCGGGATGTCGACCCGCTCATAAGCGTGGGTCAGGATGAACCCGTCCATGCAGACCATGACCGGACAGCTGATCATCTCCGCCAGCTTGAAGGCCTGGATGTGCAGGTCGGCCGCCTCCTGGTTGGTCTCAGCGTGAAGCTGGATCCAGCCGGCATCCTTCATTGACATGCTGTCGCTGTGGTCGTTCCAGATATTGATCGGCGCGCCGATCGCCCGGTTGCCGATGGTCATAACGATCGGCAGGCCCAAACCGGCGGCGTTGTAGACCGCCTCGGCCATGAACAGCAGGCCTTGGCTGGCCGTCGCGGTATAGACCCGCGCGCCGGCGGCCGAGGCGCCAATGCCCACGGACAGGGCCGCGAACTCGGACTCAACGTTTATGAACTCGCAATTCTCCAACTGGCCCGACTTCACCAGGGCGCCGACGCCCTCGACTATGTGCGTCTGCGGCGTGATCGGGTAGGCGCACACGACTTGCGGCCGGCACAGGGCGACCGCCTCGGCCACGGCTTGGGAGCCTTCGATCTGCTTGATCACGTCGACCGGTCCTTTCTCAGGCCGCCTTGGCCAGTTCGTAGGCGTCCGCCGCCGCGGCGATGTTCGCCTTGGCGATCTTCGGGGGGAATTTGTGGCTGATGGCCAGTTCGACGGACTCGAAGCTCAACACGCCCGTGATCGCGGCCAGGCCGCCCAGCAAGGCCGCGTTCGGCACCGGCCGGCCGACATGGCGCATGGCCAGTTCAGTCGCGCCAAAGGCGCCGACATGGTGCGGCGGGAACTTCGCGACAAAGTCGGCGATGCCCAGCTCTTCGAAGCTGCGGTGAGAGTTGATCACCATGTATCCGTCAGGCTTCAGGCCCGAGAACACGTCGACGGAGTTCAACAGCGTCGGGTCCTGGATGATCAGCGCGTCAGGCTCCAGGATCGGCTCGCGCAGCCTGATCTCCTCATCATCGATCCGGCAGAATGAGACGACAGGTGCGCCCATGCGCTCCGATCCGAAGCTTGGGAAGGCCTGGGCATGCTTGCCCTCATCGAAGGCGGCCACTGACAACAGCTCGGCCCCGGTGACAACCCCTTGACCGCCGCGCCCGTGGATACGGATTTCGAACATCTGGCATGGCCCTCCCGTTGCCCCAATGTGCGGGATCGGAGGCCCTCTGGCATTGATGCGGATCAAACCGGGCGGGACGATTTCACCGGTGGTCGAATGGCGTTGCAGCTCCGGCTCTGCCGTCGATGCGCCCTGTCCTCGGAATTGAGCCAGGTCATTGCCGTCGCCGGTCGCCTCGGGCGGAATCGACGCGAGATAGGTTTGGAGGAGTGTCCATGCTTTCGATTCCCCTGGAGCAGGTTTGCTACATCATCGATCAGGCGCGCATCTACGACGCCGACGACGAAATCACCCATGTTGAAGAAGAAGAGGTGTCGCTGCCCGAGGACGATGACGACATCGAGATGCTGCACGAAAGTGAGGACGACCCGATCTATCACCAGCTCGCCGGTGCCATCGATCAGCTGAACGAGGACGAACAGATCGACATCATCACGCTGGCCTGGATCGGGCGCGGCGATTTCACCGGCGCGGACTGGGCCGAAGCACGCAGCCAGGTCGCCTCAACCCGCAACCGCCAGATGCCGGGCTATCTGCTTGGCATGCCGCAGCTGGGCGATCTCTTGGAAGAGGGCCTAGCCGCGATCGGCAAATCGTGCCACGACCTGGAAGAGGATTGATCGTCGTCTGGCGAACGCGCTCCGAGACCGCTAAGCCAGCGACGCCAGTCGGCTAGGGCAGTCGATCGGCGTGGTGGCCGATCATCTTCCACTCACCGTCTTCCTTGCGGAACATGTTGGTTGCCCGCAGGTGCACAGGCTCGTCATGGCCCTCGGGAAAGACGTGTCCGATCTCCAGATTGTGCACGATGGCAATGTCGGAGCCGACATTGAGCCTGATGTCCTCGGGCTCGACGTCACCGCCCAGCTTCATCGCCAGTTGCTCCAGCCAGCTTGCACGAACGTCCGCCCAGCCAAGGCGATAGTCTCCAAAGGGGCCCATATAGGTCACGTCGTCGGCGTGGGACCAGACGGCGTCCATCGGCGCCATGTCGCCGACAAACATGGCGTTAAGGGCGGTATAGAACCCTTTCACGGCCGCCGTGACCCCTGCTTCGTCGCTGCCGCTCATGCGATGGCTCCCTTCTGTTTATCTGTCTAGCGTCAGTCGCTGATTTCCCGTCAGGCGATGGACGCAGATCTCCTGCCCTCAAGCCCTATCGGTCGACGACCTTTACCCACAGAGGATAGTCGTCGGCCTGATGGGCGACCATCTTCCAGGCGCCGTCCTCCTTGCGAAAGACGCTGGTCTCGCGCACCAGCAGGTCTGTCGCCTTACCGTCGGGTGAGGTCACGGTGCCCTTCGTGAAATGCGACGCCGTCGCCATCGTGCCTGCGACCACGACATGGATGTCTTCCCCCTGCACATCCCCGCCAAGGCTCTTTTCCGCCTGTGTCTTCCAGTCGGCATACGTGTCTTCCCAGCCGACCCGATAGGTACCCTCCGCGCCCATATAGGTCACGTCGCTGGCGTGGCTGTACAGCTCGGCAAAGGGCTCGGGATCGCCGGCGAGCATGGCGTTGAGCGCAACGAACCATTGCCCAACGGCGTCGTGAACGGCCTTTTCGTCTGGGGTCATGTCAGTGGCCTCTCTCCCGTGCGCGGACGGAGATCAGTTAAGGTCGGCATAGACACGCTTTGTCTCCAAGGCCCGAGGCTATCGCTGTAGGCGTTGTTTCTCCAAGCAAATTCCATCAACGGTACCATCGGTCCTTGACTTGTCCTACCGGTCAAACCCTTGGGACGGCTCAGCGGCCTCGATGACCGAGCGAGGGACCTTGTCCGACGGGTCCATTGGTGCATGCTGAAGCAATCAAACGGTGGTTGTGGTCCAGCGAACCACCCGATCTTGCTGGGGAGGCCAACATGCGAGACCTGCGCATCTGTTTCGTGGGCGACAGCTACATCAATGGCACCGGCGATGAACAGTGCCTCGGCTGGATAGGCCGCCTGTGCGCCCGGCGCTTCACGCGCCAGTTCCGGCTGACCTTCTACGATCTGGGCATCCGCGGCGCGACGACGGACGAGATTCGCGGCCGCTGGAAGGCGGAGTGCGACCCGCGCCTTCAACCCGGCGCCGACAACCGCATCGTCTTGCAGTTCGGCATCAACGACGTGGCCGAGATCGTCGGCTCCGGCCGGCGCGTCGCCGAGGACGCCTCGGTCGAAAACGCGACGGCGATCGCGCGCCAGGCCTCGGAGCAGTGTCCGACCCTATGGGTGGGCATCCCTCCGGCAAACGTCGCCTGCTCACCCATGCGCCCCAGCGAGGGCCTGGAGATCATGTTCTCGCAGGACACTGCCATGGCGCTCAACCAGCGTTTCATGGCGCTGGCCGCGACGCTTGGCGTTCCGTACCTCGACATCCAAACTCCGCTGCTGGCCAACCAGCATTACATGGCCAGCCTCACACGCGGCGACCGCATGCACTGCGACGGCTCCGGCTACGCGATCATGGCCGATCTTGTGGATGGTTGGGAGGCCTGGGCTCGCTGGTTTTAGGCGTGAACGGGCATCGCTATGGGCGATGGCGCCGACGTCCGTCAACAAAAGGATGGACAACCAAAAACGACGAGAGTGCGGCGTCTGGCGATAGGATAAGTGCAGCGCGGAATTGGGGATTCAATTAGCTGTCATCGTAATCCGGCCGCATAACCGTTCACGATGTGAGTATCCAGCCCAAGGTCAGGCTGGAACGTCAGAGAATCCCGACTGTGGTCTGAACAGCGCCTCAGCAGCCCGAGCCTAAAACGATCATTATGCAATATGTCACCGTAACCCTGAAACATCACGGTGGTGCTGGATCAGCCAGTTGGAAATGCATGGGATCTGGCATTCTGTAGTTGCCACCCCATTCGAACCCGTGCGCTTCAAAAACTGGAACCAACTCGAGAACGGAACCCGGCTCGCCGACCGCAGGCGTTTGCGTACCCAGCCAGTTCTCGGCGCAATTGATATCAAAAGCGGTTCCAAAAGCATGATTGCTCAATCTCGCGGTACTACCCCTTACAGTTCGCGGGATATAGCTACCGCACCATCTTGTTATCCGATCAATCAGGCCCCGTGCTTCTACTTCCTCAAAGGCAGACAGGAGTTGCTCGGTGCCAACACGATTAAACAGCACACGACCGGCAGCACCACCTTCGATACCGTCCAGTTGAGGAACATAGACCTCCACAATGTTTCTCGCTTCCCAATCGTCCAAGAACTCGACCAGTTCGGGGAAGGCCGCAGACGGGTCCCGGATGAATCGAACCTCTTCTCCTCGAAACACTGTTCGACCAATAGGACTTCCATCGCTAGCAGGAAGCGCGGGGCCCTCTCCGACTTGCCTCTGGTCAAGGAATGCTTGGAGAAGACCATCTTCGTCGTCGTAGAGTCCTATCGCGAGCATGAACTCCAAGTTTTCGGCTGCCGTGTCTGGGTCACCTGTTCTTATTGTCTCGAGCACCCTCGCAGATTGAGCTTCTTGTCGTTCTAGCTCTCGGGCGAACTCGGATTCACGTTCTGAAAGATCGCGCGCCGCTTGGGCCTGCACGCTGGCGGTTTCGCGCTCAAAGTAACCGTCCAAAAAAGCGACGACGGCGTTACCAATAAGGCCGAATGCCGCCGCAAAAAGCCCAAGAGCAAGAGGGTGAGTCCAACGCCGGTGTCGTAGCTCTTGGCGTTTGTGCTCTAGTTCGGATTGCCGAAGCTTTAGTTCCGATGACCACTTGTCGCGCTCAAGGTCTAGCTTCTGGCGCTCAATCTCAAGTTCCTGGTCACTCATTCGACATAGCAAGGTTGTGAGCGAGCGAAGACAATTGCCACTTTAAATAGCATAGCGAATTAAAAGATGCGAGCAATTTCGGATGGTCAAATGAGAGCTGTATGCAATGCGCTTTTCCAAAGAAGTCCCTTGCAGTGACGGTCACGGCGTACTCAACCCCTTTGTTAGGGCGGGTAGCTCGGCACTTTGTGTTGTCTGCGCGGCTGCTTCTACCATCAAGCCGCAATCTTCCCACGACAAAAACACGACGCCCGGATCGGCACTTCCGCGCGGGCGAGGGCCTGATCCAACCGCAGCTTCACGTGCTGGATCTCAACCGTTTCACCCCGCCGTTCTAGGCACTCGTGCAGCCCGTGCAAACTCCAGACATTGTTCGGGTGTTGGCAGGCGCGGCTGAGGGTGGTGTCGAGGCCGAGATCGGCGCGGTAGACGGCCTCGGCCTCGTCCAGCCGGTTCTGTTCCAGCAACAGGGCGCCGAGCGCGTGGCGGGTCGGTTGCATCCAGCCCCAGGGCTCGTCATAGGGCAGGGTATCGTCGAGTTCGACGGAGCGGCGTAGATGGTCGAAGGCCGTGTCGAGATTGCCCTTGCGGTACTCCAGCTCGCCCAACAGCATCTGCTCGGCCACCTTCAGGATGTCGGCGCAGGTGTTGTTGAACAGCATGCGGCTTTCCGGCACCGCGTCGCGGGCGGCGAAGAAGGCGTCGCGCTCGGCCTCGGCGGCTGCGACGTTGCCGAGATTGGCGTAGGCCACCGTGCGGGCATAGCGCATCATCGCGGTCGTCACGCTGTAAAGCTCGGCGTCCCGGGGCAGGGGCTGGGCGACGATTTCGTCCCACATGCCGAAGCGCACGAAGACGTGCTGCTTCATCGGAATAAAGCTCTCGAACCAGTCGGCGAAGGGGCGCAAGGCCTCCTCCGGTAAGGTCTCGATCAACTCATCCGCCGCCTCGAACGCCGGCACCGGCTGGCCCAGGAACAGGGCGCCATAGATCTTGAAGTGATAATTGTGACAGCGATAGGCGGAGTAGAAATTCTCCGACCCGGCATGGGCCAGGAACTTGCGGTCGGCCACGATGGCGTTGGCGTTGCGGGCGACGACGTTCTGATAGTCGCCGCACAGCACATCGATATGGGTCGCCATGTGCAGCAGGTGCCCGGCCTCCGGCACCAACGTGCTCAGCCGGTCGCCATGGCGCAGCGCCCGTTCCGGGTGCGGCGACATCTCCATCAGATGGATATACATGTGCAACAGGCCCGGATGGTCCCAGGCGCCGTCCAGCGTCGCGAAGGCGGTTTCCAAGACCTGGATGGCCTCAAGCGTGTCCGCGCCCTCGGCCGGCTTGCCGGTCGGCAGGTCCCAGAGCTGCCACGGCGTGCGGTTCATGATCGCCTCGGCGAACAGGGCGCAGACATCGAGATCCCCCGGATGGGTCCGATGGACCTGACGCATGGCGTCGGCATAGACGTCGTTCCACGGGTCGAACGCCTCGATGTCGGCCGTGTCTGGATAGCGTTGCCGCAGCGCCTCGATCAGCGCCCGCTCGATCGGTGAGGCGTCCGCCAAGCGCTCGATGGCCGCCGCCAGTGCTCCCTGCGCCCGCTCGATCGCCTCCGGCTTTTCCTCCGGTTCGAACGTCTCCCACGGCTTGTTGTAGTTGGGCCCGATGGCATAGGCGATGCCCCACTGCGCCATGGCACAGGTGGGATCATGCTGCAGCGCCTTCTCAAAGCAGACGATGGCCTCTTCGTGATTGTAGCCATAGGTCCAGACCAGACCGCGATCGAACCAGAGTTGGGCCTCGCGCGACTGGGTCGTGACCGCCCGCGTGTAGGTGCCGAGATCGAAATACGTCATCGTCCGTCCCCTGTCTGCGACCGATAGGTGCTTTCGCTGGGGGAGCTTAACATCTTGCCTTCTGAGGTGCCAAAGTGGGCACATTGATGCTTGCGCGTGCGCCATGCGCTCGCTTGCCAAAGCCGTGTTGGCAAGCCAAACGACCGAACCGGGCAAGTGGTAGGTCTGGCCAGTTCGCAGTTGGAAACAGCGCGCTCGATAAGGAGGCTAGGTCAAGTCGCAAGCTGAAGCGGATAGCGACATTTCCAATCTGGCTCGGCGCCCGGCGGCCTATTGTCCTCTCTCTTCTGGCGCGTCTTCCAACGTCGTTCGTGTCGTTTTAGTCCTTCAATAGGGTGTTGAAGAAACGCCCCTTGACGATCCAAGAAATACCAAAAGACCACAGCGCGGCGGTCTCAAACCAAAACGTCAGATTGGCACCGTCCCACCACGAAAAGCTGGCGAGCCCGTTAGCGCCCATGGCGGCCATAGAAATCAGGATAACGGCGCCAGTGACATTGTAGATCCGATTTCGAATGCGCTTTGGTCCTTTCAACTCTCCCTTGTCTTCGCGTTGACCCGCGGTGACCCGTGTGAAGACGAAGAAGGCGTAATAGGCCAGGAAAGCGAACAACGCTGCAGAAAAGCCAAAATGGAGGATATCGACCCAGTCAAACAACAAGAAGAGGGATTGGGTATCGGCTACTGTAGCGGTCTGGTCTTCCCACGTTAGACCGACAAGGGTTCGTGCCGGCGTGACCCCTTCGATGCTCGGACAGCCATCTCCCGTCGTTGGATCGCCAGAGGTAGGAAACAGAGCAATGCCATAGGCACAAAATCCCGCCAGTGTGGCGAGGAGGCTTTCCGAGCCGCTCTCCCCTCGATAGACGATCAAAAACGTCCCAATGAAGATCAATGACCCGACGAACAAGTCACCTAAGAATTGGGCATAGTAGTAGTGGCTGATTGAGTCGAAAGAACACCGTTGAACGGCGGAACCGAGAAGAATCACAATCGGCAAACCAAGCGCGATGAGTCCGACAAAAAACGCGAGCTTGCGCTGATCAACCTTCATCCGATCTTCGGAGGCATAGGCGTAGTTAGGGTCTGGCTGGTACCGGCTGGGTCCGAGATCGATCAGTTTTGGCATGGTTCTTCCCCCTATCCGAGCGCGACGCTGGACCAAGATTATCCCATATAGTATCAAAAATACTTAAATTATGCTATTTTAAAAGCATGCATGGGATAGCCCATGCTGTCGGAGGTTTGTGCCGCGCGCTGTGGTGCCTAGTGGACACGACGCTCTAGGGGAACAGACCGGCCGACCACTTCGGATGCCTATTGATGGGCTGGCTCTGATCTATTGCGCGAATTCGGAGTAGTGCCGAAAGATGCGCGCGCTGAACTCGGCGAATGTGTTTCTCAGCTCATCGCTGACCCCGCCAAAGATCTCGGTTCTCGCGACCGTTGCGATGCTCTCGACGACGCGGATGTCCCCGCTTGCGTTCTTCATATGGGCAAGCAGCGCGTCGGAATCGGCATAGGTCTCAAGGGAAATCGCGACGCTGCGGTCGTGATCAAAATACTGGCTGAAGAACAGTGTGCCCGGTTCTCTCGATTGGACGATCTCGAGGCCCCGCCGGCTGATCTCGACGAAGGCGTCCGCCTTGCCGTCGGCAATCGCCAGTTCAACCAGCACCGTGATCGGTGTGCTCATCTTCGTTACCCCCGTCTGGTCTTGACCGGACTATCCTAACGGCAGACCGTGTTCGGGGCGGGTATCCTAGTCACACCCGAGAATGCCGGCCAATCAGGGCGGATTGTGGATGAGGTGCCAAAGGGCCTCGCCGATCGCAAAGGCAAACGCCCCGCGCAGGATGTTCTTCTGCGCCGTGCCGGAGAGCCTGCCGGTGCGCTTCAGCAAGACACCGCCGAGATAGCCGCCGATGATTGCCCCGGCCGCCCAGGTAAGGGCGATCGGCAGAATGATCAGTCCGTAATAGATGAAGACCATCAACGCCAGGACCGCGAACGAGATCTCCAGAAAGATCGCGTCCGCCCGCGTCTTGTAGATGTCGGCATCGACGCTGTATTTGATGCGGATCAGCGAGACCAGCAGCAGCGAGACGCCGGCCCCGAACATCCCGCCATAGATGCCGACGAGAAAGGTCATGACGATGTAGGTCTTGCCGGTGATCAGGCGCGCGATGCGGTCGGAAAACTCCATGACCAGAAAGCCGAGCGCCAGGATTGGCACGATCATGATCTGGCTGACATCGACGATCAGCAGGGCGCCGATGATGGCGCCAGTGCCAAGGGCGAGGAGCAGCGAGCTGATCCGCCTGTAATCAACGTCCTTACGCAGCGAGATCAGCGAGGACCCGTTGCGCAAGACACTGCCCAGCTCCGTGTTGCCGACAATCGCGGCGAGCGCCATGCCGGGAAACAGCGTCTGAAAGACCGCGAACGACAACACGGCGGCGCCGCCGATGATGATCGCGAACATGCCGACGGGAACGGCGGCCAGGAACAGCCAGACAAGGGAGAGATCGGTCACCGGTTCGGCATGTCGGTCCGATAACTCAGGAACCGCGCTCGGTCGAACGCGGGTTTGGGGGCGGCATCCTCAATCACTGATCGTTCCTAAGATGTGCCATTTCTCACAGTATTGCGGCGCGACAGCCGCCTTAATCCGTCTGGTTCATCAAGGTGAAGCATGGATCCCGAGGCGAACGCAACGCGCGAGGCATGCGCTGGCTCGGGGCGGGTCAGATCGGACGGATCTTTCAACCCGGTATGCCGACGATCTGAACGAGACGACCAATTAATTAACTATTTTTATATATAAACGATTTATAATTGTTTCATCGCGCCTTTTCGGCTACTGTGGTGCGTAGGTTAGGGGAGCGTCCGGATATGGGCGTCGCGGAGAGCGCGGCCGTCCTGTCGATTGGTCTGCGACCGCGAAGGAACCAGTCCAAGCAAGCTTGGTCGGACGTCAGAGCAACGCGCGAAAATAGAGGATATTGGAATGCTTCATCACGGCACGGTCAGTTTCTCCGAAAAGCTCGAGCGGGTTAAGGAACGGGCACGGATACCGCTCGACGAGAACCCGTTCGGCAAGCTTTTCACCGGTGCCGGTGCCCAAATCGGCCAGGACGAGTTGAACGACTTGCAGGTTCTGTTGACTGACCGGGGTGGCGATGATGACGCCAGCGCCGAGACCCCGGCCGGCTTCACCTTTCTTGGTCAGTTCATCGATCACGACATTACGCTTTCGGCGTTGATGTCCGGCGTCGACGATTTGCGAGCCATCACGCCAATAGAGAGCTTCCGGAACCTGCGCTCGCCACAACTGGACCTTGATTCCGTGTTCGGCCTCGGGCCGGAGGAACGCAAGAGCAAGGTCCTTTATCGTCCGGATCTGACCCTGAAGACGGGTGCCGATACCGGCGGCGGTGCCTGGGACCTGCCGCGTACCGAGGATCAAGTTGCGATCATCGGCGATCCGCGCAATGACGAGAACAAGATTGTCGCGCAGATCCACGCTGGCTTCATCCATGCCTATAACCGGATGTATGCTGAGGAGACGGCCTCGTCCCAGACCGAGCGCTACGCCCGGGCCCGACTGCGGCTCTACACCACGTATCAGTACATTCTGTTGAACGACTATCTGGCGCGGTTCGTCGACCCCGCCATCATGCAAGCCATGCTGGCAAATGGCGCGCGGCGCTTCGCCGCCATGATGCAAGCCAACGGCGACAAGATCGTTATGCCCATGGAGTTTGCGGTCGCTGCCTTCCGCTTCGGCCATAGTCAGGTCCGGCCCGGCTACCTCATGAATATCGGACCTGACGGCCCGAACGGTGCTCGCCTCTTCAGCGACGACGGTCGGGACTTGAACGGCGGCACTCAGATCGATGCCAGTCTGCGTCTCGACGACGAACTGTTTTTCAGTGACACGCTGCCGGTCCAAGGGCCGTTCAACATGGCGCGAAAGATCGATGCCAAGCTGGCATTGCCCCTGTTCTCGCTGGAACCGCCGTCGATCCCGTCGACAGAGGGCGGCCATCCGCACCCGATAGGTACGCCGGCCAATCCGCGCTCTCTCGGCCATCGCAATCTGCTGCGAAGCCGGCAGCTCAACCTGCTCGATGGTTTCCAGGCCGCCAATGCCTTGGGTATACAGCCGCTCACGGTCGGGCAGCTTGGACTTGACGGCTTCCGCCAACTCAACCAAAGCCCGCCGCTTTGGTACTACATCCTCAAGGAAGCCGAGGTCGTAGGTGGCGGCGAGCGGCTGGGGCCCGTCGGCAGCCATATTCTGTGCGAGACCTTCATCGGCCTGATGGAGCACGCAACCAACAGCTTCTTCCGGCTGCATGGCCGGGATTGGACACCGCCTGGCGACCTGACCACCATGGCCAAGCTGATGGCCTATGCCGACGTGTAGGCTGCCGAATGATGCGATCAGGTCGGACCATGCCTGGGTTCGATCTGATCGGTGGTGTGTGCTCTTGCCTCCAAGTCCGACCCCTCCGGTGCGCTGAGAGGCCAGATTCCTTTGATCGGCTGGCCGTGGGTGAACTTGATCAGCTGACCGTCCGGGTCGCGCATGTCGCGGCAAGAGGCGATCGAGCGCTCAAAATCGCCGACGGTTTTCTCCATCCTCATGGCTGGGATGACACGTCGGCTGGCTCTGGATCGTCGGCTGTCGCCGGCTCGCCGTGCACGAACCGTGCCGTTGCGATCAGGCCCACGACCGTCAGCGGCAGGCAGGCGAGGAAGATCGCCGTCGCCGCGCGCTCCAACGCGCCGTCCGCATCGACGTGTTCGATGCCCCAGGCGTTGGCGATGATGCCGACATAGGCGGCGCCGAGCGCGTAGCCGAGCCGTTGAACGGTGGGAATCGCGCCGGCGACGAGGTCGGTATCGCCGGGCGGCGCGATTGCCGTGGCGCGGCGCAGGATGAAGGTCCAGGCCATGCCGAATCCGGCACCCTGAAGAATGCCGCACAGCGCCACCAGCACGACGGGGCCGTTGGGCACGGCGTAGGCAAAGCCCGGGATGCTGATGGTCACGATCACCAGGCCCGTGACGATCGCCAACCGGTCGCGCTTTTCGGGCAGGCCGGACAGCAGGGCCGCGCTGATCGCCCAGGCGATCGCTTCAAGCGCAATGACATAGCCGGCGACCAGGGCCGAGACGCCGTGCAGCCTGGTGATCACGAACGGGACGTAAAGTCCGATCGCGACCGTGGCGGCGGCGAAGCACAGGATCATGGTCAGTGCCGCGCCCACCGGCCGGCGCAGGCTGAACGGATGGTGTGGCAGCAGGCGGCTGGCCGGCCGATGCGCGTCCAACAACAGGAAGATCGCCAGGCAGACAAGGCCGATCGCCACGAAGAGCGGCGTGCGGATCGCGCTGACCGAGACGCCGGCATAGGCGATTGCTACGACCCCGGCGCACAGCCAAAGCAGTCGAACGAAGGGGAACCGTCCCCTTTGGGCCGCCTCGGCCGTTCGCGCGGAAACCTCGCGCCGTGATGCCAACCAGACGGCCAGCACGGCCGCCTGGGCGGCGAAGGCCCAGAATCCGAGCCGCCATGTCGCCAGCTCGACAAACAGCCCTCCGATCAAAGGCCCCATGAAGGCGGACGCGGCCCATACGGTCGACAGCGCGCCCATGACGCGCGCCATCAGGCGGCTGGGGAACAGTCGGCTGACCGAGACGAAGGACAGGGCCATAAGGCCGCCGCCGCCGAACCCCTGTAAGAGACGCCCGGCCAGCAACACCCACATCTCCGGCGCCAAGGCACTGACCGCGCAGCCAAAGGCGAACAGGCAGGCCGCCAAGGCCATGGGGCGGCGGACGCCAAAGCGCAGGGCGAGAAGGCCGCTGGCGGCCCCGGCGACAATGGAGCCGATCTCATAAAGTGCCACGGTCCAGGGGATGAGGGCGATACCACCGATGTCGGCCACGATCGCGGGCGTCATGGTCGAGACCAGCAGGCCGTCGGCGGCATGCAGCCACACCCCGGCACAGACGAGGGCCAGGGATGGGCCATACTGCCGGCCCATGATCTCCTTCCAGCCGGCCGGTCGTGCCTCGGCATTGCCTATCACGGCGAACCCTTCTAATTTGACATTCGGATAATTTTAAAAAGCATAATCTTTTTAAAAAGGCAAGGTGTTCAGAGTGCCATGACGGGTTCGACGGAGGAAAGGCTGCTTTACCTGCTGAAGAGCCGCGGCATGCAGACCGCCGGCGATGCCGGTGCGGCGCTTGGCATCACGACGCCGGGTGCACAGCAGCAACTGGCCAAGCTGGCCGCCGCCGGCCTGGTCGAGCCTGAGGACCGGAAGCATGGGCGTGGCCGGCCCCGGCGCTATTGGCGCCTGACGGCCAAGGGCCATGGCCGATTTCCGGATCGCCATTCGGACCTGACGCTGGGACTGTTGCAGTCGACCGAGGCCCTGTTCGGCAAGAAGGGGTTGGACCGGCTGATCCGCCATCGCGAGAAGGCGACGCTGGAGAGTTACGGTGCGGAGCTGGCCAAGGCCGAGTCGATCGAGGACAGGGTCGCCGGTCTGGCCCGCATTCGGTCGCGCGAGGGCTACATGGCGGATTGGGAGAAGCTGGCGCCCGATCGCTACCTTCTGGTCGAATACCACTGCCCGGTGTGTGCCGCGGCGGCCGCGTGTCAGGGCCTGTGCCGCTCGGAGCTGGACGTTTTCCGCGCCGTCCTCGGCCCCTCGGTCACGGTCGAGCGGACCGACCACATCCTGGCCGGCGCCCGCCGCTGTGCCTACGAGATCACGAATGCCCAGGCGCCGCCTCGACGCGCGAAGGAACGCAAGGCGACGCGCTCTTGATTGAGGGGTCGCGATCCCGCTAGGTAGCGGCCACCCGCTCGCGAGGCGGCTGACGGTAACGGGCAAAGCGGAGGATGGACGTGACGGGCAATGGCGCTTTGGTGGAGGTTCTGGAGCTTTGTCCGGTCGTTCCGGTGCTGGTGGTCGGTGAGCCGGGCGCGGCGGTCGGTTTGGGCCGGGCGCTGGTCGCCGGTGGGCTGAGCGTGTTGGAAGTTACCCTCCGCACGCCGAGCGCGCTCACCTGCATCGCCGCGATGGCCGACGCGATCGACGGCGCGGTGATCGGCGCGGGAACGGTTCTCACGGCTGCACAGCTTGCCGAGGCACGGGATGCAGGCGCCCGCTTTGCCGTATCGCCAGGGTCGACACCGGACCTGCTGGCCGCGGCCGCCACGTCGCCGCTGCCATTGCTGCCGGGGGCTGCGACCGCCAGCGAGGCCATGCGCCTCTTGGAGGCGGGATATGTCTTCCAGAAATTCTTCCCGGCCGAGGCCTCGGGCGGCGTCGCGGCCTTGAAGGGCATCGGCGCGCCGCTGCCGCAGATTCGCTTTTGCCCGACCGGCGGTGTTACGGCGGCGAACGCCGCTGCCTATCTGGCGCTGCCTAATGTCGTCTGTGTCGGCGGAAGCTGGGTGGCGTCGGCCGACCAGCTTCGTCGGCGCGATTGGGCTGCGATCGAAGCAAACGCAAGGGAGGCATCCAAGCTGTTTACCTGAACTCTCCGCGCGAACCCGGTCACTCAGTGGGGTCGGTAAACTCATCCACCCAATAGCCGATGGTGTCGGCGTGATGGCCGATCATCAGCCATGCGCCGTTTTCGCGGCGAAAGACGCTGGTTTCGCGGACATGGTTTTGGTTCATCTCGCCATCGGGCTGGCGCACCGGGCCTGACGTGATGTGCGACGCCATGGCCATGTCGCCCGAGACGACGATGTGAACGTCCGACGCGCTGAGCTCGCCACCGCTGCTGGCCTCTGCCTGGGCCGTCCAATCGGCGTAAATCGCATCCCAGCCGATCCGGTAGCTGCCCGCCGCGCCCATATACATGGCGTCATCGGCGTGGGAGTAGATGGAGGCGAACGGCTCCGGGTCGCCGTTCAGCATGGCGTTCAACACCACGATCCATTCATCCACGGCCGCGCGTACTTCCTGCTCGTCTACGGCTGTCGATTGGGCCTCGGCGGGTTTGGTCATGGTGACGCTGGCCGCGGCAAAAACGGCAGCCATCAGCCAGACCGTGATCGAATAGTGCCATCCACGCTTTGCCATCGGTTTCGGGTTCCTGTCCGTTGAGATCACGATCCTGGCGTGAAGTCAGGCGCGAGGCAATCGGCGTAGGCCCTAAGACGCCAGCGCAACCTCCGCCTCGGCCCTACGGCCACGCCGCACCGCCGCTTCCAGGGCTTGCCGGTGCACCTGGAGCAAGAGCCGCGCATTGGTGAAGATGCCGATTGCCGCAAGGTAAGAACCGGCAACAAGCTGAAACGGGCTTTCGCCCAGATGTGCATAGGGGTTCGTCGACGGCTCGAACTCGGTATTCGCGTTCTCGTGGGCCGTGCGCAGCATGGCCTCAGTCCGGTCCAGCATTTGCAGCACGCCTTCGTGACCGTAATCCTGCCCCCATTCCGGTGGCACCCGATAATGGATCGCGTCCTCAAGCCCGCCGAGGGCCTCGTCCAGAGCATCGGCGAGATGGGCGGCTGTCTTTTTGCGCTTGGCTAAACCGCCGACAAGCGTCCGCGCTTCGCCGGCCGCTGATCTGCAGGCCTCGATGGTTTGTCCCAACGCCTCCGACGCGCCGTCGAAGGCCGCCAGGCTGCGTCTCCAGATCTCGCGGCCGGACAGGCCGAAGGTCGACATGGCCAGCGCATCGTCCAGCCATGGCGCGTCATCCAAGGCAGCCGCGTGCAAGGCGGCGACCGCATCCGCGATCGCCGATAGGCGCCCCGCCACGCGGTCGAGGCCGGCGCCGTTCGGCACCGAGCGTGCCGTTCCCGGGACAGTCGCGCGATGGTGAGAGCTGGGTCCGGTCAGATAGGACGCCTGCCAATAGGCCGCATTGGCCAGCATGCGGGCTGGCGTGCCCCAGCGATCCATACCCAAATCGAGCCCGAACTCAGGGTGCGACCCGAACAGAACGACCCGGCCGAGGCCGCAATGGCCGGCGACGACATTGAACCGCCCTTCCGCGGCGGCCTGGGCGACCAGGGATGTCTCTTCCGCCGTTTTTCGATCGAACGCGCCGAAGGCCATGAAATCCTCAGCGGGGGTAAAGTCGTCGGTGAAGCCCGCGACGGCCGACAGGCCGGTGATCGCCGAAAGGTCGGACAGCCCGTCCGGCCCCGGCTCGAACAGCGGACCGTTGTAGTGCGTGATCTCGAAACGCTCCGGCATACCGACCATTACCGGATGGTCCGGCCGCAAGGTCCGGCTGCGCAGCACGCCGACGCCGGGGGATTTCAGACCGACCCATTCTGAGTCGTGCCGGTTCCAGACCAGGGCATTGGCCAGGCACATCTCCCGTTGCTGGGGGCAGACTTCCAGGAAACTGTCCGGCACCCGCGCGGCGTCGTAGGAGCCGGCGCAGGACCCGACATACATGCCGCCGGCGCGCACGAAGTCCTTGATCGCCCTGCAGCCTTCCTCGCCAAGCGGTTCCAACTGGCCGATCATGCCGAGGCCGCCGCCGCCGGGCATGACCAGGATGTCAAAGCCGGAGAGCTGGCCCTGGCGGATTTCGCGCGGGCCGATGAAGTCGACGAAAAAGCCGAGCTCGGCAAAGATCCGCGCATGGTTGTAGGGCGCGCCGCCGCCGCCATAGAGCGCGATGCGCGACGCTCTCAAGGTCAGGCCGTCGAAGCCGTCGACGGAGCCGAGCGCCACCGGTTCCACCTCAAACTCGCGCCTGATGCGCAATTGCCAGTCCGGCATCGGTTGGTGGGAAGGCTCGGTTACCAAAAACGTGCCGGCCTCGAACGACATCGCCGCACCGGATCGCGCTTCGGCGTTGAATTGGCCGGTTGCCCACATAATGGTCGCGCCGTCGCGCAGCAGGTCGTTGACGGCAGAAACGGCGTGCGGCCAGCCTTCCGCGTCGGCGGCGATGGCGGTCAGTTTAGCAGGTTCTGACATGGCTTAGCTCCCCCTACGATTGCATGCCGGTCTGCGGCGCACTGTCCGCGGCCGGCTGATGGAGAAAACAGGCGGCCCGATGCCCGGGCTCGACCGGCGCGAGCGTCGGTTCTAGCCTGCCACAGACGTCCATGGCGTGCGGGCAGCGCGGGTGGAAGCTGCAACCAGACGGTGGATCGACGGGCGAGGGCGGTTCGCCCTCCGGCAATTGCCAGTCGACCCGCTTTGTCGGGTCCGGCTGGGGAATGGCCGACAGCAGCGAGCGCGTGTAGGGGTGCTTCGGCTCCCGAAACAGCGTCTCGGTCGGTGCTTCCTCGACGATCCTGCCCAGATACATGACCGCGACCCGATCGGCGAAATGGTGGACGATGCCCAGATCGTGGGTGATGAACACAAAGGTCAGATGGTAGGACGCCTGCAGGTCGGCCAGCAGATTCAAGGTCTGGGCCTGGACCGAAACGTCCAGCGCCGAGGTCGGCTCGTCGGCGACGATCAAGTCCGGCGACAGGGCCAGGGCCGCCGCAATGCCCACCCGTTGCCGCTGGCCGCCGCTCAGCTCGGACGGGTAGGCGCGTCCATGGGCTGCCGTCAGGCCGACCCGTTCCAGCAAGGCTTCCGTCCGGCCCGGCCGGTCGGTGCGCGCACCGTCCTGGTAGACGTCCAAGGGCTCCCGCACGATGTCGGCAATGCGCATTCGGGGGTTCAGCGACGAGAACGGGTCCTGAAAGATGATCTGCGCCTGCCGCCGGAACTGGCGCAGTTCGGCGCGGTTCATGGCCACGACATCGCGACCCTTGTAGAGCACCTGGCCGGCGCTGGGGGTCAGCAGGCGCATCACCAGACGCCCCAGCGTGCTTTTGCCGGAGCCGGACTCGCCGACGATCGCCAGCGTTTCCCCCTGGCGCACGTCGAGGCTGACGCCGTCCACGGCCTTCACGTGCGAACGCTTGCCGGTCAACGCGTCGATCCAGCCGCCGCCAACCGGGAAATGCTTGGCCAGCCTGTCCAACCGAAGGAGAGGGGTCTCAGCCATCCGCAGCATGGAGGACGCACGCGACCTCCCTTCCAGGGGACGGCTTCACGCGCGGCGGCGGTTCGGTTGCGCAGATCGGCCGGGCGTGGGGGCACCGCGGGTGGAAGCTGCAGCCGGCCGGCCGGTCGGCCAGCCCGGGCACGCGGCCCTTGATCGTCTCTAGCGCACCGCGCGCCACCTCTTGGGTCGGCAGCGCATGCAGCAGGGCGCGCGTGTAGGGATGCAGCGGGTCGGCAAAAACCGACTGAACATCGCCGACCTCGACGATCCGGCCGGCATACATGACCGCGACCCGATCGCAGATCTGGGCGACGACACCCAGATCATGGGTGATCAGCAGCACGGCCGACCGACGCTCGGTGACCAGGAGGGTCTTGATCAGGCGCAGGATCTGGGCCTGGATCGTGACGTCCAGCGCCGTCGTCGGCTCATCGGCGATCAGCATCTCCGGATTGCAGGAAATCGCGATGGCCAGCGCGATCCGCTGGGCCATGCCGCCGCTGAACTGGTGCGGATAGGCGCTAAGCCGGCGTTCCGGGTCCGAGATCCCGACTTGGCGGAACAGCTCCAAGGCCCGCGCGCGGGCCGCCCGCCGGTCGAGGCCCAGATGTTCGCGCACCGTTTCCATCACCTGCTGACCGACCGTGATCGCGGGATCAAGCGCCGTGGCCGGGTCTTGAAAGATCATCGACAGCCGATCGCCGCGCAGTTTCCTAAGCGCGTTGTCGTCCATGGCCAGCAGATTCTCGCGGCCCAGCCAGGCCTCGCCGGCGGTGATCCTGGCGTTGCCGCCCAGCAGCTTCATGACGCTGTAGGCCGCCGTCGACTTGCCGCAGCCGCTCTCGCCGACCAGCCCCAGGATCTCGCCGGGGTCGAGTGTGAAGCTGACATCCGAGACCGCTGGGTGCCAGCCCTGCTCTGTCCTGAACTCGGTCGTCAGGCCGCGAACGTCCAGCAGGCTCATTGCGCCGCCACCGCTATCGGCCCCGTCGCGGCCCGGACAGGGCGGGTAAGCCGTTGCCGAGAAGGTTGAAGCCGAGTACGGCCAAAACAATGGCGAGGCCCGGCGCGATCACCAGCCAGGGCGCGCGACCCATGAAGGACCGGCCCTCGGCCAGCATCAGCCCGAGGGACGGCGTCGGCGGTTCGACGCCCAAACCGATGAAGCTGAGCGCCGCCTCCAGCAGGATGGCGATGCCCATCAGCACCGAGGCCTGAACGAAGACCGGTGTGATCGCGTTCGGCAGAACATGGCGGACCATGATGCGCAGATCCGAGGCGCCGCGCGCCCGCGCGCCTTCAACGAACAGTTCGCCGGCCACGCCGAGGGCGGCACCGCGCATCACCCGGACGATGATCGGCACATAGACGATGGCCAGCGCCAGCATCATCAGAACCAGGCCCTGGCCGAAGAACCCGGCCATGGCGACCACCAGGACGATGGCGGGAAACGCCATGATCACGTCCATCGGCCGCATGATCACATTGTCCAGCCAGCGCTGGTAGTAGCCCGCGACCAGACCGAGCGGGATGGCCACGACCAGGGCCATCGCGACCGAGCCGATGGCGACCGCCAGCGAGACGCGATAGCCGTGCAGCACGCGGCTCAGCACGTCGCGCCCGAAATTGTCGGTGCCGAACGGATGGCTGGCGGACGGGCCGGCAAGCGGCGCGTTGAAATCCATCGTTTCCGGCGCGTAGGGCGTCAGCCAGGGCGCCGCCACGGCCGCAAACGCCAGCACGACAAGCAATCCGCCGCCGATGACAGCCGGTCGGCTGCGACGATAGGCGCGCCGCAGAAAGCCTGCGGGCCGCCCCGGCTGGATTGCGTCCGCGGTCATCGATAGGCGTCCCTGATCTTGGGATTCAGGACCGCGTAGAGGATATCCGTCGCCAGATTGACAAGGATGAACATCAGCGCGATGACCAGCATGCCGGCCTGCACGACGGGATAGTTGCGCTCCAACGTGCTGCTGACGATCAGGCGCCCGACGCCGGGCAGGCTGAAGACTTCCTCGACGATCACGGCGCCGCCCAGGAGATAGCCGAACTGAAGCCCGATCACGGTGACGATCGGAATGCCGGCATTACGCAGCACGTGGCGATAGACGATCGCCCGCTGGCGCAGCCCCTTGGCGTGGAGAAAGCGCACGAAGTCCCGCTCCTGGACCTCCGCCACCGCCGCGCGGGTCACCCGCACCAGAACCGCCGACAGACCGATCGCCAACGTCAGCGCAGGCAGGAACAGCGATCTCAAGTTGTCGAACAGGCCCTCGGACAGCGGCACGAAGCCGGAGGAGGGGAACAGCCCCAGCCCCAGCGACAGGGCCAGGATCAGCATGATGCCGAGCCAGAAATCCGGGATCGAGATGCCCAGCAGGCCCAGCGTCATGGCGCCCTTGTCCGCCAGGCCACGCTGGCGAACCCCGGCGCGCACGCCGAGCGGAATGGCGATCACGAGCGCCAGGACCAGCGCCAAGAAGGTCAACTCAATGGTCACCGGCAGCCGGTCGGCCAGCAGCGTCGTCACCGGGATGTTGCTGCGGTAGTCCTGGCCGAGGTCGCCCTGCAGCAGGTTACCGACCCAATGCAGATATTGCTGAGTAATCGGCAAATCGAGACCAAGCTGGTCGCGAATGACCACCAGCCCTTGCGGCGTGGCCCGCAGGCCCAGGATGACCGACGCCGGGTCGCCCGGCACCAGCCTCATCAGCAGGAAGACCACGATCGACATGCCGACCAGCACCGGCAGCAGCAAGATCAGCCGGCGGACGACGAATTGGGTCAGCGGCACCGTCTAGCCAGCCCGCCTCGCGCGCGTTCGTTGTGACCGTTCAGGCATCGTCGATCCAGACATCCTCCATGCGCAGCTCCAGCGTCGGCAAGGTCTCGACACCGTAGGTGTTCGGCTGCGTCCAATAGGTGCGCTTGAAATTCACCTGAAAGACCGCCGGGGACTGCTCCTGTTGCAGCGCCATGACGTTGGCGTACGCGTTGCGCCTGGCCTCCGGATCGACGGTGAAGCGCAGCGCGTCAAGTGCCGCGTCCAGTTCCGGCGACTGGTTGAAGGCCGAGAAGTTCCAGGGCGATTGCGAGTGCGTCAGGGGCAGCACGCAATGCTCGCCGGGGTCCGCCGTCGCGCTCCAATAGGTGCTGGTGATCTGGTAGCGCTGGCTCGCCAGCTCCTCGAACCAGCGGGCGGATTCGAAGGATTGGACCTCCAAATCGATGCCGACAGGCGCCAACTGCTGTTGCAGCAACTGCCCGACCAACGGCTGGGTCGGCACCTGCGGCTGGGCGGCGAACCGGATCTGCAGTCCGTCGCCATAGCCAGCCTCGGCCAACAGGGCCCGGGCCCGGTCGAGATCCGGCCCGCCCGCATAGATGCCCGGGCCCGAATACCACGGGTTCGACGGCGACACCGGGTCGGCCGACGGCGCGGCCTGACCTTGCCAGACCAGGGCGGCGATGGCGTCGCGGTTCAGCGCCCATTGCAGCGCCTGGCGCACCTCGACCCGGTCGAAGGGCGGTTGCGCCGTGTTCAGCAGGAACAGATCCGGGAAGAACTCGCCATCCGGGTTGGCCTTGATGTCGGGGTCCTCGCGCAGTTCGCCGACCCGGTGCAGCGGCACCTGCTCGATCCAGCCCAACTCACCGGTCTGAAGGCCGGTCAGCCGCACCGTATCGTCGGAAATCGCACGGAAGATCACGCGGTCGAGATAGGGCTGCTCGGGCTTGAAGTAGCGGTCCCAGCGTTCCAGCTCGACGAAATCGTCGCGGACCCATTCGACGAAGCGGAACGGGCCGGTGCCGATCGGCATCAGGCGCGGGTCGTGTTCTTCGATCGCCCGTTGGTTCACGATGTCGCCGAACGCCGCCAGGGCCGCGGGCAGGCCGCCCCAATTGGGCTGGGTGATGAAGCGGACGGTCGTATCATCGACCACCTCGACCCCGTCCAACGGGGTGAAGAACACCAGGTTCGCCGCACCGAGCTCAGGGTCAGCGAGCCGTTCGAACGTGTAGCGCACGTCGTTGGCGGTGAACGGTTCGCCATTGTGGAACCAGGCATTGTCGACCAGGTCGAACTCCCAGGTCGTGTCGTCAAGCTGTCGCCAGGCGCGGGCCAGGTTCGGGCTGAACGTGCCGTCCCGCTCCAGGTTCACCAGGCGCGAGAAGACGTTCTGGTAGACCTGCATGGACGAGTAGAGTTCGGAAAAGGCCGGGTCCATGTTGACCGGCTTGTCGATCGTCGCCGCGATGAGGGTGCCACCACGCCGCGGTGTCGCCCCCTGGGCCCGCGCAACCCGCGCCCCGGCACCGGCCAGCAGCGGCTGGGCCAGCGCCGTTCCGCCGACAATACTCAGCGAAATCAAAAGCTGTCTCCGGGAAATCCTTCCTTGAAGATACTTCCCTACAAAGTCTTTTACTTGGTCTTTCTGTAGAGTCATCTTGCCCTTCCCCCAAAAGTACGCAGATGTCTGTCCTAAGCGGTGAATTGATCGGTGTTTCAGTGAGCGAAACTCTTTAGGCTTATTTGCCAAATACTTTAATTTGTATTCGTCGATAATGCAACGAGCCATGTAGGATGACGTGCTTGCGGTGCCGATTCGAAACGCTGTTCGCGGGAGCAAGCTGCGGGTTTTGCCGTCCCCGAAATTGCAGCCAGACAGTGCGCAATCGCTTGCCGCGATGCTTGTCGACGACGAGATTGAACACAACGCCGCCGGTCAGGGTGGCGAGACGAAAGGCATGTCATGAGTAACACCCGTTGGGGCATTCTTGGACCTGGGGCCATCGCTCACAACTTCGCCGATGGCTTGGCCGAGGCGTCGTCGGGCCGGCTCGTCGCGATCGCCAGCGGGAACGAAAAGCGGCGCAATAGCTTCGGTGACGCCTACGAAATCGAACCTGAAAATCGCCACTCGACCTATGAAGCGCTGGCGGACGACCCGGACGTCGACGCCATCTACATCTCGACCCCACAGGCCCTTCATGCCGCCCACGCCCTCATGGCCATGCGCGCCGGCAAACATGTGCTGTGCGAAAAACCCGCCGGGATCACCGCGGCGCAGGTGATCGCCATGACGGAGGTCGCGGCGCAAAAGGGTGTGTTCTTCATGGAGGCGGTGATGTATCGCTGCCATCCGCAGATCGCGCGCGTCGTGGAGATTATCCGCAGCGGCGAAATCGGCACGGTCGAGCATATCCGCGCATCGTTCGGGTTTCAGGCTTCGTTCAATCCCACATCGCGCCTGTTCGACCGTGCCTTGGGCGGCGGCGCCATTCTGGATGTCGGGATCTACCCCGTATCCCTCGCGCGCCTGGTCGCCGGTGTCGCCGCGGGCAAGGATTGGGAAGACCCCGATGAGATCAAGGCTGTGGGCCATGTCGGCCACTCGGGCGTCGACGAGGAAGCTTACGCGCTGCTGCGCTTTCCCGGTGGGGTCATCGCCGAATGCGCGACCGCGATCCGCCGCGCTATGGACAACACGGCGACGATCATCGGAACCGAGGGCCAGATTCATTTGCCGAACCCGTGGACGCCGGGCCGCAATGCCGGACCGTCCGACGCCATCATCGAGGTGACGGTGAACGGCGAAACCCGACGGGAAGAAATCCGTCGACCGGAACATCTGTTCGCCTTCGAGGCCGAACTGGCGAGCCGCGCCATTGCGGCGGGCGCGCATGAGCCCGATCCGCCGGCCGCCGGTTGGGGCGACAGTATCGGCAATGCCGAAACCCTTGACCGTTGGCGGCGGGAGATCGGCTATGCATACGGCGTCGAGGACCGGGCGCCGCTCGCCGTGCTGCCCGGGCTGATACCTCAAGGCTTGCCCACAGTGCCCAAAACCCGGGTCGACGGCGTCGATCAGCCGGTGTCATCCCTGATCATGGGCTGCGACAACAAGGCGACGCTCGAGGATGGTGCCGTTGTGTGGGACGCCTGGATGGAGGCGGGGGGTAATGCCTTCGACACCGCCTTCATCTATGGCGGCGGCCGCCATGAAACCGCGCTCGGCCACTGGATCGCCAGCCGGGGCGTCGGCGACGAGGTCGTCGTGGTGGCCAAGGGGGCGCACAGCCCGTTCTGCACGCCCGGCACGATCGAGCCGCAAGTGCTGCGATCGCTGGACCGGCTGGGGCTCGACCGCGTGCCGATCTATATCATGCACCGCGACAACCCATTGGTGGCGGTTGGCGAGTTCGTGGATGCGCTGAACCGCCTGCGCGAGGCCGGGAGGATCGGCATCTTCGGCGGCTCCAACTGGACCGTCGAGCGCTTTGTCGAGGCCAACGAGTATGCCGCGCGCCACGGACTCCAGGGCTTTGGCATCCTGAACAACAACCTATCACTCGCAGTGATGGAACGGCCCGTCTGGCCCGGCTGCGTCTCGTCGAACACGACGGAGACGCTGTCTTGGCTGCGGAAAACCGGAACGGTCCATCTCTCCTGGTCGTCTCAGGCGCGCGGCTACTTCCTACCGCCGGACTTGCGGGATCGGCTGCCCAACCATATCGGCCCGGACCGCTGCTTTGGCAGCGCTGCCAACGAGGAACGGAGGCGTCGCGCGGAGGTATTGGCGGCGGAGCGCGGCGTCACCCCGCACAACATCGCCACCGCCTGGGTGCTGGCACAGCCCTTCCCGTCCTTTGCGCTGATCGGGCCGCGCTCGCCGGACGAACTCGCAACCACGCTGCCGGCGCTCAAGGTCGGGCTGACGGCCGACGAGGCGGCCTGGCTGAACCTGGAACGCGAAGAGCGTTAGCCCGACGCGGTAAGGCGCCGTTCGGACTTTGCGTCAAAGAGATGCGTGTTTTCCGGCGCGCTGCCAAGGCGGATGGTGTCGCCCGGCTGGGCGGCAATGCGTTCGCGCAGCTGTGCAGCGATGATCTGATCGCCTAGCCGCGCCTGGACCAGCGTGTCAGACCCGGTCGGCTCCAGCGTCGTGATGACCACGTCGATGCCGTCGCTCTCCGCGTCGACGATGGCCAGATGCTCCGGCCGGATGCCGCAGATCACCGGGCCGGCGGGTACGCCATGGACGCCGTGGCGCATGACGGCCTCGCCGGCCAGCTTGATGGCACCATTCTGGCCGTCGCAATGGCCCTCGATCAGGTTCATCGCCGGCGAGCCGATGAAGCTTCCCACGAACGTATTTGCTGGATGGTCATAGAGCTCCAATGGCGCGCCCGCCTGTTCGATGATGCCGTCGCGCATGACCACGATCGTGTTGGCCATGGTCATGGCCTCGATCTGGTCGTGGGTGACGTACAGGGTCGTGGTCTTCAGGCGTGCATGGATGTCCTTCAACTCCGCGCGCATCTGGACGCGCAGCTTGGCGTCGAGGTTGGAGAGCGGCTCGTCGAATAGATAGACCTGCGGGTTGCGCACGATTGCCCGGCCCATGGCCACCCGCTGGCGCTGGCCGCCGGAAAGCTGCTTGGGATAACGCTCCAGATACTCCGTCAGGCCCAGGATGCGCGCGGCTTCCGCGACGCGGCGCGCGATCTCGGCCTTCGGCGTCCGCGCCAGCCGGAGCGAGAAGGCCATGTTCACGGCCACCGTCATGTGGGGGTAGAGCGCGTAGTTCTGAAACACCATCGCGATGTCGCGGTTCTTGGGCTCGACCTGGTTGATGACCCGGCCGCCGATGCTGATGGTGCCCCGGTCAATCTCCTCCAACCCCGCGATCATGCGCAACAGGGTGGACTTGCCGCAGCCCGACGGGCCGACCAGGACGACGAACTGCCCGTCCGGCGCATCGACCGAAACACCCTTGATCGTCTCGACCTCGCCATAGGCCTTGTGCACGTCGCGGATTTGAACGTCGGCCATGGTCTACTCCGCAACGCTTGACGTGTGTGCCGGCGTCATTCCTTGCCCCCGGTGCTGGCAATGCCTTGGACGAAATTACGCCGCAGGATGACGAAGATCGTCACCGACGGCACCAGCACGGCCGCCGCCGCCGCGCTGAGCCTTCCCAAATCGACCGTGAAGCCGGTCTGGAACAGGGCCAGGCCGACCTCGATGGTGTAGGCATCGCGTGAGGTGGTGACGATGATCGGCCAGGCGAAGGCGGTCCAGGCCTGAAAGAACGAAAGCACCGCGAGCGCGCCCAGGGGACCGCGCAGCAAGGGCAGGACGATCCGTGCGAAGATCCACAGCTCGCCGGCACCGTCGATGCGCGCGGCTTCCAGCAGTTCGTCGGGGATAGAATGCTTCACGTTCTGGCGGATCAGAAAGATGCCGAAGCTCATGACCAGATAGCCGAGCAGCAGGCCCCAGATCGAGTTGAGGATGCCGAGCGACTGGGCCTGGAAATAGAGCGGGATCATATAGACCTCGAACGGCACGATCGCCGTGGCGAGGATCAGGATGAAGATGACCTCCAGCGTCCGGAACTTGAACTTGGCCAGCACATAACCGACGATCGACGAGGTTATGACGATCGCCACCATCGACAGGAACGCAAAGCGCAGACTGGTCCAGATCCAGCGCAGCAGCGGCGTCTCGCCGAGCACGGAGCGGAAATTGTCGAGCGTCGGGTCGGCCGGGATGATCGTCGGCGGCCAGGCCACCATCTCCTGCGGCGTCTTGAACGCGTTGGCCACCAGCAGGACCAGCGGCAGCACCATCAGGATGCCGAAGATGAACAGCACGACGTCGATGGTCAGGTTGGTCAGACGCGCGCGGGCGGTCATGCCAAGGCCCGGGACCGTCTCGACGGCCGGCTTTTGATCCGCGTCGCTCATCGGTTCCACTTCTCGCGCAAGAGACCGAACTGGACCAAGGTCAGTACCAGCACGATGCAAAGCAGAATGACGGCCTCTGACGCCGCATAGCCGACGCGGTAGTTGCGGAAGGCGTTTTCCAGCATGTCCAGCACCAGTACCCGGACCAGGCGGCCCGGCGCGCCTTGCGAGTCCGAGGCCAGCACGAAGGCCTGGGCGTAGACGTTGAAGCCCGAAATCAGCGTCACGACCGAGACGTACAGCGTGATCGGTCGCAACAGGGGCACGGAGATGAAGAAGAAGCGCTGAATGCCCGAGGCGCCGTCCAGCTTGGCGGCCTCAAACAGGGTGTGCGGCAGGTTCTTGAAGCCGACCAGATAGATCAGCACTGCGTAGCCCAGAGCCTGCCACGAGCACAGAATGATGATGCAGATCACCGACAGCACCGGATCGAACAGCCAGGCTTGGCCGGGGATGCCGAAAAACTCCAGGACGGCATTCAGCGGCCCGAGATTGGCGTCGAAGATCCATTTCCAGGCCATCGCCGCCGGCACCAGCGACACGATGTGCGGGATGAAGACGGTGGTCTCGTAGAAGCCGGCGAAGCGCGAGCGGGTGCGGTGGTAGATCAAGGCCGCGATCACCAGGGCGGCCGGGATGGTGACGAACAGCACGCCGAAGGCGATGATCGTGGTGTTGACCAGCGCGTTCAGGAACAGCTGGTCCTGAAACAGCTCGCGGAAATTCTCCAGCCCGATGAACGGCTTATCGCGGGAGAGAATGTCCCAGCGGTGCAGGCTGAGGCGCAGGGTTTCCCAGATCGGAAACATGCGCACCCAGGCGAAGATCGCGAGCGTCGGCAAAATCGCCAGGATCGCAAATCGCCACTTCTTGGTCCGCAGCATCTGCCTGCCTTATCGAACAAAAAACATGCCGTTCCGGGGGGTGAGGCAGCCCCGGAACGGCAGTTTTTCAAACGTTCAGGCTACTGTGCAAGCAGGCCTTCACGCTCGAGGATACGGTTGGTCTCTTCGGCCGCGGCCGCCAAGAAGGCGTCGATGGCGTCAGGATCGTCCGCCAGTGACGGGTCGGCAAAGGCCTGCTCCAACTGCGCGGCGAGGCGGGTCAAGACCTCCTCGATCGGCCCGATTGCCGGCAGTGTGAAGAACTCAAAGCCCGCCGGGTTATCGACGAAGGCAGAGAATTGCGGAACGGCCTCCGTCACCGACGAATAGTCGACATTGATGCGGTTGGGCAGCCAGCCGACATTCTCCAACAGCCAGACCAAGTTCTCCGGCTCGTTGGCGGCCATGGCGAACGCCCAGGCGGCGTCCGCGCCGTCGCCATCGGCCTCGTTTACATAGAGGTTGACCGGCAGCGCGATCGAGCCGACGGGCAGGGGGGCGGTGGCGTAGTTCAGGTCCGGGGCCCGGGCGGCGATGTCGCCGATGACCCAGGATTCGCGGATGAACATGGCCGTCTGGCCGCGCTGGAACGCCTCGGCGTCGGCCGGCATTTCCGGCGTCACCGTGTCCAGCGTGTAAAGGTTGACCAGATACTGGTTGAGCGCGTTCCGCCCGGCCTCGTTGGCGTAGCCGGCCTGCCACATGCCGTCGTCGGTCTGTTCGAGCACCGAGCCGCCGAACTGGAACAGGTTGATCCAGAACTTCTCCGCGATGCCCTGGCCGCCGCCGGACAGGCGCAGGCTCCAGCCCGAGACGATCGGGTTGCCGTCGGCGTCCCGCTCGGTCAGCTGCTCGGCATAGGTCGTGTAGTCGGCCATGGTCGCGGGCGGTTCGCTCAGGCCCGCCGCCTCGAACATGTCGGTGTTGTAGAACAGGGCGCCCTGGCCCCGGAACAGCGGCACGCCGTAGACCGTGCCGTCATTGCTGGCAGTGTTGATGAAGAACTCAGAGAAGTTGCCGTCGCCGGTCACGAAGCTCGAAACATCGTCCGGCACGGCCGGCAGCAGGTCGTTTTCGATGTAGCGCTGGGCCGTGGAACCGGCCAGTTCGATCACCAGCGTGCCTTGACCGCCGCCGGTGAGGCCGAGCGCGATGCGCCGCTCATGCTCACGCAGGGCGATGGCCTCGACATTGACCTCCAGGTCCGGATGGTCGTCGGCCATGGACGCCGCGACGTGCTCGTAGAAGGGCACCATCTCAGGGAACCCGCTCCATACCGTGATGGTTTCCGCCGCCGCCGAGTTGGCCCCGATCGCGGTGCCGACCAGCAGCGCCGCACTCAAGGTCATCGATGTCTTAGTGTGCCTTCCCATTCTCCCCTCCTTGGTTGCGCTTAAAGAACGCCAGAGCTTGATAGCAGTGTTGCATGCAACCGGTTGCATGTCAAACGCGCTCGGCGCCTGCGATGGCCAGGGCCGCATCGCGAATCGCTTCGGCACAGCCCGGCGCCACCGTCGCTGGCTGGCCATAGAAGCGGTGCGCCTCATCGACTTCGTAGCCGCCGAACGGGTACTCTGCCCGCGGCGGGATATAGCCGGGATTGTCGTCGCAAAAGCCGGCCAGCATCACCGGCCGATCGCCAAGCGCCGATCGAAGGTCCAGCGCCGTGGCGGCAAAGATCTCGCCTGGCATGCCGATCAGGATCATGCCGCCCCAATCGAACATGGCGACCCGCTCGGTCAGCGGGTCCAGCGGACGCGGTGCAATATCCCGCGCCCAATCCGCCCAGATTTTCAACAGCTCCGCGCGCGCTTCGCCGCTTTGCTCAGCGTCTTCCAGCCACGCCTTTCGCAGGCTGTCGAGCGGGACCTTTTCCCGTCGCTCGAACGTCAGGGTGACGTTGGTCAAGGCCGCCGAGCAATCAGTGCCAAGCGACGTCTCCTTGCGCTTCACGACGGCCTCCGCGATCCGCTTGCCAAAGGCTTCAGCGGCCGGGAAGCTGCGCGCCGGATTGCCGGCCAGGCTGATCGAGGCCTCGGCGGAATGACCGGTGTTCAGATCGCCGATGCAGCCGGTCAGGAAGATCGCAGTCGCGCCGGGGTTGGCCGCTTCGAGTTCGGCGCGGACGAAGTGCGGGTAGTCGCCTGTCCATTGCCGGTTGTCGGCGCCCAGTACCACCGGATGACAAGCGTAGTTGACCAGGATCGCCAACAGCTGCCCGCCTTTCCGGCGCACCTTCAAAACCGGCAGGCTTCGGTCGATCGGGCCGTCATCATGGCGCCGGTTGCGCGCCACGTTGGGATCGGCACCCGCTGCAAAAAGCAGCTCGGCGTCGACGCGCCTGTCACGCGCTTGGTCGATGGCCGTGACGCAGGCATCCTCCAGTCGGCCCAGATAACCGGGTTCCGCCGCCGCGTGCAGCCGTCCGGTCATCGACACCGGTCCGCCATGGGTGTGCGTGGCGCACAGCATGACATTCTCATCGGGCAGGCCGCAGCGGGCACGCACCCGCGCGCTCATCTCCTGGTGAAAGCCGATCACGTCCGCGACCACCAGCACGGTCTCGTCGATGGCCAGGGCGCGTACCGTCAGCGGATCATGGGCGCCCTCCGCCGGCTCCGTGCGCGCAGCGAAGCCGGCCATCAGCAGCCCCGGCGGCGGCGTAATTTCGATCACCGCGACCCCGGCGCGGATCACGGCGCCACCCTCCGCCCGGCCGACCAGACGTCCACGACGTCCAGCGGTCCCTGCGGGTCGTACGGTCGGCGGAAGCGCAGAATGTCGGCCCGGGCACCGACCTTCAGACCCTCGGCCCGGCCCACGAAGCGGCCCGGGTTGGTCGTTGCCATGCGCAGGACCGAAGCGAGATCGAGCCCCGCCATGCGCATGGCGATGGGCAGGGTGTTGATCAGTGGCAGGCCCGCGCCAGCCAGGTAGGGCGTGCCCGCGAGGCTCACCCTGCCGTCCTCGCTCAACTCGACCTTGCCGCCGATCGGCTGCTCGTAGACCCCCGCCGGCAGCCCCGCCAGGGCGACGCTGTCTGAGACCAGGACCGCCTTGTCCAATCCCTTGGCGCGCACCATCGCAGCGAACGTGTCGGCCGGCAGATGATGGCCGTCGGCAATGAAGGTCGCGGTCAGCGTGTCGCTGGCGAGCTGTGCCCAGATCAGGTTTGGATGGCGCGGCAGCGTGGCGGCGGCCCCGTTGCCGAGATGGGTCGACAACCGCGCGCCCTCGGCGACAGCCGCGTGGATTTGCTCTGCCGACGCGCCCGAATGGCCAATGGCGACGTGGACGCCGCGTTGCGACACAGCGTCGATGTAGGTGAGGGCGCCGTCATGCTCCGGCGCCAGGGTCACCATCGCGACCAAACCGTCGCAGGCGGCTTGCCAGCGGTTGAACTCCTCGATCGATGGTGGCCGCACAAATTCTAGCGGATGCGCACCGCGCGGCCCGTCCTCCGGCGACACAGACGGACCTTCCACATGGATCCCAGCGATCATCTCGGCCGCCAAGGGATCGGCCGCCCGCGCGGCTGCGATCCTGCCCAGGGCGCCGATAATTCGGTCCTCTGGCGCGGTTATGACGGTTGGCAGAAACGTCGTCACGCCGAGCGTCGCCAGCGATCGGCATAGGTCGGAGACGGCGTCGGGCGTCAGACCGGCATCATTCAGGTCGATGCCGCCATAGCCGTTCACCTGCAGGTCGATCAGGCCCGGGGCCAGGAAGGCGTCGGTGTCTTCGGCAGCGGGTTCGATCGCGGCGATCGCACGGTCCTCGAGGATCAGACGAAGGCTTTCGCCGGTCGTCGGATCGCGGCCCAGGATCTCCGCGCCGTCTGTCATAGCGTCGGCACGCGATGCCTGAACTTGTCGATGAAGCGGGCGTTTGCCGCGTCGCCGCCCGGCGCGTTGCCGCTGCGCCAGATCGGCGGGTCGATGCCGCGATCCTTCAGCTTGGCGACGACGCGTATGACCAGGCAGTTCAGGGTAAACGCGTTGGCGAAGGTCGAGACCGCCGCGATCTTCTCGCCGATGCCCGGCACGGCGACGACCGCATCGCCGATCGGCACCTTGGTATCGATATGCAGGTCGACGACATCCTGCAGGTTCTGCTTTGTCGGGTGGCGGGCAGGGTGGTCCGGGACCGTCTTCGCCGCATGACCCGCCGAGCTGATGCCGATGATCGTGCAGCCACGGCTGCGCGCCTCCAGCGCGGAATCGATCAGCGCCGCGTTGATGCCGTAGGCGTTCACCAGCACCAGCAGGTCGGTGTCGCCAAGGCCGCGATTGGCGATCACTACCTTGCCGTAGCCCGGCGTCCGCTCGATCGCCATCGACCGCAAGGCGCCGTTCGCCAGCATGGTGCCCTCGTCCAGGATGGCGCTGATATGCATCAGGCCGCCGGCACGAAAGAACACCTCCTGCGTCGCCAGGTTGGAATGGCCGCCGGGGCCAAAGACGTGGACCAGCCGGTCGGCCGCGATCTGGTCGGCGAGCATCTCCGCCGCCTTGTCCAGCGCGCCTGATTCCTCATCGAGGATGCGCCGCATCAGAGCCTGAACGGCGCTGAAATAGTCCTCGCAAAGAGCGTCGGCGTCGATCTTTGGCTGGTCAGACATCGGGGTTGGAGTCCTTGTCCAAATAGAGCGTGCAGTCGGGATGGCTGCGCAGAATGCTGGCCGGCCACTCGGTCGAGACCGGCCCGGTCAGGCACTGCTTCACCGCCTCGGCCTTGTGGGCGCCGGGCACGCAGCAAAACAGCTTGTTCGCGCGCAGCAGCCGGGGGATGGTCAGCGTGATGGCGTGGGTCGGCACCTGGTCCAGGCTCGAAAAGCCCTGGTCGTCGACCTGCTGAAGCCGGCAGGTCCGGTCCAGTTCCACGACCTTTACGTCGAGCGGATCATCGAAATCTGCCACCGGCGGGTCGTTGAAAGCGATGTGGCCGTTCACTCCGATGCCCAGGCAAACGATGTCGATGTCGTGCGCGCTCAGCAGAGCGGCATAGCGGTCCGCTGCCGCTTCCGGCGCCGGTTCGGGCACGATCTTGTGGCATTCGGCTTGCGGCACCTTTGCGAAGAAATGCCGGTCGAGCCAGACGGCGAACCGTTGCGGTGCCTCGGCCGGCAGCCCGATGAACTCGTCCATGTGAAACAGCGTCACGCGCGACCAGTCGATATCAGCCGACTGCGCCAGTTCCGCGAGCATCTCCGCTTGGCTGGGTGCGGCGGCCAGAATCAAGCGCGCACGATTCTGCCGCGCCAGACACTCGGTCAGGGCGCGATGAATGTCGCTGCTGCTGGCATGGGCGAGGGCCTGGCGCGAGCGGTAGGTCTGCACCCGCAGCGATCCGACCAGAGCACTTGCGATCGGTTGTTCTGCCTCGGCGGGCAGGGGGGCAGGCTGGCCATCTGTGCGCGAGGGATTGGAGCTACTGAACGTCATTTCCGAATTGAGCCATGCAACCGGTTGCATGTCAAACTTTGTTTCCGAGGACGTCTTGTGCCAGGGTGGGGCATGCAGCCATCGCTCAAGACAGTGCGGGACAAGGCGTGATCAAGCGCAGGGGCACGGTAACCATCAGCCAGGTGGCGCAGGCGGCGGGCGTGAACCGGTCCAGCGTTTCGCGCGCCTTCACCAAGCCCTACATGCTGACGCCGGAAACCGTGGCACGGATCAAGGCCGTTGCCGACACGCTGGGATACGTGCCGAACCATACGGCGCGGGCGCTCAGCACCGGCAGGAACAGCAACCTGGCGCTGATTGTGCCGGACGTTGCGAACCCGTTCTTCCCGCCCATGATCCGCGCCGCCCAGGACGCGGCGGATGCCCAGGACTACTGCGTCTTTCTCGGCAACTCCAACGAGGACCCCAGCAAGGAAGACCGCCTCGTCGGCCGCTTCATTGGCCAGGTCGAGGGGCTGATCCTGGCCTCGTCGCGGCTGCCGGAAAAGCGCATCCTGGACTATGCCGAACAGCGGCCGATCGTGCTGATCAACCGCGACGTGGCCGGTGTGCCGCGCGTCCTGATCGACTCGTCCAACGGTATGACCGAGGCGGTACGCTTTCTGGCCGAGCGCGGCCACAAGAAGATCGCCTATGTCAGCGGCCCGTCCGGCTCCTGGTCGAACAAGTCGCGGCGGTTGGCCGTGCGCAAGGCGGCCCAACAGGCGGGGCTTGAGCTCTATGTCTGCCCGGCCCAGGTGTCCAGCTTCGAGGCGGGTCTCAGCGCCGTCGACCGCATCCTGGACGCCGGCACCACGGTCGCCATCGCCTTCGACGACGTCACCGCCCACGGCATCCTCGCGGGCCTTGAGCAACGCGGCATCACGGTGCCCGACGGTTTCAGCGTCGTCGGCTGCGACGATGTCCTGGGCGACCTGACCCATCCGCCCTTGACCACGATCTCCAGCCGTTCGTCGGAGGCGGGCGACCTGGCCGTGTCGCTGATGTACGACGCGCTGCGTTCGGTTGGCCTGAAGGACGCGCGGTATCTGCTGCAGACCGAATTGGTCGTACGCCAGACCACGAAGTGAGCGGGTGGCCGGCGGCCATCTGTCTTGTGCGGGTGAGTCCAGGCACCTTACGATGTCGCCTCCCGAACGAAGGAGACCCCAGTGACCGATCGTCCGTCCGCCGATGTTTTGAACGCCTTGCGCGGCCTCGACACGCCCACCGTTTGCAATGCCTTGGAACTCGTGGCGCCGGACCGGCGCGGCACGGGCTATACGGTCGACCATCTGCACTGCGTTCGGCCGGAACTGGGCAGCATGGTCGGCTATGCCAAGACGGTCAGGATCGAGGCCGAAGCGCCGGACCCTCAGTCCGCGGAGGAAAAGCAGGCCAAGCTGATCGACTATTTCACCTACATCGCCGAGGGCGACGATCCGAAGATCGTGGTGGTCGAGGACATCGACGAACGGCCCGGCTTCGGTGCCTTCTGGGGCGAAGTGTTCACCAATGTCCACAAATCGTTCGGCGCAGTGGGCTTGGTCACCAACGGGTCGGTGCGCGATATCGATCAGTTCGCCGAGGGTTTCCAGGCACTGGCCGGCAAGATCGGACCGTCACATGCCTATGTCCGGGTGGTCGATTTCGGCGGTCCCGTCTCCGTCGCCGGCATGGACGTTGCGGACGGTGATCTTATCCATGCCGACCGGCATGGGGCGGTCGTGGTGCCGCACGGCGTTGCCGACGGCGTGCCGGACGCGGCCGACCTGATGTTCCGGCGCGAGGCGTTCATTATCGGCGCCGCCAAGGAGCCGGATTTCTCCGTCGAGAAGCTGCGCGAGGCCATGGAGCAGGCGGCAAGAACCGACTAGCAGGGTATCGCGGGCACTATGGTTCGGTCGGCGTCAGGGCAACGCCGCCGACGGCCTGCTCGGTCGGCAGAATCTCGATCGTGGCGATGGTCATATGGGCCGGCGCCTGAATGGCGAACAGGATCGTGCGGCCGATGTCCTCGGGGCTGAGTTCGGCGATGCCGGTTTGCTTCGCGGCCGCCAGCCGCTCTTGGTCGCCAAGTGCGCTGTCATAGAACTCCGACGACACCCGGCCGGGACAGATCTCGGTCACGCGAATGCCCGTTCCCCGCAACTCGTGGCGAAGGTTCTGGCTGAACATATGCACCGCCGCCTTGCTGCCCCCATAGACCGCCGATGTCAGGGTATGCAGGCCGGCGATCGAGCCGATGTTGACGATGTGACCGCGCCGGCGCTTGCGCATGCCGGCAAGCGCGAGGGCGGTGATTTGCATCGGCGCGATGACATTGACCTCGATGGCTTCTTGAATGTGGTCGAGGCCGATCTGCTCCAGCCCCATGATCCCGTGGCCGACCCCGGCATTGTTGATGACGACATCCGGGCCGAACTGCTCGATGGCATCCTGCAGCCGTTGGGTTTCACGCACGTCCGCCGCGACCGTTCGGCACCCCGTCTCCCGGGCCAGCGTCTCAAGCCGTTCGGCGCGCCTGGCGACTGCCAGGACGTCAAGAGATTCTGCGCGAAGAACGCGGACGATCCCTTCGCCAATCCCGCTAGTCGCGCCGGTCACGAGCACTCTGGTTTCCGATCGATCGGTCATGATGTCTCCAAGCTAGCCGGGCAAAGGAAAACGAGACTAGTGCCCACGCAGGCACTTTGTCGCGCCGCGATTTCAGTCGAAGCTTTGGGGGCCGAAGCTTTGAGGGCGAAGAGCGATCAGCACAATAGAGGACAGGACGCAAAGCCCTGCCAGATACCAGGCAAAGGCCAATGGATTGCCAGTGGTCTCGTTCAACCACATGGCGATCACCGGCGTCGTGCCGCCAATCGCACCATAAGCGACGTTGAAGACGAGCGACGCGCTCAGGCCCCGAATGGCGTGCCGGTACAACCCGACGGTCAGGGCGGCGATGGACGGTATGCAGACGGACGTCATGGCACCTAGGACGCAGAAGACCAGCACCATCGCCGTCGTCGATCCCGCGGTGAAGACAGACAGCAGTGGAACGAGCGCAACCGCCAGCACGACGGTTCCGCTCAGCGCGGTAATGCGCGCGCCGATGCGGTCGCCAAGCCTGCCGCACAACGGCAACACAAACAGCGCCGCCAGTGCGCCGGCGATTGGTGCGAAATGGGCCGCCTGGGTATCGACATGAAGGGTCACCACAGCCCAGGTCGGCACGAAGACGAACAAGCCGACGAAACCGACCGCGATGCCGGCGAGCGCCAGCACGTTCAGGATCATTCGGCCGCTCTGGCGGGCCGCGTCGAACCAGATTTTTCTTCCTGCCGTCGCCGCAACTGCTTGGTCGCCGACCCTTCGACGTATCAGCAGGCCGACAAGAGCGATGACCACGCCAAGCCCGAAGGCAATGCGCCAGCCGAAACTGGTGAACTGCTCGTCGGTCAGGACAAGATGCAGCACGGCGACGACGGAGGCGCTGAACAGGATGCCCAGGGCAGGGCCCGCGCCGACGGCGCTCATGGCCGTCACACGATGACGCTTCGGCGCGTGTTCGCGCACAAAGACATATGACACGCCCAACTCGCCGCCGACGGCCAAACCTTGGGCCAGCCTCAATACAACCAGCAGAATCGGTGCTGCCACGCCAATAGTCGCGAATGTCGGCAGGACGGCCAGCAGCCCGCTGCTGACCGCCATGGTGAGAATCGATCCGATCAACGAAGCCCGGCGGGTAAACCGGTCCGCCAGCCAGCCAAAGACCGCGCCGCCGGCGATCCGTGCGATCAGACCCACCGCATAGGCCGCGAAAACCGCGATCAAAGAAGCGCTGACGCTCTCCGATGGGAAGAACAGCGGCGCCAAGGTGGCCGCCATCAGGCCGTAAACGGTCAGGTCGTAGAATTCGAGCCCGGTGCCGATGGCGCCGGCCGCCAGCAGCCGAGGCGGCAGCGACCGTGTCGCGTCGCGAACCGTTTGGTCATTTGGCATGCGATCGCTCTGGTCGCTGGGTTGGCGGTGGCTGGGGTGCGAAATGCGGCGACAACTCTCAACGGCGGCGATCGCGCCGTCAACTGATGTCGGAGGAGTGAGTGCTCACCGAAATGCACGAACCGATCACTCAGTCGTCACTGGCATCGCGCCCCGCCACGGGCCAGATCGTACCGCGACGACGCCGTGCCGGTGCGTTCGGCGCCGTCAGTCTCGATCGAAAGGAGTGAGTAACATGGCCAGCAAGACTCTTCGCCTAATGGGCGGTTTGGCCGCAGCCCTGTGCGTCACAGGGGCGCCGATTGCGCTTCAGGCCGCTGACGATCTGCTGCATTCGGGCACGTTTGAGGGTGCCAGCGGTCATGAAACCAGCGGTGGCGTGACCATCGTGTCGACCGACAATGGCATCCAGGTCATCCTGGGCGAGGACTTTTACCATGACGGGGCGCCCGACCCACATGTTGGCTTCGGTATGAACGGTGACTTCGACTCCGCGTCCGATCTCGGCATGCTGACCGCAAACACGGGCGGGCAGGTTTACGAGGTGCCCGCCACGCTGGATATCTCCGGCTATGACGAGGTCTATATCTGGTGTGTCCAGTACAGCGTTCCGCTTGGGGTGGCCGCGCTTCGGTAGGGAACGTACCAGAAGTCCGTCGGCTCGGCGGCCTTCCTTCAAAAGACTTTGGCGCTTATCGGTTCAGCAAGTCGCTTGTCTTCATCTCGACTGGTGGTCGACAATGATCCCAGCGTTCAGGGAGATGACAGGGACGGGATCGCATGACCGAGGCAACGCCGACCGAGCGGGTCAACGCTTGGCTTGAGACCTTTGCCGCCGCGCTGGCGCGTAACGACACCGCCGGCGCGGCCGATCTGTTCGGCGAGGACTGCTATTGGCGCGACCTCATCGCCTTCACTTGGAACATCAAGACGGTTGAGGGCAGGGACGCGGTCAAGGCGATGCTGGATGCAAACCTTGAGCGGGTACAGCCGCGCAGTTGGCACCTGACCGAAGAAGCGACGGTCGCCGGCACGACAACGGAAGCCTGGGCCGCCTTCGAGACCGAGGTCGGCCGTGGCGTTGCCCATGTCCGCCTGAAAGGCGACAAATGCTGGACCCTGTTGACCACAACGGAAGAGCTGAAAGGCTTTGAGGAGCACAAGGGCCCGACGCGCCCGAACGGCCACGCCTTCGGTTACGTCGCCGGGCGCAAAAGCTGGCTTGAGGAAAAGCTCGAAGATGAGGCAACGCTCGGCCATACCAAGCAGCCTTACTGCGTCATCATCGGCGGTGGCCAGGGGGGCATTGCGCTTGCCGCACGGCTGAAGCAGCTCAACGTGCCGACGATCATCGTGGAGAAGAACGAGCGGCCCGGGGATTCCTGGCGTAAGCGCTACCGGTCGCTCTGCCTGCACGATCCGGTCTGGTACGACCATCTGCCCTACATCCCGTTCCCTGAAAACTGGCCGGTTTTTTCGCCCAAGGACAAGCTGGGCGATTGGCTGGAAATGTACGCCAAGGTGATGGAGCTGAACTATTGGGGCAGCACCGAATGCAAGAACGCCCGCTATGACGAGGCCGCCGGTGAATGGATCGTCACCGTCGAACGAGATGGCGAGACCATCACGCTCAGGCCCAAGCAATTGGTTCTCGCGACCGGCATGTCCGGCATGCCCAGCGAACCCAGATTTCCCGGTGCCGAGCGCTTCAAGGGCGAACAGCACCATTCCAGCAAACATCCCGGCGGCGAGGCCTATGAGGGCAAGAAATGCATCGTCGTCGGCTCCAACACCTCGGCGCACGATATCGCCGCCGATCTGTGGGAACACGGCGCCGACGTCACCATGCTGCAGCGATCGTCGACCTGCATTGTTGGGTCTGAGAACTTCACGCGGGTCAATTTCGGCGCGCTGTACTCCGAAAAGGCGATCGCGTCGGGCATCACCACCGAGAAGGCCGATCTGATCTCGGCATCGATGCCCTATGCCCTGATGGCCGACGTGCAAAAGCCGATGGCGGAGGCCGTTGCCAAGAAAGATGCGGACCTGCTGAAACGTCTGGAGAAGGTCGGCTTCATGCTGGATTTCGGCGATGATGGGACCGGCCTGCCGATGAAGTACATGCGGCGGGGCAGCGGCTATTACATCGATGTCGGCGCGTCCGACATGGTCGCCGATGGCAAGATCAAGCTGAAGAGCAGGGTCAGCATCGAAGAGATCACGGAGACTGGGCTGGTGCTGAGCGACGGCACCGCGCTTGACGCCGATCTCATTGTCTATTGCACCGGCTACGGCTCCATGAATGGCTGGGCCGCGCTGCTGATCTCGCAAGAGGTCGCGGACAAGGTCGGCAAGTGCTGGGGCTTGGGCTCCGACACGACCTATGACCCCGGACCTTGGGAAGGCGAACAGCGCAATATGTGGAAGCCGACCCACCAGGAAGCCTTGTGGTTCCATGGTGGGAACCTGCACCAGTCACGGCATTACTCGCTATATCTGGCGCTGCAGTTGAAGGCTCGGTTGGAGGGCATTGTCACGCCGGTCTACGGCATGGAGCCGGTTCACCATCTCGGCTGACCTCGGCGCCTTGGACGCCGGGGTCAGTCGAGACGCCTAAGCGGCGATGACCGCCGCGACCGCAAAAAAGGCGGCGGCGAACACCAGCACGGCGATGTTTGATCTCAGGTCCATCTTTCGTCTCCCCGCGCGAGATCTTCGGGCAAGCATCCCGCGCTCCATGTCTGCACTATCCTCTTCGCTCTAGGCCGCGTCAGTGACGGCGGTCATAGGGCATCAGGCGGCCAGGCAGGCGTTGGCGATGGCTTCGACATGGCGGTGGTCGGTGCCGCAGCAGCCGCCATAGACGTTCAGCCGCTGCAGCAGCCGGCGCAGTTCCCTATGATCGTCGCCCAGCTCCAGCGGGTTGCCGTCGTCCAGCTCCTCGGCCTCGTCCAGCTCCGCATGGCTCATGCGCGAGGCATTAGCGCGGACGCCGCGAATACGGTCGAGCCACAACTCGTTGCCTGTCAGCTCTTGGCTGAAATGGCTCGGGTGGGCGCAGTTGATCATGTAATAGGCCGGCGGGTTGTCGGTTACGGCGTCGACCGTGCCGATGGCGGCGCGCAGGCTGTCGCCGGACGGCAGCCGCCCGTCCGTTTCCACCGTAAACGAGATCACCACCGGCATCGATGCCTCCGCCGCCGCGCGTGTGATGCCGATGGCCTCATTGATGTTGGTCATGGTGATGGCCGTGATCATGTCGGCTTGCGTGTCCTTGAACGCCGCGATCTGATGGCGGTGATAGCTCTGCGCCTCGCGCGCACTCATGATCTCGCCCGGGTCGTAGCCGTCGCCGCGCGGGCCGACGCAGCCACTGATGACGACCGGGGTCTGCGCGGTCTCAAAGCTCTCCCGAACCTCGCTCAGCAGCGCGATTGCGTCGCGGTTGGCGTCGCTCAACTCCTCTGGTGAATAGCCCATCTTGGCGCCCCAGTCCGGGCTGGCCCGCCAGGTTGCGCTTTCCAAGATGAAGCCAAGCTGCTTGGCGCGCGCGATTTCGGCATAGCGGCGATAGTAACGGCGCAGCGCCTCCTTGCCCTTCTCGGCACGCAGCAAATCGAAGGCGGCGAAATGAGGCAGGTCGAACCCGTCGTGAAAAATCAGCGTGGTTTCGATGCCGCCATCGGTCAAAAACATGGTGCCGTTCAACTGCGGCAGGTGGGCGCGATACTTGGCCATCATGAAATGCTCCTTCCTGTTCATTCGGCCCTGGCCCTTGCGGCCATGGCGATAGAGTCATTCGCGTCTGTGTAACGGCGACGCTAATCGCGCAGCATTTCCGCCATATTTCTTAGGCGCCCTTTCTTTGTTTCAGTTGTTTCAGCGGAGTGCCGTGATTAGACCCGGTGACCGATTTGATGTTACGCGACTTCGATTCGGGTAGGTCTTCAGGTCCCACGTTGGCTGTGTGGGCCATAGGCACTGGCTAGAGGAGCACTTCGATGATGAGTAGGGTAATGCTTGTCGGCGCGGTTATCATTGCATTGTCGGCCGTTTCGGTGTTTGCCGGCCACGCCGTTTCCAACGCTCAAGGGGAGGATGACACAATGAGCTCAGAGGTTTCCTGGATGTACGCCGTGACCATCAAGGCAGGGCAGGTGGACGCCCTGAGGGACTTGATCGCCGAGATGGCAAGCCGGGCCGAGGCCAACGAACCTGGCACGCTGGAGTATCACTGGACGATCAGCGAGGACGGTACTACGGGCCATCTCCGCGAGCGCTACGAGAGTTCCGAAGCGGCGTTGACCCACCTCGCATCGTTCAACGCCAACTTCGCCGATCGGCTGATGCCGTTGCTCGACTCCGCGCAGATGTTCGTCAATGGCGACCCAAGTCCGGCGTTGCGCCAGGAGATTGCGGGCGCGCAGCCGACCTATATGGTCGAAGCCGGCGGCTTCATCCGGTAATCCTACCGGCAGCCGTCGGCTCTAAGGCGTATCGGCAGCCGTAGCCGCCGCCTCGGGCCTGCGCCGATGGATCAGGCGTGAGATGCCCCGGACCATGGTGAAAAAAGCCGGAGTGAAGATCAGCCCGAAGACCGTAACGCCGATCATGCCGGCGAAGACCGCCGTGCCGAGGGTCTGGCGCATCTCGGCTCCGGCGCCCTGGGCGATCACAAGTGGTACGACGCCCAAAATGAAGGCAAACGAGGTCATCAAAATCGGGCGCAATCGGGTACGCGCCGCGTTGACCGCGGCGTCGACCAGCGACTCGCCGCGTGCTTCGCCCTGGCGGGCGAATTCGACGATCAGGATGGCGTTCTTGGCCGCCAATCCGACCAGAACGATGAACCCGACCTGGGCCAGCACGTCGACGGGGAAGTTGGCGAGCTGAAGCCCGGTCACGCCGGCCAGCAGGCACATCGGCACGATCAGGATGACCGACAGGGGCAGGGACCAGCTTTCATATTGCGCGGCCAGCAGCAGGAACACGAACACGACCGAAAGCGCGAAGATCCAAAGGCCGCCGCTGGCCTGCACCTCCTGATAGGCGAGACCGGTCCATTCGAAGCCGAAGCCGTCGGGCAGGGTCGTGGCGGCAAGTTCCTCCATGGCCTGCAACGCGGTGCCGCTGGCCACGCCGGGCGCGGCATTGCCCTGCACCTCCGCGGCGCCATAGAGATTGTAACGCGCCACTCGATGCGGCCCGGTCACATTGCTGAATTCCGCCACGGCGCCGATCGGCACCATCTGGCCATAGGCGTTGCGGGTGCGCAGATTGGCGATGTCGTCGACCGACTGCCGGAAGGACCCGTCGGCCTGGGCGGTCACCTGGAAGGGCCGGCCAAGGAAGGTGAAGTCGTTGACGTAGGCCGAGCCGAGATAGATCTCCAGGGTTTCGAACAGTTGGTCGGCTGGAACCCCCAGCATCTCGGCCCGGACCCGGTCGAGGTCGGCATAGATCCTGGGTGTGCGGGTGTTGAACAGCGAGAACACGCCGACCGCATCGGGCGACTGGTTGGCCGCCGCGACCAGTTCGCCGACGGCTTCCTCCAGGGCCGGCAGGCCACGCCCGCGGCGGTCCTGGACCATCATCATGAAGCCGCCGGTGTTGCCGATGCCTTGCACGGGCGGTGGCGGGACCGTCACGATGAATGCCTCTTGGATGTCGGCAAGCTGCGCGTTGACCTCGCCCAGCAGGGCAAAGGCGCTGACCCCCGGCCGCTCGCTGAACGGCACCAGAGTCGAGAAGATGGCACCCGCGTTGGAGGCGTTGGTGAAAGTCGCGCCGTCGAACCCGCCGAAGGCAACGGTATTGGCGATGCCGTCGATCTGGCGCAGCCGATCGGAAGCCTCGCGCACGACGGCATCCGTGCGCTCCAGCGAGGCGCCGGGCGGCAGTTGAATGACCGTAATCAGATAGCCCTGGTCCTGTTCCGGAATGAAGCCGGTCGGCGCGCGTTCGAACTGAAAGACCGTCAGCGCGATCAGCCCGGCATAAACCAGCCCGGTTAGGATCGGCAGCCGCACGATCCGCCGCGTCAGGCCGCCATAGCCCAGCGACAGCTTGTCGAACGACCAGTTGAAGCCGCGCGAAAACCGGCTGAACGGGTATGCCAGCCAGCCGAACAGCGAGTGGGGACGCCTTGCCTCGCGGTGGGGCCTGAACAGGATGGCGCACAAGGCGGGACTCAAGGTCAGCGAAACCACGGCGGAAATCACCGTCGCCGTGGCGATGGTCACCGCGAACTGGCGGTAGAACTCGCCGGTGATGCCCGTGACGAAGGCCGCGGGGATGAAGACCGCCGACAACACCAGCGCAATCGCCACCAGGGCGCCTGAGACCTCGTCCATGGTCTTGTGCGCGGCGTCCTTGGGCGACAGGCCGTTGCGGATGTGCCGTTCGACGTTCTCGACCACGACGATGGCATCGTCGACGACAATGCCGATGGCCAGCACCAGGCCGAACAAAGACAATGTGTTCAGCGAGTAGCCGAGCGCAGAGAGCATGGCGAAAGTGCCGATCAGCGAGATCGGAATGGCCAGGATCGGCACGATCGAGGCGCGCAGGTTTTGCAAGAACAAGACCACGACGATGACGACCAGCGCGACCGCCTCAAAGATCGTGATGACAACCGCGTCGACGGACTCCGCAATGAACTCGGTCGGGTTGTAGACGATTTCATACGCCACGCCGTCGGGAAAGTTCACCGCCAGTTCGGCCATCTGAGCCTGCAGCAGTTCGGCCGTTTCCAGCGCGTTTGAGCCCGGGCGCTGGAAAATCGCCATCGCCACCGCTTGCTCGTCGTTCAGATAGCTTGTCTGGCTATAGTCCTGGGCCGCGATCTCGATGCGCGCCACGTCGCCCAGGCGGGTGATGCGGCCTTGATCGTCGGTCTGCACGATGATCTGTTCGAACTCGCCGACGTCGCGCAGGCGGCCCAGGGCCTCGATGTTCATCTGAAAGGCCGCCGCCTGCGGCACCGGCGGCTGGTTCAGCGAGCCGGACGCGATCTGAACGTTCTGGGACCGGACGGCGTTCACCACGTCGCTGGCGGTCAGGTCGCGCGCCCGCAGCAACTCCGGGTTCAGCCAGATCCGCATGGCGTATTCGCGCGCGCCGAAGATCTGGACGTTGCCGACGCCGTCGAGCCTGGCCAGCACGTCGCGCACCTGCAACGTGGCGTAGTTCGACAGGTAAAGCTGGTCGCGCGTGCCGTCGGGCGAGGTCAAATGGATGACCATCAGCATGTCCGGTGAATTCTTGGCCACCGTCACGCCAAGGCGGCGCACCTCTTCGGGCAGTTGCGCTTCTGCCACCGCCACCCGGTTCTGCACCAGCACTTGCGCGATATCGAGGTCCGTGCCCAGCGCGAAGGTCACGGTCAGCGCCAGGCCGCCGTCACCCGTCGACTGGCTGCTCATATAGAGCATGTTTTCCACGCCGTTGATCTGCTCCTCCAAGGGCGCGGCAACGGTGTCGGCGATGGTCTCGGCCGAGGCGCCGGGATAGCTGGCCGACACAACGATCGTCGGCGGGGCGATCTCCGGGTACTGCGCAACCGGCAGCGACAGGTAGGAGAAGGCGCCGATAAGGACAATCAGGATCGAGATGACCGACGCGAAGATTGGCCGGTCAATGCAGAAATGGGCGATGCGCACGTCTCTAGGTCCGGCGCTTAGGGCTGGTCGGCGGCCGTGATCTGGCCTGGCTCGGGTGTCACCGTGGCGCCCGGTCTGGCCCGGATCATGCCGTTGATGATCACGTTGTCGGTCGGCTCCAGCCCGCTGCGAATAATGCGCAAGCCGTATTCGCGGGGGCCGGGCCGAACCACGCGTGACTCAACGACATTGTCGCCATTGACGATCAGCACGATGCGCTGATCCTGGTCGCTCAAGATCGCCTCGTCAGGCAGCAGCAGGGCATCGTAGCGCGGCGAGGCAGGCAGCCGCAGGACGCCGAACTGACCCGGCGTGATGAAGCCGTCGGCATTGGGAAAGACCGCACGCATTCGGATGGTGCCGGATGTTCGGTCGATGCGGTTGTCGACGAAGTCGATGGTCCCTTCAAGCGGCCAGTCGGTCTCGTCGAACAGCCGGGCGTTGACTTGAACCCCACCGTCGCGTTGCGACTGCAACTGGCCAGCGGCGATCGCGCGTTGATAGGCGAGATAGTAGGACTCGCTCATGTCGAACTCGAAATAGATCGGGTCGAGCGAGACAATGTTGGTCAACAGGGTCGTGCTGCCTGACGTGCCGCCCAGGATCAGATTGCCCACGCTTATTTCCCGTCGGCTCATCCGGCCGCTGATCGGCGCGGTGATCCTGGTATAGCCGAGATCGAGTTGGGACAGGGCCTCGTGGGCGGACGACAGATCCAGCGCGGCGGTGGCGGCGTTTACCTCTTCGACCCGCTCGTCGTAAGTCGCCTCCGCGATGTTGTTGTTCTGCAGCAGTTCTTCGGCGCGCTGAAGCTGCTGCTGGGCCAAATCAAGGCGCGCCTGCGCCTGTGCCACGTCGGCCTGGGCCGCGCGCAGGTCGGCCTCGAACGGACGGGGGTCGATGACGAACAACAGATCACCTTCGTTGATCATCTGGCCGTCTTCGAAATGGATCTCGTCCAGATAGCCGCTGACCCGTGCGCTCACGTCGACATAGTCAATGGCGGCGAACTGTCCGGTGAATTCCTGATACTCGATCAGTTCCTGCTGAAGAGGTTCGCTGACCGTCACGGCCGGTGGCTGGCCCGACTGGGCGTTGGCAAGGCCTGCTGGTCCCGCCACCCACAGCACAAGCGCGGTAAACCAAGCCCGCTTACTAACGGACCGAAGGCAGGCGGCGACAATTGGGGGAACCATGGACATGTCCTAAGTGACGATTTCGGCGCTGTACGCGCGCTCCTGGCGGGGAAGCGGCGCCGCTCGATCGCGAGATGGCCGCGACAGGGCGACCAAACCACGAACCATAGTCTTGCAGATATTCGAACGTTCGGCGAATGACAGAACGATGACTGTGGTCATCGCTAGCGTGAATCGGGGACTGGGAATTGACGGGCCATAATGTCGTTCAAGCACCATGCGCGATGACGATTGCGCCGAGGGTAGCGACTTCAGTTGGAAGCTTCAATCGACAATAGCGCCCGGCAAAACCGTTTTTGCAGTCAAAGCGGCGCGTGATGCCTCATGCCCGTTTTGCCTGCGTTGCTTGCTCGGATGTGGCCCAGAGGTGCGGTGTCTCCATACCGGATCTGGTCTGGCCACGAATGTGCCGTAGTACGCCGTCTTTTCATTCGCGAAAGGCACCTTTCGGTTTTGCGCCGTTTTCGACAGCTCGGCCCAGGACCAATTGCCGATTAGCAAGCGGAAGAGGACGCGCTGATGACATTGAATGAGGTGAAGCTGTGGAACGGCAAGACTGTGCCGAGGATTGGGATCGGCACATGGGTGATGGGAGGTGAGCAATATTGGAACGGCCAGGCGACCGGCTGGGCCAACGTTGACGACGCGGAGTCGCTGAGGACCCTGCACACGGCCTTCGATAGGGGCGTGCGGATCATCGACACGGCCGATCAATACGGCGCCGGCCACGCCGAAAAGATCATCGCCACGGCGCTTAAGGAAACCGACCTGCCGCGCGAGGATTTCGTCATCTGTACCAAGGTCGGCATGGTCTGCGAGCCCGACAGCGGCAACATCGTCGGGTTGACCGATCGCGAGGAGGACATCGGTGCCGCCATCGACGCATCGCTGGTGCGCCTGGGTGTCGACCACATCGATCTCGTGAAGTTCCATATCAACCACCATGCCGTCGCGCGATCGGAGGGTGTTTTTGCGGCGTTTTCCCGTGCCTACGAGCAGGGCAAGATCGGCGGCTTCGGCTGGAGCAACGACGACGTCGAGGGCGCGATGGCCTTTGCGGACCTTGAAGGCTATGTGGCGGTTCAGCACGACCTGAACCTGTTCTCCCCGGCTGATGACATGCTTCGCGCAATCGAGAAGCGGGGGCTTTGGTCTTTCAATCGCCAACCCTTGGCGATGGGCCTGCTGACCGGAAAACACAGCTCGGACAGCCCGGCGGTGGGGGAGAACGATGTCCGGGGCAGCGGGGTTGAGTGGTTGCGGTACTTCGACGGCGGATCACCAAGCAGAACCCTGTTGGCCGCGCTTGAAAGCGTGCGCGAGCTCTTGACCGAAGATGGTCGTAGCTTGGCCCAAGGCGCTCTTGGCTGGTGCCTGGCAAAGTCCGACCGGACAGTCCCGCTACCCGGGTGTCGCACGCCGGCACAGGCGACGGACAATTTCGGTGTATTGGCCTACGGTCCGCTTTCGGACGGGACCATCAGTCAGATTGATGCGTTGCTCGCGGATGTACGACCCTAATCGGTTCGCCGATTGGCCTCCCTCGGAAACCAGTTGGCGACTTCTGCCGGCCCCGCTGGGCTGCGCGACCTAGTTCTGGGACACCAGGCGCGCGCCGATCCATGGTAGGATGAGGCTCTCCAACCGTTCGCCGACCAACTGGCGATGATCGCCGGCATAGACATCCAGAAGATGCGGCACCCGCTCGGCCCCGAGGCGCTGAGAGAACGCCAGCGTCGCCACCGGGATGTGCAGGAACTGGTCGCCGAGGCCGACGCCAAGGCCAAGGCCGCGAAGCCCGCGCAACGCCTCGCGCGCCTCGCGGACTTGGCGGATCGGCAGGGCATCCAGGTAACGATCGTAGGCTGCATCGTCGAGCACCACTTCGCCGCGCACGATGTCGAACGGAAAGTCGCCGTAGATCGTGGGTTGGCCCTGATCCGAACTGAAGGCGGTGATGACGCCAAGGGCGGCCACGGGGTAGAAGTCATCGTTCGCGAACAGGTTCTCCAGATCTTCTTGGGACGCGACTTGTGAGGCGCGCGCCCAGGCATCATTGCCGAAGCTGAAGTCGTCGATGGCTGCCAAACAGCACGGGCTCATCGCCCAGACAACGGAGAAGACCTCGGGGCGCGTCATGCCTAAATGCAGGGCGCCGTAGCCGCCCATCGAATGGCCGAGAACGGCCCGGCTGTCCCTGCCGGTCAGGGTGCGAAATTCGGCGTCGACGAAACCCACCAGATCGTCGGCCATGTAGTCGCCCCACCGCCCGCTGATCGGCGAATTTCGGTAGAAGCCGCCACCATACTGGTTGCCGCCGTTGGGCATCACCAGCACCAGTTCCGGCAAATCGCCAGCCGCAATCAGCCGGTCGAGTCTCGCGGGGACATCGAAGAATTCAAGCCAGACGCCATAATCGTCGAAGATGCCGTGCAACAGGTAGACCGCCGGATAGCGTCGATCCGCCTCTCCGTCATAGCCGGGCGGCAGGTAGATGGCGGCGCCCTGCACGCTGGGTGTGCCAAGCAGATTGCCGGTCAGCGCAGGCGCCGGCACATCCACTTCGACCACGCGGCCCGCCGCGTCGCTTGTCGACTGGGCAATCGCAGGCGGTGCCATGCTGAGCGCGACCAGAAGCATGGAACCGGCGAGCAAGCGCGGCATGGCGAAGATCTCCTCTGGCGTCGACCACTCTATGTGGCAGAGATGTGAGCGAAGCTCCAATCGCACAGGCGGTCAAGTCTCGACGAAGATCGATCACCCGATCGACACGACAGCCTGCCGAAGGCAGCTCATATGGCGACGCGGCCGGTCTCCGGGCACGGCGTTTAGCCCATCTGCTCCCTCAGCGAGCGCAGGAGCATCTGCCACCATTCGCCATGGCGGCGCAGGAAGACAGCGTCGTCCATGGTATGCCGTGCCGCGTGTTCCTGGGGGATGCTGTCCCAGCCGGAATGGCTGACGGTGACCCGCGTTTCCTCACCAACGGCTTCGAAGCGGACATCGACCAGGGTCGACTGGCCGGGCTCGAACGTGTCCTGGTGCCAGGTGAAGGCCAGACGGTCGCCCGGCTGCCAGGTGGTGATGCGGCCGATCTCGAACGTGTCGCCATTGGCATAGGTCTCGACCAGCCTCCCTTCCGGCCCCGGCTCGAACGCAAGCGTGCCCGGTTCGCGGCGGCTGAACGGAAACAGCATGTTCGGCTGCCACCAAGCGCCGATCTCGCTGGTGAAGACGTCGAAGGCCCGCGCCGGTGTTGCCCCCACACGCAAGGCAACGATGATGTTCGAGGTCATTCCTTGCGCTCCAGATGCTCTTTGAAGGCCGCCAACTGCACGGTCCAAAGCTGTTCAGTTTCTTCCAGCCAGCGCTTCAACTCCGCCATGGGCTGCGGCCGCAGCCGATAGACGCGCACCCTGGCGTCAAACTCCGGATGGCTGTCCTCGATCAGGCCGCTTCTGCGCAGCGCCTTCAGGTGCCGGCTCATCGCCGGCGGCGAGAGGCCAACGAGATCGGCGATCTCGCCAGCCCGGCGCGGCCGCTCGCGCAGCAGGTCGACGACCCGGCGGCGGTTTGGATCGGCCAGCGCCGCCAGGGTTTGATCGAGGTTTGCCGCCGCTTTCAAATCCAGCCTTCGATCTTCAGGCCGCTGGCCTTCTCGGCCTCTTCCCGGCTGACCTGCCGCACGGTCTGAGCGAAGGTCCAGACATGGCCCTCTGGGTCTTTCACGGAATAGACCCGGTCGCCATAGAACTGGTCCTCGGGCTGACGCACGACCTCGGCATCGGCCGCTCGGGCGCGCGCGCAATGAGCATCGAGATCGGTGTCCAAGTGCACATGGACCGACTGTGTGTTCTTGCCGCCGACGGAGGCGGGGCTGGCGACATGATCGGCCCATTCCGCCCCGACCATCAGATAGCATTCGCCGACTGTCATCTCCGCATGGCTGAGATTGCCGTCGGCATCGGTGATCACCATCGAGCGTTCAAACCCGAAGGCCTTTTCCAGCCAGTCGAGCGCGGCATCCGGGTCCTTGTAGACCACGGCGGAGGCGAGGGTGGCGCGATGAGGTTGGTTTGTCATGCGGCATCATTCCTATTTCGATTTGGAAGAATAATTAATGATGTCGTGAAATATATTGTCAAGGGTGAAAGGCCATCAATGTCGCCGGTTCGGGGGCTGCTTGTGTTGGCCGATCGCCGTCAGGCCATTTCAGCGTTGTGCCTGTCCGCGGCCCACTTCTTCAGCCTGACGCGGTCGACCTTGCCTGTGGCGTTCAGGGGCATGTCGTCCAGAAACTCAATCAGTTCCGGCGCCTTGTATCCGACACGTGCGCGCGAAAACTCGATCAGTTCCTGCGCCGGGGGGGGCTCCGCCCCATCCTCCAGCGTCACATAGGCCCAGACATTCTCGCCATGGACCCTGTCATGCACGCCCACAACGCCGGCGCTGGCGATCGCCGGGTGGGCGAGCAACGTGTCCTCGACCTCCTGCGGGCTGATGTTCGAGCCGTCATGGACGATGATCTGTTTCTTGCGACCGCAGAACCAAAGATAGCCATCCGCGTCGGCGCGCATCATGTCGCCGGTGTTCAGCCAGCCATCGACGATCGCTTCCGCGGTCGCCTGGGGATTGTCCCAATAGCCGACCGTGACGCAGCGCGACTTGACCCACAATTGTCCGTCGACGCCGGTTTCGACTTCGTTGCCGTCTTCGTCACGGATCGACTCGATGAAACCGGCCATGGGCGGCCCGACAGAGCCGGGCTTGTTCGGCCCGTCCGGCGGATTGGCGTTGAGGATGCCGCACTCCGACATGCCGTAGGCTTCGTTGATCGGGATGCCGACCAGCTCCGCGAACCGTTTCTCCAGTTCAGCCGGCACCTTGTCGCCGCCCGAAACGCAATGGCGCAACGAGCGAAAGTCGTCGTGCCGCGCCCGCTTGTCCTCGACGACGCGAAACAGTGCGGCGGGCAACATGATCATGAAGGTTGGCGCCTGTTCGCGGGCCAGCCAGATCACCTCTTCAGGGTCGAACGTCCGTGCGATCAGGGCCTTACCGCCGACCGCCAAGGTCGCCAAGACGGTCATTGAGGCGCCCATATGTGACATGGACGCCGCGCTCAGCGTGACATCCTCGGGATGAATGCCAAAGCTCTTGGCGCGGGTCTTCAAAATCCAGCCCAGCGTGCTGACCGTGTGGGTCACGCCCTTCGGCTTGCCGGTACTGCCTGAGGTAAAGAAGATGAAGATGGGGTCGTCCAGGGACGGCTTATCGAATTCGACCGCTGGCGCATCCTTGAACAGCAGGGCTTCGAAACTGTCGTCGCCTTCGCCAGCGCCATAGCGGATGACGCCGTGCGGCAGGTCGGCCACCGTCTTTGCCGCCGCCAGGTCGTCGTCGCGTTCGACATGGGCCAGCAGGATCTTTGCGCCCGACAGCGCCAACGCATGGTCGATTTCGGGCGGCATGTAGCGATAGTTCAAGGGTACGGCCACGAAGCCGGCCTTCATGCATCCGAGATAATGGACCAACAGGGCATCCCTGTTCGGCATCAGGGAGGCGACGCGATCACCTTTACGAAGCCCCTTGGCGTGCAGATGCGCTGCGTAGCGATCGCTGGCCTTGTCGAGCTGACGCCAGGTCCAACTGTTTTTGGTGGACAGGACCGCGATCGTATCCGGATGCGACCCGAGGCCGACCTCAAGCAGGTTTGGAACGTCGACGGGTGTCTCGCCAGCGTATGAGGATCCATGGAGGGGCATCGGCAGTCTCCGCGCCTGTCTTGATCGCGTTGGGGCTGATTGCGCTGCGCCAGGCAATCAGGAAGCGGTTTCGGCGTCGTGCCGTTCGGCCGCCCAGCGCTTCAGCATCACCCGGTCGGTCTTGCCGGTGGCGTTCATCGGCATGTCGTCGAGAAACACGATCACTTCCGGTGCCTTGTAGCCCACGCGGTCACGCGAGAACGCGATCAACTCCCGTGCGGCCGGCGGTTCGACAGCGTCGACCAGCTCGACATAGGCCCAGACGTTTTCACCATGGATCAGGTCGTGCACGCCGACGACCCCGGCGTTGGCCACCGCGGGGTGTTCAACCAGGCTTTCCTCGACCTCCTGCGGGCTGATGTTGGAGGCGTCATGGATAATGATCTGCTTCTTGCGCGCGCGAAACCAGACATAGCCGTCCTCGTCCGCGCGCACCACGTCACCGGTATCCAGCCAGCCGTTGACGATCGTCTCCGCCGTCGCCGCCGGGTTGTTCCAATAGCCGATCATGTTGGCCGGCGACTTGACCCACATGCGCCCGTCGACACCAGGGCCGACCTCGTTGCCGTCATCGTCCCGGATCGAGAGGTCATAGCCGACATTGGCGGGCCCGACCGAGCCTGGCTTGTTGATGCCGGACGGCGGGTTCATGTTCGAGATGCCGATCTCCGACATGCCGTAACACTCGTCGATCGGAATGCCGGCAAGACGTTCGAACTCGCGCTCCAGCTCCGCTGCCACCTTGTCGCCGCCCGAGATGCAGAGGCGAACCGAGGCGAAGTCCTCATGTTTCGCATCGGGATGACGCACGACGCCAAACAGTGCAGAGGGCAGCATCAGGAAGATTGTGGGCGCGTGATGGCGCAGCAACCACAGCGATTCGTCGGCATCGAACTGCCGAGGAAGCACGACCTTGCTGCCGTTGGCGAGGATCATGAACGCATGCATGAACGACCCGATATGCGACATGGATGACGCGGACAGGACGATGTCCGTTGGCGTCACCTCATAGCCGGCGACCAGCGTCGCGAGAATCCAGCCAATCGTCTCGTAACTGTGCGTGACACCCTTCGGCTTGGCCGTGCTGCCGGAGGTGAAGAAGATGATGGCCGGGTCGGATGCCGCCGGTTTCGGCAGGTCGACGTCCGGCGCCTGCTTTTCCAGCATGGCCTCAAAACTGTCGTCGCCCTCGCCGGCACCATAGCGGATGACGCCGAGCGGCAGCTTGGGAACCTCAGCCGACGCCGCCAGATCCGCGTCGCGCTCGACATGCGCCAGCAAGACCTTCGCGCGGGTCAGCGACAAGGCATGATCGATCTCCGGCGCCATGTAGCGATAGTTCAGCGGCACGGCGATGAAACCGGCCTTCAGGCAGCCGAGATAGTGAATGACCAGCGCATCACGGTTCGGCATCAGCGAGGCGACGCGGTCGCCCCGCCGTATGCCGAGCGCGTGGAGATGCGCCGCGTAGCGATCGCTCGCCTTGTCGAGCTGCCGCCAGGTCCAGCTGTTCTTGGTCGAGACAACCGCGATCTCGTCGGGATGGGCGCTCAATCCCCTGTCCAACAGGCGCGTCACATCGACCGGCGAGATGGTATCAGCGGAACGTCCGTGAAGCGTCATGGCTGGCTCCTTGAAGGCTTCGGGGCGGCTTTGGCGGCTGAGACCCTGGTCAAGCGGCGACGTCGACCCCGTGCCTCTCGGCGGCCCATTGCTTCAGCGTCACGCGATCGACCTTCCCGGTGGCGTTCATCGGCATTTCTTCCAGGAACTCGATCATCTCCGGCGCTTTGTAGCCGACGCGGGCGCGGGAGAACTCGATCAGCTCATGCATCTGCGGCGGGTCGGCGTCCTCCATCAGCGTCACATAGGCGCGGACGTTCTCGCCATGCACCAGATGATGGACGCCGACAACGCCAACGCCGCGCACTGCGGGATGCTCGATCAAGGATTCCTCGACCTCCTGCGGGCAGATATTGGAGCCGTCATGCACGATGATCTGCTTCTTGCGGCCGCAGAACCACAGATAGCCGTCCTCGTCCGCTCTCATGACGTCGCCGGTATCCAGCCAGCCATCGACGATGGTCTCCGCCGTTGCCGTCGGATTGTCCCAATAGCCGATCATATTGACCGGCGACTGGACCCACAGCCGTCCTTCCTCGCCGACCCCCAACTCGTTGCCGTCATCATCGCGGATGGAGAGGTCGTAGCCGGCATTGGCCGGTCCGACGGAACCCAGCTTGTTCTCGCCGGAGACCGGATTGAGGTTCGACAGGCCGATTTCCGACATGCCGTAGATCTCGTCGATCGGAAAGCCGACCATGTCGGTAAACTCGCGTTCCAGCTCCGCCGGAACCTTGTCGCCGCCGGAAACGCACAAGCGCAGCGAGGTGAAGTCCTCGTGCTTCGCGCCGTGCTCCTGCATCAGGCCGATCAAGGCCGACGGCAGCATCCACAAAAGCGTCGGCCTGTGTTCGCGTAGCAGCCAGAGCAACTCGTCCGGATCGAAGGTCCGGGCGACCAGGGACTTGCCGCCAACGGCCAGCACCATCAGCGAATGCACGTGCCCGCCGAGATGGGACATGGACGAGCCGGGCAGCACCACATCGTCGGGCGTCACCTCGTAACCCTGGATACAGGTGCTCAGCATCCAGCCGAAGGTCTCATGGGTATGGGTCACGCCCTTCGGCTTGCCGGTGCTGCCGGAGGTGAAGAAGATGAAGACCGGATCGCTCGGCTCGGGCGCCTCCAGCGTAACCTCCGGCGGCTCCTTCAGCAGCATGGCCTCGAAACTGCCGTCACCCTCGCCGGTGCCATAGCGGATCACGCCCAGGGGCAGCTTGGGCACCTCTTGCGAAGCGGCCAAATCGTCATCGCGTTCGATATGGGCCAGCAGGATCTTCGACTTGGTCAGCGCCAGGGCGTGGTCGATCTCCGGCGGCATGTAGCGGTAGTTCAGCGGCACTGCGACGAAACCGCCCTTGATGCAGCCCAGATAGTGGATGACGAGCGCATCGCGGTTCGGCATCAACGAGGCCACCCGATCGCCCTTGCGAATGCCCAGCGCATACAGATGGGCTGCATAGCGATCGCTGGCCTTGTCCAACTGCCGCCAGGTCCAGCTGTTCTTGGTCGACACAAGCGCGATTTCGTCGGGGTGAGCCTTCAGGCCAGCTTCCAGAAGACCGACCAGTTTGAACGGCTTGTCGGTATCGAGCGGGGGACCAAAAAGCGGCATGGGAGGCTCCACGTTGGATTGCGATGAGCAGGGCGCGACGCTTGTTCGTCGTCGGAAGGCCGGGAAGATATCAAAAAATCGATGAAATTGAAGCGACGGTTGAGCCAGAAACCATAAGGCGCCGACCGCCCTAGTCGAGGCCGCTCAACAGTTCCGTGGTTCGCGCGCGGGCCTCCGTGATGCGGCAGGCGAGGATCGCGATACCGGTCCCGGAACCGCCGCCATAGGTCGATCCGACATAGTCGCACTGGCTCTCGCGGAACGTCTCCCAAGCCGATTGACTGTCGTACAGGGCAGGCACGACGCTGGCACGCCCCGTGACGTCGTCCGTCTCCGCCGCTGAGGCAAGGGCAAATGAGAAGGCCTCGTCGACCGCGGCGTCGGCCCGCGCCAGCGTTTCCTCCAGGCATTCCCTGATTTCGACCTGGCTTGTCCCGTCGCATTCCATGGCCGGGTCGGCGTTGGCGCTGAACGGGGTCAGCAAGGTGGCAGCCATCGCCATTACCAGGAAACCGGTGAGCCTTCGCATGGTGCTGTCCTTCTCGGCGTCAAACGATTCCCGCCACTCAACAGCAACTCTTTTGCGCAATCAACGGCTGGCTTCGCAAATTTGAACCGAGACCGGCCGATGGCGCACATTTGCCAGCAAGCGGGGATCATGCGACCCTCGATGACCGGCCGTTGCCGGTGGCGGCGGCCGGCGCCCCCAATCATGAAAGGGAGAGCGTTGTCATGTCCGACAGTGTTTACAAGATCATCGAACTGGTGGGCACCAGCCCGACGTCCTGGGACAAGGCGGCCGCGAATGCCGTCGAACGTGCCTCGAAGACCTTGCGTGACCTCCGCGTCGCCGAGGTCGTCGAACAGGACATCGTGATCGAAGACGGGAGGATCGCGGCCTACCGGACCAAGCTGAAGGTCTCGTTCAAGTTCGAAGGCAGCTAGCGCTGGACCAGAGACGTTAGGGGCGCGGGATACGGGTGCCGCCCGACCGGTGGGCCGGGCCAAGGTCGTGGCCCGCGCTGCCGATATTGGTGTCCAGCCAGGCTTGCGCGTCGTCCGGTATGTTCGGCCGCATGGGGTCGTCGAGATCGTAGTAAAGCGCGTAAAGCTCGGCGAAGAACTCATAGGGCGACATGGCGGCATAGCTGCTGGGCATGCCGCGGTTGATCAGGTCCAGCGTCGACACGCCGACGGTCATCAGCTTCTGGTACCAGAAGTTCAGGAAGAAGGCCTGGTCGCCGACGCGGAACCAGTTGCGATTGTTCCGATACCAGTCCGCGCCCGTACGCTCGTAGGCCAGGCGCGGGCCAAAGCCGGGCTGGCTCCAAGGATGATTGGCCGGCGCGTTGGGTTCGGGGCCTGGATTCCAACTGCTGCCAGTGCCCAGCGCCGTGCGCAAAAACGCGCGGACGTCCCGCCGTTGGCCGCTGGTCAGCGCCCCCCAGCCACCCATCATGTCGACCCAGCCGTCGATGCCGGCGTTGGTCGGGTCGAACATGCGCCAGCCGAACTCGTCGGCCAGCCAGGGATCGACCTCGGCTTTGCGCTTTTCGTGCACGGCGTGGCCGACCTCGTGTCGGACCACGTCCTCGAAACGCTCGCGCCGCCTGAGCGTGGTTTCGCCGATATGGACGTCACCGCTCCACGGCTCGTACCAGCCGCCGCCCTTGCCCTCGGCCAGGTACAGGCTCTTCAGGTTGGCATTACCTTCGACATTGCTGTCGGGCAGGTCGCGCAGCAGGGACCATAGCGTGTCAATGTCGTCCGGATCATTGTTGAACGCCCAGTCATCCTCCAGCTCGATACCGAACCGGATCTCGAACAGCGTGTCCTGCAGCTTGGCCTCGCCCGCCCGCTTGGCGTGGTCGTGCAGCGTGCGCAGGTCGCGCTTGGCCGTGCCCGGCAGCCGTTTGCCGCGCGGCAGGGTGCGCAGCATGGTCTGAAACCGGCTGCTGTCGATCGGCACCGTGCCGCCGGACGCCGCCAGGCGCGCCATTTCGCGCAAGGTGCGTATGGCGCTCAGCGTCGGCGACCAGCGCCAGAAATTCACCCAGCGCTCGCGGCTGTCGTCGAAGATGTTGGCGTGGGTGTGGTTGCGATTGACCCAGCCCTTCAGCGTGTCCTGATCCTCGACCAGCTCATCGGCGATGTCGCGCGGCACGGCGACCTCAAACGCCTCGCGGTCATGGTCGAAGGCGGCGACGAAGCCGTACTTTTCGTCGTCGACGCCGTCCAGCATCAGGCGCAGGCGCGGCTTCTGGATCAGGAACGGGTGCTCGTGGATCAGGAATACCTTCATCAGTTCCACGATCCGGTCGTCGAGCGCGGCCTCTTGGGCGACCAGCTTTTCTCGCAACTCGCCAAGGCCATACACCACCCGCGCATAGCGTTTGTCATATGCCGATAGGGAGGCGGGGATCTTGTCCAGCTCCTGTTCCAGCGCCTCTGAATCGTCCATCCAGGCAAAGCGGGTCTTCGGCGGATGGACCGCGAAGAAGGTGTCGCGGCTCATGTCGGTGTACATGAACGGCGCCTCGACCGTGAACGGCTTGCCGGTCTTCGGGTGGCTGAACCGGTGGAAGGTGCCGTCGATGATGCTCTGGCGGATCTCGGGGAAACGTTCGGCGTTTACGGCGGTCGCCAAGTGGACGACCATGCTCTCTCCGTCGCTGAGCCGCACCGTGAATGGATGAAACAGACCCATCTCGCCCTCCGTTCAGATTGAGGCTGAAGACTTAGCATGCGCCATTTGGCGCATTACCGGCTATCCTGGATTGAACGCCGTCAACCGCTCGCAAAACCCTGATCTCTCATGAAAGCACTGAACCCAAGGCACCGTACTGTCGGCAGACCTGACCGGCCAATCGGTCATCAAACCGGCCAAGCGCGCTATCTTGGACCAGCCCGGCTGAAGGCGCAGTCGGCATGAGCGGCGACCGACGCGTCTTGGTGACTTGCGGGCGCTTTCACCCGGCCACGGGGATCGTGCGGGCGCTCCACGAAGGCCCGTGCCGGATCGACGTGGTTGACAGCTTTAAGCTGGCCACCGCGATGCACTCCAACGCCGTGGACAAGCTTCATGTCGCCGCGGCGGCAGCGCCGGACCCGGTCCAGTATGCGCAAGACATCGCCCAGATCGTGCAGCAGCGCGGCATTGACCTTGTCGTGCCATCCTACGAGGACGGCTTTTTCCTGGCTCGGTACGCCGACAGGATCCCCGCACCGCTGTTCGCGCCGACGTTCGATACCATCGCGTGCCTGCACGACAAGGCCCGGTTCATTGAGCTGTGCGCCGACTTTGGGTTGCCCGCGCCGAAAACCTCGGTGGTTGTCAGCCGCGATGATCTGCGAACAGCCGTCGGCCATCTTGATGCTTTCGTCGCCCGCCCGGCCTACTCGCGCGGCGGTATGGTCTATCTCACCAACCACGGTCCCAGGGCGGGCGAAACGAACCTGGACGACTGCGAACCGACCGAGGAAAACCCATGGCTGGTCCAGGACTATGTCGAGGGCAACGACGCCTGCTCGTTCAGCGTGGTGCGAGACGGCAGGGTCTTGGTCCATTGCGTCTACGAGCCGACCATTCAGGCATCCGGCGGGTTCTCCGTGCAGTTCTCCTCGATCGAGGATTTCGGATCGCTGGAGGTGACCTCGGCGATTTGCGCCCGGTTCAACTACACCGGCTTCATCGGCTTCGATTTTCGGCGCACGGCGGATGGCTTCGTCATGATGGAATGCAACCCGCGTTCCAGCGCCGGGGTTTTCCTGACGCCCAAGATTTGGGTTGCCGATGCGGTTCTTGGCGAGCCCTCTGAAACGCGGATCGTCGAACCGGGCGCCCGGCGCCAGTATGATGCCTTTCTGTTCAGGCCCGGGATGGTTCAATTGCCGGCCCGCCGGCTGGTCCGGGAACTGCTGACCACGCCGGACGTCTACATCTCGGCTGAAGACATGCTTCCGGCGCTGTATTTCTTCATCAATCTGCGCCACTGGTCCAAGCGTGCCGAGCGCGAGCATATCGAATTCGGCCAGGCCTTCGTCGGCGACGTCTCCTGGGACGGCGCGCCGATGCCCGACTGGCCGGTAAACGCCGATCCATAAGATGCCCGCCCATGTTGCTGCCCGGTTGCAGTAGGGACGGGCGCCTTGCTGTAGTGTCAGCGCGCGAACTGTCAAGGTTTCCGGCAACGCAAGGGGGATTGCTGGTGTGACCGTTGCGGCGCCTCCCGGCACGGGCCCCAATCGCTGGATCGTCATGGCCGGCGCGTGCCTGGGCGTGTTCAGCCTGACGATGAACGGCACGGCGCTGATCACGGCCGTCCCGGCCATTCGGCACGCGTTCGACATCGGCCCCGTCACCGTGCAATGGATCGTGACGATCTACTTCTTGACCGGCGCCGTGTTCCTGGCCGCCGCCGGCCGCATCGGCGACCATTTCGGCCATGGGCGGGTGTTTCTCGCCGGCGCGCTCAGCTTCATGATCGCCTATGTGATGATCGCGCTGGCCGGCAACGCGGCGACGATCCTGATTGGCCGCGCCATTCAGGGCTTTGCCGGTGCTCTTCTGCTGCCCATGTCGCTGGCCCTGATCAAGGCGACCTTCCCGGAACGCCAGCGCCAGGTCGCGGCAGGGATCTGGAGCGGTTTTCTCGGCCTCGGCCTCGGCATCGGGCCGATCGTCGGCGGTCTCTTGACCCACTATCTCGACTGGCGGGCCGTTTTCTGGGTTAGTCTGGCCATTGCCGCGCTGGCGTTCGTGATCATGGCTGCGGCTATGCGCGGCCACTTCGAGGCCAGGGCAGCGCGTTCGGCCGGCAAACGCGACTATCTCGGCTTTGTGCTGCTGGCCGCGGCGATGGCCGCCTTCACCTACGCGATCACACACGCCCAGGGCCTCGGCTGGGCTTCGGTCGCGACCCTTGCAACACTATTCGTTGCGGTCGCCGCGCTGGTGACGCTGCTGATACGCGAGCGCCGGTTGGAGCGGCCGTTCCTGGACCTGAAGCTGTTTCGCCACCGCCACTTCATCGCCGCCACCGTCGGCATTTTGAGCACCTTTTTCCTGATCTACGGCATTCTCTATTTCGCCAGTGTCTTCGTGCAGAACACGCTGACCCTTGGTGACAGCGCCGCCCAGGCCGGCGTCACGCTGATCGCGCTGACCATCGTGATGTTCGTCGTGTCGCTGTTTGTGGACAGGGCCGTCTCTCGCCTAGGGCCGCGGAGCGTCGTTACCACCGGCATGGTGTTGCTCTGCCTCGGCGCGCTGCTACTCCATGTCGAGGTGGCCGTCGATGACCTCGTGGGGCTGGAAACGGCTTTGGTCCTGTGCGGGCTAGGTCTGGGCCTGACGGTGCCCGTCTTCTCCGGCATCGGCCTGGCGACCTTGCCGCCGGATCAGACGGGGCAGGGGGCCGGCCTGCTGACGACGTTCACGTTCCTGGGGGCAACGATCGGCGTATCGCTCGGTGGCCTGGTGTCGGCCGCCGCCACCGACGGGTCTTTGGGCAACAGTCTGGCGGCGCTTCAGATCACCGATCCAACGCAACTAGCCGCAGTCCGCGCCGGCCTGCATGCCAGCGCTGCACAGTTGCAGTCCGTGTTGGGTCAGTTCGACGCGGGGACCACCGCAAATGTCCAGGCCGCGTTGAGGCACGCGGTCGATGCCGGCTTCGAGGCGCTGACCCTCCTGTGCGTCATTGTCGCCGCGATCGGCGCCATTGCCCAATTCGTGCTGCTGCGAACCTCGCAGTCCGAGCCCTAGGCGGTTGCGCCGGCGGCTTTTGCAGGTTTTGCTGTCCGGCCATCATCGAGTCGAGAGCCCGCCCATGACAAGCAAGCCCTTTGCCGACATTGCCGTCTGCGTGTTCGACGCGTACGGAACGCTGTTCGACGTCCACTCCGCCGTCCAGCGCGGTGGCGAGGCGCTTGGCGACAAGGCTGTTGCCGTATCGGCCCTGTGGCGCCAGAAGCAGCTGGAATACGCCTGGCTCAGCGACATCATGGGCGCCCATCTCGATCTTTGGGAGACGACGACGCGCGGCCTCGACTTTGCCCTGGCCAGCTTCGGCGTCGACGACCCCGCCCTCAGGGCACGCTTGCTCGATCTCTATAGGGCGCTGACCGCCTATCCCGAGGTCACGTCGGTCCTTCAGGCGCTGGGCAAAGGCGGGGTCGGCACCGCGATCCTGTCCAACGGATCGCCACAGATGCTGAATGCGGCCGTAGCTTCCGCCGGGCTTGACCAGGACTTCGACGCGATCCTGTCCGTGGAGGATGTCGGCATCCACAAGCCAGCAGCGCCGGCCTATCAGCTCGCGGTCGACCGCCTGAACGTCGAACCGGCGCGGGTGTGCTTCATCTCCAGCAACGGTTGGGACATCGCCGGCGCCGCCCGCTTCGGCTTCGCCGCCTGCTGGTGCAATCGACTTGGCCTGCAGCAGGACAGGCTGCCCGCGGGGCCGGCCGCCGTGATCGCCTCATTGGCTGAACTGCCGGCCCTGGTGGGCGTGCGCGCTTAGCGCTCAGACGGTCTCGGCGATGCCGGCCTCGCCGACCACGATTTCCGGTTCGTCCGGCAACAGGTGCATGAATTTGGCCCTTGCGGCGACCGCCTGCTCATTCGATCGGCGGGCCGCTTCCTCGCTGTCGAAGATGCTGACCGAGGCGATCATGCTGCCGCCGTCATCGATCATGTAGAAACCCCGAAAGCCGGGGTCCTGCTTCAACACCGGCACCAGCTCGCGCCGAACGGCGTCCTCGACATCCTTCGCGGATCCTGCCGCCTGGTATTTCCGAATCGCAATGTACATCGCCCTCTTGCTCCTTATTGTCGTTATGGCGAGCGCCTCTTGGTGCAACCTCTGGCTGTTGCGCTGATGAGTTTAGGTGCGTTTGAGGGTGTTGTCGCCTCGGACGCATGAACAGACTGAAGGGCTCGCGACGAAGTGATCGCGACCAAAGGAGCGATCGGGCAGGCAGATTGAGGGCTAGATGGGCACTTTGGCCGGCAAAACGGCATTGATTACCGGCGCCTCGCGGCACAACGGGATTGGTACTGCCATCGCAAGGGCGCTTGCGACGGAAGGCGCGGACACCTGCCTGGCTTACTTCCGACCATACGATGGCGCACAGGCCTGGGCCGACGACCTGGGGCCAGCCATCGACGACGTCCTGCGTGAGATCGCTGACCTGGGCGTGTGCGCTGTAGGCTTCGAAGTCGATCTGTCAAAGCCGAATGGCGCCGTTGAGCTGTTCGACAAGGCCCGGTCTGCGTTCGGCACAATCGATGTCCTCGTCAACAATGCGGCCTATTCGGCCCACGACGGGATCGACCGGCTCGACGCCGCTGGGCTGGACGCCCACTATGCTGTCAATTTGAGGGCCACGGCCCTGCTCACGTCAGAGTTTGTCCAGCACTTCGATCGGGCCGAAGGCGGCCGGATCATCAACATGACCTCGGGGCAGGGGGCGGGCCCTATGCCGGATGAACTGGCCTATGCCGCCACCAAGGGCGCGATCGATGCCTTGACGGTCAGCCTCGCCCCGGCGCTCGCCGGGCGCGGCATCACCGTCAACGCGGTCGATCCGGGCGTTACCGACACCGGTTGGATCGGCGAGGATCTGCGCCAATCGCTGGTCGACGCCGCGCCCACGGGCCGTCTGGGGGAACCTGACGATGCCGCGCGGCTGGTTGCCTTCCTCGCTTCGGACGAGGCCAAATGGATCACCGGCCAGATCATCCGGTCGCGCGGCGGCGCTTGAGCGCGAAGTCACATGTCGCGATCGCAATCGCCATAGACGCTGCAAACTATTGACAGGCAGCGCCAATCGGCCTGATTTGGCGCGCAGACTCGCCTTCGATACCATTGGTTCTTCACGACATGACAACCAGGACCGGACCGACCACCAGCATTGGCGGGACGCCATGACCCTTCGCTATGGCGTCATCGGCACCGGCAATATGGGGCAGGAGCACATTCGCAATCTGGGCGCCGTCGACGGCGTCGAGGTGACCGCCGTTGCCGATACCGACGCGGGCATGCGCAAAAAGGCGGAGGCGCTGACGGGCCTCACCGCCTATCCGGACTATCGCGACATGCTGGGCGCCGAGGCCCTCGACGCCCTGGTGATCGCATCGCCGAACCATACCCACAGGTCCATTCTGGCCGATGCCGTGGCGACCGACCTGCCGATCATCGTGGAAAAGCCGCTGTGCAGTACGGTCGAGGACTGCCAGGCTGTCATCGGCGCCGCGTCATCACGCGCGGCCCCCGTCTGGGTGGCGATGGAGTATCGCTTCATGCCGCCGGTCACCCGCCTGATCGAAGAGGTACGCAAGGGCACCGTCGGCCAGTTGCGCATGCTGGCGATCCGCGAGCATCGCTTTCCTTTCCTGGACAAGGTGGGCGCCTGGAACCGTCTGTCCGCGCTGTCCGGCGGCACGATGGTGGAGAAGTGCTGTCACTTCTTCGATCTGATGCGGCTGATCACCGACAGCGATCCGGTTCGCCTCTATGCCACGGGCGGCCAGGACGTGAACCATCTCGATGAAACCGTCGACGGCCAAGCCGCCGACGTCGTCGACAACGCGTTCGTCGCGGTCGATTTCGCCAACGGCACGCGCGCCATGCTGGACCTGTGCATGTTTGCCGAGGCCAGCCGCGACCAGGAGGAAATCACGGTGACCGGCGATGGAGGCAAGGTGGAATGCGGCATTCCATCCTCGCGGCTTTCGATCGGAAAACGCGGCTTTGTCAACAGGATGGGCGACATTCTTCCGATGTCGTCTGAGCACATACCGGTCGATGAGAAGCTGTTGCAGATCGGCGACCATCACGGCGCGACCTATTTCGAGCACGTTGCCTTCCGCGACATGATCCGCACCGGCGGCAAACCTGCCGTCACCCTTGATGATGGCTTGCGGGCCGTCGCCATGGGCCAAGCGGCGGAACGCTCGATCCGCGAACATGCCGCCGTCGCGCTTTGACCGCGTGATCTATCCTGATCGCCGGCAATAGCGAGTTGCGCGTCCAGCGGGCCTTCCGCTATGACCATCCGCGACCCAATCCGCTGTCGACGAGGGCGCGCCGGGGAAACAGCCGATGAAAGTCTTGTTCGCGACGCCCACCGGAAGGGGGGTCATCCAGGCCTGCGCCTATCGCTCGATGATGCGCACGATCGTCTCGATGACACAGGCCGGCATCGCGGTTGATGTGCTGACCGTCGACGTTGCCGACGTCATGCGCGCCCGAAATGTCCTGGCGTCTACGTTCCTTAGTCGCGAGGACTGCACGCATCTGGCGTTCGTCGATGCCGACATGGCATTCAGCGCCGGCCTGTTCCAGCGTATGCTGGCCTATGACAAGCCTTTGATCGCTGTTGCGGCCCCGAAGCGCACCTTCAACACCAAGAAGATCAACCGTACCATCGGCGAACTGATCAAGACCGAGAGCGCGATCGACATTCGGCGCGCCATAGGCTTGAGCGACTCGTTCAACGTCGCGCTCGACGTGCCGGTGAAGGACCTCGAACCCGATCAGGGTTTTGTCGAGGTCAAGGCACTGGGGACCGGATTAATGCTTGTCCAGCGGCAGGTCTTAGAACGCATGCTGGACACCGGTGAGGCCAAGACGACGACACTCAGCGGCTATGGCTGCGAGGTCCATGGCTTCTTCAACTGCATCATGATGGAAGACAGCGGCGACTACATCTCCGAGGATCTGTCTTTCTGCATGCGCTGGCGCAATTGCGGCGGCACCGTCTACGCCCTGGTCGACGAGACGATCGGCCATGAAGGAAGCCTGCTGGTCGAGGCGTCGTTCGCGGACCGGATCAAGCGCGCCAAGGCCAAAACCTAACAGTTTGGCCGCACGGTTTGGCCGCAGAGCCGGCCCAATGCGGAAAATCAATCGCATGATCGCGCTTGCCTGTTTAGGCTGTAGCCCAGGGGCCAATTCTGGTCGACGGAGGTACCGTCTCGACCGCGCATGTGACAGCTTTCGGGAGGCAAGACGTGGACTTCAACTTCCTCTTCACGGATTTCGACGGCCGCATCAACAGGCAGCCATTTTGGATCGGCGTTCTGGTTCTGGCCGTCGCGGCGGTCGTCGGATCGTTCATCCTGATGCTGTTCCTGCCGGCTTGGCTGACACAGCTTGTCGTCAACCTGGCGGTGATCTATCCCGCGCTGGCGCTGATGGTGAAGCGCCTGCATGACCATGGCGATCCCGCGATGCCGCTGGCGGCGGTCTTTATTCTGCCGTCTTTTGTCGCGTCACTGTTGCGGTTGACGGGGCTGACCTATTCCTCCGTGACCCTGGGCGAGGTGACCTATGTCGCACCGAACTTCTTCGGCTGGCTGATCAATCTGATCGTGTTGGCGATTGGGCTCTATGCGCTTTACTATCTCGGCATCAAGGAAGGCCAGCGCGAGGGGAACGCCTACGGTCCCGACCCGCTCAAGACCTAACCCGGGTTGGCGCGCGGCGCCGCTGGTGCTGGCGGCGCTGCTTTGGCCGGGCCTGGCCCTTGGCCAGTCACAAAACGAAGTCGCGCTCGCCCTGGAAGAGGCTCCCGTCGCGCTGGCGATCGCGGAGGATGGGCGCATCGCTGTTGCCGGTCCCAACAGCGTAGAACTGCGCGACCCGTCGGGCGCGCTGCTGAGCCACTTCGTTTTCGGCGCCATGCCGGAAGGCTGCTGTGTACGCGACCTGGCCTTTGCCGGCGACACGCTGTTGATCGCTCGCAGCCCATCCTGGGTGGATCGAGAAGGCGCTGGCGGCACGCTGGGCGGCCTCTACCGCTGGGACGGTGCGCCGGACACCAGGCCTCAGGATCTGCCCATCGGCGGCTGTTCGGCAATCGCCGTCGCCGCCGAGGCCCAAACCGTCGCGACGGCCTGCGCCGGGGCGGTGCAGCTTTGGGATCTCGCCAGTACCGTCGAGCCCGCTATCGTTCATGACCGACCGGCCGGGGCCCTAGCGCTAGACCAAGAAGGCACCATGTTGGCAATCGCCGGGCGCTGGTTCGAAGCCGATGAGACAGAGGGTGGGGAGGGCGACGGTGTGCCGGCGTCCACGGCGGTTCGTCTCTACGCCTTGGACGACGGGACGGAGCCGCTTGCCGAGATCGAGCCTTCCGGCGCGCCGGTCCGCCAACTCGCGTTCCTTGTCGATGGTCGGCTGCTCTCACTGGATGCGCACGGCTCGATTGTCATCACCGAGCCCGGAAAATGGACGAGTCGTCTCGTTGCCGAGAACGGGCCGCTGTCCGGAGACGCTGGCTCCGCTGGCGAGATATCGATTAGCCCGGCTGGTCGCCTGCTGGCCGGTGACCTGAGCGGCGCCGATGGCGGCGTGCTGATCGATCTGGATACGGGAGGCATCATCGACACGCCCGCCGCGATCCCAATGCGTGGCGCCGGCCACTGGGCATTCGTGGGAGACGCTGGGCTGCTTTGGGCCGGCCGGCCACCAACGTACCCCTCCGCGATCCTTCGCTGGTTCGACGTTCCACCGGTTGCGACGATGCAGGAGCCGCCGAGTGAGAAGGAGTGACGCCGCCTCGGGGCTAGGTCATGGGGACCAGCCAGCGTTTCGCCGCGTCGACGACGGCTGAGGTGACATCCGTCAACGCCGCCGCCAGCATGCGGCTGCAGTGCCAGTAAAGCGCGACGTCGAGCGGACGGTCAGGTTTCAAGACCACCAGCCGCCCGTCTTCAACGTGCTCTCCGATCAGACCTTCCGGGTTCATCCCCCAGCCGATGCCTGCCAGGGTCGCGTCGATGAAGGCCTGGGTCGACGGCAGCCAATGGGACGGCATGACCAGACGCCGTCCATACACCGCCTCCACCCAGCGGGCCTGCAGCTCGTCCTTCGTATTGAAGGTGATCGTGGGTGCGCGTGCCAGCGATGTCACGTCCGGTCCATCTGGAAACCAGCGGTCGACAAAGGCGGGGCTGGCCGTCGCGACGTAGCGCAGCGCGCCAAGCCGACGGACGTCGCAGCCCTGAACCGGCTGGGGCAGGCCGCTGATCGCGGCAACGACCTCGCCCCGCCGCAGCCAGTCGGCGCTGTGGTCCTGGTCGTCCAAAACCAAGTCGAACAGCCTGCCGTCCACCGACGCCATGGCGTCGACGAACCAGGTGGCCAGGCTGTCAGCATTGATCGCGATGCGCAGGGTCGCCGGTTCGACCGCCGGCCCCAGGTCGCCGAGATCGCTTTGCAGAGCCTGCTCCAACAAAGCTACCTCATCGACATGGCGGCAAAAGCGACGCCCGGCATCCGTCGCCGTACAGGGCTGGCCCCGAACGACCAACACGGTGCCCAACCGCTCCTCCAGCAGCTTGACCCGTTGAGATACCGCCGAGGGCGTCACGTGCAACTGCTGTGCCGCCTTTTCGAAGCTGCCGCTGCGGACGACGGCGGCCACCGCCGCGAGATGCGCATAGTCGAGCATGTTTAGAAGCGCTTATGCAGAGTTAGGAACATTAGTTTCTTTAATCTTTATGGCTCGCCTAAACAAGGTGCGGTCTTGAGGGAGATCCCAGATGGCGGCCTTTGTTGCCGGTTTCCTGCTCTGCATCAGCTTGATCGTGGCGATCGGCGCACAGAACGCCTTCGTCCTGCGTCAGGCGATCCGGGGCGAGCACGTGTTTTCGGTCTGTCTCGCCTGCGCCCTTTCAGATGCGGTGTTGATCAGCATTGGCGTCGCCGGCTTCGGCACCATGGTCGATGCCGCGCCTTGGGTGGAACCGCTGCTTCGCTATGGCGGCGCGGCCTTCCTTGCGGCCTATGGCGCGCGCAGTCTTTGGTCGGCGGTCCAAGGAACCGGCGCGCTGGTCGCCGCCGCTGGGCCGACTGGCTCCATGTCGACGACGCTGACAACGTGCCTGGCCTTCACCTGGCTTAACCCGCATGTCTATCTCGACACGGTCGTCCTGATGGGCTCGATCTCCACCCGATATGACGGCCGACAGGCCGCCTTTGCCGCCGGCGCCATCGGCGCTTCGTTCGTCTTCTTCTTCGCCCTGGGTTATGGGGGCCGGGTTCTGCGGCCGGTCTTTGGCCGGCCCGAGGCCTGGCGCTTGCTCGACCTGACGATCGGCGCGGTGATGTGGGCCATCGCTTTCAGCCTGGTTTGGGGGGCCTAGTATTCGCCCGCCTGGCTCTTGGCCAGGCTGTTTGCGACGATACCGCTGTGCTAAACTCCTGCTTGCGCTGAGATGCCTGCCATCAACCTGGGCGTTTGGCTTGTAGCCGTGTTCGCGGACTGAAATTGAGGAGCGGCAATGCCGTACATTCGCGATATCGACGAAGATCGGGCGGCGCTGCTGGTCCGGGCCAGCATCCAAGCCTACAACGCTTTCGACACGGCGCATCCCACGACATGTTACGGCGGCCGGGTGACCTGTCCCGACGGCTATGAATTTGTCGAATGCTGGACCGGCGTCGACGAGGTCATCTACCAGAACACCGAGATCTACGGCATCGTTCTTCGTTCTGTTTCAGCGCCGTATACGTACATCTTCGCCTTCCGAGGCACCTGGTCCTACGATGACATCGTCGTCGACCTGGAGGAGATATTTTACGAACAGTCGGCCTTCGTGCCCTACGGCCAGTCGACGCCGCCAGTGCCTGAGGCCAAGGTGGCGGCCGGCTTCTGGTCGGCCTACACGGCATCGTCCAGCATGGCAAAGCCCATGCAGCAGCAGCTGTTCGAACTGGTCGGCAAGTACCGGTCGTCCAGCAAACCGATCGCCGAACTCTACATCACCGGCCACAGTCTCGGCGCGGCGCTGTGCGAGCTGTTCACCCTCGACGTCGCCTTGGCGAAACTGCCGTTCAAGACCGTCAACTACAACTACGCTTGCCCGCCGGTGGGCGGCCGGGCCTTCGTCGACTTCTACGACCGGCAGCCGGCGCAACAGGATCCGAACACCAGGACCGTGCGGATCCAAAACACCTACGACTATGTGCCGTGCCTCGGATTAGGGCTGGGTTGGGACTACACCCACGTGCCCTATGCCTATTTGATCGCCTTTCACTATGGCAGGGACTGGGAAATCCATCCGGTCGTGAACCATTCGGCCGAAGGCTACCGCGCGGTCATGGATTGCGCGTTTGCCAGCCCTACCGGCTACTGCCTCGGGAACCCGTCGTTCCGAGACGGTTCGAAGGTCTATCAGGTGACCTCGGTCGAACCCAATCCCAACACCGTCTGCGACTTCTGGCCGGAACGGAAGAAGATGCGGGCAGCGGCCTTGGAGTCCAAGGCGACCGAGACCGCGGCCTATTGATCGGCGGCGCCGGTCAACTGGTCGGCAATCTCGTCGGCCCAGCCATCGATCTCGTCCCACTTGCGAAAGTCGCCGTAGCGGCCGCCTGACAGCCGGAAGAACAGGCGCACCAGGAAGGACAGCTCGTCAGGCTGAATGGCGCCGGTGAACATCCGGTGATCGCAGGCGTTGACGGCGGCGCGCAGGCCATCGACCTCCTTGGCTTCCGGCCAGTCGGCCTTCGCCATGAGGCCGCGCTGCTGATCCAGCGGGCCGAGGCTGAACAGCCAGACCGGCCTTTGCGCCAGCGCGCTCGCGTTCTGCTCCACGAAGGCAACAGCCTCCGCCATCCAGGACCCGACATAGACCGGGCTGCCGATGACATAGGCGTCGTAGGCCGCGACTGATGGACTGGCCTCAATCGATTGGACGTCAGTGTCAATTCCGCGCCGCTCTAGGGTTTCGCCCAAGCGTTCGGCGACCCCTCGTGTCGACCCGTGGGCGGAGGCAAATGCGACCAATGCTTTCATGGGCACAGGCTACAGGTGTTTGCCTCGGCCGGATAAGAGATTCTGCAGAGATCGTCGAAGGTGCGACCGACCGTCCGCATTTGTCCGCGTCAAGTCCTTGCGACCGCGCCGTCGGATGCTAGCATCCCGGCGCGCAGAAGATCGTCCATCGAGGCAAAGAGTGTCAGGAGCATCCGACAGCAATCCATCGGGCCTAGCCTGGCCCGACTCCTATGCCGACCTGCGACCGGTCGTGCTTGAGGAGTGGGGCGTCGAGGGAGAGATCTACCTGAACCGCAAGCTCAGCGGCGGCAAATCTGGCGCCCTGGTCTATACCGCCGATCTGGCCAGCCCGGATTTCACCGGCCAGGCGATATTGAAGTTCGACACGGTCGAAGGGATGGACCTCTCGGAAGAAAAGGAGTTCGAGCGGCACCGCAAGGCCATCGACACCGAACCGGACTATGCCGCGCGGCATATCGAGCGTTTGGTCCATGCCTCCTTTCAGGACAACAAGGTCGCGCTGATTTCCACGATTGCCGGCCGCGGTGTGGAGTATGTCGTGCCCTGGTCGAAATGCCGGTTCGACACCCAGCTCGCCATCATAAAGCACCTGTCCTCCGATCTGCTGGAATGCTGGAACGCTCACTACACGCTGTCGGCCGGCCTCAGGGCGCCGCAAGATCTGCTGCATACCTGGCTGAAGCATCGTATCGAGAAACCGACGAGCCGGCTTTTTGAATTTTTGCCGGACCATTGCGGCCTCGCGCCCGACGAGCCGACCTTCACCTTCGACGGCAAATGGTACCCCAACCCCGTTGCCTTCGCGATCGGGCCCGACACGGCGCTGGACGGGGCGCGAATGAGGGCGGTCATGGGCAGCAGCCATGGCGACTTGCACGGGCTGAATGTGCTTGTCCTTTCGAAGCCGTCGGGCGATCCGACCTATTCGCTGATCGATCTGGCCATGTACGAGGCCGATCAATACCTGTTCTACGACCATGCCTATTTCGAGATCGCCCATCTGCTGGCGTCCCGCGACAGCTCCGACCCGGTCTATTGGACGACGATCCTTGAACATTTGCGCGAGCACCATCCGACCGGGCTGAGACATGACATTCGAGCCGACGATCTGGGCCTTGCACAGTTGATCGGCGCCCTGCGCGGCGAACTGTACGACTGGATCGACAGGCACGAGGCCAACCGGCTGTCTTACATGGAGAGCCAATACCTGCTGGCTCGGGTGGCGGCCGGGTTGAACTTCGCCAACAAGCATCTCAAAGCCGGCCATCGGCGATTGGCCTTCCTGTACGCCGCCTTCAACCTGAAGCTCTACCTGCGACACCTTGGCCTCGATTGGCCAAAGCATGGCCCGCAGTTGCTGTCGGAAGCGGAGCACTCGACGGGGGTAGGGGCGGCGCCGACCCCCGCGGTCCCAGCTGTGGCGGATCGGTCGGCCGACAGGGTGGCCATGCCCGGCAAAGCCGAGCCGCCGCACTTGCCGGAGCACCCAGCGATCGCCGTGATGCCGTTTGAGAATCTCGATGGCGGCGCCGCGCGCGAGCATATCGCCGACGGCATCTCGCTGGAGATCATCACCGAACTCTCGCGCGTGGACTGGCTGACCGTCATCGCGCGTGGATCGTCTTTCGCCTACAAAGGCAAGAGGATTGACCCGATCAAGGTCGGTCGCGAGTTGGGTGTCAACTATCTGGTCGAAGGAACGGTGCGTACCGTGGGTGACCAGTTGCGCGTAACGGCCGAGCTGTTGGATGCCGCCGATGGCCGCGATATTTGGACCCGGCGCTATGACGGCACGGCGGAGGATGTCTATGCCGTGTTCGACGAAATCGCCGAATCCGTGGTCGCCAATATCGATACCGAGCTGAAGCGCCATCAACGCCAACTCGCCAAGCGCAAGCGGGGCAACTTCACTGCCTGGGAGCTGTTTCAGCGCGCCATGGCCCTGTTCATGCGCCGAACCAAGCACGATTCCCAGGCGGCGCGAGAGTTCCTGAACCGGGCGATCAAGGCAGACCCCGACTTTGCCGAGGCCCTGGCTGTTCTTTCGATGATCGAGCTGAGATGCCTGTTCCTTGAGCCCGGCGAGCCCGCCGACCAGGTTATGGATCGAGCGCTCGATCTTGCGCGCCGGGCTGTCCAGAGCGACGAAGGCAGCAGCATCGCGCACTCCGCTCTTGGCCGTGTCTACTCGCTGCGAGGGGAGCACGAAAGGGCGCTGGTCGAAGGCAACGAAGCGGTCGAGCTGAACCCGAGTTTCTCGCTCGGTTATCTTCAACTGGGCGCGATGCTGATCTGGGCCGGCCGTGCGGACGATGGGCTGCAGGCGGTCGAGAAGTCCATGCGTCTAAGCCCCAAGGATCCGTTCAGCCGGGTCCGCGCGCTTACGTTGGGGCTCGGCCAATACCTACTGGGCGACCTTGACGCTGCGGGAGCGTCGTTCAAACGGGCGCAGCACGGCCATTTCATCGCATCCGTCGCCTACATCTTCAGCGCTTTCGTTCTGGCGCGACAGGACAGGCTCGACGAGGCGCATGCCGCGCTTCACCAGGCGCGCAAGCTGCGGCCGGACATGTCTTGGGACCTCTTCAAGACCAATCTTGGCGCCATGATCCCCGACTACTGGTCCCAGATTGAAAGCGACGCGCGCAAGATCGGCTTTCTGAACGACTGACAGGCCTTGCGGCGGTCGGCCGCCGATGACGTCGATGCTAGCCGCGTTCGCTGTCCAGGATCGCCATGCCGCCCGCATCGTAGCGATCGCCGGCAACGGCTTCCGGCGGAACGGCCGCCTCGACCGATGCCAAGTCGTCCGGGCTCAACTCCAGATCCAAGGCCGCCAGTGATTCCTCCAGACGGTCGCGGCGACGGGCACCGATTAACGGAATGACATCGTTGCCGCGCGACAAGACCCAAGCGATCGCGGCCTGTCCCGGTGTCGCGTCATGCCGGGCTGCTGCCTTCGTCAACGCTTCAACGAGCTTCAGATTGGTGCGCAGATTGTCGCCCTGAAACCGGGGAGAGGCGGCGCGGAAATCCCGCTTGCCCGCCAAACTCTGCTCGCCGATCCGTCCGGACAGAAGCCCGCGCGACAAAACACCATAGGCGGTCACGCCAATGCCAAGCTCCCGCACCGTTGGCAGAATCTCCCGCTCAATCGATCGGCTGACCAGCGAATACTCCATCTGAACGCCAGCGATCGGATGGATCGCGTTAGCCTTACGGATCGTCTCGGCGCCGGCCTCAGACAGCCCGATATGGCGGACATAACCTTCCTTGACCAGGTCGGCGATCGTGCCGATCACATCTTCCAGCGGCACCCGCGGGTCGATGCGCGCCGGCTGGTAAAGATCGACATAGTCCGTCCGCAGCCGTTTCAGCGTGTAGGCGAGGCTGTTTTTGATTGCCTCCGGCCTCACATCCATGCCGATAAAGCCGCCGGCGGGATCGCGCAGGGCGCCAAACTTGACCTGGATGAAGGCCTTGTCGCGCCGACCTTGCAGCGCGCGGGCGAGCAGCATTTCGTTATGGCCGCTGCCATAGAAATCGCCGGTATCCAAGAGCGTAACTCCGGCGTCCAGCGCCGCATGGATGGTGGCAATGCTCTCGCCCTCATCTGCCGGACCATAAAAGTCAGACATGCCCATGGTGCCGAGGCCGATGGCCGAGACAGTGGGGCCGGACGTTCCAAGCTGGCGGAATTGCATTGATGGTCTCCTGATAGTCCCGTGGCGGTGCGCCTCGTCGCGGATGACTGTAAGCTGGTGAATTGCTATGGACGTGTGTATAGGCTCAGATAGGAAGCATTAATTGCGACAGGTGCAATTGTCGTGGATGCCTATGCGGAGCCCAGGCTGTTCCTGCGCATTGTTGAGGCGGGCAGCCTAAGGGCGGCCGCTGAAGAGTTTGGGGTGGAGCCTTCCGCCGTGACGCGCCGTTTGGCGGCGCTTGAGCGGCGGCTCGGTGCCAAACTGATCGTGCGGTCCCGCACACGCTCAACACCGACGGATGCTGGTGCACGCTATTACCAGCGCATGAAGGGCCTCTTGGCCGAGGTCGACGCGTTGGAGGCTGACATTGGGGGTACGGCGGAGGAACCGACGGGCATCCTGCGCGTTACGGCACCGGGCGATTTTGGTGTGCGTTTTGTCGCCCCGGTCCTCCGCGAAATGGCAGACCGTTTTCCGCGTCTAGAGGTTGATCTGCGCCTGGGCAGTGGGCTGGCCGATCTGGCGGAGCAGGGCATCGACGTTGCCATTCGCATCGGCCCTTTGCGCGACTCTGCCCTCATTGCCCGAAAACTGGGTGAGATCCCACGCGTCGTCGTCGCGTCGCCCGGCTATCTTGAACGGCGCGGGGTTCCCAAGACGCCAAAGGAACTGACAGACCATGAATCCGTCTTCTACCTAACGCATCGTCCGGGCGCGGTGACGGTTTTCGATGGCTCTGACGGCCCTATCGAAGTGCCGTTGAAAGGGCGTATCGCTATCAACAACATCTCGGCCATCGTCGACCTGGTGGAGGACGGTGCGGGCATTCACATCGGCCCCATTTGGGCGTTTCACGACGCCATCGAACAGGGCCGGGTGGCCCAATTGTTGGTGGACTTTCCGATCACGGCCTTTCCGATGCACGCCCTTTACGTCGAAACGAGCCACGTTCCCGCCAAGATCCGCTGGTTCATCGACGAGATGGCCCGGCGTGTGCGTCATATCCCCGGCCTCTAGATGCGCCAGCCGGTCAGGGCCGCAACTCGAGCCGATGGGCGGCGCCAATTCTGTCTACGTCGTCTTGTGGCACGCCCGAGGCCTCGGCAAATACGGGCCAGCGCGCCACGGCATCGCAGACCTCAGCCAGGGTCTCGGTTGCGCGCCGCCTGTCCATGCCCGCGGTCTTAACGCAAGCGACAAAGTCATCAATCGCGAAACCGTCGAGCTTGCCTGCCATGGACGTCTGGTGCGTTTTGGTCCATTGGCCGGCCGGATTGTAGCTGAAGGTGAGGTCGTAAGCGGGCGATAGCGACCAGGCGCCGGACGGTTCCATGATGAACGAGGTGTTCTTGGCATGGTCGTCCTGATTACGGGCGACGATGTTGAAGGCAATCCGCCGGCTCTGTTCGACCAGCTCTGCCTCGGGCAGGCCCAGCCTCTTGCAGACGTCGAGCAACTGCTCGTAGCTGTGCTCGCCAGGCTGATCGATGGAGAAATGGGCCATGGCGCTCAGGGTCTGCATATGCCGCTTGGCGCCGTCGGCCGCGCGGTCGAAGCGCCTGGTCACGAAATGGTAGCGGCCGTTCTCCTCAAGCAGCCGGCATTCCGCCATCGAGATGCCGGCCGCGACCGCCATCTTGTGATAGGCGTGCTCGATGCGTCCATAGCCCATGATGTCCGCTTGTTCTCGGTCCTTGTTCTCCGCCACGCCGTCGAATTTCAGAAGCCACGGGTCGAAACCGTCGCCGACAGGGCCTTGGCCCGCGCGCAACGCGGCGTCGCGACCCGACCAGGCGACCACCGCCTTTGCCCGGCTGCCCCCGGCTGATGTCCCGATCTCCAGGATCTGCGACATCCCGTCGGAAACCCGCGGGTTCGCCGGGTCCGATGCCGATTGATCGTGATTGATGAGAATGTCGCTGGCCGTGCGCACCAACCGGCCAAGGTCCAACGGTTCGGCGGAACTGTCCGCCGGTCCGTCGGCCGGCAGGAACTCCAGCGCACCCATGCCGCGACTTCCGGTAAAGCAAAGGCGGGCCACCGGATCCAGATCTTCCCGCCGACGGCCCTGGCTGGCGAGCCAGGCATCGGTCAACACCGTTCCGAATCGGTCGGGCAGGGCATCCGCCAGCAAGCCGGGCAGCCCTCGGAAGGTCTCCCGGGAAGCGTCGGGAAAACTGTAGGCCCGATGCGACAGAGGCATCATGAGGGGCGCGAGGGCAGGCCCATCGGCTACAAAGTCTCGGGCGTATTCGAACCTACCCAAGCGGGCCACCGGGTCCCACGACACCGTTCCGACGGTGCGCCCCCACAAACGTATCTCGGCCCGGGTCATCTCGGGCGGGCCACGACGGTTTTCCCGGCGGGCTTCATGCGATGGTTGCGTCCGGTTTCGACATGCCTGACAATCCCAGCCTGAGAGCAATCAATCAAGCTGGGGGGCACGATGCTTAGAAAAACGGACCACAGGATAGCGCGGGCATGGGTTGCCGTTCCCGTTCTCGGATTGACCGTGCTCGTTGCGGCGTGCAGCCAGTCGACATCGCCGACCATGCCCACCCCCGCTGAGCAAGAGGCCATCAATGCGGGCGTCGAGGCCGCGGATGCGGGCAACCAGATCTCCGTCACCTGGGATTGCGACGGCACGATGATCCCGGTGCGTTTCATGGAAGACGCCGCCCTGGTCGACCTGCCGGACGGTACGTCGGTGACGCTGCCGATCGCGCGGTCCGGGTCCGGCGCGCGGTACACCAACGGCACCGTGACCTATTGGGAACACCAGGGCACGGCCCGGATCGAGACGCCGACCCAAAGCTGGGAAGACTGTCAGCGCGCCTCGGCATAGGGTCGGCAACCAACCTGGTCATGGCGTTGCCGACAGCTGCGATCGGGCGCCGTTTGCATGGATGTTGGTCCGGTTAGTCGTTTGAGGGCTGTTTAGGCCGTCCGCCCCAATAGCTGGGCTCGATGAAGGTCCGCACCTGCTCATCATTCCAGGCGAGCCCGAGCTTGTCGGCGATCGGTCGAAGCGGGGCGCCATGGCCTTCCAGGATGTCGGTCGACCAAAGCTCGTCATAGGCCAGGCCCGAGCCCTTTAGCTGATCGATGCGCTGTTGATAGACGGCGACGCTGGATTGCCAGAATTTCGGATTGGCCGAGCGCACACGCAGGAACGGCGTTCGCAAACAAGAGTTGACGACCTGGTCCGCCGGCCGCCGGATGATCAGCCATCGTGCCTTTGGAAAAGCGCGTGCCCATATGGGCCAGGACAGCGTCATCTTGGTGCTTTTGAACCCCCAGGGGACGTTGCCGGTATAGCCATCGCCACGCAGTTCGAAGTCCGCGAGGTTCCGAATGCTTGGGAAGTTCTTGAACGCGCTGAGCTTTGGTAGCGGATTCACGCCGTTGGGGTCGGCGCCGGCAAGGCCGAGGCAGACTTCCGCAATGCGCCGTTCGAGGCGATAGTTCTCGTAAAAGCCCTTCGGATTCTGCGGCGTCGGCGGTCGCATGGTGCCGATCCACAGGCCACAGGCCGCGAGTACGCCCATCGCCATCGAGGTTCCCGAGCGGGGCATGCCGATGCAAAACAGCGGCCGGTTCCAGTAGTCGGCCTTTGCTTGCGTCAGGATGGGTTGATCCATAGCAGCCTTTTGCTTGTCGGCCCTTCACGCCCAATGTCGACTTGCCACATCTTCAGGCGCGACCAAGCTAGTTGTGGCAAAGCTCCTGTATGCCCGACTGCAGATCCTGGCGCAGGGTCGCGATGCGTGCCTGATAGGCCTGAGTGAGACATGACACGTCGGAACCGCACTGGCTTCGCTGATGCAGGAAGGCCTCCGCTTCGTCGTGCCGATTGCCGCTTTCGCCCATCAGAAAGGGCAACAGATTGTAGGCATACCACAACCCGCCCATTTCACTGTCGAGCGCGGACAGGTCCGCATTGTCGCATACGGCGATTTCGTCCGGTGCTTCGGCCTGCGAACAGTCGAAGCTTGCCGCGGTCGCGGGCTGGCCCGTGGCTGCGAAGAGGCCTGTCGCAAAAACTATGGTTGCGAGAGCGCGGATCATGGGCGGAACCCTTCGTGCTGGAGGCTGGCGTTGGGACCGACCTTAAGCGACCCCGACGCGGATCGAAAACGCGATCTTCGTCTTGGCTTGCGCGGCACCGGGCAAGGGCCTATATCTGGCGCACTCACCCACCAGCGAGCAGGAGGGACTTCATGATTGTCGTGTTTGTTGGCCTCGCTGGCTGCGGGAGCGCCAGCGCCTGACCGTTTGCGTCCGCGCTTTTTCTCCATCGTTTAAGCCGACGCGTCGCGTCTGACGCCGGTACCCCTCTCGACCAGTCGAGGCCCCGTGTGGCCGCCGCCGGCATCCGGCCGCGCCCCACATCGCGATTCGCCAAAACCTGGCCGCCGGCGCGAATGCCGGAGGGCCCAGACGATCGAGAACAATGACCCATCAGACAGACGATCTGGCCGACTATGGCTGGACACCCTTCTTTCAATCTCAGGTCGGCATCGACGAGTTCGATGTCACGCTACCCGTACGCGTTCTCGCGGTCCATCGCGGCGGCCTTGACGTCGCGCAACCGGCGTTCAGCGGCCGGATCGCAACGCTGGGCGGTTCTGACGACGAGGACCGACCGACCGTCGGCGACTGGCTGTTGCTGGATCGGAACACCCATACGCCGCGCCGCCTGCTGGATCGCACGAGTGTCTTCAAGCGCAAGGCGGCCGGCAGCGACCGCCGCGTGCAACTGATTGCGGCCAATGTCGATACGCTGTTCGTCATGTCGTCCTGCAATCAGGACTTCAATCCGGCGCGCATCGAACGCTATCTGGCCTTGGCGCACGAGGCCGAGGTGACGCCGCTGCTGGTCCTGACCAAGGCCGATCTCGCCGACGACGTCGACGATTACCGGCAACGTGCCAGCGCCCTGTCGCCGGGCCTGTTGATCGAAACGCTGGACGCGCGCGATGGTCACGCCGCCGAGACGCTGCTGCCCTGGTGTGGTCGCGGCCAAACGGTGGCCCTGGTCGGCTCGTCCGGTGTCGGCAAGTCCACCCTGGTGAACACTTTGGTCGGGCAGACCATTCAGGATACCAAGGGCATCCGCGAGGACGACGCCAAGGGCCGGCATACGACCACGGGACGCTCGATGCATCGGCTGAGCGCGGGCGGCTGGCTGTTGGACACGCCGGGCATGCGCGAACTGCAACTCGCCGACGTCGCGGCCGGCGTTGACGGCGTTTTCGAGGACGTTGTCGCCTTGACGCAATCATGCCGTTTCACCGACTGCCGGCATGAGACAGAGCCGGGCTGCGCGGTTCGTGCCGCGATTGAGGATGGCAGTCTCGATCCCGATCGGTTGAAACGATACCGAAAGCTGCAGGCGGAGGACGCGTTCAACTCATCGACCTTGGCGGAGCGCCGTGCCCGAGGGCGCGCCTTCGGTCGGATGGTCAAGGACGTGATGAAGCACAAAAGGGCCCTCTCCGATCCAGGCCTCGACTAGCCGACAAAAAGGTCTCGTCTCGCGGGTATTGGCGGCGCTCAAGTGGTATAGTCCTTTGCAAGGAGGACCGCCCGTGCGAACAGACCTGTTCCTTGCAAAGCCGGCCGTGGCGTTGGCGGTGTCCGCCGTCATCGCCGGGGCCGCGCTCGCGCAAGGCGATAATGCTTCCGATGCCCAATGGCTGGCCGTGATCCACGGCCAGATGGTCGAGGTGGCGGACGGCAGCATCGTCGTCGACGCGAACCCGAACATCATCGCGTTCACGGATCGGCCGCAGCGCGACGTGTCCCTGGTCGATCTTGAGGACTTCGTGGCGGCGGCCTGGGGCGAGGACGGATTTTTCGTCGACGATCCGCCCAACGCTGCCGTCGCGTCTGCCGTGCGCGACGATCTGGACACCAAGATCATCGAGATGACGGACGTCGCGCTGGACAATACGCGCATGACCATCAGCATGGTGCCGCTGGAGGGCGACATGCCCGGAGCGGGCGATCAGATCATCCTGTTCGTCGACGAGATTCCTGCCGTGGCTTTCGCCATACTCGAATAGCGGCGTCCTTTGCTCACGGCAGCGGTTTGCGCGCCATCTCGGGCAGTTTCAGAACGATCACGAGTGCGATCACGGCGGCCGCCATCCAGTAGATGACCGGTGCATAGTCAAAGGAGGTGCGCTGGACGAGATAGGTGGCGACCCAAGGCGTGGTACCGCCGAACACGGCCAGGCAGACATTGTAGCTCATGGCGACGGCACTGACCCGCACCTTGGACGGCAACATCTCCACCATCATCGGGATTGTCATTGCCCAACCGACGCCATTGATTGCCGCGAGGATGATCTGGCCGAGGAAAATGATCGTCAGATTTTGATCGTGCATGAATGCCCACAGCGGCCATGCCAGAAGCAGTGTCCCGATCAAGGTCACATACATCACCGGCTTGCGGCCGAACCGGTCCGACAAATGGCCGGAGATTGGCGCGACGGCGGCGAACGCCACCATGCTGACGGTGCTGATGTCGAGTGCCTGCGCCGTCGTGAAGTGCATTTGATCGGTCAGATAGGACGCTGCGTAGACGAAGATCAGGAAGTAGCCGATGCCGGTCGGCAAGACCAATCCAATGATGATCAGCATGGGCCGCCACTGGGTTCGGATGGCGACAATGATCGGTGACGTCTCAGCCTTTGCCCGCGCCACCATGACGGGCGACTCGGTCAGGTGAACGCGCAGAATCACGCTGAAGATGGCAATGACCGAGCCAAACAGAAAAGGCAGCCGCCAGCCCCACTCCTGCATGGCCTCCTGGCCCAGCACGTTGCTGACCAGCGCCGAAACGCCCGATCCCAGAAGGCAGCCGCAGGTCATCCCGAAGACGATCCAACTGCCGATCAGGCCGCGCTGCCTGGGTTGTGACGACTCGGTCAGCAGCACGCCGGAATTGGCATACTCGCCGGCGACCGAGATGCCCTGTACGCAGCGCAAGACCACCAGAAGGATCGGGCCGGCGATGCCGATCTGGGCGTAGGTGGGCAGCAGGCCGATGCCTAAGGCGCCGAAGCCCATGATGACGACCGAGATCAACAGCGCGGGTTTGCGCCCGATCCGATCGCCGATATGGCCGAAGATGATGCTGCCGAAAGGCCGGGCGGCATAACCGGCCGCCAAGGCGCCGAACGATGCCAGCAACGACGCCACGGGATCGTCGGACGGGAAAAAGGCACTGCCGATTATAGGCGCCAGAAAGCCGTAGGCGGTAAAGTCGTACCACTCAAGGACGTTGCCGGAGCCGGCGGCGACCACCTTCCGGGCCATGCCTGGCTCTTTGCGTGCTGCCAATCTGGGGAAACTCCATCGAATGCCGGTGTCCGGATCGGAGGGCTGCTTGCCGCCAAAAGGGGGCATCGTCAAGACAAGGTTGCAGCCGACGCCGGCTGAGCTAGGCTGTCCGGAAAACAGCCGAGGGCTGGCCAATGGTGGAACTGACCAACCTGTTCGAACGCAACCGAGCTTGGGCCGAGCGCATCAAGGAAGACGATCCGGAGTTCTTCAGCCGGCTGTCCAAGCAGCAGAAGCCGGAGATCCTTTGGATCGGCTGTGCCGACAGCCGGGTGCCGGCCAACCAAATCATCGACCTGCCGCCGGGCGAGGTCTTTGTTCACCGCAACATCGCCAACGTCGTGGTGTCGTCGGACCTGAACTGCCTGTCGGTCATCCAATATGCCGTGGACGTCTTGAAGGTGAAACACATCATCGTCTGCGGCCACTACGGCTGCGGCGGTGTCCAGGCGTCGATGTCAAAGGACGATCACGGGCTGATCGACAATTGGCTGCGGCACATCCAGGACGTGCGTCGCAAGCATCTCGACGCCTTTCACGACCTGCCCGACGAACAGGCCGCGGTCGATCTGCTGTGTGAGCTGAACGTCATCGAGCAGGTCTACAATGTCTGCCGCACAACGATCGTGCGCGATGCCTGGCGGCGCGGTCAGGCCTTGTCGGTCCATGGCTGGGTCTACGACCTGAAGGACGGCATCCTTCGGGGTCTTTGCGCCCACAGTGAAAAGACAGAGGATCTGGACCAGAAGACAGACGCGCCCGAAATCGAGTACACGGCCAAGCATGTCGGGATCACCGGCTGATGTATGTCCGTCGCGGCATTAACCCGTGGCATCTGTTTCACGATTCCTGGCGTTTCTTGCTGCTGGTCGGGCTCTGGGCCCTGCTCGTGGTCTATCTGCGCGAGTTCGAGGGCATCCAGGCCGTCGGCCTGCCCGTCGCGCCGGTCACGACCATCGGCATTGCCGTTTCGCTCTATCTCGGCTTCAAGAGCCAGTCGGCCTATGGTCGCTGGTGGGAGGCTCGACGGGTCTGGGGCGACATCATCAATGGCAGCCGCAGTTGGGGTAACTACGTCCTAAATCTGATCTATGCGGAGGGCCGGCCGGTCGATCCGACTGTTCAGAGGGAGTTGATCGAAAGGCACCTGGCTTGGGTCAACGCTCTCGCCTTTCAATTGCGCAAGTCGACCCGCCTAAAGGAGTCCGCTGCCACCCGCGTCTTTGATCACCGCCGGGTATTCGAGCATCACGATTACCATCAGACACCTGACAGCTATCGGCGCCATTTGTCCGAGGCGGAGGCGGCGGAGGTCGACGGGTTTGCCAATCCGGCGGCACATCTGCTGCGGCGCCAGGGCGACCGACTGCGGCAGCTCGCCGAAGACGGGTTTCTGGACAGCTATCGGCACATCGAGATGATGTCGAGCCTAAGGGATTTCTATTTCGCGCAAGGCAGCTGCGAGCGCATCAAGAACACGCCATTTCCCCGGCAGATAGCCAATTTCGGACTGGCCTTCACCTGGGCCTTCATCGTCATGCTGCCGCTGGCCTTCGTCGAGATCTTCGAGGCGTCGATTGCGGATGCCAATCTGTCGACGATCCTGCAGCACGAATTCATGCTGACCCTCGTGCCGTTCTCGATGCTGATCTCGTGGATCTTCTATGTGATGGAAAAGGTCAGTGACAGCGTCGAGGACCCGTTCGAGGGCGGCGTAACCGACGTGCCGATCTCGACGCTCTGCCGGCTGATCGAAATCGACCTGAAGCAGATGCTGAACGCCGAGGATGTCCCGCCGCCGATCAAACCGATCGACGGGGTGTTGTACTAGCCGCGCGCAAATCGGAAGACCGGCGTTCGGCTCGATCGAACGCAAGCAAGCAAGCTAAGGACGGCGATGCGCAGGATCGATGAGACGCGCGGACGATGGTGGTTCCTGGTCGCGATCAGCCTCGGAACGGGTCTGATCCTGCTTGATGAGAGCGTCGTCGGCCTGGCTCTGCCGACCTTGCAATCCGATCTCGGCATGTCGCTTACCGGCTCGCATTGGATTGTCAGTGCTTACCTGCTTGTTTTTGCTTGCCTGATCGCCGCTGCCGGCAAGCTGGGCGACATGATCGGGCTTAGAAACCTGGTTCTTGGCGCCCATGTGATCTTCGGGCTCGGCTCTCTCGGGGCAGGGTTCGCCGAGAGCGGCACGTGGATGATCGTCGCCCGATGCATCCAGGGCGTCGGCGCGGCCGGCATCTTCCCAACCGCGCTGGCCATGGTGACTGTGGCCTTTCCGAAGACCCAGCGCGGCCTGGCGGTCGGCTTCTTCGGCGCCGTTTGCCTGGCCTTCTTGGCGGCCGGTCCGCTGGTGGGGGGCGCCATCATTCAGTTCGTCTCCTGGCCTTGGATCTTCTGGATCAATCTGCCCGTCCTGATGTTCAGCGCGGTCGTCATTCTGGCGACTTGGATCGAGCCGGCGAGGGCGGTGACGCGAAGCAAGTTCGATGTCCGCGGTTTCGTGCTGCTCGTCGCCGGCCTGTGCATGCTGATCCTGGCTATCATGCAAGGACAGGAATGGGGCTGGGCTACGCCTCTGATCCTCGGGCTGTTTGCCGGGGGGCTTCTCGGCCTCGCCCTCTTCGTCCTGGCCGAGCGGAAGCGGGTAGACCGGCTCGTCGATCTCGGGCTGTTTCGCAACGCGACCTTCACGGCATGCAATCTGATCATCTTCACCGGTCAGATGAGCAAACTTGCGATTGTCGTCTACGCCGCGCTCTACCTGCAGACGACGCTGGGGATGGATCCCTTGATTGCCGGGCTGGCCCTGCTCGTTTCGGTCGGCGCGTCGCCGATTGCGTCAACACCGGCGGGCTGGCTCGCCGATCGGTATGGGACACGCGGACCGGCGCTTGCCGGCGTGGCGCTGACAACCCTTGCGCTTCTCTGGCTGGGCTTTTCGGCCCCCTGGCAAAGCTACTGGCTTTTTGCCCCTGGGCTCTTGCTATGGGGCGGCGCCCTGTCGCTGGCCTATATACCGAGCGCGCGCGAGATGATGAACGCCGTGCCCACCGAAAGTCAGGGCCAAGCCGGCGGTGTCGTGGGATTGACGCGCCTCTTGGGCAGCACCGTCGGGATGTCGCTGTCCAGCATGCTTTACGTCACGACCGGTTCTTTCCAGGTCGTGTTTTTCGTGACCGGCGGACTTCTCCTGGCCGCTACCGTGAATGCCTGGTTTTCGATGGAGCGTGGCGCCGCCGCCCGGCCGCCGGACCGGGGGGCAGGGCCTCGATCAATGCCCGTCCACTAACGGGACGTGGTTCGCTGCGGCCGGTGCCGCTTTGACACGTCGATACGGAGCTAAGCTGAAGCGACCGATTGCTGCCGTCGCACCTGGGCCAAGAGATCGGGCGCAAAAAGGTTGCACTGGGCCTCGACAACTCCGCTGACGGCGCGCCGAAAGTGGTCGCGCTGCTGTTTCGACAGCACGATCACCCGACTGCCGCGCGCGCGCAGCGTGTCCAGGCAGGCCGCATCCTCATCCCGGGCAAACCGGCGCTGGGCGATTGTGGCCGCATTAGCAGCCTGCTTGACCGCCTGGCGCAGGGCAGGGGAGCAGTCGTCGAACCGTTCGCGGTTCGCCAGCAGCAGGGCGGCGCCGAAAAAGTGGCGCGAGATCGTGACGAAGGGATGATGCTCGGCGATGCCGAAATTGACGGTGTTGGTTAGCGGGTTTTCCTGGGCGTCGATGCGGCCCTCGACCACGGCGGGCAGCAGGTCGCGTACATCCAGGACGCTCGGCTTGAAACCCAGGGCTTGGAAGACCTGTTGGTGAAATGCATTGTCCAGCGTCCGCAGACGCAGCCCCTCGCAGTCCTTCGGTTCGATGATCGGTCGCAGCCGGTTGGAAAGGTTGCGAAAGCCATTGTCCCAGAAGCCGAGCACGCGGTACGGCGTTGTCGCCGCCACCCGGTCCGCCAGGTATCGGCCGATGGGGCCGTCCAAGACGGCATAGGCCTGGGCCCGGTCGGCGATTTCGAACGGCAGGTCGAGCAGGCCAAGATCCGGCACCTGATCCGCCAGATAGCTGGCTGAGAAATAGCAGATATCCAGCTCGTCGCCGGCGACCATCGACCAGAGATCCGCGGCGCGCCGTCCTTGTGTGGTGATGTCGGGTTCCACCGAGAGCTCCAGGTCGTCACCCATAGACGCCGTCAGCTCCGACGTGAAGACGCCGAGCCCTCTGGTGTGGACCGATCGCGGGCCTTGATAGCCGCCGATGCGTAACTGTTGACGTTCGAGTTCGGGCAAGAGGTTCGGCGGCTCCGATGTCGAAGGGCGGAACGAAGATAGGGGATCGGGTCCGGCAATGGGTATGACTTCGGCGCCTTGAAGTATTCCGCGCCGGACCGACGCCGATCGACCTTGCGTGCCGGCTGGCACCACCGCATCATTCGTGACCCGGAATTGCCGCTGTGCGCCGCAGGGAGGAAGACAGATGTTAGGCGAAACGTCCGCAGGCGGGACTTACTCCTTTCTGACCGAGGAGACCTCGGTCGACGCCGTTCTGGCCCGATTGGAAAACTGCCAAGACGAGCGCCTGGCCGCGGTCATGACTTCGGTCATCCGCCATCTGCATGCGGTGGTCAAGGAGGTGGAGCCGACCCAGCAGGAATGGGCTCTGGCCATCGATTTTCTGACCAAGACCGGCCAGAAATGCGACGACAAGCGCCAGGAATGGATCTTGATGTCCGACACGCTGGGCGTGTCCATGCTGGTCGATGCGATCAATCACCGGCGGCCGTCCGGGGCGACGGAGAACACCGTACTTGGCCCGTTTCATGTCGAGGGCGCGCCGCTCCACGCGCTCGGCGGCAACATCTCCAAGGACGGCAAGGGCATACCCTGTTTCGTCAGCGGGCGGGTGCTGGACAGTGACGGCAATGCGATCCCGGGCGCCAAGCTGGACGTCTGGCAGTCGAACGCCGATGGCTTCTACGACGTGCAGCAGCCGGGCATTCAGCCGGCGATGAACCTGCGCGGTATCTTTCATGCCGATGATGAAGGGCGGTACTGGTTCCGCACGCAGAAACCGCAATTCTACCCGGTGCCGACCGACGGGCCCGTGGGCAAGCTGTTGATGGCGATGGGCCGCCATCCGTTTCGACCCGCACACCTGCACTACATTGTCAGCGCCGAAGGTTTTGAAACCGTCACCACCCACATCTTTGTGCGCGACGACCCCTATCTCTATTCAGACGCGGTGTTCGGGGTGAAGGAGAGCCTGATTCGGGACTTCGATCTGGTCGACGACCCGGACCGCGCCGCCGAGATCGGCTTGCCCAACCCGTTCGCTGAAGTCCAGTTCGATGTAGTCTTGGCCCGGGTATGACAGCTTTGGAAGGCGGGCCGACAAAAAGGCCGGCGAGCCACGTGCCGCACGATTGGATCAAGATTGTGGGTTGACCGCAAGCTCCTGCGACAGTCGGAGGTGATGCTCCGGCAACTGGCGTAACTCGCCGGCAATGAAAATACACATAAATTATACTTTTCAACTGGATTAGCTTTCAACGCTTATCACCGTTTGTTTCAAAGTGTTTCAAACTAACCCTATACTATTTAAGTGGGGTGAATACTTGGGTTTGTCAACCGCCTGTTGACCGGAAATTCTCAAGAACGAGCCGTGTCCGTGCGAGGATCAATCCTCTGGCACGGCACCGATATCGCCGACCGCGCCGACGATGATGAACAGCCCCAGCAGCAGCAGGCCGATGAAAAACACACGCCGAAATCTTGCCTCCGACAGTTGACGCCGAATGCGCTGGCCGGCGGCCATGCCGATCAAGGCCGGAACCAGGGCCGCCAGGGACAGGATGCCGAGATCGGCCGTGAGCAGGCCGTTGCCCTGCAGGGCGATCGCCAGCGCGACCGTCGAAATCGAGAAGACCAGCCCCATGGCTTGGATCAGCGCGTCCTTGGTCAGCCCGATGGCCTGGAGGTACAGGATCGACGGCATGACGAAGGCGCCGGTCATGCCGGTCACCGTGCCGTTCACGACGCCCACCAGGGCGCCCACCCATCCCTCATTGTGGCGGCTGATCGACATACGCCAGCCCACCAAACTGACAAGGGCATAGGATGCCAACAGCACGCCCAACAGGGCGGTCAGCAAGGCGAGGTCCACACGGGTGAGTGCTGCGGCGCCAAGCCAGACCGTCACAAAGGCGGTCATGAGGAACGGCCAGATCCGCCGCAGGATCGCAGTGCCATGGCCGCCGACCGCCGCCTGCCAGATATTGGTGACCAGCGACGGCACCAGCATCAAGGCCATGGCGCTGGTCAGATCGACTGTCAGGGTCAGTAGAGCCAGGGCGACCGAGGGCAGGCCCATGCCGATCACGCCCTTCACGGTTCCGGCGATGAGGAAAGTCCCGACAACCGCCAGGATCAGAATCAGATCGGGCATGAGGCGAGGTTATACCAAGGATCGATGATAATGACCCATGTGACTGCGTTGTCTTGTTCGCTGGTCAGGCGCGCGGCGCGCGGTGGTGTGGACATACCACAAGCGGCGCGCAACGCAGGCAGCGGACAAGACAACGCGGCCTTCGGTGGGGCCAAATCGCTCCACGGCTGCGTTGCGCCGCTTGCCCGATGCTAAGGCATCGCGCTGCGCGCCGCGCCTGCCCGTGAACCGATTTGGCCGCCATCACATGGGTCATTATCATCGATCCTTGGTATTAGGCGAGGCGCCGTGCGATGAGAAGGTTGGTCCGCCGTTCGAAACCGATCAAACGAGAACACGTTCCAATGAACGAGCGTGAGTTTCGGGCCGGTTCCCTCGACAGACGTGAGACAGCTTCCCGCTCGGTGTTTAAGGCGATCGGCCGACAACGAACACTGACCGGAAGTTTATCGAACGGTTATTTGAAGCCGGTGTTGCACACGCCAAAATCAAAGCAGATCGCCGTCATGGCGGAATCGTACTAGAATCGTCGACCGAACGCAGGTCGACCTGGATGTTTGGTTAACAGCGAGCCAGAGGATGTCGACCGACCAGTACACGGGGTCGCGGCCCATGCGGGTCTTGTCGTTTCTACCACGAAGCCTGTTCACCCATTTGGGCGCGACAGACGCGGACAGGCGCCTGCCGACGCGCGTGTTGGGGGTCTTGCGCCAGCGGGAGGAGGCCGGCGAACGGCTGATCGGCTGGGTCCAGCTCGCGCTCGTGGTCATGTTCGGGACGCTCTATTCCATCGCGCCGCGCCCGGCCGACGCGATGGAGTTGGAACCCGTGCCGGTGTTCCTGGCGGCCTACTTCCTATTCACTGTCATCCGCCTTGCCCTGACCTATCGCGGGATCATGCCAGGGTGGCTGTTGGTGGCCTCGATGCTGGCCGACGTGATCATGCTGATGGGCCTGATCTGGTCATTTCATGTGCAGTATCAGCAGCCGGCGGCGTTCTATCTGAAGGCGCCAACCTTCACCTATATCTTCATCTTCATTGCGCTCAGGGCGTTGCGTTTCGACCATCGCTTCATTCTGTCGATCGGGGTCTTTGCCGCTCTTGGCTGGCTCGGCATGGTGCTCTATGCGGCCGAAGTGTCAGGGCCCGATGCCATAACCCGCAACTTCATCGAATACATCACCGGCAACGCCATTCTCCTGGGCGCGGAGTTCGACAAGATCGCCACGATCCTGGTCGTGACCGCGATCCTGACCTTCGCCATCTGGCAGGCACGGCGCACGCTGGTGATCGCGGTGCGCGAGCAAACAGCCAGCGAGGACATGAAGCGCTTCTTGTCGGCAGGGGTTGCCGAGGCCGTCACCTCGTCGGAGGATGTGGTCGAAGAGGGGCGGGCCGAAGAGCGCGACGCCGCGATCGTCATGATCGATATTCGCGGCTTCACCCGCTTTTCCAGCGGCCGACAACCGCGCGAGGTCGTGACCACGCTGGTCGGGTTTCATCAGCGCATCGTCCCGATCATCCAGGCCAACAACGGCGTTATCGACAAGTTCCTGGGTGACGGCGTGATGATCACCTTCGGTGCGGTGGCGCCGTCCAAAACGGCGGCGGCCGACGCGCTGCGCGCATTGAACGCGATCATGGCGGCGGCGGAGGAATGGCGCAGTGAGCTGGATCGGGAGGGCTTGGGTGTCAAACTCTCCGTCAACGGCTCCATGGCGGCGGGGCAGGTGGTGTTCGCGACGCTGGGCGGCGGCGGCAGGCTGGAATACACGGTCATCGGCGAGGCGGCCAATCTCGCGGCCAAGCTGGAAAAGCACAACAAGGCCGAGCGGGTGGCGGCACTGACGACGCGGGAGAGCTACGAGGTCGCGGTCGGCGAAGGCTATGAACCAGGCCAGACGCCTCGGGTCTTGCAAGCCAGGAAGGTTGCGGGCGTCAACCGTCCTCTCGACCTGATCGTGATGGCCGAGACCGCCTAATAGATTTCCGGCACGAAGGTCTGGTCGCTCATCGGCGGGCGTACATAGCCGCCGGCGTCCTGGCGCGGCGGCAGTTCGATCGCCGCCGGGGTCAGATCCTGATAGGGGATCATGCTCAGCAGATGGCTGATGCAGTTCAGCCGCGCGTGCTTCTTGATGTCCGCCTGCACCACGTACCAGGGCGACTGTTTGGTGTCGGTATGGGCAAACATGGCGTCCTTGGCCCGTGAGTATTCGACCCAGCGCTTGCGCGATTCCAGGTCCATCGGCGACAGTTTCCAACGCTTCGTCGGGTCGGTGATGCGCCCTTCGAAGCGACGTTCCTGCTCGTCGTCGCTGACCGAAAACCAGTACTTGATCAGGACGATGCCCGACCGGATCAGCATGCGCTCGAACTCCGGACAGGTGCGCATGAACTCGTTGTATTCCTCGTCGGTGCAAAAGCCCATCACGCGCTCGACGCCGGCGCGGTTGTACCAGGACCGGTCGAACAGGACCATCTCGCCGGCAGCCGGCAGGTGCGCGACATAGCGCTGGAAGTACCACTGCGTCTTTTCGCGTTCCGTCGGCGTGCCGAGGGCCACGATGCGGCAATAGCGGGGGTTCAGGCTTTCGGTGATGCGCTTGATCACGCCACCCTTGCCGGCGGCGTCGCGGCCCTCGAAAATGACGACGACGCGCAAGCCCTTATGCTTGATCCAGGCCTGCAGCTTGACCAGTTCTACCTGCAGCCGGGCCAGTTCACGCTCATAGATCTCGGTCTTGATCTTCTTCTTTTTCTTGCTGGTTTCATCGCCCGTCTTCGGCAGCGATGCGCCGGGCTCGACCAGCCGCAATTCCGCCGTCTTGGAGCCTGACTTTTTCGCCATGGTGCCCCTCCCCGAAGCTGTCCAGCGGCGGGGCAGCCGTGCGCCACGCCCCGCCTGACGATCATAGGCAATCGGTGCCCGGGATGATAGTGTTGCGGTCCTGTCAAACGCGGGGGAGCGTGTGCGATGCCGTTAAGCGGCGTCTGGACGGCCGAGGTCTACGGCCCGTTCGGCTGGGAAAACCGGGGCATCTTCGTGATCGAAAAGCGCCGGGTCATCGGTGGCGACAACCGGCACTATTCGGTCGGCAGCTATCAGCTCGATGGCGATCAGATGTCGGCCACTTTGAATGTCCATTATTATGGACCGCCCCGCACGCAGTTCGGTTCGGCGAGCGAGCGCTTTACGACCGAGATCAAGGGCCGCCTCGTTGGCGACACGATCGAGGGCATCATCCGGCGGCCGGACAAGCCTCAGTTCGACCTTCAGATCCGCATTACCAAGCGGATGGGCATCCCGGGCGAATAGCCACGATCGGGGGCGTCGTTCGGCCGGCGGCCATCGTTTTCGCAACGGTGTCAGTGCCGCTCGGCAGCCATGGTCTTCAACAGCACGCGGTCGATCTTGCCGGTCGGGTTCAGCGGCATCTGGTCCAGGAACGCGACCTGTTCGGGCGCCTTGTAGCCGATGCGCGCGCGCGCGAAATCGATGATCTCCTGATCCAGCGGTTGTTCCACGTCGTCTCTCAGCGACAGATAGGCCCGCACGACCTCGCCATGCAGCAGGTCGTGCACCCCGACCACCCCGGCATTGCCGATTGCCGGATGTTCCAGCAGGGCGTCCTCGACCTCCTGTGGGTAGATGTTCGATCCGTCATGCACGATGATCTGCTTCTTGCGGCCGCAAAACCACAGATAGCCGTCCGCGTCGACCCGCATCATGTCGCCGCTGTCGATCCAGCCATCCTGGAACGTTGCGGCCGTTTCCTCGGGATTGTCCCAATAGCCGGCGGCCAGTGTACGGCTCTTCATGAACAGCTTGCCGGGCGTGTCGACGGGCACCTCGACGCCGTCATCGCTGCGCACCGACATCTCAAAGCCGGGTGTCGGGACCCCGACGGAGCCAAGCTTGATGCGGCCGGATGGTGGGTTGAGCGTCGCCAGGCCCACCTCGCTCATGCCGTAGCCCTCGTCGATGGCGTGGCCGGTCAGCGCCTCGAACTCGGCCTCCAACTCGGCGGGCACCTTGTCGGACCCGCAGCGGCACAACCGGATCGAGGCGAAATCCTCCCGCGAGGCGCCATGGTCGCGTACCAGACGCATCAGCGCTGCAGGGATCATGCACAACACCGTCGGCCGCTGGCTGCGCAGCAGGGGCAGGATTTCGTCGCCTTCGAAGCTGCGCGCGACCACGACCTTGACACCCTTGCCCAGCCCCGCATGCGCCCACATGAAGCTGCCCAAATGCGATATCGACGAGCCCGGCAGGACGATATCGTCCGCTGTCAGCTCAAACGCCTCGGCCGCGGAGGCGAACATCCAGCCCAGACTGTCGACGGTATGAACGACGCCTTTGGGCTGGCCGGTACTGCCCGATGTGAAGAAGATGGCCGCGGGCTCGGACCGATCGCGTGGAGCGAGATCCAGTTCGGTCGGACCGTCCGCGATCAGGTCCTCGTAGCGTAGGCCCGACCCCGCCGGCCCGCCATAGGTGACGACCCCATGGCTCATGCGGCCGGCCTGTTCGCTGGCCAACCAATCGGCTTCGCGTTCCGCATGCGCCAGCAGCATCGAGGCGCCGCTGACCCCGATCGCATAGTCGATTTGCCGGTTCATGTAGCGATAGTTCAACGGCACCGCCACCAGCCCGGTCTTGAAGCAGGCGAGGTAGTAGATCAGCAGCGCCGTCCGGTTGGGCATCAGCGAGGCAACCCGGTCGCCGGGCTTGAGCCCCATGGTGAGCCATTGCGCGCCCAGTCGGTTGGCGACCGCGTCAAGCTCACACCAGGTCCATTGCATCTCGGCGGAAACCAACGCCGTCTGATCGGGGTGTCGCCTTAGGCCCGCTTCCAAAAGGTTCTGGATATCGACCGAGTAGTCCAACGGGGGGCCGGCGAGGGGCATGGGCAGGTCCGATGCTGTCGTGGGGCGGTCACTGGGGCAAGCTGGTCAGGTCTACATCGGAGGTGCGGTTTTCTCAACGGGCCCAGCCCCTATTTCTCGCCAAGAACGCAGCGGACGGCCGGCGGGGCGCGACCCTGCGGGCGGTGTCGATCCGGCCTACAGTGTGCGTCAAACGCCTTGCCCGATGCCCCACATCGCCCCTTCAAGCTTCATCGGGCACCGTTTTCCTGCCCTGTAGGCCGGATCGACACCGCGCCGATGCGTTCTTGGTGAGAAATAGGGGCTAGAAGCCCAGTCCGGCGCCGATCGGCGAAACCAGGGCCGCGACGCCGACCAGGCAAAAGGCGCCGCCCTTCGGTGAAGTCAGCAGGGCGGGTCGACGCCGCTGCGCCGAGAATGCCACCACGGCGACACAGGCGAGTTCCACGGATAGCGCACAGACCAGGTAGCTGGCTGTAAGAACCGCCATCTGCGGCACAGTGGACAAGATCGGATCGATAAATACCGGCAGTTGGGTGGCCAGAAAGAGGAGAGTTATCGGGCTGCTGGCCGCGACGACGAAGCCTTGGCCGAAGGCGCCGCGAGACGCTGATGCGATGTCGGCATCCCCCTGAACCCCTGAAACTGCTGAACGCCAGGCGCGCAGGGCAACACAGAGCAAGACAACGGCGCCAAACCAGCGCAGCCATTCGACTTGGGCTTCGACCAGCATCATCGTGCTCGACAGCAGGACCGCCACCGCGATAGCCAAGCAGGCCTTGCCCGAGGCAACGCCGAACACGGTGCTGAGGCCGGCCCGATGCCCCCGCTGCGCCGTGTTCAGCGCGATCACTGCCAGCGTTGGCCCTGGCACCATCAAAATGGCCAGCATGACCAGCAGAAAGGCGCCGTAGAGTTCCCAGTTCAGCAAGTCCGCCAGTCCTCATCGCGTGACGTCGAGTGGCTGTCGGACCTTTTGGTGCCATCGCGCTCGTCAAGTACGCGTCAATGGAGTTGATGGAAAACTGGTTTATCTACTTTGACGGTTAATTGACGGGGAGGGGGTTGCCGGGCTCCCTATTTCGGTTGGGCGCCAAGGGGCTGGATACCGCCTTCTTCCCAAACCGGACGTAGCATGCCAAGGCCGCACATCAGGTGCACTTGGGCCTCGACGGTCTGGTCGCGCACGACCGATATGCTTCCGGCGAGGGTTAGGGTGTCTCCGTTCGATGTGCAGGGCGTCAGCAGGTCCATCCTGTCACCGGGCAGAACGTCGACCCCTTCCGACATCCGGGCGACCGACTGAACGGACAGGCCGATGACGCACTCGCCATCGTCATAGGTCTCGTCCTCGACCCAATCGACGATCGTCGCGCGCAAAACGGCGTCGACGGTCTCCGGGCAGGCCTGGTCGATCGAAGCCTCAAACAACAGCATGAAGGAATCATAACAATCGAGCCGCGCCAAGGGCTCGTCGATTGAGCCACACATGGCGGCCAGCGTTCCGAGCGTGTCCTCGTCGACGGCGTCGGGTGCTTGCGCCAGCGCGGGCGGCACGCACGACACGGCGAAGCCGAGCGCGAGGCAAAGCCCCGCGCGAACCCATCCGTCCGTCATGGTCAGTTGAGCCAGAGCCGGATTGCGTAAGCGACCACCGCTATCACGGCGACACTGCCAAGCCACAAACCCGCAAACCAGAGCAAGCGGCGCCACAGCGGGGCAGAGGAACCGTTCTGTTCCGGCATCTCCATGTCTCGAGAGGCGCCCTAGTGGTAACCAGACTTCGCGGTCACCTTGCCGCGAAACACCCAGTAGGAATAGCCGGTGTAGCAGAGCAGGATAACCAGCAGGACCGGCGCGCCGTAGAGCAGGAAGATCTGGCTGCTGGACGGTGCCGCCGCGTCGAAGATCGTCAATGTCGGCGGCGCGATGTAGGGATACATGCTGACCGCGAGGCCGGCATAGGTGATCACGAACAGAACCAGCGCCAGCAGGAACGGTGCGCGTTCCTGGCGTGCCAGGAGCGCGCGCCAGAACAGGGCCGCGACGATCACGACCAAGATCGGTACCGGCGACACATAGAGAATGTTGGGCCAGCTGTACCAGCGGGCGAAATAGGTGTCGCCGAGAAACGGCGTCCAGATGCTGACCGCGACGATGAAGCCCAGGGTCACGACCCCGGCGACCTTGGCAATGCCGAACGCGCGTTCCTGCAAGGCGCCCTCGGTCTTGAGTATCAGCCAGGTCGAGCCCAAGAGGATGTAACCGCTGACGACCGATAGGCCCGTCAGGATGCTGAACGGCGTCAGCCAATCCCACCAGCCGCCGGCATATTCGCGGTTGGCGATCTCCACGCCTTGCAAGACGGTGCCCAGGGCCAACCCCTGGCAGAAGGCCGCGAGCAGAGAGCCGCCGGCGAACCCGGCGTTCCAGATGAACCGGCCTTTGGTCGCGCGCCAGCGATACTCAAACGACACGCCGCGAAAGGCGAGGCCCAACAGCATAGCGATCAAGGGCGCGTATATGGCGGGGAACAGAACCGAGTAGGCGAGAGGGAAGGTCGCCAGCAACCCGCCGCCACCCATCACCAGCCAGGTCTCGTTGCCGTCCCAAACGGGGGCGACGGAGTTCATCATAACGCCGCGATGCTCGTCTTCATGCACGACGGTGAACAGGATGCCGACCCCTAGGTCGAAGCCGTCCAGAACGACATACATGATGATCGCAAAGCCGATAACGGCGGCCCAGAAGATCGTCAGAGTGGTGTTCGGTTCCATCCTTCCGCCCCCCTCAGTCGCCCGCTTCCGGGCGGCGGCTGTGTTCGGGCGCCTGGATCTGTGTGAAGCCGGCGGTGCGCGTCGGCCCCTCGGATATGGGCGCTTCTTCAGACGAGGCCGGCGTGCCGCGCATCAGGCGCAGAATGTAGACGGTCCCGGCGCCGAAGATGAAGAAATAGACGATGATGAAGGCGAGTAGCGAGGCGCCGACCGCTGGCGCGTCCAGGGGCGAGGCGGAGTCCGCCGTGCGCAGAAGATTGTAGACCGTGAAAGGCTGGCGCCCGACCTCGGTGGTGACCCAGCCGCACAGGACGGCGGCGAAGCCGGCCGGCCCCATGACGACCGCGTAACGATGCAGCCAGGTCGAGTCGTAAAGCTGGCGCTTGATCCGTTTGTAAAGGCTGAACAGCCCCAGGCCCAGCATCAGCACGCCCAGCCCGACCATGGCCCGGAATGTGAAAAACACGATGGTCGTCGGCGGCCAGTCCTCGCGGGGGAAGGCGTCCAGGCCCTGCAACGGGCTGGTAAGGTCGTGGGTGAGGATCAAGCTGCCCAGCAGCGGTACTTCAATGGAATACAGCGTCTCGCCGGCTTCGTTCGACGGCCACCCGAGTAGGATCAGGGGCGCGTGGCCGTCGGGATAGCTTTCATAATGGCCCTCGATCGCCGCTATCTTGGCCGGTTGGTATTCCAAGGTGTTTCGGCCATGCGCGTCGCCGGCATAAAGCTGCATCGGCACGACAATGGTCAGCATCCACATGGCCATGGAGAACATGATCCGGATCGGCTCTTCGCGATTGCCGCGCAGCAGGTGCCAGGCCCCGACGGCACCGACCACCAGCGCCGTCGTGATGTAGGCGGCCAGCACCATATGCACCAGCCGGTAGGGGAAGGACGGGTTGAAGATGACTGCCGCCCAATCGGCGGCGACGAACTGGCCGACCTCGTTCATCTCGTAGCCAGCCGGGGTCTGCATCCACGAGTTCACCGAAAGGATCCAGAACGCCGACCCCAGCGTGCCGATCGCGACCATCAGGGTCGAAAAGAAATGCAGGCCCTTGCCGACCCGGTTGAGCCCGAACAGCATGACGCCCAGGAAGCCGGCCTCCAGGAAGAACGCCGACAAGACCTCGTAGCCCATCAAAGGGCCAATGATCGGCCCTGCGCGGTCCGCAAAGACGCCCCAGTTCGTTCCGATCTGGTACGCCATGACCACGCCCGAGACCACGCCCATGCCGAACGCGACGGCAAAAATCCTCACCCAATACTTGAACAGACGCAGATAAACATCTCGTTTCGTTATCAGCCACAGCCCTTCCAGCACTGCCAAGAAACTGGCCAGCCCGATGGAGAAGGATGGAAAGATGATGTGGAACGCGACCGTAAAGGCGAACTGAAAACGTGCGAGCAGGACTGCGTCTGCACTCTCGAACATAGCGCCACCTTATACGTGACCTGGGGTCTAGTCGCCTGAGTCGCCCATGATAGTAGTTGATTGCACTGCGCCATGCCACCTTAAGGCGCTTCCAAGATGTCGCACGCAAAAGGCGCAAACGCCGGCGGTCGTCTATTTGATAAAGCCGCGCGAGATCAAAAAGTCCGCTGTCGCGCGGATGCTGAGCGCGACATCGGCGAAGGTCATGTCGAGCAGGTCTTCGGCCCGCCCGGTCGAAACCTCGTCCCGTTCCCCAAGCCGGGGGATGATCGATCGGACGGGCTTGTCGACCAGCGCGATGAGCCGGATCAGCCAGTCGGGCGCCTGGCGCGTCACGATCCGCCGGTCCGGATAGGCCGCCGCCAGGATCTTGGCCATCTCCACAAGATGCACGAAGCGGTCGGCGCCGATGATGCGCTGCCCGATGCTGGCCGGTGTCGTCAGGGCGCGGACATGCATGTCCGCGATGTCGCCAACGTCGACGCAGCTGAAGCCGAGATCGGGCAGGGCCGGGTGCTTGCCCCGAAGCAGGCGCTGAACGACCTTGATCGATGCGCTGAGATGGTCATCCAGCGGCGTGCCCAAGACGAAAGATGGGTTGATCGCCGTCAGGTTGAGGCCCGGCGCCTCGCGCGCGACGAAGTCCCAGGCCGCCCGCTCCGCCAGTGTCTTTGACTTCGCGTAGGGCGTGATCGATGGATGGTCCGGATCGCTCCACACCGTTTCGTCATACACCTGCTGGCCGTCGGGCAGATCCCGGCTCATGATCGCGGCGGTCGACGACGTCATGACCACCCGCCCGACGCCGGCTGCCTGTGCTGCCCGCATTGCGCGCAAGGCACCATCGACAGCCGTGCGGACAATCTCGCGCGGGTCGTCGGGCTGTTCCAGGGGCAGGGGGGAGGCGGTGTGGATCAGGGCGTCGACACCGAGCATGGCCTCGTACCAGCCCGCGTCGTCGTCGAGGTCAAGCGTCACCAGGCGCAGCCGGTCGTCGATATCGGCGTCGTCGTCGAGATGGCCTCGGACCGCGATCAGGGTTTCCTGCGCACGCGCCGGTGTGCGCACGGACCCGACGACGCGATACCCGGCATTCAACAGCTTCAGGCAGATATGCTTGGCGATGTAGCCTGTCGCACCGGTAACAAAGACAGTGCTTGGTGGATCGACTGTCTGACCCTGGACCATGCACTAACGATAGGGCTTTGCTCTGTCGCTTGGCGAACGAACAACAGACATCATCACGGCTAGCGGTCAAGTCCGTGGGCGATCAGATAGTCGGCGGCGTCTCGCAAGCCTTGCTCGACATCCATGAACTCCATGCCCAGCAGATCGCGGGCCCGCTGGTTGGATACTTCGCGCTTCTGGTCCAGGTCCGCCAGGATGGTTCGGATGGGCTTGTCGACCAGGGCCAGACCCCTGACCAGCCAGTTCGGTGCCCGCCGGGTGGTGATCTTGCGGTCCGGATGGGCGGCGGCAAGCGTTTTGGCCATGTCGATGTACCAAAAGAACCGGTTCACGCCGGCAATCCGTTGGCCGATGCTGGCATCGTTCGACAGCGCGCGCACATGCATCTCGGCGATGTCGCGCACATCCACGCTGGCGAAGCCGAAATTCGGCAGTGCCGGGTCCTTGGAGCGCAGCAGGCGCTGCACCACCTGCAGTGAGGTGCCAAGGTGCCCGTCCAGCGGCGGACCCAGCACCAGGCCCGGATTGATGGCCGTCAGCGCGATCTGCGGCGCTTCCTTCTCGACGAAGTCCCAAGCGGCCCGTTCCGCCAGCGTCTTAGACTTCACGTAGGGCGTGGCCGTGGGATAGTCGATATCGGACCAATCGCTTTCGTCGTACGCCGTTTTTCCTGGCGGCAGGTCGCGGTTTACGATGGCGACGGTCGACGAGGTCAGGACCACCCGTTTGACGCGGGCGGACTTGGCGGCGCGCAGGGCTCGCAGCGTGCCGTCGACGGCCGGTTTGATCACGTCCTGCGCGTCCTTGGGCTGTTCCAAAGGAAAGGGCGACGCGGTGTGCATCAAGACATCGACGCCGCCCGTCGCCTCGTCCCAACCAGCGTCATCATCTAGATGCAGCGTCACCATACGCAGCCGCTGATCGAGATCCGTGTCGGACGCCAAGTGCGGCTTGATCGCCGCGACCACCTCTTGTCCCCGGCTGTCCGACCGGGCTGATCCGACGACCCGATGACCGGCCTGCAGAAGCTTCAGGCAGATGTGTTTGGCGATGAAACCCGAGGCGCCGGTTAGAAGAACGGTCTTGGCTTCGGTCATTGCGGGCATCCGGAATTGCGACGGTCATGGGCTGATACGCGCCGAACCCGGCGCTGGATTATCGTCAACTGGGGCGCTGCCTATCCAGGGTCAGCGCGGGTAGCCCCTCATACGTGAAGCGTGAAAGCGGGCAGTATCCCGCCTTCTCGGCAACGCGCATGGTCGCGGCGTAGTCAGGATCAACCAGGCAAAAGGTGCGGTCGTGCGCCAGGTGCGCGTCGCCCCACTGCACGGCCGCGCGCACGGTCTCCGTCGCCAGGCCACGGCCGTGTGCCGCCGGCTGCAAGACCCAGCCGATCTCCGGCACGCCGTTCAGCGACGCGTCGAGTTCGCGCTTGAAGTCGCCAAAGCCGACCTCGCCCAGAAAGGCGCCGGTTTGCTTGTCGGTCACGGCCCAATAGCCGTAATTAAGCGCGGACCAGTGTCCGATGTACTGCAGCAGTCGTGCCCAGGATTCGCGACGCGTCGACGGCTTGCCGCTGATGTGCTGTACGACGGCGGGTTCCGCCCACATGGCGGCGACATCCTCGAAATCCTCCACTTGGTGCGGGCGCATCCAGGTCCGCTCGGTTTCCAGCGTTCGCGGCGGAACCGCCGGTTGCGCGTTGGCCAGACTGTGGCCACGCGCGAAGTCGGCCAGGGCGTCGCCTTCGAGACGGTAGTAGACCTTCTCGTGAAGCCGCCGACCGACGAGCCTGTCATAAAGCGCCATCGCACCGGGGTTGGAGATGGCGGTCGTCCAGTCCATACGGCTGCAGCCACGCTCGATGGCGATGGATGCCGACGCGCGCAACAGGCGCTCGCCAATGCCCTGGGATCGTGCCCGATCGGTCACGAACAGGTCGCGCAGGAAGACCTGCGCCTCCAGTCCGTTGGCGGGGAAGAGCACCGAGAAGGCGGCAAAGCCAAGCGGCGTGCCATCGCGCCAGGCGATCAGCACCTCGCACCCCGGATGGGTGTTCAGCCGCCCGACCACCTGCTCCGCCGCATCCCACTGCGCGTAGGACCTGTCGGGGAAGTAATGGCCGGCCATCTCCCGAAACAGCGTGCCCAGGGCCGCCTTGTCCCTGTTCGGGTCAGCCAAACGGATAGTCAGTGCGTGCTCGGTCATGGGTGGTTGTCAGCCCTGATCAATCCGTCGAAAATCTGTCGAATCGCGTGCCGGTAATGCGCCGCAGGCGCGCCCTCTGAAATCGCCAAGGCCGCGCGGTCGAAGGCGGCCGACAGGATGTCCGCCAGCGCGTCCATCGTTCTATCCGGCAGGTCATCGGCCGGCAAGGCAAAGGCCAAGCCCTCGCGCAGCTCCTCGCCGCCTGCCTGCTTGTCGATATGTGCCATCTCTCGATGCCCCAGCACCGCCGGGCCGTCCAACAGCAACAGACGGACCCTACCGGGCGCCGCCATTGCGGCGAAATAGGCGTCCGTGCCCGAGGTCAGGGCGTCGAGTGCCGAGGTGGGGTCGGCGCTTTCGGATTCGATTTCCGCCGCAACCGCCGCCGCCTCCCGCGAGATCACGGCGCGGAACAGGTCGGCCTTGTCAGCGAAATGGTGATAGAGCGCCCCGCGCGTGACGCCGGCCTTGGCGACGATCTCCGGCGTTCCGGTTTCCGCATAGCCCTTGTCGACGAACAGTGATCGCGCGGCGGCGACCAGGGCGGCCCTCGTTGCCTCGGTACGCTCTGTGTTCGAACGCCGGACAGATTTCTCTTGCATGCATACAGCCTGTATGTTTATGTCATTCTCATGCAGAGTGTATGTAAATGAGCAAGGAGGCGAAAGCCATGAAATGCACCCAGTTCTATCCTGTGATCATGACCGATGACGTGACCGGCACGGCCAGGTTCTATCGCGACCATTTCCGCTTCGCGCCCAGCTTTGAGAGCGACTGGTACGTTCATTTGCAGTCAACCGAAGACCCGAAGGTCAACATCGCCGTCCTGCAGGGCGGTCACGCGACGATACCGGAAAGCGGGCGCGGGTGCGTCTCGGGCCTTCTGATCAACTTCGAGGTCGAGGACGTGGATGCGGAGTTCGAGCGCGCCACAAGCGCGGGATTGCCCATCCTGTTGGCCCTGCGTGACGAACCCTTCGGCCAGCGCCACTTCATCACACGAGACCCGAACGGCGTGCTGATCGACGTGATCAAGCCGATGCCGCCCAGCGAGGAGTTCCTAGATCAGTACAATGCCGAAGCGGTGCCGTCGCCGTAGAAGGTGTAATACGACGCATAGTATCGATCGCGTGGGCCGGCCTGGACCGTCGGTCGCGCCCTTTGTCCGCCATCGAGGCACGAGATGCAGAAGTCCGGAATGCGGACAAAGCTGACTTGTACGGTGATTTCGTTTAAGCGTCGGCCCGACGCTGACGAATGATGGACGGTGTGTTGGAAACGCGATGGGCAATGGAGCAATCCGAAATCGATCGCGCGATTGCAATAGATGAGATTGTGATCGGATCGAAAAACCGATCTGAGTATGTCACATCCGTGGCCGCTCGCGGTGGCTTGAGCGTGGCGGTACAGCAAAACGAGATTCGAGCGTTTTGCTGTCTCGACCATCAATACTTCTTCGACAAGCCATTCATTTCATTGCTCATTGTCCACCCGGGAGCCAGGAGGTGTGGCCTCGGATCCAGCTTGCTTTCATTCAACAGCCAGGGAATGCAAGAAGTTTGGACCTCCACCAACCGCTCCAACATTGCAATGCGTGCCGTGCTGGAGAAATCAGGTTGGCTGTATTGCGGTGAGCTTGATGGCCTAGATACAGGCGACCCGGAGCGATTTTTCAAAACACCTTAACTGCTAGCTGGGCTTAGGTACCCGCTCCGTCGTGGTCTGAAGCAACTGCGGCCTTGGGCTCGATGCGGTCATTGATCGCCGGACAGACAAGTGACGCGGATGCGCGAGAAGCGCGGACGCCTAGCTCGAGAACCGGGGTCTAGGTCGCTGGCCCCAGGAACGCCAGGGCCGTCAATGCGACGCCGAGAGAAAACAGCAGTGAAATGACGATATAGGTGCCCAGGCCGGCGGCCGGTTGTTGCGCTATTGGAAAGAACATCCGAAACGCACCGGCAAGAACGAGAAGCCATCCGGTAACGGTGACCAACACGCTGAAGTCAAGGCTCCAGTCGTTATGGGTCGTCACGATGACGAGACCGCCAATGAGAAGCACCAGGCCATTGAGGTAAACAACAGCGGGATGGACGTTGTCCCAAATCTTGAGGTTGATGACCTCCGATACGGTTACAATAACAAGTGCGGGGCCGAGTATCGCGGCAATGCGCTCCGTCAGATCCATGTGCCTGTCACTCCGCTGGCACTGAAAATGCCGTCCCTTCCAGGCAACCGTATCGCTTCTCACGACAGCCGCAACCCGTTATCCACTTGCCGATGTCCGCGTCGGGCACGATGCAGGCATTGATCGCCGAAACGACAGATGACGGCAATGCGGACGAAGTGAGCTTTCGTACCGGTTCCGCCAACGTCCGCTTGCCTTCGTCTATGTTTGGGTATTCACTTCAAACATTGCGAAAACGGTTGAGTGGGTATGACGTTGATCTATCGTAAATCTAGCTTGGACAAAAAGAACACAGACTGGTTTACAAAAGACCATTCGAAAGCCACGTTAGCCAGCATTCAGCTTTACAAAGGGAGCATACGCGGCATCAGTAATTGCAAATTGGAATTTGAATATCCAATTTCAGCAATCGCTGGCACCAACGGGTCAGGCAAGTCAACACTATTGGCTATGGCAGCGTGCGCTTTCCACAACCACCCAACGGGCTACACACCTTCGTTGCGGGCACAAACATACTACACGTTCAAGGATTTCTTCATCCAGTCTGATGAAGAGATGCCAGTACATGGGGTAGGAATACGTTATGGCATTCGCCACAACGCATGGAGAGGGAAAAAGAAGGAGCGCCTGGGGTTTCAAGCTCGAACCAAGCGAAAAGGTGGTCGTTGGAACGATTACAAAACGAGGGTCAAGCGAAATGTTATCTACTTTGGGGTTCAAAGAGTCGTTCCACACTTTGAACGAAGCGTTCACAAGTCCTACCGCTCTCGATTCAAGCCCGGGACTCTCCCAAAAGAAACGAAGTTGAAAATAGCGAAGATTGCAGGGCGAGTAATAGGAAGGTCGTACGCTGACTTCGACAGCTATGAGCATAGAAAATACTCCCTGCCCAGAGTTACCTCTGCAGGAGTCTCATACTCAGGTTTCAATATGGGAGCCGGAGAAAGCGCTGTATTCGAGATTTTGACCGCTCTGTTTCAGGCTGGGTCGGGAACATTGATCATAGTTGATGAGGTTGAGCTCGGCCTCCACGAAAAGGCGCAAATAAGGTTACTTGAGCAACTCAAAAAGCTGTGCTGGGAACTCAAGTGTCAGGTTATCTGTTCGACCCACTCACACGCAGTATTGAGTAGTCTACCTCCAGAGGGACGTTTCTTCATCGAAAAAGTGGGCTCATCTACCATCGTAACAAAAGGAATTTCAGCGGATTTTGCATGTGGCAAGATGGGAAAACCAAACGCAGAAGAACTTGACATATTTGTCGAAGATGGCATTGCGGCGGCAATAGTTGAACAAGCGCTGCCGCTTTCGGTTCGGAAGCGATGTCAAGTCCATGCGATTGGCTCTCACAGTGCAGTTTTGCGCCAATTAACAAGTCGATATCTCGAGGGTATTGGTAACAGCATTTGTATCCTAGACGGAGATCAGTCCGGTGCCTTCGATAAGGCTATCAGGAAAGTCGTAGACGGCTCTGAGGCAAGTACCGAGGAGGACAAATCAAAAGTTTCAGATTGGGCCAAGGTCAGGATCCATTACTTGCCTGGTGAAACGTGGCCCGAGAATTGGCTGTTAGAAACAGCGATCAACGCGCTCAAGAATGATCCGATTGGTGATCCTAGTGGTACTGCAAAAGCTTGGGGATTGGCTAGCGACGAGGAGCTCTTAGATGTATTGCGGGAAGCTAATTTAGCGGAGAAGCATAACGAATTCTTTGAACTTTCAGAACTTGTAAAGCTCGATGTCGATAGGGTTCGTGAAGACATATGCCGACTAGTATTGGCCATGGCTTCCAACGAATTCGATGGTTTGATCGCTTCGATTGAGGCAAAACTACCTTGAACGATTTTAAAAACCCAAATATCTGCATACAGAGCCAGACCTAACTGGCGGCTACTTACTTTGGCAACATTGATGCAAGGTAGTCTATCAAGAGTGGTCGTTCGCCGCGTCGCAGAAAAATAGCAATAAGGGCTCGAAGCGGTCATTGTCGTCATCATGAACATCTCGCTTCTGTGGCCCGGCGGTTAACTGCACCTTCTGGTGACCTTTGGTGTCTAAGTCTCGAAACGCCAAGTCCTGCTGGCTAACCCCCGAAACTGATCGGCACCCACAGGCTGGTCAGCCACAGCACCACCAGCAGGACGACGTAGGTCCCGGCGATCCATGCGGTTGCCGCACCGAAGGACAGTTCGCCCATCTGCATCCCGCCCTGTTCGCCCTCGGCCTCCGGCGACCGGTGTCCCAGACCATGGGCCGGGCCGTCGGCGCCGGGCAGGGTCATGCAGCCATGTTTCAGATGGTTTTTCACCAGCCAATAGTTGATCGGATAGGTGAAGATGCCGCCGACGATGGTGGCGATCCCCATGCGGAACCAGAACGCGGCGTTAAGCGGGCTTTCGGAGCTTGGGATCGCGTCGGCCAGGATGATCATGACCGGCAGCATGCCGGTCATCACCAGGTTCATCGACACCGTTTCGGCGAAGAAGGTCTTGCGCACCGCGCGCCAGTAATTGCCGTCATACATGCCGCGCATCATCAACGCCTGGAAGATGAACAGTCCCACGGCGAAGCCGGCGATATACTCCAACACCGCGTCCCAGCCATTGGCCAAGCCGAAGACAGGCACGATTGCGGCGGCGATCATGATGCCCGTGGCGTCGCCGGCGACGCAGTGCATCTCGCTGTTCATCGCCTGCTTCCATATCGGCCTGGTGAACGCGTCATGGCCGCCGGGGAACGGGCGACGACAGGTCAGCAGGTAGACAAAGGCGCCGATCGGCCCGGTGTAGATCGTGACCAGGATCCAGGCTGCGCGCTGCACCCAACTGGTGACGCCGTTGGTGACGGAATCGTAGACGACAAAGAGGACGGACAGTCCGGTCAGGATAAACCAGACGATCAGCGCGCCCGCGAGCATGGCAAAGCCTCCGCTAGCTGAGTCTCGTGAAGGCTAGCACACTCTGACGAGAATCGCTTATCACGAGCGATCGGGTTTGATTGCCCGCATCGCCCGTTCCTCTTGCCGAATGCGCAAGACCAGCAACACGGCGTAAACCGGCAGGCCGATCACCGCCGTCCAGAAGGCGTGGGCGATAATGACCAGACCGACCAGCTCCGGCACGATGCCGAGCACGTAGTTCGGGTGGCGCATCCAGCGATAGATGCCACTCGAAACTCTGCGATGATCCGGCGCGATCATAATCTTCACGGTCCAGACGGACCCAAGTCCGCGGATGGCCAGCACCAGGCCGATCAGCCCGACCAGATAGACGGCCAATCCCAGGATGCTGATGCCAGGGGCCGAGAAGACGCCCCGCAGATAGGCCTCCAGTAAGGCGCCTAGGTAGATCGCGGTATGCCAGATCGCCAGTAGACGGGAGACGCCGGCACCGTGCTCGACCGCGCCGTCGCGGCGAAGCCTCGCCTCGTTGCGCTTCGACCAAGCCAAAGTGCCCAGCCGCGCCGCAATGGCGACGGCAAAGAAGATCAGGACGGCCAGTCAAGCCTCCGTGGTCGTCGCGATTTGGCGACGTTTCTAGCTGTCGGGGTGGGCGAGGCGCGCTACTTTGAGCGTATGACGCGGATCGATGCAATGAAACAGTCGCGCGCTGGCATTTGGAGCGACAATCATGGGGGATCGAGGCAGCAGGAAGGACCCGCATGATCAAGGTGGCGTTGGACCGGCATGGCGACGTTCAACGCTGGGGCGTTGTCCGGCAGGTCGACCACGCGCGGCTGTCCTTCGATCTGGCGGAGCGGTCGATCCTGTTGTCCGGCCTGCCCGATGTGGTCAAGTCGGAGGTTCTTTGTGCGATCGACCACCATGATGACGGCTGGCAGGAGCGGGACCTGGCGATCGAGATCGACCCCACGCGCAACCGGCCCCGCACGTTCGATGAAATGACGGTCGACGAGGCGCTGGCGATATGGGGACGCTCGGTCGCGCGCGCCCAGGGCTTCGGCATCCTGTCGGGCTGGACCGTCGCCGGCCATTTCGCCTATCTCGCGACGCTGAAGGATGGGGCCGAGCGCCCGATCGGTCGGGCCTGGGCGGCCGAACGGGAGGCAGAGCGCGAGCGATGGCTGAGCGACTGGCTCGCGCTCGACCCGTCTCACCGCGCCGACCATGCCGAAACGGCCCTGACGTGCCTCAGACTGTTCGACAGCCTCAGCCTCTACGTCATCGGTGCCGGTTCGGAAGCACAGCGCGCGTTCAGGCTGCCCGATGGCCGAACCGCCACGGTCAAGCGGCTGCCGAACGGCCTGTTTTCCGCCGAGCCTTGGTTTTTCGACCGGAATGACGTGTCGTTCGACGTTGCGGGCGTCCTCGTCGACGACACCGAGATCGTCGGTCGGTGGCAGCCGACGATCACCCTTCGTCGCGACGGCGCTTGACCCGCGGCGCTACCAAAGAGTGCGCCGCGCCCGTTCCGGCCACTCCCGGTCATAGCGTTCGCCGCCGACCCGGTTGTCGCTGAGGTCCGCCAGGATCTGCCCCGGTGTCGGCAAGGACCGGGCGTCGACATGGCTGGCCGGGTTCCACAGATCGGATCGCACGATCGCGCGGGCGCATTGGAAATAGACCGCCTCCGTCGTGATCACGATGACGCTTCGTGGCGCCTTGCCGTTGACCGCGAACGACGCCAGCAGGTCGGGCTCGGCGCTGAGATGCGCGCGGCCGTTCACCCGGATGGTATTGCCCACGCCCGGCACCATGAACAGGACCGCCACGCGCGGGTCGCGGATGATGTTGCGCAGCGAATCGACACGGTTGTTGCCGCGTCGGTCCGGCATCATCAGGGTCCGCTCGTCGGCAATCCGAACAAAGCCCGGCCCGTCGCCGCGTGGCGAGCAGTCCAGCCCTTCGGGGCCGCCGGTAGCCAGCACCGCGAACGGCGACGCCTCGATGAAGGCGCGATAGTGCGGCGTGATCCGGTCGACCTCCTTGGCGGTCGCGGCTTCGACCGGATAGCCGTAGATCGCCTCCAACTCGTCCAGCGTGGATATCACCGACATGTTGATCCTCATGAGCGCCGATCGTCGAGGCGATCTAGCACGGTTCGAGGGGTGACAGCATTGGCGGCGGCGCGGGTCAGACCTGCGAAACACCATTAGTCGCGGTGCCGTTTTGGTCGAGCCGGCTTGACGGCCTCGCCATCTTGCGCAGAGTCAGTGCCGCCGAGGGCGATCCCACGCCCCCGGGCTCGTTATCCGGGAGACAGCGCCATCGCCGGTCCAGGATTGCTAACCGAAATGCCGCAACCGGAAGCCAAGCCGGCGCAGCCATCCGTGGCGTTGGGCGTACCGGCGGCCGTTGCCATGGCAATCGCCGACTGGCTGGCCGGCGCGCCGGGCGACGGGGCCCAGGAGATTGCGCTGAAGGTCCGGGCCAAGCGGGGTAGCGGACTGCTGGTCGATCTGGCGGGCTATGTGGCCGGCCGGATTGGCCAGGCGGCTGATCTCGATGAACTGGCCAGCCTCGCTGCCCATCAACTTGACGACCGTGATCTCGCCGATCTGGCCCAAGTAACCAACGCGTTGTCCGAACGCAGGCTTCTGTCAGCGGCCGAGGCGATTGTCGAGGCGGGTTGGTCTGTGGAGGCAAATCGGCGCCAGCCGCTCACCATGACCTATGGCTTGACGCTGGTGACGGCCCAACGCGCGCCGGAGGCCCTGGAACCGCTGAAGACTTCGACGGTTGAGAAGCCGGACGATGCGACCGCCTGGTTCAACCTGGCATTGGCTTACGTGTTCCTGTGTGACTACGACCAGGCTTGGCCCGCGTTTCGAAAGGCGTTGGGGTTCTCCCCCGGCAATCCGCGCATCATGGCGAGCTGGGGGCTGGCCCTGTTGACCGCCGGATTGCCGGAACGGGCCTGGCCTTTGTACGAGGGCCGCATGGCGCTGGCGGATCAGCGCAAGCGCCACGATCAGCCGCAGCCGATGTGGCACGGCGCGCCCTATCCTGGCGAGACGCTGTTTGTCTATGGCGAGCAGGGTTTTGGCGACTTCATCCAATTCGCGCGCTATCTGCCCGCGGTGAAGCAACTGGGCGGTCGGCTGGTTGTCGGCTGCCGCAAGCCCTTGATCCCGCTGCTGTCTCATATGGACTGTGTCGACGCCGTGGTCCCGTTCGACCCGGGCGGCCCGACGCCGAAGCACGACCAGCGCGTGCCGGTGATGAGCCTGGCGCAGTATGTCGATCCGCGGCTGGAGCGCGCTGCTATGGACGAGCCCTACCTCGCTGCGCCGCCGCGCAAGGGCCTGCCGCGCACCGGCAAGATGCCGCGCATCGGCCTGGCCTGGGGCTGCAGCCCGACCGGGTCGGGCGCTGCCTTCAAGCGCGTGCCGACGCCCTTGCTCGCGCCCCTGATCGAGACCGGCGCTGCGGCCCGCTGGTTCAGCCTGCAGTTCGAGGCCGACGTGAACGCCGAACTGTCCGACGTGCCGTTCGGCAATACCATCAGCCAGAAGCTGTCCGGCGCCATGAAGGATTTCGGTGACGCCGCGGCCAACCTGACGGCCATGGACCTGATCATCACCACGGACACCGCCACCGCCCATCTCGCCGGCGCCATGGGCCTTCCGGCCTGGGTGCTGTTGCAGCGCTATGCCGATTGGCGCTGGGCGGCGAACGGCGATACGATGCCATGGTATCCCAGCCTGCGACTCTTTCGCCTGAAAGAGGTCGGGGCCTGGCAGCCGCTGATCGCCGAGGTTTCGAAGGCTCTCGAAGCCTGGCTCCGGGAATGGCGGCCACCAAGAAGGAAGCAGTGAGCGAAAGCCCGTGTCCCAAGCCGTCCCCTCGTCGTCGCTGCTAAGCGGCGATCTGACTACTCTGCGCCACACCCGCCATGGGCTGATGCGCTATTTCCGCAACGATGTCTTCATCGGCACAGCGCTGACCGAGTATGGCGAGTGCGACTATCTGCTGGGCGACGCGCTGGCTCAACTCGTCAAGCCCGGCGAAACCGCGCTCGACATCGGCGCCAACATTGGTGTGCACACCTTGCGCCTGGCCGAGGCGGTGGGCCCGACCGGTCGCGTCTACGCCTTCGAACCTCAACGCCTGGTCTTTCAGGTGCTGTGCTGCAACCTGGCGCAGAACGAGATCCCGAACGTCTGGGCCCAATTTGCGGCCGTCGGCCGGACCAACGGCACGGCCAAGATCCCGACGCCGAACTACGCCCAGGCGGGCAATTATGGCGGTGTCTCGGTGACCGAAGGGGCGGGCGACACCGTGCCGTTGATGACCATCGACTCGCTGAAACTGGACGCCGTCCACCTGATGAAGATCGATGTCGAGGGCATGGAGGCCGACGTGCTGGCCGGCGCCAAGATGACAATCAAGCGCCACCGGCCGGTGCTCTATCTCGAAAACGACCGCAAGGAAAAGTCGCCTTCGGTCATTCGACTGCTGCAGAACGCCGATTATCGCCTCTGGTGGCATCTGCCGCCGTTGTTCAACCCGAACAACCACGCCGGCAACAAGACCAACCGCTTTGGGCGCATCCTGTCCATCAACATCCTGGCCGTGCCCAGGGAGCGGCGCGCGGACATCCGCGACATGAAGGAGATCACCAGCCCGGACGACTGGTGGAAAAAGGAATAGGCCAGCGCAGGAGGGCTCGATGGCCAAGAAACGGTATCCGTTGCCCAAGCGTTTCAACGCCGCTCTCTCTGAGGCGGCCTACGCGAAGCTGCGCGCCCTGAACGACCGCTATGGCCTGGGCAACAACTATCTGCTCGTCGTTCTGCTGGAACGGCTGGATGACTACGCCGACGCCGAGGCCCTGCACGAGGCGTTCGATGACTTCATCGCGGAGTATGGCGCGCCGACGAAGGGCCCGTGATCCCCGACGCTGTCAGTGGTCGCGCTCGACGTCTTCGATAACCGCCGTCGGGTCGCCGGTCAGGTCGGCTTTCAGGAACTCGGCGGTTTCCGGGATGGCCATGCGGAAATCGGACATGTGCTCCAGCTCGGCGACCAGCGGACCGCCGCTGCAGTTCAGGATGTGCCCGCCATGCCGCCGATCGTCAGAGAGAAAATGCAGGTGCCAGCCCGTGACGTTCACCGCACTTGTGTATTCCGGCATCCAGAAGCCGACGATGGTGCACGGCATGTCATCGAACTCGAACACCGCTTGTGTTTCGGCAAGCTCCGCCAATGTCGCACGTCCCTCGATCTTGCATGCAGCCCGGGCTTTCACGTGGCCGAGAATGCCCCGGATGCGAACCGCATAGATCAGGTTTTCAGACGATCTTAGAGCATTGAGCCTCTCCGATAGTTCATCAAATGTATCAAAGGGTTCAATCGTCTTCTTCAGATCCGGTTCGAAGTGCGTGACTACGGCGAACGGGACCAGCGCGTCGCGCGGCGCTTCGGTCACTGCGTTCTCCCCTTGCACCTGATAGAACCGGCCGTCCAGCACCACCATCTCGCCGTCGAAATGGGAGAAGGTGCCGAGGCCGAAGTCGCCATGTTCGGCCAGCTCCGCCACGGTCACCGCGCCGGTCGACACGCCTTCGACCAGAGCACCGGTGCTCGACACCTGAAACAGCGTCGCGTGCTCAAGCTGCATGGCGTCGGCCAGCGCCATGGTCACGATATGGGCCATGGTGTCACCGGTCTGTCGCTGATGGGCTTCAAGCGCGTCCATCAGCGACTGGGAGATCTCGCAGGTAAGTGTCGGCACGGTCTCGTCGCCTCCTTAAGCGGCCGATCGCATGGTTTGCCAGTTGCTGCCGTTGCGCTCCAGCCAGGCGCCGCCATTGGCGGCCGACTCGATCAGCCCGAACATCAGGTCGAGGCTGTTGAGATTGTCTTCGCCCAGGCTGAGCATGGGCGAGGGGGCGGCACCCTCGATCGTCCGGGCAAAGGCGTCCAGCACTCCGGACCGGTCCCAAAACTCGATCGGCGGCAGCGATTGTTTGCTGGGCTCTTGATCCGGCAGATACAGATCGACCCATTCGGTTGTCGTCCGTTCCTCCTTCGGGCCGCGGAAGCGCCACTTGATGGAGCCTTTGGACCCGTCAAGCTGCCAGTTGCCGCCATAGGTCGTGATCGGGCCGCGGCTGATCCAGCTGCCGTCATAGCGCACGATGGTGCCCTTGGAGAACCGGATCAGCGCACTGGCCGCCGGCGGACCGGCGAACGGGGTTCCCGTCTCGGTCCAGCTTGTGCAGCTCACCGCCACGGGCTCGTCCTGCAGGACGAAGCGCATGGCGTCGAAATGGTGGATCGCCATGTCGCTCAGCAACGGTTCGGCCAGATCGAAATAGCGGTATTCCGGGCCGAACAGGCGGGCGAAATCGACGCGCAGAAACTGCGGCTGGCCGATCGTGCCACTCTCTATCAGCTCCTTGGCTTTGATCAGCGCGGCGAAGAACCGATAGTTCTGGTTGACGGCCAGCAGCCGACCCTTGGCGCGCGCTAATTCGACGACCGTCTCAGCCTCTTCGCGGCTGTCGGCAAAGGGCTTTTCGACCAGGACATCCAGCCCGGCCTCAAGGCCCGCACGCACGGCTTCGATATGCACCTGCAACGGGACGGTCGCGAGCAACGCGTCGGCCTCGACCGCGTTCAGCGCCGCGTCCAGCGACGGGTGCATGCGGGCCTGGTCCAGCCCGGCATCGATGGCGCGCTGACGCGCGGCCTCGCTGGCATCGACCCAGGCGACGGTCTCGACACCCGGGATTCCGGGGACAACGCTCTGGGCCCAATCCAGGCCCCAAAGGCCCAGGCCCATATGTATCAGCCTTACAGTCACGCGCGTTCTTTCATTTCGGTTTAGGGGCCAACGGCAGATCGGCCCCGTGTCGTGGGGAAAGCGGCGCGACCATTCGATCGATTGGCCGCGCCAGGTTTTAGCTTACTTCACGCTCAGCGGAATGGCGATCAGCACTTCGCCCAGGTCCCGCATGCGATAACGGATCTCATAGTTGCCTGGCTGGGCCGGCGCGAAGATCTGCAACGGACTGCCCTGGCTGGTGCGTGTCTCGGTCAGCGGCGCGGCATCGGCCGGTGCGCCCGCCGGCACGATCTCAATGAAGTGCTCCCAGGCGCCGGGTCCGGTCCAGGTCACCTCGACCACCGAGCCGGCGGGCACTTCGTCCAAAGCCTGCAGGCTGGCTTCGGCGGCGCTGAGCGTCACCGGCAGGCTGGCGAGCGTGCGCTCGGACTGGCCGACCACATACCGGATTTCATACGAGCCGAGTCCCTCGGGCGCCCTGAGCTCCGCGGGATTGCGGTCCCGCGTGCGCTCATAGTCGGTGTATTCCCCCTCCGGCGCGCCCGCTTCGACAATCGTGATGTAGTCGTTGTGGCCATCCGGCCCTTCCCACGCGACCTCGAAGAATGCGCCCGGGACCACCGGTGTCAGCAGCTCCAAGGACGCGCTGACGGGCGTGAGCGTCAGGGGCTGGCTGTGCAGCGTGCGGCTGGACTGGCCGATCACGTAGCGAAGCTCATAGTTCCCGACCGCGTCGGGCGCCCGGATGGTCACGGGGCTGCCTCTGGTCGTGCGCTCATAGTGATTGTAGGTGCCCTCCGGCGCCCCGGCCTCGACGATGGTGATGTAGTCATTGTGATTGTCCGGGCCTGTCCAAGCGACCTCGATGCTGGCGCCGGCGCCGGCTTGCGATGGCGCGTCAAAGCTGGCCGTCGCCGCGACCAGCTGTATCGGCTGGCTGTGCAGCGTGCGGCTGGACTGGCCGACCACATAGCGGAGTTCATAGTTGCCGACACCGTCGGGTGCCCGAATGGTCACCGGGCTGCCCCTGGTCGTGCGCTCATAGTGATTATAGGTGCCTTCCGGCGCCCCGGCCTCGACAATCGTGATGTAGTCGTTGTGGTTGTCCGGGCCGGTCCAGGCGACCTCGATGCTGGCGCCGGCGTTGGCTTGCGACGGCGCGTCAAAGCTGGCCGTTGCGGCCACCAACTGTATCGGGTGGCTGGCGACCGTCCGGCCGGACTGGCCGTTCACATAACGGATCTCGTGCGCGCCGAGACCATCGGGTGCCCGAATGGTCACCGGGCTGCCTACTCTGGTCCGCTCGTAGTGATTGTACGTGCCGTCCGGGGCGCCCGCCTCGACGATCGTGATGTAGTCATTGTGATTGTCAGGACCGCTCCACGCGACCTCGATGCTGGCGCCGGCACCGGCTTCGCCGGGCGCTTCGATCGTGGCCCCCGCGATCACAAGCGCGAGGGGAATGCTGGTCAGTGTGCGGCCTGACTGGCCGACCACATAGCGGATCTCGTAGCTGCCAACGGCGTCCGGCGCCGTGATCGTCACCGGGCTGCCAACCCGGGTGCGCTCATAGTCATTGTAGGACCCCTCCGGTGCGCCGGCCTCGACGATGGTGATGTAGTCGTTGGTATTGTCCGGCCCGCTCCACGCGACCTCGACGTCCGATCCGGCCCCGACTTCAGCCGGTGCATCCAGCGTCGCCTGTGCTGCTACGAGGCTGAGCGGCTGGCTGGCCAGGGTTCGGCTTGATTGGCCGATCACATAGCGGATCTCGTAGGCGCCGATCGCATCCGGCGCGTTGATCTCAACAGGGCTGCCGGCCCTGGTCCGTTCATAGTCGTTGTAGGTACCGGCCGGTGCTCCGGCTTCGACGATGGTGATGTAGTCGTTGGGCGAGTCCGGTCCGGTCCAGTCCACCGATACGGTGCCGCCGGCGACGGTCTCGCTCACCGCTTCCAGGGTCGCTGATACCGGGGTCAGCTGGATCGCTTGGCTGGCCAGCGTCTCGCCGGTCTGGCCATGGACATACCGCACCTCGTAGGCGCCCAAGCCATCCGGCGCGGCCAGTTCGGCCGGATTGCCGGCGGTGGTCCGCTCATAGTCGTTGTAGCTGTTCCGGGGTGCGCCGGCCTCGACGATGGTGACGTAGTCGCTCTGTTCGTCGGGCCCGGTCCAGTCGACCTGGAACACCGAGGTGGCGGGCACTTCTGCCGGCGCACCGACGGTCGCGTCGCCGAGAATGCGAGCCAGCTCCACGTCATAGGATGCGTTGGCCTCGGGCACGACCGTGAAGGTGACCTGCCCCTCGGCGCCGCCCATGGCGGCGGTCGCCAGATAGGCCCCTTCTTCAAGCGTCGCGCTCAAAACGCCAGCACCATCCTGGCTGACGACGTTGTTACCGTTGGCGGTGTCAGTGACCGTCCAATCGACACCGCTGAGAACCTGTCCGGTGGCGGCGTCGACAGGGCGCAGGGTGATGTCGGCGGTGATGATCGCCGGTTGGGGCGGCGGAGCGGCCGTGACCGTCGTCAACGCCTGGCTGAGTTCCTGGGCGTTCTCCGCCAAGAGGAAGGTGCCGCCCGTGTTTTCCGCAATGCAGGAAAGCTGGCCTGCCTCGTCCTGGGCGATGTCGAAGCCGATGACGTGGGCGGTGAAGTTGATGCCGGCGCGCTCCAACTCCTCCGACAAGGCGCAGGGGTCGGCATTGCAGGTTTCGACGCCGTCGGACAGCAGGATCACCGTCGCCGGCTCGTCCTGATAGCGCAGCTCTTCCGCCGCCTGGCGCACCGCGTCGGTCAGAGGCGTGCGGCCGAGTGGCATGATGGCGTTGATCTCGCCGATCAGCGTTTGCGGTTCGACCGGCCCGACCTCCCGGATCAGCTCGATATCCGTGCAATCGCCCTCACGCCGATGGCCATAAGCAACGACGCCCAGGGGTGTCGTGCTGTCCCAACCCTGCAGCAAATCGCCCAGGACCTCGCGCGCGATTTCAATCTTGCTGACACCGTCGATCTGGCCCCACATGCTGCCGGAAGCGTCCAGCACGATGATCGTGTTTTGTGCCTGGGCGGCGGCCGTGAGCGATAACGCGGTCGCGGCGGCCAAGCCGGAAAGCAGCAATCTGGTGGGGCGGGGGAGGGGCATGGCGATTCCTTCGGCGCGCTTCGCGTTTGACGGAAGGCGGGATATTGACCAATCGGACCCGCGCCGAAAAGCCCTTTTGCAGGAACACCTTTGTGACATGATTGCTTTTTACCAACCGCGCATGACTGGCCGACATGGCATGACGCCTCCACGTTCTCGCTTGCTTGCTTTGGGCAGCTTTGGGCTCCGCTGCGGGGTGGCCGCCATGCTGGCGATCGTAAGCGTGCTGCCGATGGCCCGCGCCCAGCAGGACCCGCTGACCATCCATCCGCCAGAGACCGTGTGGCAGGCCGACGGCATCACCGCGCAGATCGCTCAGCTTTCCAGGCCCGGCGTCCGCCATAGCGGCCGTTTGCTGATCGCCTTCCTCGATCCCGCGCGGTTCGAGGCGGACGTGACCGATCGGCTGCCGGTGTTCAGCGATGCCGCGAACGCGGGATGGCAGCTCACCGTCGATGGCGGGTTCTTTGACGAGAACGAACGCCCGCTTTACCTGCTCCAGGAAGGCCCTCAAGTCCACGCGCCGTTCCGCAACGGCACCAGCGCCGTCTTCTCGTGTCGCAACAGCACGTGCAGCATCACCCATGCGCGCGACTATGATCCGTACCAACCGGTGGACGTCGCGGTGCAGTCCTCGCCGCGCGTGTTCGCCAATGGCGCGCCGACGGTCGGCGTTCGCAATCGAAACGCCATGGCGTCGCGCGCCGGTATCGCGATCACCAGGTCCGGCCAGGTCGCGGTTTTCGCCACTGATCGCTGGCCCTGGCAAGGGCTGACCTTCGACGAGGTCGCGACCATGGTGGCGCCACTGATCGACGCCACCGACATTCTGATGCTCGACGGCGGCTCGTCGGTCGTGTTCGAGTTGGACGCGCCTGGCTTTTCGCTGTCCGCGCGCGGCAGCGGCCGGTCGGTGCCGTACATGATCAGCTTTTTCGGAACACGGTAGGGGCGATGTCCGGCTTACGTGAGATTCTGTCACTTCGCTATGGCGACGAGCCCACCGACGACCCGCTATTGGCGTCGTCGCCGGAGATAGAGCGCATGGCGGCGCGAAGCTCGGTCCGCCGTTTTGCCGACCGGCCCGTCGACATGGGCCTGATCCAGGGCCTGTGCGCCGTCGCGCTGGCCGCGCCGACCAAAAGCGACCTGCAGCAGCGGGACATCGTGATCGTGCAAGATCCTGCCGTTCGCGCGCGTTTGGACGAGCTGGTGAGCGGCCAGGCCTGGGTGGAAGGGGCTCCGGCGTTCCTAGTGTTCTGCGGCAACAACCGGCGCCAGCGCCAGCTTCACGACTGGCGTGAACGGCCGTTCGTGAACGATCATCTCGATGCCTTCGTAAACGCCGTCGGTGACGCCGCCATCGCGCTCGCCACCTTCGTGACGGCTGCGGAGGCCGTTGGATTGGGCACCTGTCCCGTCAGCGCGGTGCGCAACAGGGCCGAGGAGGTCAGTGCACTGTTGCGCCTGCCCGACCACGTCTTTCCGTTCGCCGGCTTGGCGCTCGGCTGGCCGGCGGAGAAGGCCGCCATCAGCCTTCGTCTGCCGCTGGGTGCGACCGTCCATGTCGACGCCTTCGACGAGCGTAGCGTGGAACAGCAGGTTAATGCCTACGACGCCCGACGGGCGGCGTCCCAGCCTTATGCCAGCCAGAGGCGCGAGGACACGTTCGGTGCCAGCGATCCCTACACCTGGTCGGAGGACAAGGCGCGGCAGTACAGCCTGCCGGAGCGCGCCGATTTCGGCGCCTTCGTCAGACGTAAGGGGTTCCGGCTAGACTGACCGGCTAATCCCGGACGACCAGCACCGAAGACGCCGCGTGGCGCACGACGCGTTCGGCGTTTGAGCCCAACAGCCCCGCGCTGCCGGACTCCGGCCGGTGGGCGGCCATCACGATCAGGTCGGCTTTGATCTCTTCGGCAATGCGCAGCACCTCGCGGTAGATCCGACCGTGCGCGACGATGTGCTGGAGCTGGATGCCCTCGGGCACATGGTCGCGCGAGAACTCGTGCAGGGCATTCTGCGCGTCCTCCAGCGCCTTGTGCTCGAACCCGTCGGGAAAGTACTGGCCGACAATGCTCATGCCGAAATCCGGCACCACGGTCATGATGTGCAGCCGGGCGCCGAACGCCTTGGCGTATTCCACCGCCGTCGGCAGCGGCTTCTTCCAGGTGCTTTCCGTCGTCACATCGATCGACAACAGGATATCCGTGTACATCTGCCCGCTCTCCCAAGAGCCAGTTTAAGCTGCCGCTGGCTGACCGGCCGCGCGCCGGTTGCGGCCGCGTTGCAGAAGGATGATACCCGCCAGCAGGATTAGCGCAGGGATCCAGATCAATTCCTTCGGCGGAACATCGGCCGGAACGACGATTTCGGCGATCTGATAGTCGAAGTCGAGACCCAGATTCTGGGCTTCGCTGCCGAACATGACGTTGTCGAACACGGCCGTATCGCCATCGATGCGCACGGAGGCCCCAAGCTGCTCCAGCCTTTGAGCCGCCGACTCGCCTTCCGGCAGGGTCATCACCACCGTTGTGTCGATGGGGTCGCCGGAAATGAAGTCCTCGCCGGTCACCCTGAGCTGTAGCGTTTCATCGGGCGGTACGGTGTCGATCACATCGAAGATCTCCGTGCCGGGCAGGATTTCGTCCGGTGGGAACATCATGTCCATCCAGTAGCCAGGCCGGAACAGCGTGAACGCGACCAGCAGCAGCACCAGCGATTCCCAGATGCGGCTTTTGGCAATGAAGAAGCCCTGGGTCGCGGCGGCGAAGACCAGCATGGCTATCACCGCGCTGACCACGGTCAAGACCAGGCTGACCGGTCCCTGGATATCGTAGAGGATCAATTGGGTGTTGAAGATAAAGATGAAGGGCAGGGCGACCGTGCGCAGTGAATAAAAGAACGCCGTGAAGCCGGTCTTGATCGGGTCGCCGCCCGACACGGCCGCGGCCGCAAAGGAGGCTAAGCCCACGGGTGGCGTCACGTCCGCCATGATGCCGAAGTAGAAGACGAACAGGTGCACCGCGATCAGCGGCACGACCAGGCCGCTGGCCGCCCCCAGTTCCACGATCACGGGCGCCATCAGGGCGGAGACGACGATGTAGTTCGCCGTCGTCGGCAGGCCCATGCCCAGGATCAGGGACAGGATCGCGACCAGGACCAGCATCAGGATCAAGCTGCCGCCGGACAGGAACTCGACAAAGGCGCTCATCACCAGGCCTATGCCGGTCAGCGATACGGTGCCGACGATGATGCCCGCCGTTGCCGTGGCGATGCCGATGCCGATCATGTTGCGCGCGCCGGCGACCATGGCCTCGAACAGCTCGCTGAAGCCGCGCTTGCCGGCCGCGTGCAGTTCCGTCTGGCTGTTGCGGTAGCCGACCGTCTGGCGCCGGAAGCGGTCGCGCATCAGGAACACGACGAAGGCCGCGACACAGACCACGATCTCGATCGCGACGATCAGTTCCGCCGGCCACGCGCCGCCAGCTGAGATCAGCAGCACGCCGGCCACTATGATCGCGGCGACGATGATCAGCATGATGATGTTGTTGATGATCAGCGCGATCAGGTTGACCACCGCCTCGCCAATGAAGGCGAAGAAGCCGGCGCCACCGCTGGCTTGGCCCCTGAACAGGGCCATCAGCGGTCGCTGGGTCAGCAGGATGATAACCATGAACACCACGGCCCAGAAGGCCGACAGACCCGGCGACAGGCGCTCGATCATCAGGTTCCAGACCAGCACGATGATCGGTAGGAAGTAGTAGAGGCCGGTCTTCACCGTCGGGCCGACCTCCGGCAGGCTGACGACCGGCGCGTTCGGGTCGTCCATCTCCAGTTCCGGATAGCGCGCGGCATAGGCGACCAGCGCGACGTAAATCGCCAGCAGAATGACGCCACCGATCCAAGCGGCGGCAAAGTCGCCGATCAGCATGGTCAGAACCGACATGCCGTAGAAAACGGCCATCGCACCTATAATGACGTTCATCAGCACGAGGCCGCCAACCGAGACGGTTCGTTTGAACCGGTCCTTCGGCAAGCTACGAGCAAACGCGCTGAAGATAATCCACTCGACGATCCCGATCAAAACGACGGCGATCAAGCCGAATACGGGATCGGCCAACAGGCCGGCCAACTCGAAACCGCCGGCAATCACGCCGGCAACGATGATGACGGTCGCTAAGGTGATGCCGAAGGCGATCAGGGCCCATTTCGCCGGCAACGGCTCGCCGGGCTTGGGCAGTGCCTTCATGCCGGTTTTCAGCGCCTCGAGATGCACGATGTAAACCAGCGCGATGTAGGAGATGATGGCCGGCAGGAAGGCGTGCTGGATCACTTCCGTGTACGGAATGCCGACATACTCGACCATCAGGAAGGCGGCCGCACCCATCACCGGCGGCATGATCTGGCCGTTGACGGACGAGGCAACCTCGACGGCGCCCGCCTTTTCGGGCGTGAAGCCGACGCGCTTCATCAGCGGCACGGTGAAGGTGCCGGTGGTGACCACATTGGCGATCGAAGAGCCGGAGATCAGGCCCGTCATGCCCGAGGCGACGACGGCCGCCTTGGCCGGGCCGCCGCGCAGATGGCCCAGCATGGCAAAGGCCAGCTTGATGAAATAGTTGCCCGCACCCGCGCGGTCGAGCAGCGCCCCGAACAGGACGAACAGGAACACGAACCGGGTCGAGACGCCCAGCGCGATGCCGAACACGCCCTGGTCGGACAGCCAGAACTGGTCCATCGCCCGGTTCAGCGAGGCGCCTTGATAGCGAATCACGTCCGGCAGGAACGAGGCGTTGCCGAAAAAGACATAGAGCAGAAACACGATGGCCACGACCATCAAGGGCGGGCCGAGCGAGCGGCGCGTGGCCTCCAACAGCAGCAGCAGGCCAGCCGCGGAAACCACGATGTCGAGAACGATCGGCAGACCGGGCCGCGTCGACAACTCGTCGATGAACCAGAACCGGTAGGTGGCACAGAAGGTGCCGACCAGCGCCAGCACCCAGTCGACCCAGGGCACGCGGTTGCGCGGGCTGCGTTTCAGGGCGGGATAGGCCAAAAAGGCCAGGAACATCGCAAAGCCCAGATGCAGCGAGCGCGCCTGGGCGTCGTTGATCACCAACAGGCCGGTGATGAAGGGCAGGGGCGAGGCATACCAGATCTGAAACGCCGACCAGCCGAACGCCGTCCACAGCAAAAGCTGCATGACGAACTTACTATCGGGTTGGCGCGCGCCGGTGTCGGTCGACGCGACCAAATCCTCAAGATCGGCGTCCGAAAGCTGCCGGTCTTGGCTCTGATCAGCCATTCTTGTCACCCCGTTCCGCGCCCCGCTTTGCGAGGCTTTGTTATCCAGCCACTTGTGTTTGCGGCCGACTTATCCTTACGCGTAATAGGGAAAAGCGGGCGGGGTCAAGCCCCGCCCGCTCAAAACAACTCAAAAAGATGGCGCGCAATCAGGAGCGCAGACGGTCCGGCACCTCGATGCCGACGGCGTCAAAATACATCAAGGCGCCCGGATGCATCGGGGCCGACAGGCCGCCATCGACCATGTCGTTCGGGTCCAGATTGGCGAATGCCGGGTGCAGACGTTGGAAGGCCTCGAAATTGTCGAAGACCGCACGCACGACCTCGCAGATCGCATAGTCCGGCACATCGGTGCTGGAGACAAATGTCGCCCGCACACCGAAGGTATCCGTGTCATCCGGATTGCCGTTGTACATGCCGCCAGGCACGGTCGCCGCGGAGTAGAACGGGTTTTCAGCAATCAGCTCGTCGACCTCCGGCCCGGAGATCTCAACGATCACCGTATCGCAGGTCGTGGTTGCCTCCTGGATCGTGCCCGACGGGTGTCCGACCGTGAACGGCATGACGTCGAAATTGTTGTCGCACAGCGCCTGGCTCTGCTCGGCGGTGGCCAGTTCGGAGACCTGGCTGAAGTCGTCCTGGCTCCAGCCCAAGGCACCCATCAGCACCTCGAAGGTGCCTCGTGCACCCGAACCCGGGTTGCCGATATTGACCCGGTTGCCGGGGATGTCCGCCATCGATTGAACGCCGGAATCCGCCCGGGCCAGCACCGTCAACGGCTCCGGATGCACCGCGAACACGGCGCGCAGGTTCGGATTGGCCTCCGGGAAGTTCTCGTGGCTGCCATTGAAGGAATGGTGCTGCCAGTCGGACTGAACGACGCCCATATCCAGCTCGCCGGTTTGGATGGCGTTCAGGTTGAACACCGAGCCGCCGGTGGACTCCACCGACATGCGTACGCCATGCTGGTCGCGATTGGCGGCGACCAGACGCTGGATCGCGCCGCCGGTCGGATAATACACGCCCGTCACACCGCCGGTTCCGATGGTCAGGAACATCTCCTCGGCATCGTCGGGCGTATTGCAGGGGTTGTCCTGGGCCGTTGCCGACACCGAAAGACCGGCGCCAACCATCAGGGCCAGGGCAGAAGTTGTAAGCTTTTTCATGAAACTGCCTCCAAGCACTTTCTATTGTCTCGGCGCTTCGTTGCCGAACGCCGGGTTGTTTTCCGCCGGTCCCATCAACCGGCGCAAGCATGTGCGGATACTTTGCACGCGCCAGGATGTCAACGACACCATCCGACGCATCCTATCCGCGGTCTCGAGGCGGTCCGTGCCGCCAACAAGACCAATCAGGCATTTGTCGCCGCCACACCGATGGCCGTTTAGCGTCCATCACCCAAAGCGGTGTTCAAAGCCCGCGAGACTATGCCCGCTGATGGTTGTTCGCGTCAACGCACCGTCTATCACTTGATCGGCTAAAGTTTATATTTTTTCACGCATTGCTTGTGTGAATTCAAGCTGACGCTCGTGATGTGAGGCGTCGTTTAGGTCGGCCACGCAGTACTAAGCGGCCTTGTCTTCAAGGCCCGCGATTGCGGCGTCTACAGCGTCGCCGAGGCGTTCCACGATCGTCGCGACTTCGGCCTCGCCGATGATGAAGGGGGGCGCCAGCAGGATATGGTCGCCCTGGCGGCCGTCGATCGTACCGCCCATCGGATAGCACATCAGGCCGCGTCCCATGGCCGCACGCTTGATACGGGCGTTCAGTTTGGTTGCCGGGTCGAACGGCTGCTTGGTCGATCGATCCTCGACCAGTTCGACGCCTAAGAACAGGCCCCGGCCCCTGATGTCGCCGACATGGTGGTGATTGCCGAACCGGTTCTCCAGACCTTCGCGCAAAGCCGTGCCCTGGCGCTGGACTCTGGCCAGCAGGTCCTCATCCTCGATTGCATTTTGCACGGCCAGGGCGGCGGCGCACGCGGTGGCGTGGCCCATATAGGTGTGGCCGTGCTGAAAAAAGCCGGAGCCGGCACGGATGGCGTCAAACACCCGGTTGGAGACCAGCGCGGCGCCGATCGGCTGATAGCCGGCGCCGAGGCCTTTCGCTGTGATCAGAATATCCGGCGCGACGCCGTCCTGCTCGCAGGCGAACAGGCTGCCGGTGCGCCCCATGCCGCACATCACCTCGTCCAGGATCAGCAGAATGCCATGCTGGTCGCAGATCTCGCGCACCCGCTTGAAATAGCCCGGCACCGCGGGAACCGCGCCGGCCGTGGCGCCGACGACGGGCTCGGCCACGAACGCAATCACCGTTTCCGGGCCCAGCCTTTGGATTGCTTGATCCAACTCGTTCGCGACGCGCTGGCCGTAATCCCACTCCGTCTCGCCGTCGGTTTGGTCGCGATAGGCGTAGCAGGGTGCGATATGGGCGACGTCGATCAGCATCGGCCGAAACTGGTCGCGCCGCCATTCATTGCCGCCGGTGGCCAGTGCGCCCAGCGTATTGCCGTGATAGCTTTGGCGCCGCGCGATCAGATGGCGCCGGCCCGGCTGGCCCAGCTCGACGAAGTACTGCCGGGCGAGCTTCAGCGCCGCCTCCATCGCCTCCGACCCGCCGGAGACGAAATAGACCTTGTCGAGGTCGCTGCCCGGGATCGCTTGCGCCTTGTCGATCAGATGATCGGCCAACGCCTCCATCGGCGCATTTGAGAAAAAGCCGGTATGGGCGAAGGGCAATTCGGCGATCTGGTCCTGGATCGCTTTGATCACCGCTGGGTGGCTGTGTCCGAGACAGGAGACAGCCGCGCCGCCCGAGGCATCGAGATAGCGCTTGCCGTCGGCATCGATCAGATAGACGCCGTCGCCTCTAACGGCGATCGGCGGCTGGACGGTGGCGCTGCGATGAAAGACATGGGACATGGGATTGCCGTCGGTTTGCCTGTGAAGCGCGCCTCAATATCATGTCGCGCGTTGCGGCGAGACCATCAATTCTGGTTGATCGGCCTTGCGCCGTCCGCGTTTTCAGCCCCGGCGTCCAGGTCGGCTTCGTCCCAATAGCCGATCAGGATGCCCCGGTCGACTTCGCGGCCGAAGGCGGCCTCGATGCGTTCCCCCGACACCGTGGTCCGTTGATGGTGTCGCCGCGCCCAGGCGAAGATCGTTTCATGGAGTTCGGCGCGAACAGATGCCAGGCCAGGGTCGGCGCCGCGGTCGTCGAGCTCGTCCGGATCGGTCTCCAGGTCGAACAGCATCGGCCGGAAGCCCTCGACCAGGATGTATTTCCAACGCTCGGTCACCGCCATGATCATCCTTGCATTCTCGACCGTGACGCCGAGCTCGCGTCTGGCCTGACGCCAGGAATAGTCATACTCGCTGATCGCCGCCTTGCGCCACGCCGCTACCGGTTTGCCGTGCAGCAGAGGCTCTAGCGACAGCCCCTCCATCCGATGCGGCTGGACCTTGCCGCCCGCGGCTTCGACGAAGGTCGGCACCAGATCGATCGATTCGACCAGTTCGTCGCAAACCGTACCGCGCGTCGCGTCGGCCTCGCTCCTCGGATCGCTGATGATCAGAGGGATCTTCACCGAGGGATCGTGGAACAGCTCCTTCTCGCCCAGCCAATGGTCGCCGAGATAGTCGCCATGGTCCGAGGTGAAGACGATCATCGTCTGATCCATCAGACCGCGCTGGTCCATGAAGTCGAACAACAACCCAAGCTGATCATCGATCTGCTTGATCAGGCCCATATAGGCCGGGATCACGGTTTCGCGGACCTCGTCCTTGGAAAACGCCTCGCTGAACCGATGATGGGTGAAGGCGGCGTAGACCGGATGGGGGTCCTCAAGCTCCGCCTGCGACCGGATCGGCGGCACGATCTGGTCCTTGCCGTACATGTCGTGATAGGGCGCCGGCACGATATAGGGCCAGTGCGGCTTGATGTAGCTGAGATGCAGGCACCAGGGCTCATCACCCGCCTCTTCCATGAAGCGCATGGCCCGTCGCGTCATGTACGGGGTCTCTGAGTCCTCTTCCGCCACGCGCGCCGGGCGGTCGGAGTATTTCAGAAACCAGCCGAGATGCGGCTCGCCATCGTCGCCCTCGACACCATTGGCCCACCAGTTCCAAGGGTTGACGCCGTCATAACCCTTGTCGCTCAGATAGTCGTTGTAGGCGGGCGGCGGGGCATAATTGCTGTCCGGGTGCAGGCCGTCGTCGCGCTCGAACGGCTCGAAGCCGCATTCGGAAGTCAGTACACCGATGATCGAGTTCGGGTCGACGCCCAGCCGCGCCATGCCTTCGCGGTCGGCCGCCATATGCGTTTTGCCGGCAAGCGCCGTGCGCCGGCTCAACGGGCGCAGATAGTCGCCGAGAGTCATCTCGCCGACCTGCAGTGGCACGCCGTTCCAGGTCGAGCCATGGGACTGGACGTAGCGACCAGTATAGAAGCTCATCCGCGACGGGCCACAGATCGGTGATTGTACGTAAGCGCGGGTAAAGCGCACGCCACGCTCGGCCAGCCGGTCGATGTTCGGCGTCTGAAGATGCGGATGACCGTAGCAGGACAGGTAGTCCCAGCGCAGCTGGTCCGCCATAATGAACAGGATGTTCCTAACCTCGGCCAAACGGCGGCCCTCCCCCTAGTGTCACACTTGGCACCATGTTGCCGATCCCGGCATGGCGAAGACCAGCCGCACCGCTATTCCAAGATGGCACCTTAACGTGGTCCAGGACGTTTGAATGGTTTAATGCGTCTTGGCAGTTCACCCTGGCAACCGAACCCGCAGGAAGGCAGATCTTGGATTTGCACCACGATGCGATACACATGTACCGTTTACTGAACAGGAAAAGCGGTGAGGTGATAGCGCATGCCTGATGGCGCTGGCGAACATGGTCGATCGGCCAACGGCGTTCAGGTCATCGCCCGGGCGGCCGCCATTCTGCGCGCGCTCAAGGACCAAAAGGAAGGTCTGAGCCTCGGCCAGATTGCCACACGGGTGGGGCTGCCCCGATCGACCGTGCAGCGAATCGTCAACGCGCTTTTGAGCGAGCGGCTCGTCATGGCGGCCAGTCCGGAAGGGCGCCTGAGGCTGGGGCCGGAGATCCATACGCTTGCCGCCTCCGGCCGGCTGGACGTGGCCAAGATCGCTCACCCGCACCTGGTCGCGCTGTCGCGTGCGACGGGCGAAACGGTGGATCTCGCCATTCTGCGCGGCGACCATCTGCTGTTCGTCGATCAGGTGGTCGGCCAGCAGCGGCTGCGCGCCGTGTCGGCGGTCGGCGAGGCCTTCCCGCTGACCAACACGGCCAACGGCAAGGCGTGCCTGTCATTGCTGGACGATGAAGCCGTAGCGACGCTCGCGACACAGGAATGGCAAGCGGGGCGGGGCGCGCGGCGCAAGCTGTCCGACTTCTTCACAGAGATTGAACAGGTACGACAGGACGGAATCGCCCTGGACGCAGACGAGCATTCGACGGGCATCTCGGCCGTCGGCACGGCCTTTCGCGACCCGATGGGCGACATCTACGCGGTCTCAATCCCCGTACCGTCCAGCCGCATGGGCGGCCGCCAGCAGGCGCTTGCAGAGGCACTGCTTGCGGGCCGGTCGGCGATCATGGCGGCGCTGACGTGAGTTCGTGCCTGAATATGGTTCACCTGGCGGCCTGTTGACGAAGTCCGGTTAACTCGCTTGAAACCCCCTTTCTGGTGGCCTATGTCAATGGCATAGGCCAATCAGATGGAGGGCGTTGTGTCTGCCGCGCGACGTGTCAGCTTGTTTCGAAATGGCCGAAACCAGGCCCTTCGTATCCCCCGTGACATGGAGCTTCCCGGCGACGAAGCCATGCTCCGGAAAGAGGGTAATCGGCTGATTATCGAGCCTGCTCAACCGACGTCATTGCTGGCGTTGTTGAAGACACTTTCGCCGATCGACGAGGACTTCGTCGAGATTGACGATCCGCCGCCTCGGCCGACCGCGCTTTGAGCGCCGACTTTCTTCTCGACACGAATGCGGTGTCCGATCTTGTTCGTCATCCGCAAGGTTCGGTGGCTAGTCGAATCGCTGAAATTGGTGAAGAAAAGATCTGCACCAGCATCATCGTCGCGGCAGAGCTGCGCTATGGCGCCGCCAAAAGGGGATCGGAACGTTTGTCTCGCCAACTCGATGCGGTCCTGTCTCGCATGGTCATCGTTGGGTTCAAGGCAGCGATGGATGAAACCTATGCCGCGATCCGTACCCATCTCGAACGATCCGGAACACCGATTGGCGGCAATGATCTCCTCATTGCCGCCCAAGCGCGCTGTCTTGATCTGACCGTTGTGACCGCGAATGTCGGCGAGTTCTCGAGGGTGCCAGGTCTTGCCGTCGAGACATGGACGTGAAGCGGCAGGTGTTTGAACACAGCTTGACTACCGCCCGGCCGCTTTGATCTGATCACGGACCTGAAGCGCCAGATCGGGCCGGTCGGTCGTGAAGATGTCGGCGCCGAGGTCGGCGGCCTTGCGGATGGCGGTTTCGTCGTGCGTCGCCCAACTGCCGATGCTGAAGCCGGCCCGTTTGGCCGCCGCGACGCGCGAAAAGGTAAGATCGTCGATGTGAAATCCGAAGCCAGTCGCGCCCACTTGCTGCGCTAGGCTGAGCAGCATGTGGTCATCGCCGATAAGGCGGCCCAACTGTTGGGCGACTAGCCACAGCAACCCTTGGCCAGGTATTCCCTCGGACTTGAAAGCGGGCAGGGAGGCCAGGCGAAAGCTGGTGATCTGGGTGCGTTCCAGCATGTTCCGCGTTCGCAGCAGGTCAGCGATTTCCGCTTCTATGCCGGGGTAGGGGGCGAGATCGACGCCTGGCTTGATCTCCAGACGCAGCCCGATCGTTGTCGGCTGGAAGATGTCAACCGTCTCGTCGAGCGTCAGGATGCGGTCATCGTTGGTGCCGGTGATGGTCAATTGCCGCAATGTGTCGAAGGTCATTTCGGCCACGGCCCCTGAACCGTTCGTCACCCGGTCAACGGTCGCATCGTGAAAGACCACCAAAACACCGTCCTTGCTGCGCTGAACGTCGAACTCGACTAGGTCGACGTCCAGGCCGGTGGTGCCGACGAAAGCAGTGCGGCTGTTCTCCGGCCAGATCAGCGCGCCGCCGCGATGGGACGCAATCTTTGGAAACCCGGCGCTCATCGATTGCCCCCCATGGTGATGCCGCTGACCAGATAACGTTCGGCAAAGAAAAACACGATTGTTGGTGGGATCAAGATGGTCACGGCGGCGGCCATGATCATCGGCCAATTGTTGATGCCGCCCTCCTGCTCCTCGGCGAACAGGCGCGCCAGGCCGATTTCGACCGTGCGCATGTCGTCGGTGTCGGTCACGATCAGCGGCCAGATATACGAGTTCCATTCCGACAGGAAGATGAAAACCGCGATCGCCGCGATGGCCGGTCTGGACATCGGCACAATGATCGTCCACAGCAACCGCCAATGTCCGGCGCCATCGAGTTTTGCTGCCTCTTCAACCTCTTTGGGGATTGTCTTGAAGTGCTGCCGTAGAAAAAAGGCAGCGAAGCCCGAGGCCAGAAACGGCAGGATCAACGCCCAATAGGTGTTGCGCAGGCCGAAGCCGGCCATGGTCAGATAGTTGGGCACCAGCGTGATGTGTGTCGGCACCATCAAGGTCGCGACAACGGCCATGAACAGGATGTTGCGCCCGGGCATGTCGACGCGGGCGAAGACGTAGGCCGCCATGATCGAGGTGATCATCGAGCCGATGGTGATCGCGCCGCAGACGATGATCGAGTTCAAGAAGTAACGAGCGAACGGGTGTTCCGACCAGGCGGTTAGGTAGTTGTCGATATTGGGCGGCCAGAAATCCGGCGTCGCGCTCATCAGGTCCGACTGGTCCAACAGCGAGACATAGACCGCGTAGAGCATCGGCACGGCGAACAGCACGGCCAGCGGTATCGCGATCACCGTCGTCCAAGGGATCGACAGGCGCGGCCGTTCCCGTACCGTTCGCTGGGCGGCGACGCGGAGGTCAATCGAGGTCATAGGACACCTTTCGCCCCAGGACACCGAACTGAAGGATGGTCAGCCCCAGCAGGAACAGGAACAGGGCGATGACGACGGCCGAGGCGCTGCCATAGTCGAGGCGCACGAAGGCCAGGCGATAGAAGAAGTTCACGATCACGTCGGTCGACAGGGCAGGGCCGCCGCGCGTCATCACATTGACCAGCGTGAAGACCTGGAAACTGTCGATCACGGAGATCACCAGCAGGAACAACAGCGTCGGCGTCAGCAAGGGCAGGGTAATCGTGCGGAACTGGTGCAGGCGCGAGGCCCCGTCGATGCGCGCGGCCTCATAGAGCGTCGGAGAAATCGCCTGCAGACCGGCGATGAAGATCACCATGTCGTAGCCAAGCTGCTTCCAGACGTTGACTGCGGCTACGGCGTAGAGCGCGGTATCGGCGTCGTAGAGCCAGTTCTGCGGGCTGCCGCCCAGGGCGCCGATCGCCAGGTTGATCAGGCCGAGATCGGTGTTGAACAGCCAACTCCAGACAACCGCGATCGCCACCGTCGACGAGACATAGGGCAGGAAGAAGACCCCGCGCAGAACCCGGTTTGCCGGCCGTTCGGCGACCAGCAGCTGGGCCAGAAACAGGGCCAGGGCCAGGCGCAGCGGCACGCTGGCGATCACAAAGGTGGCAGTGATGCCGACCGCCCGATGAAAACCGTCATCCTGGGCCAGATCGACGAAGTTCTCGGCGCCGATGAACCGTTGTCGTCCGCTCAGCAAATTGACGTCGTGCAGGCTGAGATAGAACGAATAAAAGATCGGCCAATAGATAAAGATTGCCAGAACGGTCAGGCACGGCAGCACGAACAGCGCGGGCACGACGACGCGCTTCATTAACCTTCTGCCTGCTGATCCGTTGGTTTCACGCCGGCGACGCTATGGGCCGCATGCGACGGCTGTGTGATGCTTCAGTTAACCTTCGATGACGACACCAGACGGTAACCGACGCTTCATCAAACGTTCATGGCCGGCCACTAGGACACGGAGCATCCCGTTCCTTATTCCAATAGGAGGCCTCCGCCATGATCCGCCGCGCCGCCCTCGGCCTGTCCGTCGCCATGATGGCCCTTCCCGCCACCGCGCAAGACCAGCTCGTCGTGCCGTTCTGGCACTCGCTGACCAATCAGGGTGAGGAGGTAATCAACACCCTCGTCACCCGCTTCGAAGAGGCCAACCCGTCGGTCGATATCGAGCCGATCTATGTCGGCAATTACGGCGACATGATCGTGCGCTTGCAGGCAGCCGTCGTGTCGGGCGACGTGCCGACCCTGGTCCAGCTCGAGATCACGCGTTACGGCCTGTTTGCCGATGCCGGCGCCCTGGAACTGCTGGATGACCGTCTGGCCGCCGACCCGGCGATCATGGAAGATCTGCGGCCGTTCGCCTTGGAGGCCTCGCTTTATCTCGGCGAGTCCTACGTGCTGCCGTTCAACAGCTCCACACCCGTCATGTACTACAACCGCGACCTGTTCGGCGCCGCGGGCCTCGATCCGGAAAGCCCGCCTTCCACTTGGGGCGAGCTGTTGCAGGCGGCCGAGGCGCTGACGGTCCGCGATGGCGACTCTACCTCTCAATGGGGCGTCGCCGCGCCGCCGCAATGGGTGCGCTGGGCGATGTCGAACCAGGCCGGCGGCGGCTGGATGGACGGCGCGACGAACGAGATTCAGATGGGCCAGGCGGACACGGCCCGCGCCTATCAGTTCGCCGCCGATTGGGTGAACGTCCACAACGTGGCCCAGCTTGACGGCGCAATCGACGAGGATGTCGGCCGGCAGTCCTTCGTCAGCGGCAACACGGGGATCATGTTCGGCAGCACCGGCTCGCTGGGCACGATCGCGCGCGATACCGAGTTCGACCTAGGCGTCGCCGCGTTGCCGTGCGAGACCCACTGCGCCGCGCCGATCGGCGGTGCGGCCTTGGGCATCATGGCCGGTGCCGACGAGGCGCAAAAGGACGCCGCCTGGGACTTCCTGCGCTTCGTGATGACGCCGGACTCCAACTCGGTGATGTTCACGGTAACCGGCTATATGCCGATCTTGAACTCCACGCCGGAGCATCCGGATGCCGCCGCCTACCTGGCGGAACGCCCGGAGTATCGGGTCGCGGTCGATCAGCTGGACGTCGCCTTCGCCCGCGCCCGGCCGCCCGCGATGCCCGAAATCCGCGCCTTGGAGCCGGCCGTGTGGGAAGCCATCGTGCTGGAACAGGCGACGGCTGAGGAGGCGCTCGCCGATTTCGCCGACGAGATGGCCGAACTGATGGCGGCACACCAGTAACCGGCCCTAGCTGGAGCGTGCAGGGCCCGTGGCGGCGGTTCGCGTCGATTGAAGAGAGCGATCGACATCAGCGGAACCGCCGCCGCGCGAGCCAAACGAGATCATGAACGTCACCAAAGCACTCTTTGGATCGAGATGGGAGCGATGAGGCGCCGCGCCTGCGCTGTTGGCGTGGCGCCTGTTCCCCGATGCTCTGAGCCGCATGGCTGTCGTTCACCCCAATGGCGTGGGCGCGTCGACCTGTGAACCCATTCACAGACCAACGACCTGTCCCTGGCTAGAACCAGTCCGTCACACTGGCTCTAGCAAGGGATACCAAACCAATGCGCGCCATCATCTCAACCTCCGCCGCGACACTGATCACCCTGGCCGCGATCTTCGCCATCATCGGCATCAGCAATCCCGCCCTTGCCGGCGTTCTCTGATGCGCCAGCAACTATGATCTGGCCGGAACTCGAACGTGAGTCGCATGGGAGGTTTTGGTTGTCGTCCCGAAGTGCTTGAGCTCGATCGCCCTTGTCCGGAGCCGAGCATGGGTCCGTTCGTTCCTCAGAGCGATGACCAACGCCCATCCGGCATCGGTAGGGATGGATGTCGGGACCAATGTGGTCGGCAGCGAAGTTGGTGCGACTACTCCGCTTGATTTTCCACTAGCTTTTCATATTCTCCAACGTGTCGAAGCAGAGGGGAGTCAACTAATGAACATTCTTGCGAAGGCCAAATCAGACAAGCGCGTTGTTGAGATCAAGGACGCTGTGGATAGCGGCGAGGCGGTTGATCGGGCCGAGGCTAAGGTCGCGAGCGGAAACGCGAAGCCGAAGGAACCACCTCCCAGCTATATCCGGAACAGCTAGTTGCTAGGAGCCACGGCCGGGGCGTTGCTCTGGTCGTGGCCGCCTCAGTTCTGCTCCCGCCACTCCCACGGCGGAATGCATTCGCCTCCAACCAGCCACATGCCGATACCCTTGGTGCGGGTCACTCGCATCATTGATCAACCTTCTTGAAAATGCTATTATAAGTTACTTTTCGGGCCTGATCCGCGTGTAGCCATGACCGCTGAGCTAGATATGCTTCAAGGGCGAAGCCAGTCTAAGTGTTGGGCGTGTATGAGCGTCCTGGCTGATGGTCAGAAGAAGTGCATTCACTGTTCGTCTTGGCAGAATTGGCGGAAGCGAATCAATGTCGCCACTCTGCTGACTTCTTTTCTGCTCGCGACTGTTTCAGTTTTCGGGCTTGCTGGTCCACCGTTGTGGGCTTGGATATTCCCCGCTCAGCCAAATCTTGGGGCTGTGGGTACTTTTCACCAGAACTGCGACATGAATGATCAAGGTGTTTGCACCGGCGAGCCGCTTCTCACGTTTGATTTCGTGAACATTGGCGATGCGGACATCTATCTTCAGAATAGAGCGTACTGTTATACCCGAGAGAATGGCTCGGAAATCGGCATCGATCAGGATACTTATTTCGAGTTCGCTATACAATTTGTTTCTATGGACAGCATACACCTAGTTCCACAAGAGCAACAGTTGGTCGATCTTTTATACGAGAACTATAATTTCATTGGGTACTGGGATTTTGCCTCTGAGTCTTTTCGATCTTGCGTAATTTCAATCCAAAATCACAATGGGAAGTTCTTCTATTTTCAGATTATTGACGACAACGACGTTACGAACGGCGAAATCGTTGATGGTTCATTTGATGACCTGACCTCGCTGTTTAGGTCCAACTAGCATTCTGGGGTCGATCTGTTGCCCGTCCCCACTGCTTCGTCGCCACATCGGCCACCATTGTCTCCGGCTTCCGCCTGATTTCGTAATTCGCGCTTAGCCACTTCGCTACCTCTTTCGAGGAGCAGTGCGCGTCCATCTCACTCATGAACGGCTTCTTGCGTCTCCTATGGCCTAACCCGACCCCGCGCTTTTGCAGTTCAATCTCGAATGCGAAGCTGTCGAATGCCTCGTTTGCCATGGGAACGAATTAGGAACATTGCCTGCCGGCGAGTCAAGCCGCGCTTGCCATGTCGGATTGTGGCGGGCAGCATCGTCCTATGTGCTATGCCGACTCAAACAAGAGCGCGGCGGCCGAAATCGCGAGACTGTTTCGCGAGGCCAGCCTTGGCATCCTGGACTCCGACTTTGAGTTCGGGTTGCGGTATCACCGCAACATCAAGCAAATGATCCCGATCGCCAGACCGACCGGCGACGCGGACGGCGAGGTGCAGATCGAGTCGGCCTATTGGGATTTCCAGCCGGCCGGCAAGGCCAAGCCGTTTCTGCGCGCCAACGCGAGATCCGACGCCCTGCGTACCAAATGGCCGTGGAAGGTTCTCGTACACAATCGCTGCGTCGTGACGGCCGACGGCTTCTACGAGCCTGAGAAGCCCGCCATGAGCAAGGAAAAGGCGCCCTGGTCATACTACCAGCTGAAGGACGGGGCCGATTTCGTCGAGCCTGTGCTGGAGCAGGCGTGAATCGGTTCACGTATCGTTCGCCGTTACACGGATTTTACACGGATCGTTTTCGCGTGTTCTGGCCTTGTTCGTGCAATTCTGGGAGGGGTAGGGGGTGACGCAATGACGCTTAGAACGTTGAAATTCATAAGCAAAGCTGGTGCTGCCGCAGAGATTTGAACTCTGGACCTCTCCCTTACCAAGGGAGTGCTCTACCCCTGAGCTACGGCAGCGTTGGCTTCGTTCGCGGCTTCGATTGCGGCAACGCGCGGGCGAAGGCGGCGGGAACGTGCCATAGGGCGGGCGGCGGGCGCAAGCGGCTTTTGTAATGACCCCGAAAGGCCTAGGCTTTGCCCTGTTGCCGCCCGCAGACGTCCGGAGAGTCGCGTGAGTGACCAAGAACCAAAGCCGCCAGCCGGCAAGGCACGCGATGCCAACACGAATGCCAAGGGCGCGGTTGAACCTAAGCCGTCCCGCCAGGAACGCGAGGCCGCGGCGCTTCGGGCCAATCTGGCCAAGCGCAAGGCCCAGAAACGCGGCCGCACGTCGCTTGACAAGCCGACCCAGGGGGAGTCGACCGGGCACTAGCGGGTTCGAACTCGGCGCTTGTCCGCGCGTTGCAGGATCGGAGACGCCGGCTGGCGACCATCCCGTGCAGCGCATGCTTGAGAAGCGTGCGCCGGGCGGCTACACACGGGGACCAGTCACACCCCCCGATACGGGCCCGTCCGGGCCGAAAGAGCGGCCGACCATGAGCATCATGTCCGATCGATGGATCCGCAAGACGGCCAGCGAACACGGCATGATCGAGCCGTTCGTGGAAAAGCAGACACGAGAGGGTGGGATCTCCTACGGTCTCAGCTCCTACGGCTACGATGCCCGAGTCGGCGACGAGTTCCTGATCTTCACCAATGTCGACAACGCCATCGTCGACCCCAAGAGCTTCGCCGAAAACAGCTTCGTGAAGCGCAAGACCGACGTATGCATCATTCCGCCCAACAGCTTCGCGCTGGCCAGCACGGTGGAGTATTTCCGCGTGCCGCGCGACATCATGGTGATCTGTCTCGGCAAATCGACCTATGCGCGCTGCGGCATCATCGTCAACGTGACGCCGCTGGAGCCGGGCTGGGAAGGCCATGTCACGTTGGAGTTTTCCAACACCACGCCGTTGCCCGCGAAGATCTACGCCAACGAGGGCGCCTGCCAGTTCCTGTTCCTTCAGGGTAACGAGCCCTGCGAAACCTCTTACGCCGACCGTGCGGGCAAATACATGCGCCAGCAGGGCGTGACGCTGCCGAAGATCTGAGGACCGACACCCCCCATGGACAAGATACGCATTCGCGGCGGCCGGCCCCTTCACGGCAGCATTCCGATCTCCGGCGCCAAGAACGCCGCGCTGCCCCTGATGGCCGCCAGCCTGTTGTCGGATGAAACCCTGACGCTGTCCAACCTGCCGCAACTGGCGGACATCCAGACCATGTCCAGGCTGCTGGCCCAGCACGGCGTCGATCTGCATCTGAACGGCGCCGACCCGGCGAGCGCGACCGGCGGTCGGGTGCTGGAACTGAACGCCGGAGGCGTCACGAACACGACAGCCCCGTACGATCTGGTGCGCAAGATGCGCGCCAGCGTCCTGGTGCTGGGGCCGCTGGTTGCTCGCCATGGCAAGGCAGCGGTGTCGCTGCCCGGCGGTTGCGCCATCGGCACCCGCCCGGTCGACCTGCACATTGACGGGCTGAAGGCGCTGGGTGCGGAGATCGACCTGCGCGAGGGTTACATCCATGCCAGCGCGCCAAATGGCCTGACCGGCGCCCATGTCGTCTTTCCCAAGGTCTCGGTCGGCGCGACCGAAAACATGCTGATGGCCGCCAGCCTGGCCAAGGGCGAGACCGTGCTGTTGAACGCCGCGCGCGAGCCGGAGGTCGAGGATCTGGCCGCCTGTCTCGTGGCCATGGGCGCCAGGATCGAGGGCATCGGCACTGATCGGGTCACGATCCAGGGTGTCGATGCGCTGCACGGCGCCCGCCATCAGGTGGTGGCCGACCGGATCGAGACCGGCACTTACGCCATGGCCGCCGCAGCGACCGGCGGCGAAGTGGAACTCGTCGGGGGCCGGCTGGACCTGATCGAGGCGGTCGGCACAGGCCTCCAGGCTGCGGGGGTGGAACTGTCTCACACCGAGACCGGGTTCAAGGTCAGCCGGGCGAACGGCCCGCTGACCGGCGTCGATGTCATGACCGAACCGTTTCCCGGCTTTCCGACCGACCTGCAGGCCCAGACCATGGCGCTGATGACGACGGCGGAGGGCGCCTCGATGATCACCGAGACGATCTTCGAGAACCGCTTCATGCATGTGCCGGAACTGGCGCGCATGGGGGCCAACATCACGGTCCACGGCGCCTCGGCCCTGGTGCGCGGCGTGCCCCGGCTGACGGGCGCGCCGGTGATGGCGACGGACCTGCGCGCCAGCGTGTCGCTCGTCATCGCAGGGCTGGTGGCTGAGGGCGAAACGGTCTTGAACCGGGTCTATCACCTGGACCGGGGCTATGAGCGGCTGGAACAGAAGCTGGCCGGCTGCGGCGCCGATATCGAGCGTATGGCGGACGACGCCTGATGTCTGATTCGATGGCCGATCCGATGCCCGACCCAATGAGCGCCAAGCCGCTGCGCCTGCGCACGCGCGACGCTGGCGACCTGCCAGTGATCGCCGCGCAGTTGCAAGACGCCATCGTGCCGGTGTCCGAGATCGGCTACGACGCGGAGAAGAAGCTGTTCGTGCTGGTGGCCAACCGGTTTCGCTGGGATGTAGGCGAGGTCGACTGGTCGGATGAGTTCGGCAGCGACGAGGCCGACGAGGAGGAGGCGGGCGCCTCAGGCGCCTATTACCTCCGCAGCCAATGCGGCCTCCAAATCCGCAACGTCAAGCAGGTCCGCCGCCGAAACCTGGACTTGACCGAGCGTGGCCGACTGCTCGACCTGCTGACGATCGCGACCGCCGACGACCATATCCGTCTGGTCTTCGCCGACAACAGCGAGATCGACCTCAAGGTCGGCCGGCTGGACATCTTCATGGAGGATATCGGCGAACCCTGGATCAGCCGCCACCATCCGAGCCATCAGGACGCCAAGTAGGACCCCAGAGCCGCCTCGATCTATCTAAAGCGCGTCCGTCCCAAGCTCGCCCGTGCGGATGCGCATGACCTGTTCCAGATCCAGAACGAAGATCTTGCCGTCGCCGATGCGGCCGGTTTGGGCGGCCTCGCGCACCGTCTCGATCACGCGTTCCTGGTCGCCATCGTCGACCGCGATCTCCAGCTTCAGCTTGGGGATGTAGCTGATGTTGTATTCCGCCCCGCGATAGATCTCCGTATGGCCCTTCTGGCGGCCATAGCCGCGCACCTCCGTCGCCGTCAGGCCCAGAATGCCGATCTCGGTCAGCGCGTCGCGCACGGCGTCCAGCCGGTGCGGTTGAATCACCGCGATAATCCACTTCATCGTCCCAAACCCCCTAGATTGCGGGCGCTCACGGGTTGTAGCCCTGCTCGCCATGGGCGGTGAAATCCAGGCCCTCGATCATGTCCTCGTCGGACACGCGCAGGCCACAGATCGCCTTGGTCACCTTGACGATGATGTAGGTCGCAAAACCGGCCCACAAGGCGGTGACAACGACGCCGACGAGCTGGACCCAGAATTGCGCCCCCATGGTCACGCCTTCGGCCAGGCCGACGCCGCCCAGTGCGGTGCTGGCGAAGAACGCCGCAAGCAGCGTGCCCGTGGCGCCGCCAATGCCGTGGACGGCCAGAACGTCGAGCGAATCGTCGACCTTGAAGCGGTGCTTGATCAGGTCGACGAACAGATAGCAGAGCAGGCCGCCCGCCAGGCCCAGAACGATACCGCCGGCCGGGCCGACATAGCCGGACGCCGGTGTGATGGTGGCCAGCCCGGCGATCGTTCCCGTGACCAGGCCGACGACGCTGGGCTTGCCAAAGCGCAGCCATTCGATCACCAGCCAGACCAGCGAGGCGACCGCCGCCGACAGATGGGTCACCAGCATCGCCATGGCGGCATCCGTGCCTGCCGACAGCGCGCTGCCGGCGTTGAAGCCGAACCAGCCGACCCACAGCATGCAGGCGCCGACCATCACCATCCACGGCGCGTGCGGGGGCCGCAGGCCATGGGGAAAGCCGCGCCGGGGCCCTAGCTGCCAGGCGATGACCAGGGCCGACACGCCGGCGGTCACGTGAACGACGATGCCGCCGGCGAAATCGAGCACGCCCATCTCGGCCAGCCAGCCGCCGCCCCAGACCCAATGGGTCACCGGTGCGTAAACGATCAGCAGCCACAGGCCGGAGAACAGCAGCACGGCGGCGAATTTGATCCGCTCGACATAGGCGCCGACGATCAGGGCCGGCGTGATGATCGCGAAGGTCATCTGGAACATGACGAACAAGGTGGCGGGGATGCCCGCACCCTCGACGACCGCGCCTCTGGCAATGCCCAAGAGCAGGAAGTCCGACAGGCCGCCGACCACCGCACTGCCATCAGCGAAGGCCAGGCTGTAGCCGATCACGAACCAGAGCACGGTCACCAGACAGGCGATCGCGATGCAGTGCATCAGGACGGAAAGCACGTTCCTGGATTGCACCAGCCCGGCATAGAACAGCGCGAGGCCGGGCAGCGTCATGAACAGGACCAAGGCCGTGGATGTCAAAATCCACGCCGTATTGCCGGTGTCGATCATCGATGAGCCCCTTCAAACGCCCGAGATTGGCTCCCGGGTCGGAGATTTTGCTTAATCGGCCGGCATGATGCTCAGAAACTGGGCGCAATCAATGGCCTCGGGGGCTATTTGGCGGCTTTTCGACACGATTTGTTCGCAAGTGCAAACACATTAGTCATGCTGCTGAGAAGATGAGCAGAAAATCGTTCGGATTGATCAAAAGACGGGCAGGTCGAAAGGCTGCCCTAAGTCGAGTCTTTTGGCGGCATTGCTCGCAATTGAGGCAGATGCCCTTTGCCCCCAATACTGAAATGCTTTCGCAGTGGCATGCGTAGCCGCCGCTCGGCTGCAGCCAGCCGTCCTACCAAGTGTGTGGATTGGTGTGTTGATACGTTGGTCACCTAGCCAGCCGGACGACGTTATTCTTGGGTGCGCGAAACATCATTTAATTCAATGCGTTTTCAGGCTTTCTTGAGGCCGTTCATCAGGATATCGAAATGAGTCTCGAACAGTGCCTCTAGATCCAGCTTATGATGGGTTTCGAACAGGATCTTCCAAACGGCCGCGGTGACGGCGGGGCCGAGCACGGTGAGCGGATAGTCAGGCAGGGCAGTGGCGCGGAACTCGCCGCGCTCCACGCCGAGTTCGATGGTGCGCCTGAGCGTCTTCAGGCCGCGCTGGATGACGGTGTCGAAATAGAAGTCCACCAGGTGCGGGAAGCGCGGCCCCTCGGCGATCATTAGCCGTAGGATCTGGCGCAGCCTGCTGCCGGCGAGTTCGCGGTAGATGCCGCGCACCTGGGCGCGGATCAGGTCTTCGACCGGGCCGTCATGGTGCGCCAGCATGTCCTCGGCCTCCGCCACCGTCGGCAGAATCCATCGTCGCACGACCCCTTCGAATAGCCGTTCCTTGCTGTCGAAATAGAGGTAGATCGTGCCCTTGCTGATGCCGGCCTTCTTGGCGACATCCTCCAGCCGGGCGGCGTCGAAGCCCTTGGTCGAAAACTCGTCCAGAGCAGCGTCCAGAATATCCTCCGACCGGCCTTCCTTGGCCGGCCTTCCGCGCCGTTTCTCCAGGGTTGGCTTGGCGTTCATCACCGCCAAACCCGCGCGTGTTGGATTTTCATTGCAATCGATCCATGATCGGAACATATTATGACTGACCAGTCAGTCATGCAATAGGGAAGTGCAAAGGCCCGCCCGGAAAGGGCGGCCGAGCCGAAGATCGATGAAAAGGGTCGCGATCGTCTTGGTGATACTGGCCGCGCTGGGAGGCGGCGCGGCCTGGTATTTCTATGGGCGGGAGACCGCCCAGGACCCCGACCTCCTACTTTATGGCAATGTCGATATCCGCCAGGTCGATCTCGCCTTCCGCGTCACCGGGCGGTTGGAAGAGATGCTGTTCGAGGAGGGCGACGCGGTCACGGCGGGTGACCTGATCGCCATGCTCGATCCCGTGCCGTTCGAGGAGTCCGTCGCCTATGCCGAGGCCAACGTCGCCGTTCGGGTGGCCCAACTGGCCAATTTGGAGGCCGGCGCGCGGCCTCAGGAGATCGCCCAGGCCCGGGCCACGGTGGTTGAGCGCCAGGCCGCGCTGGACAACGCCATGCGCATCCTCGAACGCCAGCAGACGCTGGTTCAGGAGGGCAATGTCTCGCAAAGCGTCTATGACGACGCGTTGACCGCAATGGACGAGACCGAGGCACGCCTGGTTTCGGCCCAGGAGGCGCTGGCGCTGGTGATCGACGGCGCGCGGCCGGAGGATATTGCCGCCGCGCGGGCCAATCTGCAGGCGGCGCAGGTCCAGGTCGACCAGGCCCAGACCCAGCTTGACGATACCAGCCTTTTCAGCCCCTCGGACGGCACGATCCTGACCCGGCTGCACGAGCCGGGCGCGATCCTCGCGGCCGGCCAGACCGTCTACACCGTGTCGCTCGACCGCCCGGTCTGGGTGCGCGCCTATGTCGACGAGCCGGATCTGGGGCTGATCGAGCCGGGCCAATCCGTTGAGGTGATCACGGATACGGATCCCAATCGCCCGTATCAGGGACAGATCGGCTTCATCTCGCCGACGGCGGAGTTCACGCCACGCACCGTCGAGACCACCGCTTTGCGCACCAGCCTGGTCTATCGGCTGCGCGTCATTGTCGAGCAGCCGGATGGCGGTCTAAGGCAGGGCATGCCGGTCACGGTGCGTGTCGCCGGCGCGAGACCGGTGCCGGAGTGACGGATGGAAGATGCCCTGGTCGAGGTCGACACGGTCACCAAGCGTTTCGACGACAAGGGGCCGCCCGCGCTTGACGCCATCTCCGCGCGGATCGCCGCCGGCCGCATCACGGGTCTCGTCGGCCCCGACGGTGCGGGCAAGACGACGCTGATCCGCCTGATCACCGGCCTGCTCGTGCCCAGCGAGGGGACGATCAGCGCGCTTGGCTTCGACACCAGGACACAGGCTCAATCCATCCATGCCGCTGTAGGCTACATGCCGCAGCGCTTTGGCCTCTACGAAGATCTCAGCGTCCAGGAAAACCTGACCCTCTACGCCAAGCTGCGCGGTTTGCCGCCGGCGGAGCGCGCTGGCGTCTTCGGGCGCCTGTTGCGCTTCACCGATCTGGCCCGTTTCACCGATCGCCTGGCCGGCCGGCTGTCCGGTGGCATGAAGCAGAAGTTGGGGCTGGCCTGCGCCCTGATCCAAACGCCGACACTGTTGCTGCTCGACGAGCCCAGTGTCGGCGTCGATCCGATTTCGCGCCGCGAGCTTTGGCGCATGGTCAAGGAACTGACGGGAGAAGGCATCGGCGTCGTGTGGTCTACCGCGTACCTGGACGAGGCCGAGCGCTGCGACGCGGTCATTCTGCTGAACGAGGGCAAGCTGCTGTTCCAAGGGCCGCCGGGCGATATGACCAGCCGCATCACCGGCCGGGTCGACCGCGTGGTCGATATCGCGGGCAGGCGCCGGCAAGTGCTGACCAAGGCACTTGCCGTCGACGGTGTGATCGACGGCGTTATCCAGGGCCGGGCCGTTCGGGTGGTCTATCGCAAGGACGAAACCGCCGCGGCCCGCGACCGGGTCGTCGAGATGGTAAAGGCCAACGAGCCGAAGGCGTCCGTCGTACCGGCCGAGCCTCGGTTCGAAGACGCTTTCATCGATGCGTTGGGGGGTGGTCCCGGCGGCCGGTCGGAACTGGCGGAGAAGACGACCGACATCTCCGCCAAGGCTAACGGCGATGCCGTCATCGTCGCCAACGGGCTGACCAAGCGGTTTGGCGATTTCACCGCCGCCCAGGATGTCACCTTCACGATCCCGCGCGGCGAGATCTTCGGCCTCCTGGGGCCCAACGGTGCCGGCAAGTCGACCTCGTTCAAGATGCTCTGTGGCCTGCTGACACCGACTTCGGGCGAGGGCACAGTTGCCGGCTACGATTTGCGGCGAGCGGCTGCCGAGGCGCGCAATCGGCTCGGCTATATGGCCCAGAAATTCTCGCTCTATGGCGATCTCAGCGTTGGCCAGAATTTGGAGTTCTTTGCCGGCGTCTATGGCCTGTCGCGCAAGCGCAAGCGTGAGCGCATCGAGACCATGATCGAGACCTTCGATCTCGCCCGTTTCCTGGGCACCAACGCCAAGGATCTGCCTCTCGGCTTCAAGCAGCGTCTGGCGCTGGCCTGTGCCGTGATGCATGAGCCGGAGGCGCTGTTCCTGGATGAACCCACCTCCGGCGTCGACCCGATAACCAGGCGCGAATTCTGGACCCATATCAACGGCTTGGTCGAACGTGGTGTGGCCGTCCTGGTGACCACCCATTTCATGGACGAGGCGGAATACTGCGACCGCATCGCCCTGATCTATCGCAGCCGCACCATCGCCACCGGCTCGCCGGACGCGCTGAAGGCCCGGGTCGCCAGCCCGTCCATGCCTGACCCGTCGCTAGAGGACGCTTTCATCAAGCTGGTCGAAGACTCCGAGATAGACCAGGAGGCGGCGGCGTGAGGATGCCGGGCGCGCGGTTCGGCGCCTTGCTGGTCAAGGAGAGCATCCAGATCGTGCGCGACCCCAGCTCAATCCTGATCGCGCTCGTCTTGCCCCTGATCCTGCTGTTCCTGTTCGGCTACGGCGTCTCGCTGGACGCTAATGTGGTGCGCATCGGCCTCGTGGTCGAACAGGCCGAAGGCCCGGCGGAGGATCTGGCCGCCGCCTTTCGGGCCTCCCGCTATTTCGAGGTTGAGGTGGCCAACGACATCCGGGCGCTGGAAGACGATCTGGTCGCCGGCAACATCCGTGGCATCGTCGTCATTCCGGCGACCTTCGACCGCGATTTCGGCTCCGCCGACGGGCGGGCCGCCTTTCAGGTCATTGCCGACGGCTCGGAACCCAACACGGCCAATTTCGTCCAAAACTACGCGACGGGCGTTTGGAACACCTGGCTTGCCCAGCAAACCGCGAGCGGTCAGGGCCAGGCGCCGGTGATCACGCTGGCGCCGCGCTTCTGGTTCAACCCGGAACTGGCCAGCCGCTATTTCCTGGTGCCGGGCTCCATGGCCATCGTCATGACCCTGATCGGCACGTTGCTGACCGCACTGGTCGTGGCCAGGGAGTGGGAGCGGGGTACGATGGAGGCCATGATGGCCACCCCGGTCGGCATTCTGGAACTGCTGCTGGGCAAACTTATTCCGTACTTCGTGCTCGCGCTTGGCTCGATGGCCTTGTGCACGGTTCTTGCCGTCACTCTATTCGGCGTGCCGATGCGCGGTTCGGTTCCGGCCCTGCTGGCGATCTCGATGGCGTTTCTACTGCCGGCGTTGGGGCAGGGGCTGTTGATCTCGGCCGCCACCAAGAACCAGTTCGTCGCCTCACAGGCGGCCCTGTTGAGTGGCTTTCTGCCAGCCTTCCTGCTGTCCGGCTTCATTTTCGAGATCGATAGCATGCCGACGGTGATCCAGTGGATCACGGTGATCGTGCCGGCGCGCTATCTGATCGCCAGCTTGCAAACCGTGTTTCTGGCTGGCGATATCTGGGCGCTGTTCCTGCTCAACATCGGCGCGATGCTGCTGATCGGCCTGGTGTTTTTCGTCCTGGCCGCGCGCAGCACCAAGAAGCGGCTGGATTGAAATGGGGGGCCGGCTGCGCGCGCTGATCCGCAAGGAGTTGTTGGCCGCACTGCGCGACCCGCGCAGCCGCATGATGCTGATCATGCCGCCGCTGCTGCAGCTGTTGGTGTTCAGCTATGCCGCCACGCTGGAGGTGACCAACGTCTCGATCGGCGTTTTGAACCGGGATGCCGGCCGCTGGGGTGTTGAGTTCGTCGAACGGCTGGAGGGCTCGCCAACCTTTACCGAAATCTTTGCCCTGCAAGGCATCCCTCAGATCCAGACGGCGATCGATCTGCGCCAGGTCATCGCGGTCCTGCAAATTGGCCCCGATTTCTCGCGCAACATCGAGGCCGGCCAGCCGGCGACCGCCCAGGTCATCCTCGACGGCCGGCGCTCCAACGCCGCCCAGATCGTGCAGGGTTACCTAACCGTGATCGCTGAGCAGATCGGCGCCACGGTGGATGCCGAGCAGGGTGTTCAACCGGCCGCCATCGGACCGATTGACCGCAACTGGTTCAATCCCAATCTGGAATACACCTGGTTCACCGTGCCCAGCCTGATCGGCATCATTACGCTCTTGGCGTCGCTGACGATCACGGGCCTGTCCGTGGCGCGCGAACGGGAACTGGGGACGTTCGACCAGCTGATGGTGTCGCCCTTGCGCGTGCATGAGATCCTGATCGGCAAGACCATCCCGCCTTTGCTGGTCGGCCTGTTTCAGGCGACGATCTTCGTGCTGGCCGCCGTCTTCATCTTCGCCATTCCGTTGCGCGGCTCCCTGTTGCTGCTTTACGGCAGCTTGCTGATCTACCAGGCCGCCGTCATCGGCGTCGGGCTGTTCGTGTCCGCGCTATCGCAAACCCAGCAGCAGGCCTTTCTCGGCTCGTTCCTGTTCGCCGTACCGGCCATTCTGCTGTCCGGCTTCGCGTCGCCGGTTGAAAACATGCCCGACTGGCTACAGATCGTGTCGCTGGCCGATCCGCTGCGCTATTTCCTGGTCATCGTGAAGGGCATCTTCCTAAAGGCCATGTCGGTGGAGCAGGTCTGGCAGAACACCTGGCCGCTGGCGGTGATCGCGATCGTCACGCTGGGCAGCGCCGCCCTTTTGTTCACCAAGCGATTGGAGTAGCCATTGGCTAAGTCGTCCATGTTCACCGCCGTTACTGACGACGGAAGGCAGGTGATCGGTGAAAACGCCACAGCGATCGTGCCCTGGTGGAGTGTGACCAAAACCGCCCTGGCCGCCACGGCGTTGCGCCTGGTCGAAGCGGACGGCCTCGCGCTGGACGAGCCGATTGCGGGCAAGCCCTATAGTCTGCGCCAACTGCTGTCGCATCGGGCGGGCCTGCGCTGCTACAGTGCCTTGCCGGCCTATCACGATGCCGTTGCCTCCGGCGAGCCGCCTTGGTCGGTCGAGGACATGCTGGCCCGCATTGACGCCGACAGCCTGGCTTTCGAGCCGGGGACGGGCTGGGCCTATTCCAACGTCGGCTACATGCTGATCGCACGCCTGATCGAAGACGCAACCGGCGATCCCATCGAGGAGGCCGTGTACCGGCTGGTGCTGGCCCCGTTGGATATGCGCCAGGTCGAGTTCGCGGTTGAACCGACCGATCTTGAGCAAACCGCCTGGGGCAATCCCAAAGAATACCATCCGGGCTGGGTCTATCATGGCCTGCTGATCGGCGAGGTTGGAGAGGCGGCCTTGTTTGTCCACCGCTTGCTGACCGGCGAACTGCTGCCACCGCATCTGCGCTACGCCCTGGTCGACGCCCACCCGGTCGGTGGGCCGCTTGAAGATCGACCGTGGCGCCAGACCGGCTACGGCCTCGGCCTGATGATCGGCGACATGACGGTCGCCGGCCTCGCCATGGGCCATTCAGCGGGCGGGCCGGGCAGCGTTGGCGCGGTCTATCATTTCCCCGACTTGCCCACGCCGCGCACTGTCGCGGTCTTCGCCCAGGCTGGCGACGAAGGCCTCTGCGAATGGGAGGCGGCGCGGCTTTCACAGGCCGGATAGCCCGCCACCGCCGGTTCATGCGCCACGACCATGGCTGCCGTCGAAAACCATTCATTTGAAGCGGCGGGAGGAAATCCGTAGTCTCCGCCGCCGTCGGGGCGAGCCCGGCATTTGATTTCTCAAGCAGCCGGAAGCTATTGAGCGCTTTCTCGTGACCCAGATTTCCGTTTCCAAAGCGGCCAGAGCGCCGAACGAGCCGCTGGTGCTCGCCGTCCCAAAGGGCCGCATCCTGAAGGAGCTGCGCCCGCTGATGGCGCGTGCCGGACTGGAGCCGGAGCCTTCCTTCGACGATGAGCGCCACCGGGGCCTGCGCTTTCGCACCAACATGCCCTCCGTCGAGATAATCCGCGTGCGCTCGTTCGACGTGGCGACCTTCGTCGCCTTCGGTGCCGCACATTTGGGCGTCGCCGGAAACGACGTGCTGATGGAGTTCGACTTTCCCGAGATCTACGCCCCGCTGGACCTGAAGATCGGCGCCTGCCGCCTCTCCGTGGCCGAACCGGTCGAACTGTCACAGACCGATGACCCGTCGCGCTGGAGCCATGTCCGGGTCGCCACCAAATACCCCGAAGTGACCAGGCGGCACTTCGCCGCGCGCGGCGTGCAGGCGGAGTGCATCAAGCTGAACGGCGCCATGGAACTGGCACCCAGCCTGGGCCTGTGCCGCCGGATCGTGGACCTGGTGTCGACGGGTTCGACCTTGGCGGCGAACGGGTTGAAGGAGATTGAGCTGATCGCTGACGTGACCTCGCGTTTGATCGTTAATAGGGCCGCGCTGAAGACCAGGCCGGCGGATCTCGGCGGCTGGGTGGAGCGTTTTCGGGAGGCGGTCGATGCCGCATAGGCTGAACACGGCGGATGCCGATTTCGAAACCGCCTTCGCCGCCTTTCTGGGCGCCAAGCGCGATCAGGAAGTCGATGTCAGCGCGGTTGTCTCGGACATCATCCGAGATGTTCGCAAACGTGGTGATGCGGCGGTCATCGAACTGACGGAACGGTTCGACCGCCTGTCCCTGACCCCGGCTGGTCTGCGGCTGTCACGGGCCGAGATCACCGACGCCGTCAGTCAGGCCGATCAGCAGGATCTGGAGGCCTTGCGCTTCGCGGCCGAACGGATCGAGGCGTTTCATCGGACCCAAGATCTGCCGTCGACCAGCTATACCGATGAAACCGGCGTGCGTCTGGGCGCGCGCTTCACGCCGGTCGATGCGGTGGGCCTGTATGTACCCGGCGGGCAGGCGGCCTATCCCAGCTCGGTTCTGATGAACGCCATGCCGGCCAAGGTCGCCGGCGTCGGGCGCATCGTCATGGTGGTGCCGACACCCGATGGTGTGTTGAACCCACTGGTCATGGCGGCGGCCGACATCGCCGGCATCGATGAGATCTATCGCATCGGCGGGGCTCAGGCGGTAGCGGCGCTGGCCTACGGGACGGATACCGTTGCCCCGGTCGACAAGATCGTTGGTCCCGGCAACGTCTATGTCGCCGAGGCCAAGCGCCAGGTCTTCGGCCAGGTCGGCATCGACATGATCGCCGGGCCGTCGGAGATCCTGGTCGTCGCGGATCGAGAGAACGATCCGTCTTGGATCGCCGCCGATCTGCTGTCGCAGGCTGAGCACGACGCCGATGCCCAGGCCATTCTGATCACCGACGATGGCGACTTTGCCGCCACGGTCGAAGCCGCGATTGACGGTCACCTCAAGACCCTGCCAAGGGCCGAGATCGCAGGCGCAAGCTGGCGGGATCACGGCGCGGTCATCCTGGTCGACACCATCGAAGACGCGCCCGCGCTGGTCGATCGCATCGCGCCGGAGCATCTGGAACTGGCGATCGCGGACCCTGACACCTTCGCCGAACAGGTGCGTCATGCGGGTGCGATCTTCCTGGGGCGCTACACCCCCGAGGCGGTCGGCGATTATGTCGCCGGGCCCAACCACGTGCTGCCGACTTCGCGCAGTGCACGGTTTTCATCGGGCCTGAACGTCCTGGACTTCGTGAAGCGCACGACGTTGGTCGGATGCAACGCCGATGCCTTGCGGGCGATCGGACCGGCGGCGGTGACCCTGGCCCGGGCCGAGGGCCTGCAGGCGCACGGTCTTTCGATCGCCATCCGGCTGAATCTGCCGCGCGGGTAGGGCCCATTGGCCAAGCCGACCAAGACGCCCAGCATCATCGCCGTCGAGCTGGATGAGCGCACGGTCGCCAGACGCAATGCGGAGGTTGAGCAGGAGCGGGCGGTCGCGATCTACGATTTGTTGGAGGACAATCTTTTCCGCCCGAACGAGAACCCGGACGGGCCCTTCCGCCTGCGCCTGGGCATGGAAGACAACCGGCTGGTCTTTGACGTTCGCGACGACGCCGACCAGCAGGTCGCCCGCGTGCCCTTGCCGATTCTGCCGTTCCGCAAGATCGTCAAGGAATACTTCATGGTCTGCGAGGCCTATTACGAGGCCATCCGCAACGCGCCACCGTCCAAGATCGAGGCGGTCGACATGGGAAGGCGCGGCCTGCATGACGAGGGCTCGGTCATGCTGCGGGAGCGCTTGGCCGCCCATATCGAGATCGATCACAACACCGCGCGCCGGCTGTTCACCCTGCTCTGTGTTCTCCAGATCAGGCAATAGGCACGCCGTGGCCGAACTCCCGACCAGCGTCCTTTTCGTCTGCAACTACAACGCCATCCGCTCGCCGATGGCGGAGGCGATGCTGAAGCATCTGCACGGCCACCATATTTTCGTCGACAGCGCGGGCGTGCGGCTAGGCGAGCTGGACCCGTTCGCCGTTGTCGTGATGGAGGAACTCGGCATCGATCTGTCGCGCCACAAGCCGAAGCTGTTCGTCGAGATGGAGGATGAAAGCTTCGATCTCGTGATCTCGCTGTCGCCCCAGGCGCACCATCTGGCGCTGGAACGCACGCGGACGACAGCCTGCGATGTCGAGTTCTGGCAGACCTTCGACCCGACGTTGATCGAGGGCAACCGCGAGACCCGGTTGGATGCCTTTCGCAAGACCCGCGACTTTCTCCTCGAGCGCATCAAACAGCAATTCCCGGCCGAACAGTCGGTGAATGTCTGACTGCGGCCGGAATGCCGGCTTTATGGCGGGCCAGCCACAAAACCGCTTGACCGGAAGGGTTATGTCGCTCACCTATCGGGGCGCCCAGCAACCAGAGAAGCGAAAGCATGGCCAAAGAGGATCTGATTGAGTTTTCCGGCACGGTGATGGAACTGCTGCCCAATGCAATGTTCCGCGTGAAGCTGGACAATGACCACGAGGTGCTAGCCCATACCTCGGGCAAGATGCGCAAGAACCGCATTCGCGTGCTCGCCGGTGACCGCGTGAATGTCGAAATGACGCCCTATGATCTGACCAAGGGGCGTATCACGTTCCGATTCAAATAGGACGGCGGGTGGACCAACCCACCGACCAGGCGGCCAGCGGGCCGCCTTTGATTTTAGCGTCGGCCTCTCCACGCCGGCGCGATCTCTTGACCCAAATCGGAATCACGCCCGCCGTGATCGATCCGGCCGATATCGACGAGACCCCGCTAGAGGCCGAATTGCCGCGCGATCATGCGGCACGTGTGTCGCTTGAAAAGGCGCGCGCCGTTGCAGGCCGTCATGCGGCTCAAACCGTGCTGGCCGCCGATACCGTTGTCGCCTGCGGTCGCCGCATCTTGCCGAAGGCCGAAACGGAAGCTCAGGCGCAAGCCTGTCTGGCGCTGCTGTCCGGTCGCCGCCATCAGGTCTGGGGCGGGGTCTGCGTCATCGACGACGCCGGGCAGGCACGAACCCGGCTGGTCAAGACGACGGTTGCGTTCAAGGTCCTGACCGACGACGAAGTCCGCCGTTACCTCGCCAGCGGTGAGTGGCAGGGCAAGGCCGGTGGCTATGCCGTGCAGGGCCGCGCCGCCCGCTTCGTGCGCTTTCTGCAAGGGTCGTACTCCAACGTTGTCGGCCTGCCGATCTACGAGACGGCGGGACTGTTGGAAGCGGCGGGCATCCATTGGCGCTAGACCTACATGTCGGCGCAGTCGGCCGCGCCCGGATCGCGGCGCTGGTCGACGATAGCGGCTTGGTTGCCCTTGCCGCGGAGCCGATCGAGCAACCCGACCTCACGGGCGCGATCTATCGGGCTAAGATCATTCGCAAGGACGCGACGGCCGGTGCCACCATCGTCGATCTGGGCGATCGCGAGGCAGTCCTGCCCGGTGCCGCGCCGTTGCGTACCACATTCCTGGTCCAGGTCCGGCGGGCGGCCCGCGACGGCAAACGGCCGGAGGCGACAACCGACATCATCCTGCCGGGCCGCTACTTGATGGCAGCGCCCGCGCTATCGGATGTGAAGACGTCGAGCCGGCTGCGCAACGCCAAGACACAGCGCGATCGAGCGGCGCGGCTTAGGCTCACGGCCGGCTGGATTTTGCGGCGGTCCTTTGCCGAAGCGAACGACGCCGACATCGACGCCGACGCGCAACGTTTGAGCGCGCTGGTCCAACGTTTGGCGGACGGCGGAATGCCTGGCCCTGTTTTGCCTCCGCATCCGGTTTGGAGCCGGGTCGTTCTGGACGATGGAGCGCCGACGCAAGTCTACGCATCTGCTGATTTGTCACGGACGGTTCGATCCGATCTGGCGGCGCTCGGCGTTGATCCGCCGATCATTGGGGCGCCGGATGATTTGGATGACTTGATCGCATCGCTGCGGACGCCGGAGGTGGCATTGCCACGTGGCGGCAGACTGACCATTGAGCCAACCCGCGCGCTGATCGCCATCGACGTCGATGCGGGCGGCGCCGGCGCGGAGGCCGCAAATGCGGCCGCGGTCGATGCCGTCGCGCATCAGCTTCGCCTGCGCAACATCGGCGGCATCGTGGTTATCGATCTCGTGTCCCAGCGCTCCGACTGGCGGCCGGTCATCGATCGGTTTCGCAGGGCGCTGGCGGAGGATCCGGCGCGAACGACGATTGCGGGCGGCGTCTCGCCGCTCGGTCTGCTGCAGCTCTCGCGCGAGCGGCGCGGCCTGTCGCTGGCGGAGGCGCTTGACGAGTCACCCCGCGTCGTCGAGACCTGACCGAATGGCTAAGTCAAAGCAGTCCGGCCGAAAAGCCGGCAAGTGCCCGGTCTGTGGCAAACCGACCGTGCAGGCCCATCGGCCGTTCTGTTCGGCCCATTGTGGCTATGTCGATCTCAACCGCTGGCTGGGCGGCCATTATGCCATCCCGGCGGTCGAGGAAGACCGGCCGGAAGAGACCGACGGCGATGTCAACGAGCGTTGATCGCCGCCGGTCCCGTCTGACAAACCGACGATCAGTGGCCGGGCTGCGGTACGATCCTCAGATACGGCTTCACTTCGTTCCAGCCATCGGGGAAGCGTTCCTTGGCCTCCTCGTTGCTGACGGCCGGCACGATGATCACGTCCTCGCCGCTGTTCCAGTTCACCGGCGTCGCAACCTTGTGCTTGGCGGTCAGTTGCAGCGAGTCGATCACGCGGAGGATTTCATTGAAATTTCTGCCTGTTGACGCTGGATATTGAAGTGAAAGCTTAATTTTCTTGTCAGGCCCGATGATGTAGACCGAGCGGACGGTCATGGTGTCGTCGGCGTTCGGATGGATCATGCCGTAGAGCGTTGCGACATTGCGGTCGGCATCCGCGATCATCGGGAAGTTGACCGCGTGGCCCTGGGTCTCCTCGATGTCCCTGGCCCAGCCGGCATGGGCATCCAGCGGGTCGACCGACAGGCCGATGACCTTCACGTTGCGCGCCTCGAACTCAGGCTTCAGCATTGCGGTGTAGCCGAGCTCGGTGGTGCAGACGGGGGTGTAATCCTTCGGATGCGAGAACAAAACGGCCCATTTGCCGTCGATATAGTCGTGGAACCGAATGCGGCCTTCGGTGGTGTCGGCCTCGAAGTCCGGAGCCTCGTCACCGATCAGCAGAGCCTGGGTCATGATTACCCCCTTATAATGGGTTGTCCGGTTCGCAAGGAGTGGGAACCGGTTGTCGGACATTATCCACGTTGTGTTCCGCCCGGGCGTGTTCAAGCGGGCACGAAGATCTCACTCCGCATGACCGGTATCGTCGACAAAGCGCGCAGTCGATTGGCGCCGACGATCGACCGTCAGCCGGGTCACGTCAGGCCGCGAATAGTGGCCGGCAACGTCGAAATTCTGGCGTTCCTCGCGCACCCTGGCGTGGTCAAGCTCCGCCACCAGCAACGCCTCGCGGTCGACAACAGGCTCGATGAACCAGCGTCCGTCGGGCGCCGCCAGGCACGAGCCGCCGTTGGCGAGGAACGCATCGCTGTTGTCCAGGATCTCGTCCAGGCTGGGCGTGTCGGCGGGAAAGTCCTGCGGTCGCATCAGGCCGGAGACTGCGATGACAAAAGACCGCGCCTCCTTGGCGATCACAGGGATCAGGTCGTGCGTGTTGTGCAGGCCGCCGGGCCAGGCGGAGACATGCAAATCCTCACCCTGGGCGTACATCGCCGCGCGCACCAGCGGTAGCCAGTTTTCGTAACAGTTCAGGCCGCCGACGCGAAATGCGCCCAGATCGTGAACGCGCAGGCCGTGCCCGTCGCCCTGGCCCCAGGCCAGCCGTTCCTCATAGGTGGGCTGCAGCTTACGGTGAACGGATCGGACGACGCCCTCGGCGTCGATGTAGACCAGTGAGCAATAGAGCGTGTGGCCGCCACGATCGGGCGCCCGTTCCATGCAGCCGAGATAGACCGCGATCCCTCGGTCTCGCGCCGCCGCCGCGATTGGGTCCAGGTCCCGATCAATCACCACGCCTTGGTCCAGGTAGTGGGCGAAGATCGCCTTCTGCTTTGGATCGTTGAAGCGTGCGCCGTCGGTGCGTTCGATCCAGAAAGGATAGCCGGGCACCAGCGCCTCGCCGAAGCAGACCAGGTCGCAGCCCTGGTCGGCCGCCAGATGGACCTGGTCCCGCACCTTGGCCAACGTCCTGTCGCGGTCGAGCCAGATGGGCGTGATCTGGGCCAATCCGACTGTCAAACGGTCCTGGTCGCGGGGCCGCGACTCCGCTGGCTCAGCCTTTATGATCTCCATGTTCGCCTTCCATCTTGCTGCGCCGAACCGATTACCACGGACAAGACGGTCTCGTTCAGCCGCCCAGCGCCGCTTTGTCGAATTCGGTCGCCTGGGCGGCCGACGGTTGGGCCCAGCAGCGCGCAACCCAGTCACGGATAACCGGCACGTCGGGCATCAAGTCCGGTGCCCATGTGAAGGGGGAACAGAGCAGCAGGTCGGCGGCCGTGAACCGGTCGCCAAGCAGGAACGGTGCATGGGCGAGCGCCGTTGAAAGCCTCGATGCCATTTCGCCCACGCCGCGGAATGTGCTTACGAGCATGGGGTGTTCCACTTCCGCCGCGTGCAGGACCAGGACCGGTTCCATCACGTCGCCATAATAGGCCAGCCAACTCAGGTAAGGGCCGCGCAGCGGATCGCCGACCGCCGCGCCAAACCCGGCATCCGGGAACAGGTCGGTCAGATAAAGGATGATCGCGGAGGATTCCCAAATCTCCGCCCCGTCATGGACCAGCAGCGGCACCTTGCCTTCCGGATGCGGGTTTCGGGCATCATGCCCGCCCGAACCGTCCCGGCGCGGGATGGTCACGTTGACGATGTCGATCTTGTCCATAATGCCGAGCTCGCAGGCGAGCCAGACGATGCGGGACGAGCGCGAGAGCGGAGCGTGATAGAGGGTTAGCATCTTTGTTCCTGCGTTCGAGGGTGACCTTCCGGCAGGCAGTATGCCCCATCGACACTGTCAGGTATTGTCAGTAGTCGCGTTCGTTTCCGTCACGGCGCGGCCGGCAAGGCCTGTTCGGCATCCGCGTCCTGCCATTCGTCGCCCAGCAATTCCGGCGTATCGAAGGCCTTCAAATTCTCGAAATGCTGCGCTCGATCCTCGACGAACAGCGAGCGGGCGATTCCGCGCGCAAGACGCTCGGCACCCTCGCTGACGGCCGGAATGTCGCCCGAAAGCTTGCCGTGACTCAGCGTGGCGGGGAAGTTGAAGCAGTGCAGGTGCTTCAGCGCCGGGCACGATCCGGGCTCGCGCTCACGGAACTCAAAGGCCGGTCCCAGATCCGGAAACGCGGTCAGTTCCTCGTTCTCTTCGCCAGGCGGCGGTGTATGGCGGTCGAGCCACAGGCGGATGTGCGGCGCGAACGCCGCCAGTTCCGGTCGCAGCGACATGTCGGCCATGAAGCCGGTGCCAAAGATGATGAAGTCGAGATCGAAACGCCCCTTGGGGGTCGTCGCGACCAGCGCGCCGTTCACCTGTTCCAGGTCGGTGATCGGACAGCCGAAATGGAACCGCGCGTTGGGGTGGCGCGACACGCGCAAGGTGCTTTCACGCGGCGGCGGGGTCTGTTCCTTGAACGCATAGTCGAGGAAGCGCCACTTCCATGCGTCCGGCAGGCCGACAAAGCCGTGTACGACCCCCTGACTGCCGATGCCGGTCATCTTGTTGATGCGCGGCATGTCTTGTCGCCGGATCAGCATGTCCAGGCTTGCCGCGCCCGCCTCCAGCGCCTCACCGGCATTGTCCATGGCGGATGCGCCGGCACCGATCACCGCGACCCGCTTGCCGGCCAGTTGGCCGAAATCGATGTCATCGGCGGAATGCGCCCAAAAGCGTCTATCGATCGCACGGGCAAAGGGCGGCACGTAGGGCCCGCCCAGCCCATCGCGTCCGGTCGCCAGCACGATCCTGCGGGCGATCGCGTCCTCATCCGTGCGCCCGTCAATGCGCAGGCCTAGGTCGAACAGGCCGTCGGGCCGCGGCTGGATGGCGGTCACCTCCACGCCGTTGCGCACGGCCAGGTTCAGTACATGGCGGTACCAGACGAGGTACTCCATCCATTGCGGGCGCGGGATCTTGCCCAGCCGGTCCCATTCTGCCCGGCCGAACTGAGCTTCGTACCAGGCGCGGAACGTCAGGGCCGGCAGGCCCAGCGCCGGGCCGGTCAGGCTCTTGGGCGATCGCAAGGTCTCCATCCGGGCGTAGGTGAGCCAGGGGCCTTCACGACCCTCCGGCGCGTGGTCCAGGATCGTGATGTTGTCGAGCCCGACGCGCCGCAAGGCGGCGGCCGCCGCCAGGCCGCACATGCCGCCGCCGATGACCACCACGTCCCAGACCCTCTGGCCGTCGGTATGGCGCGGCAGGCACCAGGGTTTCGGCGGGTAGTCCAGCCAGTCCAGATCTTGGCGCAGGCGTTGTTCCAAGGCGTCCAGACCGATGGGTCTGTCATTCGATGTGGTCATTCCAGCGCTCCCCCAACCAGGTCCTCGGCGATATCGGGGCCGAAGACGGCGTCGCCCAGTGCGTGCAGGGCGCCGGGATCAAGCTTGCGCATGTCCGGCATCGTCGTTGCCAAGGTATCCGACAGGGCGTCGATCAGCGCGGCTACGGCCGCGTCGGGTGGCCTGGCGGCCGGCGTCACCACGCCCCAAAGGAACGGGATGTGATGGTCGATCGGTCGGGCGACGACGCCCTCCATCGGCACCGATAAGGCCGTCATGCGATCGACCAGCGCGACGCCCAGCCCGTGGCTTGCGGCGATCATGGCGTAGATGCTGCCGTTAGTCTCCAAGCGCCTGGCCGGATTGATACCGGCGGCCGCCAGTGCCCGGTCGACCCGGCGGCGCAGTCGGTACGGGTTGGTCATCGTGATGACCCGGCGCTCGGCGAGATCCGACAATACGACCGCCGGCCGGTCGGCCAGAGGATCGTCCGATTTCACCACTGCGACCGAGCCGGCGTCCACGACCCAATGCAGGGTCAGGCCCGGATGGTCGATCGGCAGGCTGGCCAGGCCGATATCGATGGTCAAGTCCAGCACCGAGCGGATGATTTCCTCCGCCGCGGTCGAACGCACCGATACTTGTTCCGGCAAGCGGTCGAGCGTGGCCAGGGCGGCGGGCACCAAGCTGGTCGCCAAGGCCGGGATGGCGGCGATGCGCAGCGCCCGTTCCTCCGCCCGGGCGATGGCGGCTGCACGCTCCTGAATCCGGCCGAGCCCGATCAGCGACCGGTCGACCTCCTCGTGCAGTTGCAGGGCGCGGCTGGTCGGTGTCACCCGGGCGCCGGTGCGGTCGAACAGGGTGAAGCCGACGCTGGCCTCCAACTCCTTGATCAGGCGCGTCACCGCGGGCTGGGATCGGTCCAACAGACGCGCCGCCCCGGTAATGCTGCCGGCCGACATGACGGCGGCGAAGGCTTCGAGCTGGCGCAGATTCATTCGCACCCCCTTAGGTATTACAGCTTGGCCACACCCGGATCGGTATGGCTGTCGATGGGGGAGAGAATTGCGCGCTGTCGGAACGCCTCTTGAAACATCTGCTGGCGGTCGCGGAACGCCGTTTCGTCCGACCAATGCTCGTAAGGTCGCGACCAGACGACCTTGGGCCAGGCCGCGTCGCTGGTGGTGCGGCCGACGACGTGGATATGCATCTGGGGCGCGCGGTTGCCGATATCGGCGCTGTTGATCCGGCTGACATCGAAAGTGTCGCGAATGACCTCCGCCGCCGTTGCGATCTCTTCAATCAACAGCGTGCGGTCGGCCGGGGTCAGGTCCCACAGCTCCTCCACGTCCGGCAGGCGCGGCACCAGCAGCAGCCACGGGTAGCGGGTGTCGTCCATCAACAGGACACGACACAGGGTCAGGTCGCCGATCGGCAGTGTCGCCGTGACCAGTCTGGGGTTGAGAATGAAGTTGCTCATAGCTCAAGCCTCGACCGCGCGGCGGCGTGCCAGCAGGGCGCGGACAATCGGATAGAACAGCACCATCGC